>Ga0209514_10000852_pt1 | contig 57758 bp, 54 predicted proteins | sample Subgrocontami58m_FD_187452 | JGI IMG/M metagenome (GOLD analysis project Ga0209514, IMG submission 187452) | Subsurface groundwater microbial communities from S. Glens Falls, New York, USA - GMW37 contaminated, 5.8 m (SPAdes) (version 3) | ecosystem: Environmental > Aquatic > Deep subsurface >... | reverse complement strand
AGGAGGTGCAACAGCAGACGCAGCAGATGCAGATACAGTTGAATCTGCCCGTGACGCCGGTAGTGCCGGTAACGCCTACCGCGCCGCAAGCGCAGCCGCCGACGCTGCCGCCGACGCTGCCGCCGACGACGACGCCGACGCCGGTTACTCCGACGCCGTCGCTGCCGGGGACTCCTGCCAGCCCGAGTTGAGCTTGGCTGTTGCACGTAGTCGAGTGGCCAGTGCGGCAGTCAGTCGCGGTTCTATTGGTTCTATGGGCGAGTTCCGCCATCGCGGCGGGCTCGCCCGCTGAACTGTTCAGCGTTTCTAACCAGGTCGACTCCAGGGTCTCGGCGCCCGCCGTCGGAGCGGCTGCGGCGCAGCCTATCCGACTGGAGGACCTTCTCCTAGCGCCGGAGGTGGCCGTCCCTGCTTCCGTGCACGCGACTGTCGCGCCGGGGACAAAGGAGTTCGCAAACCTGTGGGACCGCATTCGCGACGGATTTGCGATCCCGGACCTGAATTCACCGCTCGTCGCGCGCTGGCAGTCCTGGTATCTCGGGCGGCCGCGAATCCTCAAGGGCATCCTCGACCGAAGCCGCCGGCACTTGTCTTACGTCGCCGAGGAGGTCGCCAAGCGGGGCTTGCCCATGGAGTTGGCGTTGCTTCCCATGATCGAAAGCGGATACGACCCTAACGCCATTTCGCCTGCCGAGGCGTACGGACTTTGGCAGTTCATACCGTCGACGGCGCGTGAATACAACCTGCGCCAGGGGCCGAAATTTGACGCCCGCGCCGATGTAGTGTCTTCAACCAAGGCCGCACTGGATTACCTGGAAGCGCTCCACGGGCTCTTCCACGACTGGCAACTGGCCCTTGCCGCCTACAACTGGGGGGAAAAGGCGGTTGCACGCGCGATCGAACGCAACATGGCAAGGGGTCTCCCATCCAAGTACCTTGCGCTTACGCTGCCGGAGGAGACGCGCAACTACCTGCCCAAGCTGCAGGCCCTGAAGAACCTGATCGCAAGCCCCGAAGCGTTCCAGCTCGAAATCGAGCCGATTACGAGCCTCGTTTCACATCCCTGAGGGACGAGGGTGCCGAAGGCGCAGCGCGCCGCTGCGCTTTATCCACCTCTTGACATCCCCCTCCTGCACCGCCGACAATCTGCGTTCAACCGTTGAACACACGGTCAATGGCGGCATGGGATGGACGAAGCACACTACCGGCTCCTTCGCCTGATCGAAGCGAAACCCAGTCTCACCCAGCGGGAGCTTGCCCAGGAAATGGGCGTGAGCCTGGGCAAGGTCAATTACTGCGTGAATGCCTTGATAGAGAAGGGCTTGATCAAGGCGCGCAACTTCCGCAACAGCAACAACAAGCTTGCCTACGCGTACCTGCTGACCCCGCGGGGCATCGAACAGAAGGCCGTCGTTACCCTGGACTTTCTGCGCCGCAAGATGGCGGAATACGAAACGCTGAGACTGGAGATCGACCAGCTTCGCCGAGAAGTGGATGAACGACCGGAGGCCAAGTCGCGATGAGCCGCTGGCATGCCGTGCTGTGCAAGCCCCGACGAGAGGCGCTGGCCGAGGCGAACCTGAAGAACCAGGGCTATGAGGTCCTTCTTCCGCGCATCGTCGAATTTCGGCGAAAGGCGGGCCAGTGGGCGAAGGTCGTCGAGCCTCTTTTCCCCCGCTACCTGTTCCTGAACGCCGGGGACGGCAGCCGAAGTCTTGCCCCCGTGCGCTCCACCCTGGGGGTCACGGATCTGGTGCGCTTCTGCGGCGCGCCCGCGTTGGTTCCTCCAGGCGTAGTCGAAGCCCTTCAAGATGCAGCGGATCCGGAATCCGGATGCCACCGGTTCCGATCCGCCCCGTTCGCCCCCGGCGAGCGGGTGCGCTTCGCCGCAGGGCCGTTCAAGGGCCTGGAGGGACTGTTCGAAATGGAATCCGGGGAGGCACGCGTCGTCGTTCTCCTCGAGCTCATCGGAAAATCGAACCGGCTGACCGTGAGCCGCGACTGGCTGGTGGCGGCCGGGTAGAAGGACGAGCGCCCTCGGGCGCCCGGAATTCAGGACGTGTCGGACCATGGGTGAACCATTGGTCCGATGAGCTTATGCGAGGCACCGCAAGTGCCTTGCAGGGCGGTAGCGTGCTCGACAGGCCTAGTTCTTGATCGAATGTCCTCCACAACCAAATTTTCGACGGCCCGCAAGATCTGGGATCTGCTCACGCCGGCCGAGCGACGCAGTGCCGTGGTGTTGCTGGGCCTGATGATCATCGGCATGCTGCTGGAGACGCTCGGCGTGGGTCTGGTGATACCGGCGATCGCGCTGCTCACGCAAGATGATATCGCGCACCACTACCCGGCGCTTCAACCCGTCTTTTACGCGCTGGGCAATCCCAGCCAGAAGAGCCTCGTCGTCGGTGGCATGCTGGCGCTGGTGGGGGTGTACCTCGTCAAGGCGCTGTTTCTCGCCCTGCTCGCGTGGCGACAAACGCGTTTCGCCTACAACGTGCAGGCACAGCTTTCGCAACGGTTGTTTACGGTCTATCTGCGCCAGCCCTACACCTTTCACCTCCAGCACAACTCGGCGCAATTGATTAGCAATGTCATCATCGAGGTGGGCACGTTCGTCGGCAACGGGATATTGCCAGGCACGACTGTACTCACGGAATCACTGGTGCTCGTCGGCCTGTGCGGCCTGCTTCTGTTCGTCGAGCCCGTAGGTGCCCTGATCGCTGCGGGTGTCCTGGGGGCGGCTGCCTGGGGTTCCTATCGCCTCACCCGCGGGCGCGTCACACGATGGGGCCAAGCGCGCCAGCATCACGAGGGGCTGCGCGTTCAGCATCTGCAGCAAGGCCTGAGCGGCGCCAAGGACGTGATACTGCTCGGCAGGGAAGCCGACTTTCTGCACCAGTACCACGTGCACAACACCCGGAGCGCTCATATGGGGCAATTGCAGTCCACCCTGCAACAGATGCCGCGCCTTTGGCTGGAACTGCTCGCGGTCAGCGGCCTCGCCATACTGGTAATCAGCATGTTGGCGCAGGGCCGTGCGCTCGACGCCGTACTTCCCACTCTGGTGCTGTTCGCGGCCGCCGCCTTTCGTCTGCTTCCTTCGGTCAACAGGCTGCTTGGGGCCGTCCAGTCGGTGCGCTACGGCCTGGCCGTGATCGAGGTCCTGCACAAGGAGATGAGGCGCGCCGTTCCTGAAATGGCCGGCGAGCACAACCTCGCCACGCCCTTTGCCGCGACGCTCGAGCTGAACCACGTCACTTATGCCTATCCTGCCTCGGCGGAGCCAGCGCTCAAAGACGTCTCGCTTGTCATCCGGCGCGGCGAGTCGGTCGGATTCATCGGCACCAGCGGTGCCGGCAAGAGCACGCTGGTGGACATCGTATTGGGCCTCCTCGCTTCCGACGCGGGCGAGGTGCGCGTGGACGGCAAGGACATTCGCGCAAACCTGCGCGGTTGGCAGGATCAGATCGGCTATGTGCCGCAGTCGATTTTTCTCACCGACGACACCCTGCGCCGCAACGTTGCCTTCGGACTGGCCGACGAGCAGATCGACGCTGCCGCGGTCAAGCGCGCGATCCAGGCGGCGCAACTCGACGAGTTCGTTGCCGGCTTGCCCGACGGGCTGGAGACCCTCGTCGGCGAGCGCGGCATTCGGCTCTCGGGCGGACAGCGCCAGCGCATCGGCATCGCGCGGGCGCTCTACCACGACCCCGCCGTTCTGGTGCTGGACGAGGCCACCGGCGCGCTGGATACCGCCACCGAACGCAGCGTGATGGACGCCATCACCGCGCTCCAGGGCAAGAAGACGGTCCTGATCGTCGCCCATCGCCTGACCACAGTCGAGCGGTGCGATCGGCTGTACCGACTGGAACAGGGGGCGATCGTCGCCGAAGGCAGTCCGCAGCAGATGCTGCAAGCCCACAGGGCGGCTGCGTCTTCCACGCGCAAGGACATCGTCACGCGGGCTGCGAACCAGGAATGACATGAAAGCCATCATCCTCGCCGGCGGCCTCGGCACGCGAATTTCCGAGGAAACCCACCTCAAGCCAAAACCCATGATCGAGATCGGCGGCATGCCGATCCTGTGGCACGTCATGAAGCTCTATTCCGCTCACGGCGTGAGCGACTTCGTGATCTGCTGCGGCTACAAGGGCTACGTCATCAAGGAATACTTCGCCAACTATTTCCTGCACATGTCGGATGTGACCTTCGATCTGGACAAGAACGAGATGGAGGTACACCAACATAAGGCCGAACCATGGAGAGTCACGCTGGTGGATACCGGCGAAGGTACGCTCACCGGCGGCCGCCTCAAGCGCGTCTCGTCTTACGTTCGGGATGAAGAGGCCTTTTGCTTCACCTACGGTGACGGCCTTTCGGATGTCGATATCGCGGCGGAGATCGCCTTTCATCGACAGCACGGCAAGTGGGCCACAGTCGCAGCCGTTCAGCCCGCAGGCCGTTTCGGCGCACTCCAGTTGGAGGGCGGAAAGGTCTCGGCCTTCATGGAAAAACCGCGCGGCGACGGGGGCATGATCAATGGTGGCTTCTTCGTTCTTTCACCCAGGTGTCTCGACCTGATCGAGGACGATGATTCGAGCTGGGAAGGCAAGCCATTGACCGATCTCGTCAACCTCGGCCAGCTCATGGCCTTCGAGCACAGGGGCTTCTGGCACGCGATGGATACCCTGCGCGACAAGGTACTGCTCGAAGACCTTTGGGATTCGGGCAAGGCACCGTGGAAGATCTGGTAAATACGAGTTCAGCACGCTGGCAGGGCCGGTCGGTGTTGATCACGGGTCATACCGGCTTCAAGGGCGGCTGGCTTGCGCTTTGGCTTCACCGGCGCGGTGCCGCGGTGCATGGCTACGCGCTCGGCCCGCCGACCAGACCAGCCTTGTTCGAGGTCGCCCGAATCGGTTCGGTGCTGGATTCGGACACGCGCGCCGACCTGGCGGACCTCGCTCGGCTCAAGTCGGCGCTCGAGAAGTCGCAACCCGAAGTCGTCTTCCATCTCGCCGCCCAGGCCCTGGTGCGGGAGAGCCATCGCGATCCACTGGGCACGCTCGCAAGCAACGTAATGGGCACGGCGCATGTGCTCGAGGCAGCGCGCACGGTCGAATCGGTGCGCGCCATCGTGCTCATCACCACGGACAAGGTCTACGAGAACCGCGAATGGGCGTATCCGTATCGCGAGGTCGATCCACTCGGGGGCGAGGATCCGTACAGCGCCAGCAAGGCGGCTGCGGAGATCGTTGCGGCATCCTATCGGGCGAGTTTCTTTGCAGGGGAAACCGGTCATCCCGCCCGCGTGGCGACCGCCCGAGCAGGGAACGTAATCGGAGGCGGGGATTGGGCCGCCGACCGGCTGCTTCCCGACTGTTTGAGCGCTTTCGCGAAACACAGGCCGGTACGCCTGCGCTTTCCGAACGCGGTACGTCCCTGGCAGCATGTATTGGAGCCCCTCGCAGGTTACCTGCAGTTGGCCGGGCATCTCCTGGGGCCGGATGGCGCCGAGTTCGCCAAGGCGTGGAATTTCGGGCCCGACGCGGGCGGCGACGCCACGGTGGGCGAGGTTGCCGAGGCGGCGGCACGGCTGTGGGGCGAGGGTGCGAGCGTCGAGTACGCGCCGGCGGCCGCGACTCCGCACGAGGCGGGCCTGCTCCGGCTCGACAGCACCTGCGCTCGCAATTCACTTCGGTGGAGACCGCGCTGGTCGCTGGAACAGGCGCTCGAACGGACAGTCACCTGGCATCAAGCTTTGACTCAGGGCGGCGACATGAGGGCGGTGAGCCTGGACCAGATTCGCGATTACGAAGCGGAAGCGCGGCCGTGAGCAGCCGCTTCGACATTCTCGATACGCCGCTGCAAGGGGTCAAGCTCGTACAGCGCAAACCGATTCGGGACAGCCGCGGCTATCTGGAACGGCTTTTCTGCGCGGATGAATTGCAGGCGCTGCTCCCGGGCAAAGGCATAGTTCAAATCAACCGCACCTTGACGGGCAAGCGCGGAACGGTTCGCGGCATGCACTTCCAACGCCCGCCGTACGCAGAGACCAAGTACGTGAGCTGTTTGCGCGGCGCGGTGTTCGATGTCGCCGTGGACGTGCGCGAGGGCTCCCCGAGCTTTCTGCATTGGCATGCGGAGGTTCTGAGCGCCGACAACCACAAGACGCTGGTAATTCCGGAGGGCTTTGCACACGGATTTCAGACTTTAACCGAAGACTGCGAAATGCTGTATTTCCATACCGCGGCGCATCGGCCGGAGGCTGAAATCGGCCTGAATGCCAAGGATCCTGGGTTGAGAATCCGTTGGCCTGAAGCGATAACAGAGCTCTCGTCTCGCGACGCGGCTCACCCGGTGGTGACCACGAAGTTCAGGGGGGTGAGCCTGTGAGATGTCGCCACTGCGGCGCGGAGCTCAAGCTGCCCTTCGTGGACCTCGGGAGCGCGCCGCCGTCCAATGCCTTCCTCACCGAGCTGACCGTGAACGTACCGGAAAGGCGGTTCCCGCTGCGCGTACTGGTATGCGAAGACTGTTGGCTCGTGCAGACGGACGACTTCGCGGATGCCCGCGAGCTGTTCAACGCCGACTATGCCTATTTCAGCGGCTTTTCAAGCAGCTGGCTGGCCCATGCCGAGCGCTATGTCAGCGACATGGTGGCGCGCTTCGGATTGAATGCAGAGAGCCATGTGGTGGAAGTGGCCGCCAACGACGGCTATCTGCTTCAGTACGTGAAGGCGCGCGGCATCCCCTGTACCGGCGTGGAACCCACGGCAAGCACCGCCGCCGCCGCGCGCGCCAAGGGCATCCCGATCGTCGAAGATTTTTTTGGCGTGCGCCTTGCGAAGGAATTGACCGCCCGGGGCAGGCGGGCCGACCTGACCGCTGCCAACAATGTCCTGGCTCATGTGCCGGACATCAACGATTTCGTCGCAGGCTTTGCCGTGCTGCTGAAAGCCCAGGGAGTCGCGACCTTCGAGTTCCAGCATCTGCTCAAGCTGGTCGCCGAGAACCAGTTCGACACCATCTATCACGAGCACTTTTCCTACCTGTCGCTCACGGCGGTGGGCCGTATCTTTGCGGCCAACGGGCTGACCGTGTTCGATGTGGAAGAACATCCCACCCACGGCGGTAGCCTGCGCGTGTTCGCACAGCGCAGTGCGAGCGGCTGGCACCCCCGCAGTGCCAGGGTCGATGAACTGCTTCAGCGCGAGGTTCAGGCCGGCATGACGACCGCGGAGTACTACGCAAGGTTTCAGGACAGGACGGACAAAGTGAAAGAGGATTTCCTGGGCTTTCTCCTGCAGGCCAAGCGCCAAGGCAAGACGGTCGCCGCCTATGGTGCGGCGGCCAAGGGGAATACCCTCATAAACTATGCGGGCATTCGGCTTGACTTGATCTCTTTCGTGGCGGATCGTAATCCGGCAAAGCAGGGCAAGTACATGCCGGGCAGCGCCATTCCCATCGCGGATGAGAGCCGCATCAGGGAGACGAGGCCGGACTACGTGGCGATCCTGCCTTGGAACCTCAAGGAAGAGGTCATGCAGCAGCTTGAATACATCAGGGCCTGGGGCGGGAAGTTCGTCACTGCGGTGCCGAGGCTGGAGATCTCGCCTTGAAGGTTGCGGTCACAGGCGCCAACGGATTCATCGGACGGCATGTCGTCGCGGAACTCGGGCGACACTCTGTCACCCCGGTCCTCGTATTGCGACCTTCGCCGGGAATTCTACCTTCGCTCACGAAGCATTCCATTGTTCAATTCGACCTGAGGAATACGCCGGCGAATGCATTCGACTTGATGGGTCGGCCCGATGTGCTCATGCATCTGGCCTGGGGGGGACTCCCGAACTACAAGTCGCTCCACCATTTCGAGGAGGAGTTGCCGGCCCAGTATCGATTTCTGAGGGGAATGGTCGAATCCGGCCTGAAAAACCTACTGGTGACCGGTACCTGCTTTGAATATGGAATGCAGTCAGGCTCGCTCGATGAGGAACGTGAAACGCGGCCAAGCAATCCGTACGGGTTTGCGAAGGACGCGCTTCGCCGGCAGCTCGAATTCCTTCGCCTGGAAAGGCCCTTCTCCCTCACATGGGCCAGGCTTTTCTACCTGTATGGGGACGGGCAGACAACGAATTCACTGCTATCGCAACTCAAGAGAGCGGTGGGGCGGGGTGAAAGCGCATTTGACATGTCGGGTGGCGAGCAATTGCGCGACTACCTGCACGTCGGTGAGGTCGCAAGACACCTTGTCTCCCTTGCAATGACCCTGCGGAACAATGGCATCGTCAACGTCTGCTCGGGGAAGCCGGTTTCTGTTCGCAGTCTCGTAGAGGGCTGGATCGAAGAGAACGGGTGGTCGATCGACCTCAATCTGGGCTGCCATTCATACCCTGATTACGAACCGATGGCGTTTTGGGGAAATGCATCAAGACTAAGAAATTGCCTGCCGCATTCGTGCACCACAACGGAGGACTCAAGCGATGAAAGCTCAACTTAAGCCCCGGATCAACCTGGAAGGACGCACCCCCCTGCAGGAAGTCATCCCTCTTCAGACGCCGTTCGTCGTTTTCGTGGATCCAGCAAGCGCCTGCAATTTTCTCTGCCCGTTTTGTCCCACCGGGCATCGCAAGCTGATCGACGATACGGGCCGGTTTCAGGGCGTGATGCGGCTGGAGACGTTCAAGAAGATTATCGATGACCTTTCCGAATTCGACCGGCCGATAAAGGTTCTTCGCATGTACAAGGACGGGGAGCCGTTCCTGAACAAGAATCTCGCCAAGATGGTGGCCTACGCAAAGCAGAGCGGCTTCGTGGAATACATCGATACCACAACCAACGCTTCTCTCATGACCCCAGAGCGGCTGGGTCCGATCCTGGAGGCGGGATTGGACAAGATCAATATTTCCGTGGACGGGATGAACCGCGAGCAATATCGCAGCTTCACCGGTTTCGACATGGATTTCGGGCGACTCGTCGAAAACGTGAAATGGCTGTACGCCAACAAGGGCAACTGCGAAGTGGTCGTCAAGATCCCCGCGGATATCATCACTGAGCAACAGAAGCAGGAATTTCTGGATACCTTCGGGGATCATTGCGACAGGATCTTCATCGAAAACTTCGCCCCGTGCTGGCCCGAATTCGACGTCGAGGCCCACACGGGCGTGAAGATCACGACAGGCATCTACCAGCAACCGATTACGCCGACCGATACCTGCCCCTACGTCTTTTATTCCATCGCCGTAAATGCGGACGGACTGGTCAGTTCATGCTTTCTCGACTGGGGGCGGAAACTGGTCGTGGGTGACGTGAGTGAGCAAAGCCTGAAGGCTATCTGGCATTCGGACAAGATGAATGCTCTGCGGCGTCAGCACCTGGAAGGCAAGCGCTGCCAGAACCCGGTGTGCAGCAAATGCGGACAACTGACTCATTGCCTTCCGGACAATATCGACCAGTACCGAGAAGAGCTGCTGCCCAAGTTCCTCGACTACGTTGCGCACGCGGTTACTGTTGCGCCGCCCGGAATGGAAGCCAAGAAGATCATCCCCGTCACATCGCTGTAATTCAGGCCGGTCCCGGGAAATCATAGACGACTGCGGGAAATGGGTGACCGCAATTTGACGGTTCGGTGGGCAATGCGCGACGGGTCGCCCGGCGAGTGATATCTTCTTGATTCGAATCTTGCACATAACCCCGCACCTCGGGGGCGGGGTCGGGAAGGCGCTTTCCGGTCTTGTCGAGCAGGCCGCACGGTCGGGCGCTGGATACGAACACGGGGTGCTTTGCCTCGAAAGGCCGGAAAAACCCGAATTCGCGGAACGGGTGAGGCAAGCCGGATGCGCGTTGAAGCTCTGCCCCTCGCGTGCCGAGACTGTGGAGTCAATCGGCGAAGCCGACATCGTGCAGCTCGAATTCTGGAACCACCCTGCCACGATTCGAGCATTGTGCTCGGCGCCGCTTCCCGCGATGCGCCTTATCGTTTGGTGCCATGTTTCCGGGCTTTATTACCCGCGGATACCACCAGGGCTCTTATCGGTCGCGCACAAGTTCGTGTTTACCTCCGAATGTTCCCTCGAAGCGGAGGAAGTCGGACAGCTTGCACCTCGCGTTGCCACCAGTTTGGGCGTCGTTTCGAGCGGGGGCGGATTCGACACGCTGCCGCCGCCTCGGGTATCTGCCCGCGAGGGCGGGCTTCGTGCTGGCTACATCGGCAGCCTGAATTTCGCCAAGCTTCACCCCGATTTCGTTTCTTTCCTGGCGGCTGCAAGGGCTTTGGAGCATCCGGTTCGATTGATAGGCGATGAAACCAACAGGGCAGACCTCGAGGAGCAATGCCGCCGCCAGGGACAGCCCGATTTGCTTGAATTCCGTGGCTACACCACCGAGGTGGCCAATGAACTCGCCGCGCTCGACGTTCTCGTCTACCTCCTCAACCCCAGGCACTACGGCACGGCCGAGAACGCGTTGCTGGAGGCGATGGCGATGGGTGTCGTTCCCGTGGTTCTGGACAATCCGGCGGAGCGCCGAATTGTCGAAGATCGCCGCACAGGCATGGTGGTGCGAACCCCCGACGAGTTGGCCGATGTACTGACTTGGCTCGCCTCGCATCCGGACGAACGGCTGAACATGGGGCGGCGGGCCGCTGCCATGGTGCGCAAGCGGTATACCTACGAACGCATGGAGAGTGCACTGAACACTTTTTACGATGGACTTATGGGCAGGTCCAAGGCGACTATTCCATTTGGGCCCGTCTTTGGGGTCGGGCCGGCAGACTGGTTTCGCGCCTTCTGCCGTGACGCGTCGGTTTTTACCGATGGCGGCGATGTGCATTTTTCGGCGAACCAACCGTGGCACGCGCTATTCGAGCGCACCAAGGGGAGCGTGTTCCATTTCCTCGACTACTTTCCTGATGACGCTAGACTTCGATGCTGGGCAGCAGGGCTTCAGGAGTCGCGTTCTCGAGCAGCCGTCGCGCATTGAGTGTGCCGCAGTTGTGTTGAGGCGACAGATGGTCACGTCCCAAGAATTTTCCGATCCTCCAAATTTCGTGCTGGCCCGGGAACTACTCGGGCGTATCGCGAATACGCCAGCTCAGCATGTTCCGCGCAACGTGGATCGCCCGCTCGCCATATATGGCGCAGGCAATTTGGGGCGAATGGCCCGGGAATACTTCGACCGGCTGGGAATACCCTTGTCCCTTGTAGTAGACGCCAAGGCCGAGCAGATTCGGAGGGATCCTTTCTGGGCGGGGGCCAGGGTCATATCCCCCGATGCCGTCGATCCGAAGACGCGCCGGGGCGTCTTGTTGGCGGTATGCGTGGCGACCAGTCCGTATGTAAAGCTGGCTGAAAGTCTTCGTTCCGAAGGTTGGACGGACGTGGTTCCCTTTTACGATATTTCAGAGGCGTATCGCGATCGGCACCCCCTGAGCAACGGCTGGTTTGCACACCCTCTGACCTCTGGGGATACCGAAAGCATCGCCCAAGTGCTTGAGACATGGGCGGATGATGTATCAAGGGCACATCACCTCCAGTTCATCGCCTGGCGACGGCTTCGTCAAGAGTGGTCATTCACAGGCGCACCCGTGAATACCGAAAACCGTTTCTTCATACCGGAGGTGCTCACAGCCCTGACGGAGCACGAGTCTTTCGCGGATATCGGCGCTCACACGGGAAGCGTAAGCCTAAGCTTCATCAAGGCTGTGCGTGGACGCTTTCAGGAGATCTGGGCTGTAGAGCCTGATCCGACAAATCTCTCAGGCCTGCGTACGGCAGTTTCGAATCTGCCCGCTTCGCTAAGAGATAGGGTGAGTGTCATTCCCGCCGTCGTGGGAAGCGAGCGAGGAGAAAAATGCTTCTTCCAGGGTTTGGGTTATGCGTCCCAATGTTCTGCGCTAGGCCAATCCACCTTTCCAACTGAAATCATCGACGATATAGCGCTGTCACCGTCATTCATGAAATTGCATCTCGAGGGTGCAGAACTGGATGCTCTGAAAGGTTGCTGCAACACGATCCTCCGCTATCGACCAATCATCGCTGCTACCTCCTATCACAATCGCCAAGGCCTCTGGGAGCTGCCGCAGTGGCTGATGGGCGAATTGTCCGGCTACGTGTTCTACATGCGCGTGCACAGCTGGTGCGGAACCGGCTCCGTGATCTATTGCATCCCGGAGGAACGCGTTAAGGCGCGATGATTGAACGTGGTGTTGAGAGAGAATGGACGAATGAGATTGAGTGTCGTCATACCAAGCTACAACAACGCAGGCTTTCTGCGGGCCGCAATTGAAAGTGCCATCAGCATCGTGCCCGAAGGTTCAGGGGAAGTCGTTCTGGTCGACGATAGTTCAATCGATGGGTCTTATGACATCGCTCGAGAATACAAGGAATCGATTCGTATCTACAAGAACAGGAGTAATCTTGGACAAGAGCTTACGACAAACAGGGGATTGAGGCTTGCGAGAGGGGAATATGCCGTAATCCTGCATAGCGATGACGTACTGCACCGCAATTTTTATGCTGAACTCTCAAACCTCTTGGAGCAATACCCGTCTGCGGTCATGGCGGTCGGCGAGCGGATCGAAATTGACTCGAGCGGGAAGACAATTGTTGTGCCCGCACCATTCTACGATCACGACTACTTGATTCCCGGCACCGAGCAATCGAAGATCTTCCTGCTTTCGGGTTTCTTGCCATGCCAGGTATTGTTCAAGAGGAAGGTCATACTGTCTTTCGGCGGTGCGAAGAGATTCTTCAAAGTCAATCTTGACGGGCTACTCTGGTTCAAGGCTTCGCTTTTCGGAGACGTTGCTTATACCCAGAAGTGCGTTTGCAGCTATCGCAGGCACCAATTCTCGACAACATCATCGCTCAATAGATCGATAGTCCACCTGTTCGAGTACTACTGTACGCTGAAGGAAATGTTCAATTTTGCGGAGGAGCACGGCTTCGCTCTCGCGGAGAGCCGTTCAAAGGCATTCGGCAGAATCGCGGAATTGGCCGTCAGGTATGCCAACGAAATATATGCGTCCGGAGATGTCCCTCTCTCCAAGCAGTACTTGATGCTGGCGGGTGCCGTTGATCCTCTCATTCAAGAGAGCCCGGTATTTCTGGACGTGGAGAAGACGATCAGGGAGCGAATGCCAGTGGGATCGGGCCTTTTCGCAAGGACGGTGAGCTACCCGCCGCCGCCGGGCAGCAGACAGATTTAGCGGGCTGTGGAAGGTGCCTCTGATGCATATGGGTGAGACGATTGCGATCATGGGGCTGGGGACCATGGGCCGCAATCTGGCCCTCAACTTTCGGGATCATGGATTCGATGTACTTGGTTACGACCCAGATTCCGCGGCACGAAATGCCTTTCTGGCAACCGGCGCCGGCCATGTTTTTTCCAATGTGACGGACATGGTCGGCGCGACAACGAGTCCGCGAGTTGTGATGCTGATGATTCCGGCTGGAACGTGCGTGGACGACCAATTGGCGGAATTGATGCCTCTGCTTTCTGACGGTGATGTCGTCATCGACGGAGGCAATTCGCATTTTCGTAGCACGGAGAGGCGACAGAAGCAGGCGGCGAAGTGGGGGTTGCATTTCGCTGGGGCCGGCGTATCCGGTGGTGGGGAAGGTGCGCGCCATGGCCCGGCCCTGATGCTTGGGGGGGCACCCGCGGCGATCGCTCTGATCGCGCCATTGCTGTCTCAAGTCGCGGCGTGCGCATCTGACGGAACTCCATGCGTGGCTGTGGCGGGCCCGGACGGGGCCGGACATTTCGTCAAGATGATCCACAACGGCATCGAGTATGCCGATATGCAAATGATCGCCGAGGCCTATTACTTGCTCAGGCATGCAGGCGGATTGACGCCGAATGAGATCGCCCGGGTATTTTCCGATTGGAACGAAGGGGTACTTGAATCCTATTTGCTGGGCATATCGGCTGAGGTACTTGCGGAAATCGATTCCCATTCCGGCTTCGCCCTTGTGGACGTCATCGTCGACCAGGCAGATCAGAATGGGACAGGTCACTGGGCTGCCTCCGCTGCGCTCGAATTCGGGGTGCCTGCCCCGACGATCGCGGAAGCCGTGCACGCGCGAAGTCTCAGTGCGCTCAAGGCGGAGCGCTTATTGGCTTCTGCAGAACGCTACCGCAATTGCACTCAGGTCGGCCGCGAAGCGCTGGTTCCCGCAATACATGACGCATTGCTAGGGGGGAGGATCTGCGCATATGCCCAAGGATTCTCGATCATTGCTGCAGCTAGCCGCAAGGAGGGATGGGCAACGAATATTGCCGCGCTGGCAAAGAGCTGGTCCGGCGGCTGCATCGTACGCGCGCGTTTGCTTGTCGAAATAGGCAAGGCCTTCGAGAATTCTCCATCGCTGGCAAATCCGTTGTTGTGCACGAGCATGTCGCGACAAGTTTCCGCTGCCTCGGATGGCTGGCGCCGAGCGGTCGCGATCGCAATAGATTTGGCCCTGCCCGTGCCGGCGCTCTCCTCGGCGTTGGCGTACTGGGACGGCTACTGCAGCGAGCGCCTTTGGGCTGATCTCATTCAAGGCCAGCGTGAGCGTTTCGGCTCTCATGGTTTCGCGCGAACGGATATGCCGGGTATCCACCATCACAAATGGCAGCATTCCGGATGATCGTTCTCGTCATGGGGGTGAGCGGAGTAGGCAAGACCACGATCGGCGGCTTGCTTGCCACCGCGTTAGGGGCGCAGTTCATCGAGGGAGATGGCTTCCACCCGCCAGCGAATCTTGCGAAGATGCGGCTGGGGCTTCCTCTTAGTGACGAAGATCGCCTACCCTGGCTCCATGCGCTTGGCAAAGCCTTGCAGGCGGCCGACAGGAAGGAGGCACCTGTGGTCCTCGCATGCTCCGCCTTGCGGGAATCGTATCGGCAACTGATCCGGACCTATTGCCCGCAGGGCCGGATTGTCTGGCTTCACGGGTCGCCAGAACTGGTTGCCGCGCGGATCGAGGGCCGGCACGGGCATTTCATGCCAGCCAGCCTGCTTTCAAGTCAACTTGCAGTTCTCGAACCGCCTGCTGACGCGATTGCCGTGAAGATCGACCAGCCACCTGAAGTGATCGTGAAACAAGTCCTGGATCAGTTGCCCTTCAGGACATCGTCAAGACTGTATCCCGGACTCACTCGGCTCGACAGCGCGGAACGGGGCAGCGGTGGTACCTGAACTACGCTGCATATCGAGAGTCAAGGCGCTACTCGGTGAAAGTCCGCTATGGGACTTCCGGGAGAAATGCCTTTTTTGGGTGGACATCGAGGGTAAAGCCCTCCATCGCTATCGCCCGGCCGAGGAAACCACGACATCGATTCCGGTTCCTGAGGAAATTGGCTGCATCGCTATGCGGGAGGGAGGAGGGCTTGTTGCCGCCTCGCGTTCCGGCTTCGCTTTCCTGGACCCCGACAGGGGGGCGTTCGAGATCGTAGCCTCGCCCGAGCCGGATCAACCGAGCAATCGCTTCAACGATGGCAAATGCGATTGCGCAGGACGATTCTGGGCCGGGACGATGGATGTTGCCGCCGAAAGGACAAGCGGCGCCTTGTACAGGCTGTCGCCCGACCTGGCGGTTTCGAGAGTGCTAACCGGGGTCACGATTCCCAACGGAATCGGATGGAGTCCGGATAACCGAACCATGTATTTCACTGACAGCGCCCAACGGGCGATTGCGGCATTCGATTTCGAGGACGAATCGGGGGAAATTGGAAGCCCGAAGGGTTTTGCATCGATCGATGCTGCTGATGGCGTGCCCGATGGTCTTACTGTTGATGCCGAAGGCTACGTTTGGAGCGCGCACTGGGACGGGTGGCGCATAACGCGCTATGACCCCGAAGGTGGTGTTGACAGCGTAATAACGCTTCCGGTGCCTCGCCCGACCAGTTGCGCATTCGGGGGTGCATTGCTTGATCGCCTGTATGTCACCTCAGCATCGATCGGACTACTTCCGGAGCAGTTGGCAAACGCCCCAATGTCCGGAGGGGTATTCGAGCTGAATGTAGGCGTCCGCGGACGTCGCGAGCCCTGTTTTTCGGGCTGACTTATGTTTTAATGGAAAAGGCTGCCAGAGCGCTTGCCGCCGAGTAGTCATTGGAGGACCCGAGAATGGACGCGATAACCAGCGACTCGAGAATAATAATCTACGGCGCGGGGAAAATAGGCCGAAGGATCTTCGATCTCTGCGAAGACAGGGGGATAAGAGTCGTTCAAGTATGGGATAACTTTCCGGACAAGGTGGTCGCCTTTCATAGGAAGGAATTGATCTCAAGACCTCCCGATTTCTCGGGTGCACAGACTGCCGCCGAATATGGATTGGAGGGGACGACGGTCATCGTGACCACGTTTTCCCCGAACATGGCGAGCATGATGGCGCGCCCGCTCATGGCCAAGGGCTTCAAGAAGGTGATTCACGATCGATCGGAGATCAGCGCCATCCTGATCGATCACTGCAATTGGCTGAGCGAACGCCAGAAGTTCGCGTTCAAGCTGCGCGACTGCTTTATCTGCCCCGCAAGAAGAGATGAGAAAGTCGAGTGCAACGTTTTCAACGCCGCGCTCGGCATGCCGAATCGCGATGCGTCTGACTGCGTTACTCTGCCCGCCCTGGGTTTCCTTCTTACCACGAAGTGCAACCTCACCTGTGTGGGCTGCAATCATCTGCGTGATCATTTCGAGAAGCCGCACAACGTCGACTTTCAATCTGACGAGATCCTGGGAGACTTGCGCAAGCTTTTGAGCGCCGTGGATTTCGTCAAGTCCATCGTGATAGTCGGGGGAGAGGCGCTGGTCCACCCCGATTTCGAGAGCATTCTGCGCCAGGTAATTGACCTGCCGAAAATCGGTTTCGTCCAGCTCATCACCAATGGGACGGTATTGCCAAAGCGCGCTTCCGTATACGAATTGCTTTCTCACCCAAGGGTCGTGGTCGAAATCAGTGGCTACGGCAACGAACCGGGTCACCTGCGCGTAAACAAGAGAAGCAAATTTTTCGAGCAATTATCAAATTACGGGGTCACCTATCGTTACGATGAAGCGACCCAATGGATCGATTTCGGGGGGTTCCATGAACGGAATTTCACTCCCGAGGCCTGGAACAGGGTGTACAAGACGTGCTGTTTCGTCTCGAACGATCTGTTCAATGGCCAGCTCCATAAGTGCAGCCGGAGCGCGTACGGTCTGTTCCTGGGAAAGATACCTGAGTACAAGGATGATTTCGTCGATGTCAGGGGCACAAGCGCGGAAGAACTGAGGGGGGCAGTCAAGAAATATGTCGCACGACTGCCAATGGTCTGTCGCCACTGCAATGGGACGACAACGAAGACGATGCCCGCAGGCGTGCAGGTGATGAGGGTCGCCCGGAGGGCCGCACGATCGGAGCCTTCCGCAGAGAAGGGAGTCGTCGCTTGATGGGCGTCGCACTACGAAGCGGCGTTCGTCCAGAGCATTAGTGCAACCCGTATTTTGCGGGAAACGTGAGCTTGAGTCACCCCACTCAAGCGTAGCGTTCGATATCAGCGGGATTCCGAGGCCGCGCGACTTCACGCTTCCGTCGACGCCGTGGTAGGCCTCGTAAGTCGCACTAAGCCCTCGCCTGTGGCTCGTGGTTCGGCGCGCAGAATGCGCGACGCGCGTAATTCGGCTGACGATTCACGGACGACGGGACCACCGAAAGCGAGCGCGACAAATTGACCGACAAACCCGGGCAACGCAGCTTTAACTGTCATGCCAAGACAATTGTGCGAACTACCATGGCCACCGGATCATGAATGATCACGAGCAAATCGTAACGAAGAACGTCGAACGCATCGGGCGGGATCGCGAATTCCTCGCACTGACGCGGCAATGGCTGGAGCGCGCCATCCGCCATCAATACGCGCTCAACTTCACGTGGCTGGGCCGTCCCGTCATCCAATTGCCCCAGGACATCTACGCGATCCAGGAACTTATCTGGCGAGTCAAACCGGACCTCGTCATTGAAACCGGGATCGCCCACGGTGGTTCGCTGGTACTCAGTGCTTCCATGCTTGCGCTGCTCGACTATTGCGACGCGTCGGCAACGAAGCGCTCGCTCACGCCGCAGGATACGAAGCGACGCGTAGTGGGTATCGATATCGAAATTCGCCCCCACAATCGTGAGGCGATCGAGCGACATCCCCTTGCACACCTCATCGAAACGATCGAAGGCTCATCGATCGATGCAGGAGTAGTGCAGAGAGTCCGGAACATCGCGTCCGATTACGACCGGGTTTTGGTCTTTCTCGATTCCAACCATACTCATGAGCACGTGTTTGCCGAGTTGGAGTCCTACGCTCCTCTGGTCTCCCCTGGCAGTTACTGCGTGGTCTGGGATACCGGCGTGGAAGATCTCCCTGAGGGATTCGTTACTGATCGCCCGTGGGGTAAGGGAAACAATCCGAAAACCGCGGTCTTCGACTACCTCAAGAAACTCCAGGCGGGATCGGTCAAGGCATCCGACGGTGCCCGATTGGATCTGGAGATCGACAAGACAATCGAGCACAGGATTGCGATAACGGCATCACCCGACGGTTTTCTTCGTAGACGCTGATGAATTGGCCTGTTGCGTGAACGGGAAGTTCAACTGCGGGCCATCCGGAAGCGCGTACTTGCATGACCGGGATGCCGGGCCGCTCGGAGTAGTGAACCCGGACGCGAAATCATTGGTGCATGGCAAATTCGTACGGAATACCTAGATGTCACGCTTGTCCAAGCTGACCTTGGTGATCGCAACGATCAATCGACAGCGCTATGTCCTGAGAAACATGCGCTTCTGGTCCGGTAGTGAGGTTACTGTCCATGTGCTGGATGGGAGCGAGCAGGCAATTCCCGCTCGTGAAATGGCTGAGCTTGCGGCGAACGTAACCTATCATCACCTGCCGGTTCCGATACTGGATCGGTTCCGGAAAGGGGCTGACCTGGTGCAGACTGAATATGCCGCCCTGATGGGGGACGACGAGTTCTTCGTCCCGGATGCCCTTCAGGCCTGCATCCATGAATTGGAGGCCGACGCGACGCTCGTCTCCTGCATGGGTCGGAGTCTGGGCTTTCGATGTCGTGCGGGTCATATTCTCGGCTGGCCGGCGTACGCGGAGATGGCCGATTATTCAGTCCTCCAGGACGACCCCATTTCCCGGATGATCTACCACATGAATCCCTACACCTGCTCGATCATCTACTCTGTCGTCAGGACACCGGTCTGGAAGCAGGCCATGGGTATCCTATCCAAGAGGCAGTTCTCGGTCTTCGCCCTGGGCGAGAACCAGTTCGAATTGTCGGTCTGCTATCGCGGGAAGTCGAAGGTGATTCCCCACTTGATGTGGTTGAGAAGCGCAGAGAACGACGGGATCAGGGACGAGCACGACGTCGTCCTGTTTCGTGAATGGTGGATCGACCCGAAGAAGGCGAATGAGCGGGAGGAATTTCTGACGCTAATGGCGAGCGCCTTGGCGCTCGGTGATAGTGACAGACTAGAATCGGTGAGGCAAGGTGTGAAAGCTGCGTGCGATGAGTATTTCAGGTTCGAGGTAATGGACGGGTATCGCAGAGGCCTCCGTGCGGTCGTGGCGAAGATCGGGAATCTATTGCCTCCTGCAGTAAAGGCTGCCGTGAAAGCGCCAGTCGTAAGGCTGTTGGTCGCACTGCCTGGCGGAGATGCATATGCGCGTCTCCGCGACAAGCCCTTACTGCAGGCTGCCAAAGACCTGGAGGCTTCGAACGTTCATGTCGATTTCGACCAGCTTTCTCACATCAGTATGCTGATTGAGCAGTTTCATGCCACGCCGTTCGATCAGGCAGAACTCAAGTTTGCGCGGTGATGGGCATCTCTCTGAAGCCCGCGTTTGCCGGCACTGGCCGTATGGCGGCGCAGCCAAGTGAATGACCGGCCAATGCCGGGTTCTTCCGCGGGCTTGGTCGAACGCAAGGGCGGCGGGTGCTTTCTTGTCGGCAGTGGCCCCGGTCTCAACGCGGTGGACGTCACTCGGTTGGCGCGTCTGGACACGATGGCCTTCAACCGGTCTTACATTGCCTGGATGCAATGGGGATTTGCCCCAACGCTCTATGCCTGCCTCGATCATTTGGCGTTTGAAGACAACGTGCCGGAAATCAAGCGCCTGATCGAGGAATTTCCTCGCACGCGCTTCTTTTTGCCGGACAGGGCGGCTTCCTTCGGGATACGTTCGTCCGCACAGGTTTCGCTCATCGGGATGGCGCCAGGGCACAAGTTCTCATCGGATATTCTGGCCTTGACGGATTTCGGCAACGTCGGCGCAACTTCACTTCAGATTCTGGCGCTGCTTGGCTATCGCCGGATAACGATGATCGGCGTTGATGCTCGATATCGCCGGGCCGAACAAGCGCCGGTTGTCGCTGAAGAGGAGGGATATGTCCTTCTGGAGGACGACACTGACCATTTCTCCGCGGAATACGGACGGGGCAGGAGATCGCGCGCCAATCCCGATTTGGGGAGAATCCTCGGGCAATGGCCGGAGGTCGCTAGCGAATGCGCAAGAATCGGAATTGAAGTGCGCAATGCCTCGCGGGGAAGCGCGCTGGAGTGCTTCCCGAGGACCGATTTCGCAAGCGCCATTGATTGGGTGCTCGGTCGCTGAGAGTTCACTGCTGCAGTGGACGGAATAGATTTTCAGAACTCTTCTCTGACCTGGTTGACCGAGGGCGGGGAAAGTTACGGGCGTTTTGCGCTGGAGTCGGTCTGTTTCGTGCGGGATGAGTCGAGTGGAACGACAGACACCTACGGGTTGGGCGCCGAAGTCCTTGCGGGGGAAGTGTATGGAACGGCCGGACTTGTGATGAGGCCGAACTACCTGTTTCAGATCGCGGCGTCGCGGAACGCACATGCGATCTTCAGGACCTACGCGCGGCACAGGCCGGACAGGGATTCCTCGGGAGCAAATGCGGCATCGTTCAAGGAAATGGACCTGAGGGTCGTGAAACGGGGCGCGGTCGTGCTTCACGACATCGCGGCGATCGAAGAGCATTTCGACAGGCATTCGCAATTCTCTGCTCGGGTCACCCTTCCGCAGGTCGGGGCAACAGTCGTTGAAATCGAGTTTCCGGTCAAGCACATCAACCTGCAGCGAGCGCACCGGCGCTTCCAGGTCGAGACGGGGCCGATTCTCTTCCCGACGAGGATCCACGCCGGTCGGGTCGAGGACGTTTCGATGCCGGAGTTCAATGCCGCCTTCATTCACTTCAACCGCCTCGAGGAAGTCGAGGTTACATTGCGCACGCCGACGCGAGTGGGGCTGCGATCGACGAGGTTCTATTCGAAGACCATGAGGCTGCCGGCTGATGTCAGCCTCCTGGCCGGCCTCGACCATGGAACGAGTTGAACCAACCGCACGCGGCGGAAGATGAGGCTTTGGATCCCTTCGCGCCGGTGAGCGGAAGCTACGAAGTGCAGGTCGATATGGCGCGAAGACGAAGGAGAGAGAGTATCTATGTGGACCGTATCGAAGCAGGATTTTGACGAAATCGACTCCTGGGGGCTCGAGCGCGACCCCTTCGCGGCCGTGGCGGACTATTCCGAGCTCAAGCGGGAGCTGCGGTGGCTCAACCCGGAGCACCGTGACTCGTTCGTGGAATACATCTACAAGCGCATGGAGTATATCGGGGGAAAGAATTTCGACGACTACTACAAGCGGGCGCAGAAGCCGATCGACCGCGAACGCTGGGACTACCTCAAGCGGAGGAAGGCCTGGTTCATCATGCCGCTGGGGTGGAACCGGATGGCGGATCAGTCGTGCCGCGTCACGGACCTGGGCTGCGGTGACGGCGACACGGTCCAGCGCCTGATCGAATTCATCGACGGGGAGTGGAAGAAGATGAGCGTGTCGGACCGCCGCGTCCACATCGTCGGACTCGACCTGAACGCCTCGCGCGTCGAGAACGCCCGCAAGCTCGTGACTTCGCCCAACCCGAACATCACGTTCGAGTTCCACACTGCCGACATAGTCGGGGAGGGACTCGGGTACGGGGACCGCTCGTTCGAATTCGCCCTTTGCACCGGCGTGCTCGAGATCCTCGAGGACCAGCCCTGCATGCGGTTTCTCGACGAGATTTGCCGTGTCGCCGGCCGGGGGATCTACATCGAGGACCTGTTCGAGAAGTTCCCCGGCGGCTACCCGCGGGAGAACCTGGGCGAATTGCTCGAGACGAGGGGATTCAGGATTCGCAATCGCAGGGTCGTCCTGTCCGAGCCCTTCGATGTCGCCCGGCTCAGGGACCCGAAGAGGCTGTGGCCGGTCATGGTCGACCAGAATATCTGGGCCGAGCGCGAGTGAGCGGAGATCCCCACATGAAAGCGGTCACCGTCATCGGCGCGGGCACGATCGGCAGCCGTCACCTGCAGGCGTTGAAAGCTGTTGCAGAGCCGATGCGCATCGAGATCCTCGATCCGGATCCGGCGAACCTGCAAGTCGCGCGCGAGCGCTACGCGCAGGCTTCCGGCTCCACCGCGCACCGGGTCGAGTTTCTGGCTGCACCCCATCCGCGCGGCTCGGCATACGAGATCGCCATCGTGTCCACGACCTCCGGGTCCAGGAAGGCCGCGATCGAGGAACTGCTGGCGCGTGCCGAGGTACGCCACTTACTGCTCGAAAAAATCCTGTTCACGCAGCCCGAGGCGTACGCTTCGATTCCCGCCCTGCTGAAGCAACGCGGCTCCAGCGCATGGGTGAATTGTTGCATGCGGCAGATTCCCGCCTACCAGCGGATTCGCGAGGCCTGCCGGGGCAGGCGCGTGAGTTACTTCGTTTCCGGGAGCCGCGCGGTATTCGGCATGATCACGAATGCGCTGCACTACGTCGATCACATCGCCCACGTGAGCGGGTGCAGCAGTTTTACCGTGTCGACAGGCAGTCTTGACACGGAAGTCGTGCCGAGCAAACGACAGGGATACCTCGAGCTGACCGGCACCCTGACAGTCGCCTTCAGCGACGGCAGCTTCGGCGCATTCACCTGCTTCCCGGACGGGTCGGCCCCGATCGTCGTGGAGATTCACTCGGGACAGGACCGCTACGTCGTCCGCGAAACCGAGCACCGCTCCTTCGCTTCGAGCGAGTCGGACGCCTGGGGATGGGTGGATGGGGAGGCGGCCATCACGTACCAGAGCATCCTGACCGCGGACCTGGTCCGGTCGCTTTTCGAGCGCGGGACATGCGAGCTGACGCCGCTCGGGGAATCCGTCGAGCTTCACCGCATGCTGCTGGAGCCGCTGCGCGAGTTCCTCGGCCGGAAGCAGGGCCGGGCGCTCAGTGAGTATCCGTTTACTTGAGCAGGGGCGCGCCATGTCTGCGCCCTTCATGAATCAGGACTATCGCTCGTGGTAAAGCGATCCGGCGAGACGGAGGTCAATACGTCGCAATCCAGGTGCAAGGTGGCCATCGTCGGCGCAGGATACATGTCGCGGGAACATATTCGCGCCTTTCAGGACGTGCCGGGAGTAGAGGTAACCGGCATCCATAGTCGCACCCGATCGCGAGCGGACGCGCTCGCCCGGGAATTCGGCCTCACGTATGTCTGCGGCTCGATCGCCGAGCTGTTCGAGAGAACCGCGGCCGATCTGGTGGTCGTGTCGGTGCCGGAGCTGTCGGCCAACGCGGTCTGCTGCGCCTGCTTCGAATATCCCTGGGCGGCGCTGATAGAGAAACCCGCCGGATACAACGTGGCCGATGCCGAAGCGATCGAATCGGCTGCCCGAGCGAGAGGCCGTCGGGCATATGTCGCCCTGAATCGGAGACACTACGGCAGTACGCGAGCGGTCGTCGCGGATCTGGCCACCTTGCCGGGGCCCCGCTTGATCAAGGTGCAAGACCAGGAGAGCCCGGCGGCCGCGCTGCAGGCCGGGCAGCCGGCGCTGGTCGTCGAAAACTGGATGTACGCCAATTCCATCCACGTCATCGACTATTTTTCGTTCCTGGGGCGGGGTAAAGTCACTGCGGTCGAGCCCGTCATACGCTGGGATCCCCGGCATCCGCGCTATGTTGCAGCCAGGATCAGCTTCGATTCCGGCGACGTCGGCCTCTACGAAGCCATCTGGGATGGGCCGGGGCCCTGGGCGGTCAGCGTGAATACGCCGGAGAAGCGCTGGGAGATGCGCCCGCTCGAGAAGGCGTCTTACCAGCTGTCGGGCAAGAGAGTGCTCGAGCCGATCGAGGACGACGCCTGGGATATCCGGTTCAAGCCCGGCCTCCGCAGGCAGGCCGAGCTTGCGGTTCTGGCGGCATCGGGGCAGGACGCCGGGTTGCCCACCCTGCAGGATGCACTGGCGTCGATGCGATTGGCGCAAACAATCTACGCATAGCCGGCGAGCTCAGCGACTCATGAAGAAGATACTCGTCACCGGTGCCGACGGCTTCATCGGCTCCCATCTGACCGAGGCGCTCGTGCGCGGCGGGCACGACGTGCGCGCCTTCGTGCTCTACAACTCCTTCAATTCCTGGGGCTGGCTGGACCATTGCGCAGAGGATGTGAAGGGCAGGTTCGATGTGTTCGCAGGCGACATCCGCGATCCGAACGGGGTGCGCGCAGCCGTGAAGGGTTGCGACGCGGTGCTGCATCTTGCGGCCTTGATCGCCATACCCTACTCGTATCATTCGCCCGATACCTACGTCGACACCAATATCAAGGGCACTCTGAACATCGTGCAGGCGGCCCGCGATCTGGGCGTGACCAAGGTGGTCCACACTTCCACCAGCGAGGTCTATGGCACCGCGCGATTCGTGCCCATCACCGAAGATCACCCGCTCCAGGGCCAGTCGCCCTATTCGGCGAGCAAGATCGGTGCCGATCAGATCGCGATGTCGTTCCACGCTTCTTTCGACACGCCGGTCACCATCCTGCGCCCGTTCAACACCTATGGCCCGCGCCAATCCGCCCGGGCTGTGATCCCGACGATCATCACCCAGATCGCCGGCGGCAGACGGCAGATCAAACTCGGTGCGGTACATCCCACGCGCGACTTCAACTACGTGGCCGATACGGTGGCCGGTTTCATGGCCGCGCTGGATTCCGACCGTGGCATCGGCGAGGTCATCAACATCGGCAGCAACTTCGAGATCTCGATCGGCGACACCGCGCGCGCCATTGCCGAACTCATGGGAGCGGAAATCGAGATCGTCACCGACGCTCAGCGCCTGCGACCGGAAAAGAGCGAAGTGGAACGGCTGCGGGCTGCCAATGACAAAGCGCGCGAGCTGCTCGGCTGGCAACCCGGATACGGCGGCCTGGAGGGCTTCCGGCGCGGCCTGGCCGAAACCGTGGCCTGGTTCAGCGACCCGTCTCACCTTAGAACCTACAAGTCGGACATCTATAACCTGTGAGTACCGTCTTCGACCAATCCACCCTTGCCCGCCAGGTCGTCGATGCCATTCAGTCGGCGGTCGGCCCCGGCCCGGTAGCCCTGCACGAACCGCGCTTCACCGGCAACGAATGGGCCTACCTCAAGGAATGCCTCGACTCGACCTACGTTTCGTCGGTGGGCAGGTTCGTCGACCGTTTCGAGGCGGATCTCGCCGCCTGTACAGGCGCCAAGCACGCCATCGCGGTAGTCAACGGCACGGCCGCCCTGCATGTGGCCCTTCAGCTCGCGGGGGTGCGGCCGGGCGACGAGGTTCTCGTCCCCACGCTGACCTTTGTCGCAACAGCCAATGCCGTTGCCTACTGTGGGGCGAAGCCGCATTTCGCAGACAGCGAGGAGCGCACGCTCGGGCTGGATCCGCGGGCGCTGCGCGAGTATTTGCAGGGCAACACCGAAATCCGCGGCGGCCGGTGCGTGAATCGCGCCACCGGGCGCGTGATCCGGGCACTGGTCCCCATGCACACCTTCGGTCACCCCGTGGATATCGAAGGCGTGCTCGCCGTCTCCCGGGATTTTCGCCTGGCACTGGTGGAAGATGCGGCCGAGTCCCTGGGCAGCACGGTGCACGGATGCCACACCGGCACCTTCGGCCTGATGGGCACGCTCAGCTTCAACGGCAACAAGACGATCACCACCGGCGGCGGCGGGGCAATCCTCACCAACGACCCGGAGCTGGCACGCAGGGCCAAGCATCTCACCACCACCGCCAAGGTGCCGCACCGTTGGGACTACCTTCACGACGAGATCGGCTACAACTACCGGCTGCCGAACCTCAACGCCGCCCTCGGATGCGCCCAACTCGAGCAGCTTCCCGGGTTTCTGGCGGCGAAGCGCCGGATCTTCGAGCGCTACCGGGTTGCGTTTGCTGGGGTGCTGCAAGCGCGCATCTTCGCCGAACCCGAAGGCTGCCGCAGCAACTACTGGCTGCAGACGTTGCTGCTGGACGAATCGGCCGCCGGGCAGCGCGATGCCGTGTTGGCCGCCACCAACGAAGCGGGGTTCATGACCCGGCCGACCTGGACGCTGATGCATCGGCTGGCGCCTTACCTCGCATGTCCGAAGATGGGCCTGCCAGTGGCCGAGTCGCTGGAGCGGCGGCTGATCAATCTGCCGAGCAGCGCTCATTTGCTATGAATCCACTCACGATCGGATACTTTGCCGACGGTCCGTGGTCGCATCGGGCGCTGGAAAAGCTCATCCTCGATTCGACGATTCGCATCGCGTTCATCTGCGCTCGCCACGACCGTCCGGACCCTGTCCTGAAGGAGCAGGCAGAGATCCACCGGATCGAGTTCCTCACACACCCGAGAATCAATTCGGACGCGTTCCTGGAGAAGATCGGCAGGCGTGGCTGCGATCTGTTCGTCTCCATGTCGTTCAACCAGATATTCGGCAGGCGGTTGATCGAGCATTCGAGATTGCAGACCATCAACTGCCACGCCGGGAAGCTGCCGTTCTATCGCGGCCGGAATGTCCTGAATTGGGCACTGATCAACGACGAAAAGGAGTTCGGGGTCACCGTTCACTATGTCGATGAAGGCATCGACACGGGCGACATCCTGGCTCAGCGCATCTTCCCCATCACCGACCGGGACGATTACGCAACGCTCCTCGAGCGCGCCTATCCCGCGTGTGCCGAGCTGCTGTACGAAACCATCAAGCAGTTGCAGGCGGGCCGAGCCAGTCGTGCGGCGCAAAGCGAGAAGCACGCGCTGGGCTTCTACTGCACGGCAAGATCGGAGGGAGACGAGCGGCTGAGCTGGAACCAGCCCTCCCGTGACGTTTTCAATTTCGTCCGTGCGATCTGCCGTCCCGGTCCTGAAGCGCGGACTTTCCGCGGGGATGCAGAGATCAGGATCAATCGAGTCGAGCTGTTGCCGGAGGCCCCGGTATTCAAGGGGATACCAGGAGCGGTTGTCGGAGTCGGACCGGGGAGCTTTCTCGTGAAGACGGCAGACTCCTATGTGAAGGTGGTCGAGTGGAGCGGGGTGGAACGAATCCGAATTGGAGATCGGCTCAAATGAGCGTGCGGATCATCGCCGAAGCCGGCGTGAACCATAACGGCGATCTCGCCCTGGCGCGTCAATTGATCGATGTCGCCTCCGAGGCTGGTGCCGACATGGTCAAGTTCCAGACCTTCAGCGCCGATCGCCTGGTCGCCACTCACGCTCCGAAGGCCGACTACCAGATCCAGACCACCGACCCAGGCGAAACCCAGCACGCGATGATCCGCCGGCTGGAATTGACCCGCGACATGCATGAAGCACTGATCGCCCATTGCAGATCACGCGAGATCGGATTCTTCTCCACCGGGTTCGACCCGAAGAGCATCGACCTTCTGGCGGACCTCGGGCTGGACTGCTTCAAGGTCCCTTCCGGCGAGATCACCAATCTGCCCTATCTGCGCCATGTGGGCCGATACGGCAAGCCCGTGATTCTCTCCACCGGAATGGCTACCCTGGGCGAGATCGAGGCGGCGCTGGAGGTGCTCGAGCGGGCCGGAACGCTGCGCGACCGCATCACCGTGCTCCACTGCAACACCGAATATCCCACGCCCATGGCCGATGTGAACCTGCGCGCCATGCTCACCATCCGCGATGCCTTCGGCGTGGCCGTGGGCTATTCCGACCATACGCCGGGCATCGAAGTGGCCATAGCAGCGGTGGCGCTGGGGGCGACGGTGATCGAAAAGCACTTCACCCTGGATCGCAATCTGCCCGGGCCGGACCACAAAGCGAGCCTCGAACCCGGCGAGCTCAGGGCGATGGTTGCGGCCATTCGGAACGTCGAACAGGCGCTTGGCGACGGCATCAAGCGAGCGAGCGCCAGCGAGGCGAAGAACAAGCCGGTCGCGCGCAAGTCGCTGGTGGCGGCGTGCGCGATCCGGGCCGGCGAGGTCTTCAGCGAATCCAATCTCGCGGTGAAGCGCCCCGGCACCGGCGTGTCGCCGATGCGCTGGGACGAGGCGATGGGCCGCAAGGCGCCGCGCGATTTTGCGCCGGACGAGTTGATCGAGCTATGAGCCGAAAGATCTGCGTCGCCACGGGCTCCCGTGCCGACTACGGGCTGCTGCGCTGGGTCATGGAGGGCATTCGCAGCACCCCGGGCCTTGAACTGCAGGTCATCGCCACCGGCATGCATCTCTCGCCGGAATTCGGTCTTACCTACCGCGAGATCGAAAAGGACGGCTTCAGCATCGACCGCAGAGTGGAGATGCTGCTCAGTGCCGACACCCCGACCGGGCTGGCGAAGTCGATGGGTTTGGGGCTGATCGGTTTCGGCGAGGCCCTGCAGCAGCTTCAGCCGGACCTGATGCTGGTGCTGGGGGACAGGTTCGAGATGTTCTCCGCCGTCGCCGCCGCGATGGTGGCCCGCATTCCCGTGGCGCACCTGCACGGGGGCGAGACCACCGAAGGCGCATTTGACGAAGCGATTCGCCACTCGATCACCAAGATGTCCCACCTGCATTTCGTGGCCGCGGAGGAATACCGTCGACGGGTGATCCAGTTGGGGGAGCATCCGGACCGGGTGTTCCTGGTGGGCGGCTTGGGCATCGACAACATCAGGAAGCTGACGCTGCTCGACCGGGCGGAATTGGAAGCAGTGCTCGGATTTCAGTTCGGCCCCAGGAATCTTCTGGTCACCTTTCATCCGGTGACTCTGGAAGACAGCACCTCCGCCCGACAGATGGTGGAACTGCTCGCGGCGTTGGAGACGCTGGAGAATACGCACCTGATCTTTACCATGCCCAACGCGGACACCGAAAGTCGCGCGTTGTTCGGCCTGATCGAGACATTCGTTGCCGCTCATGCGAATGCCCGGGTCCATACTTCCCTGGGCCAGTTGCGTTACCTCTCCTGCATCGCGCAAGTCGACGGGGTGGTCGGCAACTCCTCCAGCGGCTTGACCGAGGTGCCCAGCTTCGGCAAGGGTACGATCAACATCGGTGATCGCCAGCGGGGACGTCTCAAGGCGGAGAGCGTGATCGATTGCAGTCCGGACCGGCGAGCGATCGCCGCGGCTTTGCAGCGACTCTATTCGCCGGAATTTCAGGGCAGACTCAGAACCGTCCGCAACCCCTACGGGGAGGGCGGGGCGAGCGAAAGGATCGTGCAAGTATTGCGAGACTACCCGCTCGAATCGATCCTGAAGAAATCCTTCCATGATCTCGCCTAGCGGTGTGAGCGGGAAAGCTCAATGACTGATAGCACAGGCAAGACCGTCTCGGACCCGAACAAGGCGGTGTCCGCCGATCCCTGGCGCAAGACCCTGCTCCCCGGCGACGGCAACGTGCGGCAGGCGATCCGCAGTCTGGAAGAATCGGGAATGCAGATCGTCCTGGTCGTGTCGGTCGATGGCACGCTGCTCGGAACTATTACCGACGGTGATATTCGGCGTGGGCTATTGCGCGGTTTGGACCTGGGCGGCCCGGTGACTTCGATCATGAAGCGCGACCCTCTGGTGGTGCCGTTGGGGATGAGTCGCGATACGGTTCTGCAACTCATGCAGGCAAACGTATTCAACGCGATACCCGTGGTGGATGAAAATCGTTGCGTGGTGGGGCTGCATTTGCTCAATGAGCTTCTGGCCCCGAGCGAGCGTCCCAACCTGGTGGTGATCATGGCCGGAGGGCAGGGTAACCGCTTGCGGCCCCACACTGAAAACTGCCCCAAGCCGCTGCTGCCGGTGGGCGGCAAACCGATGCTGGAACACATCATCGAGCGGGCCAGGGCGGAGGGTTTCCAGCGTTTTGTTCTGGCCATTCACTACCTCGGGCACATGATCGAGGACTATTTCGGCGACGGCAGCCGCTGGCAGGTGCGGATCGACTACGTGCGCGAACAGTCGCCCCTGGGTACCGCCGGTGCCATTGGCCTGCTGAGCCCGCGACCCGATGCGCCTTTCCTGGTTTCAAACGGCGACGTGCTCACCGATATCCGCTACGGCGAACTGCTCGACTTCCACTGCCAGAATGGCGCGTCGGCCACCATGGCCGTGCGCGTGCACGAGTGGCAGCATCCCTTTGGCGTTGTCCGCACCAGCGGGGTCGACATCATCGGCTTCGAGGAGAAGCCCATCGCTCGCAGCCACATCAATGCCGGCATCTACGCATTGGAGCCGGAGGCACTCGATGTCTTGAGCGCCGGTGAACACTGCGATATGCCGATGCTGTTCAACCGCCTGCAAGAGCGGGCCGGGCGCACCATCGTCTATCCGATGCATGAGCCATGGCTGGACGTGGGGCGGGCGGAGGACTACGACGCAGCGAACGGAAAATCCTGAGTGTTCCGATGCTCGAACGATTGTTGATCGTCGGCCTCGGAAGCATCGGCAGGCGTCATGTGCGACTCGCGCGGGAAGTCCTCCCCGGCGCACAGATCGTCGTGTTGAGACACCGGAGTTGCGAGGATCTTCCCGCGCTTGGCATCGATCGTTGCGTGACCAGCCTGGACGAAGCGCTCCGGTTTCGTCCCCAGGCCGCCGTGATTGCCAACCCGGCCACTCGTCACCTGGAAGTTGCCCTGGCCCTGGCCCATGCGGGTGCGCAACTCCTGGTCGAAAAACCCATTGCCAGCACGGCACAGGGCGTGTCCGAGCTGATCGACGTTTGCCGCGCGCGGGGCGTCACGCTCATGACGGGCTACAATCTGCGCTTCCTGCCTTCGTTGCAGCGGTTCGGCGAATTGCTCGCGCAAGGGCGCGTCGGGCGGGTGCTCTCGGTTCGTGCCGAAGTCGGGCAGTACCTGCCGTCGTGGCGGCCGGATTCCGACTACAGGCATTCCGTTTCTGCACAGGCGGCTCTCGGGGGAGGCGTACTGCTGGAGCTGAGCCACGAGATCGATTATCTGCGCTGGCTGTTTGGCGAGGTGGAGTGGGTGAGTGCGATACAGCGAAAACAGAGCGATCTCGAGATCGACGTGGAAGATACCGCCCACCTGATCGTCGGTTTCGCCCGCGCAGCGAGCGAGATGCCGGTTATCGCCGCGCTCAACATGGACTTCATCCGGCATGACACTACGCGGACTTGCACGGTCATCGGAGCGACCGGAACGCTGCGCTGGGATGCGCTGGACGGCAGCGTGGCGATCTTCGAGCAGGGGGCGAACGCTTGGCAGACCCTGTTCGAGCACCCCGTCCAGAGGGATGACAGCTACCGGACGGAATGGCGCCATTTTCTGGAGTGCATCGCCGGAGGCGAGGCTCCGCGCACCTCCGGCGAAGACGGCCTGGCCGTGCTTCGAGTGATCGAAGCGGCTCGCCTGTCGGCGAGCACTGCAGCCGTAGTGCACGTCAAGAATGAATCCGGGGGCCGCAAGAGCCCCCAGGCCGTTCCGTGAACATTGTCGCCCTGATTTGCGCCCGCGGCGGTTCCAAGGGGTTGCCCGACAAGAATATCCGGCCGCTGGCCGGCCGTCCTCTGATCGCCTGGGCCATCGATCAGGCGCGGGCCGTGGGGCGAATCGGCCGCGTCATCGTGTCCACGGATTCCGACGCAATTGCCGCCGTGGCGCGCGAGGCCGGTGCAGAGGTGCCGTTCTTGCGGCCGGCCGAGCTTGCTCAGGACAACAGCCCCGAGTGGCTGGTCTGGCGCCATGCCCTGAATTTCCTGAAGGAAGTCGACGGCGCCTACCCTGATGCGCTGATCGTGGTTCCGGCGACGGCCCCTCTGCGTGCCGTCGAGGATCTGGAGCGTTGCCTGGACGAGTATCAGAAAGGCGAGGTGGACGTCGTCATCACCGTGACGGATGCGCATCGCAGCCCCTACTTCAACATGGTCAAGGCGCATTCGGACGGTAGCGTGGGTCTGGTTATCTCTCCTGACGTGCCAATTGCCCGGCGCCAGGATGCACCTGCCGTCTACGACATGACCACGGTCGCCTATGTGGCCCGACCCGAATTCGTCATGACCCGCGCCGGAACCTTCCAAGGCAGGGTGCGCAAAGTGCACATCCCGGCGGAGCGTGCCCTGGATATCGACACGCTCCTGGATTTCAGGATTGCCGAATGTCTGCTGGCGTCGCGCCAAGGGACCACCCATGACAAGCTTCGCTGAATTGATGAATCTCGAGGGCCGCCGGGCCCTGATCACCGGTGCCACCGGCGGTATCGGCCGCGTCATCGCCCAGACCCTGGCGGAACTGGGCGCCGATCTTCTGCTGGTCGATCGGCCCGGCTCGGACTACGGGACGCTGGCTCAAGAGCTCAGCCGTTTCCGGCGCGTGCGAGTCGAATCCATCGACTGCGACCTCGAGGTGCAGGGTGACCGCGATCGCTTGATCGATTCGGTCCGAAAGCACGCGAGCGGTCTCGATGTCCTCGTCAACAATGCGGCCTTCGTGGGAACGTCGGACTTGCCCGGCTGGGTCACGGAGTTCGAGCGGCAGAGCGTGGACACGTGGCGCCGCGCGCTCGAGGTCAATCTGACCGCGGCATTCGATCTCGCGAAAGGCCTGACCCCAGTTCTCAAGAGGAGCAGAGGCGCGGCCATTGTCAATATCGGGTCCTCCTACGGCACCTACGGACCCGATTACAGGCTCTATGAAGGCACGGCCATGGGCAATCCCGCAGCCTACGCCGCCTCGAAAGGTGGCTTGATCCAGTTGACCCGCTGGCTGGCCACGACTCTGGCGCCGCATGTGCGTGTGAACGCCATCTCCCCTGGCGGGGTGTTCAGAAACCAGCCCGCGGTCTTTGTCGGGCGCTACGCGGCCCGTACACCCCTGGGGCGCATGGCAACCGAGGACGACTTCCGGGGCGCCATCGGATATCTGGCCAGTGATTTATCCCGTTACGTGACGGGGCAGAACCTGGCCGTGGACGGTGGATGGGGGGTATGGTGAAGTCCGCCGCCTGCACGCGTGCACCACGCGCTCTGAAGTGAGAAGGTCCTTACATGGAAATCATTCGCTACCCTTCTGCCGCCGATCCGTCCCGGTTTGCCGGGAATCGTGACAATCTGGAGGCCCTCTACGGTCTGCCGAACGAGGTCAAGTTCTGTCGCAGTTGCGTCATCTCCAATCAGCGGCCGAATTCCGCGGTGGAGTACCGGCACACCGCACAAACCGCGAAGGCGACCATTCATTTCGATGAGAACGGCATATGCGACGCCTGCAACTTCGCCGAGTCCAAGAAGCATTCCATCGATTGGGTCGAGCGGGACAAGCTGTTGCGGGACTTGTGCGCCAAGCATCGCAAGAACGACGGCAGTTACGACTGCATCGTGCCCGGCTCCGGCGGCAAGGATAGCTTCTACGCTTCTCACATCCTCAAGACCAAGTACGGGATGCACCCGCTGACGGTGACCTGGGCCCCTCACGTCTACACGGAATGGGGCTGGAGGAATTTCCAGTCATGGATCCACGCCGGACACGACAACTACCTGATGACGCCCAACGGCCGCGTCCATCGGCTGCTGACCCGCCTGTCGACGGAGATACTGTTCCATCCCTTTCAGGCTTTCATGTTCGGGCAGAAAGCGCTGGCGCCGAAGATGGCACTGCTGTTCAATGTTCCGCTGGTCTTCTACGGCGAGAACGAGGTTGAATACGGCAATCCCAGCGCGGAAGCCGATAGCGCCCAGCGGGACTGGTCCTACTTCACGGCCGAGGATCAATCCAGGATCTTCCTGGGAGGCGTCTCCGTCAACGATCTCAAGGCGCATTTCGGACTCGACCAGAACGATCTGCAGCCCTACCTGCCTGCCGACCCCGGCCGGCTCACGGAGAAGCACGTCGAGGTGCATTATCTGGGGTATTACTTGAAGTGGCACCCGCAGAGCTGCTATTACTACGCGGTCGAGCACGGCGGATTCCAGGCTTCACCGGAGCGCACGCCCGGCACCTACAGCAAGTACAACAGCATCGACGACCGTATCGACGATTTTCACTATTACACCACGTGCATCAAGTTCGGCATCGGGCGAGCGACTTATGATGCGGCACAGGAAATCCGTTCCGGAGACATCACCCGAGAGGAAGGCGTGGCGCTCGTGAAGCGGTTCGATGGCGAATTCCCCGAGCGTTTTGTAGACGAGATCTTCCGGTACCTGAGCATTCCCGCCAGGGAGTTTCCGCGGGCGTCAACGATGTTCGAGCAACCCATCATGGATCGCGAGTATTTCATGCGCCTGGCAGATTCCTTCCGATCCCCCCATCTCTGGAAATACGAGCAGGGAGAGTGGAAACTGCGCCATCAAGTGCGGGATTTCGTCTCCGATCGATGTCAAGAATCCGCCTGATTCCCCGCCTCGATATCAAAGGCCCCAACCTCATAAAGGGCGTCCGTCTCGAAGGCCTGCGCGTCATCGGCGACCCGCAGGAGCACGCGCGTCGATACTATGAGCAGGGGGCCGATGAGCTGGTGTACATGGATATCGTCGCCAGTCTTTATGGCCGAAACAGTCTGCACGACATTGTCCGCCGGACGGCCCGTGATGTGTTCGTTCCACTGACCGTCGGCGGCGGCCTGCGATCCGTCGACGACGTGCGCGCGATGCTGAGGGCCGGCGCGGACAAGGTTGCGATCAATACCGCCGCCACCCAACGCCCCGAACTGATCACCGAGGTCGCCCGCAAGTTCGGCTCGCAGTGCATGGTGCTCTCGGTGGAAGCCAAGCGCCAGACGGCCCATTGGGAGGTCTATACCGACAACGGCCGAGAGCGCACCGGGCGCAGCGTGCTGGACTGGGTGAAGCGCGGTGTCGAATTGGGGGCGGGCGAGATTCTCCTGACGTCCGTGGACCAGGAGGGGACGCGTTCAGGATTCGATTGCGAATTGGTCCGTGCCGTATCGGAGGCAGTGCCGGTCCCTGTGATCGCAAGCGGCGGCATGGGCAATGTCGGGCACCTAGTGGACGTGGTGCGGCGGGGCCGCGCCGACGCCGTGGCGATGGCCGACATCCTTCATTACAACCGCGCCACCGTGGGCGAGATCAGAGCGGCAGCCCTGGATGCCGGAATAGACGTGCGCAGAGCATGAGCTCAGTGGTTGTCGTCGACTACGGCGTTGGCAATCTTTTCAGCGTCCGCCGCGCTTTGGAGCATTGCGGGGCCGACGTGACGCTGACGGATGATCCTCGAACGATCCTGCACGCGCCGCGGCTCGTCCTGCCGGGGGTCGGCGCGTTCGCAGACGGAATGCGGGGACTCGAGGAGCGGGGACTGATATCCGTGCTCCGCGAATACGCGGATTCCGGGAGCCCCTTGTTGGGCATTTGCCTCGGTATGCAGATGCTGGCCAGCGTCAGCGAAGAGTTTGGTGAACATCAGGGCCTCGGGGTCATACCGGGGCGCGTCACGGCCATTCCCCATACCGGTATCGACGGCACCCCGCACAAGATTCCGCATATCGGCTGGGCCGCGTTGGAGCAGCCGGAGCGGGCGGCGGACTGGAGCGTCTCCATCCTTGCCGGCCTGAAGCCCGGCGATTCGGTCTATCTGGTGCATTCCTACGCTGTAGTGCCCCAAGACGACGACCATCGGCTTGCCGATTGTTTCTACGACGGCCGGAGAATCTCCGCGGCGATCCGGAAAGGGGCTGTCTATGGGTGCCAGTTTCACCCGGAAAAAAGCGGCAGCGTCGGGCTTCGAATACTGGATCGATTCTTGTCGGCTTGAAAACACTCTGGACCGTCCGATTTGTCCGGAGCGTTTGATAGCGGGAGATCACGCTCACTCTTATGAGCCTATTGCGAACCTCATTGTCCCTGGAGCAATGCCTTGCCGATTGGAAGGACATCGCTGCGCTTTGCCAATCCCGGCCTGTCCGAAAAAGGGACTGGCGTACCGACACCGGCTACGGCCTAGTCGATATCTACATCGATGCGGCCGGATTGCCGGCGGACTATCGGGCGCACCTCAATGTCCTGCACGGAACGTTCACCTGCATGGCCGACTATTGGTATCGAACGAGCGAAGCCGGCTTCCGTTCGGTGCCCGCCACGCTGGTCCACAACGACGGTGACCGCGAGCACCTGGAACGAATCCTGGGCGCCGAGAGGCGGTTTCTGGTCGCCCCTCATCCCTATCACTATGTGATGCGCAATTATCAGGCTGCCGAGGCGCCTGCGCCGGCCGGATCGGTGTTCTTCTTCCCGCATTCCGTGGGCGGGCCCAGGCCGCGGGCACCCGTCTCGCTTCTTTTAAAGACCCTTCGATCGCTGCCGGCCGAATACTGGCCGATCGACGTCTGCGTTCATCCATTGGACGTCGCACGCGCCGAGATCGCGAATTTCGCGCGCGAAGGCTTCGCGATGGTTTGCGCGGGGCAGCGGCACGATCCGCTCTTCCTCCACAGGTTCTACTGGATGTGCCGTCGCCGCCGGTTCGCGTTGAGCGTTGACGAAGGGACTCAGGTATTGCTTGCGTCATTGACTGGGCTGTCCGTCAAGATGTTGTCGGGGATCCCGGATGTACTCTGGCTTCCGGCCAATGCCAGCCTCTGCTGGGGAACGGCCCCTATGGAGCATTACTGGAAGCTGTATGCCCAACTCTACGGCGGCGACATAGACCAGGACGCAATGCGCAGGGAGGTTTTCCGGCTGACGGGGGGTGACCGCTGGCTGAGCGGCCCTGAATTGCGCGAGTATTTCATCGAAGCGGAACGCTGGTATCGGTCGTGGAAGCGCCCGGATGGCAGACTGTCTGTCTCGCCACAGGTCTGGTCCGTATTGGAGCCCTTTGTCTTCGCTGGCCGCGGCTTGCGTGCAGCCATGCTGAATCGTCTCAGCGGGAGGCGGGGTTATTGGCAGCCGCATTTTACGGATACGCCCTGGCGCCTGCTGCAGTACGAGCTGTCATCCCTTGCTGATGAGGAAACCGGGAGTGCCTCCGCATTTCCCCAGCCGACGAATCCCGAAGGGGCGGTCCAGCTCGGGAACGCTTCGATGCGGCATCGATCCGGCGATTGACCGTTTCGAAATGCACGGCTGGCGTCGCCGCAAAGTGTCTCCGGTTCGATACCGGGCACGGCTGATTCACCCAACCAGAGGCTTATCATTGCGTTCGATCATTGAGCGTTCCTCCGTCGCCGTCGGAATCGTCGGTGCAGGGACGATCGCGTCCACCGTGCATCTGCCGGTGCTCAAGAACATTCCGAATGCCAGAATCTGCTGGATCGCGGATATCGACGGCAAGCTGGCCTCCGAGGTGGGCGGGGCCTATGGCGTTGCGTCCATCCCACTCGACATGGGAAGTCCCTCGTTACCTCCATGCGACGTCGCCCTCTTGGCGGTTCCCGTGCATTCCAGAGATGCGTGGATGAGTCATTTCGCGAAGGCGAGAATCCCGCTGCTCGTCGAGAAACCATTCGCCATCACCGAGAGGGAGCACCGCGATTACCTCGAGCTGTTTGCCGACGTACCTGTGGCATGTGGTTACATGCGCAGAACGTACATTGGGATCCGCTCTTTACGCAAGATTGCGCGTGACGGTTGGTTCGGTGACGTCAAGCGGATACGTTACAGCGAGGGCGGCCGAATCACCAAGACCGGCTTCAGCTCATCGACTCTTGATCTTGGATACAGGAAAGGCGGCGGAGTACTGCGCGATCTTGGTTGCCATGGTATCGACGCCCTTATGTTCATTACGGGGGCCAACGAGTTTCAGGTGAGCACCTGCAGGATCGAATGGGACGGCGATACCGACAGGCAGGTGACAACGCAGTTCGAATTGGGATGGGGGGAAGGCGGGCGTAGAGGCGCGTGCCCGGTCGACTTTTCCGTCAGTTGGATTGCCGAACAGGACAACAGAATCGAATTCGACTTTGAAACGGCGAGTGTCAGCTGCAGTACCAGACCCGATCCCGAGCTTCTCGTACGTGCGCCAGGCAGTGAACAAGGCACTGGACTTTCGCTGGATATACATGGAGCCAGATCAAGCTATCAGGCATTCTACTTGGAGTGGGAGGAGTTTCTGGCGGCGGTCGAGAAGGGCGGCGCGGGGCAGTTCGGGGCGGCTACCAGCTTGTCGACGACCCGGCTTGTCGAGGCGATTTACCGGGTCGGCGGGGGCCAGGAATGAAGGTTGCCGTCTTGGGCGCAAACGGTCAGGTTGGCACGGAGTTATGTCTCTTGTTGGCTCAACAGCCCGATCTCACCGTCATACCGATCTGCCGGAACCGGATGGGCTCAGCGTATCTGCGTTCACAGGGGTTGGGATGCCGGCATGGCCAGTCTTCCGATCCCTCTCAAGCTGCCAAGCTCTATGGAGACTGTGGAATCGTCGTAAACCTCGCGCTCCTGAATGAACTCCGGGATCCACCCCGCGCGCGGAGGGAAAACCATCAATTGATTCGAAATGTCGCTGAATGTCTTGGCGAGCATGGCCGACACTTGTATTTCAGTACGATGTCCGTTTATGGCGATGTCGAGGTGGGTCAGCGCTGGGTTGTTCGCCATCCCTATGGCCGGCGCAAGCTAGAGAGCGAAAAGATCGCACGCCGCTATGGCAGACGCTTTGGATGTCCAACCTATGTCTTCCGGCTGGGGCACGTTTGCGGGGAACTGCAGAACATTACCAGAGAAATAAGGAGCGCGATCCAGGCTGGTCCGATACTGCTTCCCGACCCCGATCGTGCGTCCAATACGGTCTATGTTGCCACGATAGTCGACGCGATCTTGAAGGCGGGAACCGGCGCGATTGCTCCCGGTGTCTACGACCTCATGAACGTTCCCCAGTGGAGTTGGCGCGAAGTTCTTGCATATGAAGCAGGCTCAGCGGGCGTTAGCGTGGAATTGGAGCATGTTCCAGACGCGCGACCGAAGGGAATTGGAGAAATCGCGCGATGTGTCCTCGCTCTGGGCATATCGTCCGCAGCCCGCTCCGGCTTCCTCAATCGAGTCGTTTCACGTATTCTCCCGACATTGCCTATTGCTTGGTACCGACGATTGAGGGCCGCGTATGCCATCCAGTCAGCTGGCAGAGAAATCGCTGAACTCAAGCATTGCCGGCCCATGCTGCAGGCCGTTTTTCGAAAGCCGGTCGGCAACCGGTTTCCCGTGATGTTGGCACCCACAGCCGATCTTCTTAGAGATCCGATATTCCGTCTTGCACGTGGTGTCTCGCGGCATCCTTGGCCCGAGGACCTTCCCTTGCACGCAGTTTGTATTCAAGGGCCGCCCTTCGGCCGGCAATCTTGAAGGGGCGGAACAATCTGGCAATCGATTTCACGGGCATTATGGACGCGCTCGAGGGCCGAACGTTGCTGATCCTGGCTACTCCTGTGCCCCTGAGTATCCTGCACTTGAACGGTGATGACAGTTGAGAACTTCGGACAACCCCGCCTCAGTCGGGGGACACATGCCAGTTAGCCCGCAATCACAGAATGTTCGCCGCAGGCAGGCCGTCGCTGCAACTTTTCAAGTGGGATTGCTGTATTCCGCAGTTGCACTTCCGGCCCAAATGCTCAGAGAAGCGTTCACACCGGACGTCTTCCTGTTATTCCTCTCGTTCTGGGGAACTTTCTGTTTCTTTGTTCTCTGGCGCCGAATCGATTGGGGCGGTTACCGTTTCATGACTTTTGGGCCATTGTTCTTGCTTGCATCAGCCCTTTTCAAGCTGGATTCGTTCCTCTACATCTTATTCTATGGAAATCAAATCGATGAATGGCCCCTATATGCCTCGGACCCGCTTCTGTCCGTCGCTTATGGACAATTCATTTACGTTGTTGGCGCATTGGTGCTGGTGGGCATGTGGCTTGCGTTTCGAGGGCACGAGCGATCGATAGAAATTATCAACGGGTGGCGATTCGATCTTCCTACTCTTGCATTGGCCTACGTGATTGGGGTAGGTGCTGCCCTTTCCATTCGAGTATTCCAATTGAACCTTCTGTATCTCGGCGCAATCGTGTCGGTCGTTTACTACCTGGGGCCAATCAGCATTCTGCTCATCTCATTGGGTTCTCCTGGTAGACGAACCTGGCAACGCTGCATTCTCTTGCCCTCTGTGCTCAGTCTTCCATTGATCTATGCCGCACTTCAAACGGGATTCAAGGAACACATTATCTTTTCAATGTTACCGATTCTCGCCGGAATATTTATTGTAATCAGAGGAAGCCTGGCGCGAATCTTGATTTGTCTAGTGCTGGCAGGGTCATATGTCTTCATGACGGCATTTGTGAATATTCAGCGTGGAGCAAATTGGGAAGAACGAGAGAATCTTTCTGTGGGTCGGCTTCTCAGTATTACTGCCGACGCGATTGGAGAGGACAAGGATCTCTTGGGACATACCGTTCGTTCGGCCCTTATGCGGAAGCACCTTATTGAGATAAACGGATGGTCGATCGACATCGTAGAGGCTATAGGCCACGTGGAGGATTTCGCTCCCGATCAGGCTTTCGCGATATTCATACCCCGTATTCTTTGGTCTGAGAAGCCCTTATTCCGGCCTGGAAATGATTTCACGGAGTTGGCGTTTGGCCCTGAGTTGGGTGAATCAAGCGGGACCGCCGCGGGATTCTTTTCAGCGTTGTACCTTGGCTCTGGTGTGTGGGGTGTGCTCGTCTATTCCATGCTTCTGGGAGCGCTTTACGCTCTTTCTCTTTCCGTGGTGATTCGCGTCGGCAGTTCGTTCGCCCAGGTTCTTTTCTTGTTCGGGGCCGTATACAGGTCATTGCGACTTGATGAGGCATGGCCTGTGTATGAGTTCGCTGGAATTGTATCGCTGCTCTTGTTGGCGATCGCATTGGGAGCTCTCATTTCATTCATGCAGAAAAGGACTCGCCGAGTCCGGCTCAACTGGCAGCACCCATGAGAGCCTGTTCAGGCAGACAGGTCGTCCCCGTCGTCGGTGCTGCACGGCAGTTGCGCTGCCTGTGATCGGCAGGTTGCGGAGGGGGACGATCTGCTTTGCGTGGACGTTTTGTTCGCCGGTACCTGGTAGAGCATCGTTCTCCCGGAAGGGAAGCCGGCTTTGACTTGATGGGGCGCGATGTCGCCTTCACGGGCTTCGTGGAAGGGGGAGATCGATGATGTGCTCTGTCTGGCTTCGCCACTTCGGGATTCGGTTGTTATCTGCCGCGCGGCAAGCAGATCTTTGTGTTGCATGGATGAGCTGATCAAGGGTTTCCTGTGCCGATGAATACGGAGCTGACCTCGCCAGACCGATTTGCCTCGGGAACTCCGGCGAATTGGCATGAACAATGAGAAAGAGGGCCGGAATTGAAGCCCTGCATTGCGCTAATAGTTCCATCGCTTGAGCATGGCGGGGGCGTTCCTGCCGCCGCACGGTTCGTCAAGGATGTGGCATTGGGTTCCCGCCGCTACGACATCAAGGTTGTGTCCTTGGCTACATCAGCGGAGGACGAGTGCAGCATTCGCATGTTCAAGCCCGGCAGTTGGTTCCGCGGTGTGACCGCCATGAGCGGGCAGTGGGAAGGACTGCCATTGGTACATGTTGGTGCGGTGATCAGTGAGTTGGAGTTCCAGCGCTTCCGACCGCGCAGGGCTCTCGCGGAAGCGGTTGCCGAATGCGACATTCTGCAGGTGGTCTGCGGCTCACCCGCTTGGGGCAATGCCGTATGTGGACTCGGCAAGCGGGTTTCAATGCATTGCGCCACGCGCGCCATAGTGGAGCGGCGCCGGCGCGATGCCAATCCGGCAGAAGTCGCTGCTTGGTGGCGCAAAACCATGACCCAAGTCACGGATCGGATGGACGACCGGGCGCTCCGCTCCGTGGATGCCATTCAGGTCATGAACCATTGGATGTACGATTACGCGGGCGAGCTCAATACAGGCCGCAAAGTTGATCTGCGCTATGCCCCGCCCGGTGTGGATATACTCACGTTCTGTCCGGCCAGCGAGCGTAAGGCAGAACATGATCCCTATGTGTTGTGCGTCGGCCGGCTGGACGACCCGCGCAAGAACATTGGCCTGCTGCTCGATGCCTTTGCGCTGGTCCCGGAGGACGTTCGCAGCCGCTTGCGGCTGGTGCTCGCCGGCAGTGCCGGACCGCCGGACGGCTTCTGGAAACGGGCCGAAGCCTTGGGTCTTCGGGGCCGGATTGAATTTATCGATCGCCCTTCCCGCGACGAACTGGTGGTCCTGTACCAGAAGGCCAGCATGTTCGTGCTACCGTCGGACGAGGAGGGATTGGGCGTGGTGCTGCTCGAGGCCATGGCTTGCGGGATCCCCGTGGTATCCACCCGCAGTAGTGGACCGGATGGCCTCGTCACTGATGGCGAAGACGGTTACCTGGTACCGCTGGATGATGCTGCATCGCTGTCCGACCGAATCTCGCGGTTGAGCCGGAACGACGGGCTGAATCTGATGATGGGACAACGGGCTCGTGCCACAATCGAGCAGCACTACTCCAACGAGATCGCGGGCAGGAGTTTCCTGGATGTCTGGGACCGGCTGCTGCAAAAGCCTGGAAACGTATGTGCGGAATAGCAGGTTTTGTTCCAACGCCGGGCGCGTCGATAGAACCAGCGATCACTGCCACTCGGCGGATGACCGATCGCATGCGCCTTCGCGGCCCCGACGCGGAGGGCTTGTGGTCGAGTGCGGAGGTGGTGCTGGGACACCGCCGCCTCGCCATTCTTGACCTGGATAACCGCGCAAACCAGCCGATGCTGTCGGCAGATGGCCGATATGCAATCGTCTTCAACGGTGAGATTTACAACTTCCGCGAGTTGCGCCGGGAGTTGGAGGCGAACGGCGTGGCGTTTCGCACCACGTCCGATACCGAAGTCCTATTGGCGCTATATGCACGCGAAGGAGAACGAATGTTGTCGTGGCTGCGTGGCATGTTCGCCTTCGCCATCTGGGATGCGCAGTCGCGCGAGCTGTTTTTGGCGCGCGATCCCTACGGCATAAAACCCCTCTACTACGCGCAGACGAGGTACGGCCTGTCATTTGCCTCACAGGTCAAGGCACTTCTGGCATCTGGCATGGTTTCGATGGAACGGGAGCCGGCCGGGCTTGCAGGCTTCTATCTCTGGGGGAGCGTGCCGGAACCGTGGACGCTGTTTCGCGACGTGTTCGCCTTGGGCGCGGGCCACTTCCTGCGGGTGCGCGCCGGTGTGGCGGATGCGCCCGTCTGCTGGCATGACATCCGGGTCCATTGGCGAACCAAGGGACACGGGACTTCGGTTCACGAATTGCAGGCACGGGTGCGACAGGCGGTGACGGATTCAGTGCGCGCCCATCTGGTGTCGGATGTGCCGGTCAGCGTGTTTCTCTCCGGTGGCATTGATTCGGGAGCGATCGCCGCCTTGGCGTCCGAATCAGGAGCAAAGGTCGAGGCCATTACCATCGGCTTCGAAGAGTTTGTCGGCCGGTCCGATGACGACGAAATTCCTGTGGCGCGCATAGTCGCAGCCCATTATGGTCTGTCACATTATGTGCGCATGGTTTCCGGCGCCGAATTCGAGCGGGAGGCCCCGCGCATCATCGATGCGATGGATCAACCTTCCATAGACGGCGTCAATACCTGGTTTGCCAGCAAGGCGGCGGCCGAACGCGGCTACAAAGTGGCTCTGTCAGGCGTCGGTGGCGATGAGCTTTTCTTCGGCTATTCATTGTTCCAGCAGCTTCCCACACATGCGACGGTGGGGGCGGTGCTCGGTCCAATCATGGGTGCAAGGGCGCTGCTCAGGGGGCCATCCGCGGCGCTTGCCAGGTTGCTCTCGCAGCCCAAGCTTGCAGGTGTGCCGGATTTCTTGACTTCATTGGAGGCGGTGTATTTCCTGCGCCGTGGTCTGTTCCTGCCTACCGAGCTGCCGGCACTGCTGGGAGCCGATGTGGCACGCGAGGGATTGGCAAGGCTCGGCGGGTTCCCGCCGGGAATGACGTCAGCCCAGGCAAGGGACAGCGGCGCCGCAATTGGTCTGCTGGAATCCACACTCTATCTACGCAACCAGCTGTTGCGCGACAGCGACTGGGCCAGCATGGGACATTCACTGGAACTACGCACCCCATTGGTGGACGCGAAAGTCCTGGAAACGCTCGGGCAGTTCACTTCGGAATTCGTAAACCGTGCAGGCAAGACGATGCTGGCGAAGTCGCCGAGGAAGTCCTTGCCCGATGAAGTCATACGTCGCCACAAGACGGGGTTCTCGTTGCCGATGACGAGGTGGATGTCCGACGCGGTGCACGGGCGTCCCGGGTTTCGCTTGGTCCCGCTGAGTTCGACGGGGACGCCCTGGGCCCGGCGTTGGGCGCAGACAGTTCTTGGAGAGTTCACCGGATGCGGGTGATCCATGTTGTTCCGGCGATCACGGAGGAAGCGAGCGGACCTTCATATTCTGTGGTGCGGCTGTGCCAATCTCTGATCGAAGCAGGTGAGGACTTGACGCTCGCTGCTTTGGATTGGGCCCCATTTCCGTCAATGCCAGCGTTCATGAAAGTATTCCCGTTGGGGGTAGGGCCAAGACGCCTCGGCCGTTCGCCGGAAATGTCTCGATGGCTGATGGATCAGACAACAGCCGGCAGGGTTGACGTGGTTCACAGTCACGGCATGTGGCAGATGAACGCCGTGTATCCGGGGCGGGCAGCAAGGCGCGGCGGGACGAAGCTAGTAGTCTCCCCACGCGGCGCGTTTTCGACCTGGGCAATGAGCCATGGGTCGAGGTTCAAACGTATTTTCTGGCCTTTGCTTCAACGTCCTGCACTGGCGCACGCGGTGTGTTTTCATGCTACGGCCGAAGCGGAATATGAGGACATTCGGCGATTGGGGTTCAGGCAGCCAGTGACAATTATCCCCAATGGAATAGATGTTCCGGAATTCGCGCAAAAAACCCCGTACGACTCTAGGACCTTGCTTTTCTTGGGGCGCATTCATCCGGTGAAAGGAGTCGATGTTCTTTTGAGCGCATGGGCAGCCGTCATGGATCGCTTTCCTGATTGGCGGCTATTGATTGTGGGAACAGATACGGGGTGGGGCGTGCAAGGCAACTACCTCGAACAGATGAAGGTGCTCGCAGCGAAACTGGAGATCAAACGAATGGAGTTCGTCGGGCCGCTATACGGGGAAGACAAGTTGTCCGTGTATCGTGAGGCGGAATTGTTCGTCTTGCCCACCCGCTCGGAGAATTTCGGCATGACGGTCGCGGAGGCGCTGGCGGCTGGAACGCCCGCCATCGTCACGAAAGGCGCTCCTTGGCAAGGGTTGCAAACGAACAGTTCGGGTTGGTGGATCGATATCGGAATCGATGCGCTGGTTGCTTGTCTCGAGGAAGCGATGGCGCAATCGCCGGATGAATTAGGTCAACGCGGGCTGAATGGCCGTGCGTGGATGATTCGAGAGTTCTCATGGCACAGTCTTGGCAGGAAAATGGATCAGACCTACCAGTGGCTGATCGCCGGTGGTGCGCATCCAGCTTGGGTGAGAATGAATTGATGAATCAAGAGGCCAACGCGTGAGCTGGAGAACCAACCGGGCCGTGATTCTGTTGCGCAACCTCGGTCGTGCCTTGGGGTCGGATCGACTATTGGGATCCTTGCTTGGCAGACGGGGTTACGAGACTCGATTTCAAGAGGCGACGCTCGCAGCGATTCGGCCAGATGACGTGGCGTGGGATGTGGGCACGAACGTCGGCCTCTATTCGAGGACGTTTTCTGATATTGCCGGCCCCTCGGGAAAGGTGTTCGCGTACGAACCAAGCCCGGTCAACCTACGGCGACTCAATGAGGCAGTGGGGTCGCTCGTGAACGTAACTGTAGTACCAGTTGCGCTTGGGGAGCACGAAGATGTCGTGATATTCGAGCAAGGCACCGATTCGCTCGGTGCCACGAGTCGAATTGTGGACAAGGCAGACGGAGGATCGGACAGGCAGGTTGAAGTCCGGCTTTCAAGTGGCGACCGCCTCGTCTCGTCGGGCATGGTTGTTTCCCCTAACGTTATCAAGATTGATACCGAGGGGTTTGAATTGGAAGTGCTACGCGGGCTTAGGGCAACTTTGGGGAAAAAAATCCTTAGGGTGCTTTGCATCGAAATGCACTTCAGATTGCTGCGAGAACGGGGATTGCCCAATGCGCCTTCGGATATAGAGAAGCTGCTCGTATCCACGGGGTTTTCATTGACATGGCCTGATGCCTCGCACCTCGTTGCCAATCGGCTCACCTGATGCGCCGGTTGACCCTGCCGGGAACCGGGATCAATGTGTCTCGGCTGTCCTTCGGGACAGCGCGCCTGCACCACCTTCCAACCAGCCGTCGGCGCCAGGACCTGTTGGCAGCGGCCTTCGACCATGGATTCACCCACTTCGATACCGCTCCCTACTATGGCTTCGGCATTGCCGAACAGGAACTGGGGCGGTTCCTGAAAGGCCGGCGTGGCGGTGTAACCGTAGCAACGAAGGTTGGTCTCTATCCGCCAGGGGGCTTGGACCTAAGCACAGTTTCGGTTTGGACAAGGAAAGTTGCCGGCAAGGTGCTGCCCGCCCTGTCCCGGCCCGTGGTCGATTGGTCCATCGCGGCGGCGGCAACGAGCCTGGACCGTAGCCTGCGCCGATTTGGCATCGATCGCATTGATTTGTTGCTGTTACATGAGCCTGTCTCGGGCACCATGCAATCCGAGGTAATTCTAGAGTGGCTCAAGCGGGAGCAGGACAACGGGAGAATACGCGCCTGGGGATTGGCGGGCCAAGCGCGTTGCATGGACACTTGGTTATCGACCGATCACCCGCTTGCCATGGTGCTGCAAGTGCGGGACAGCCTGGATCGGAAGGAAGCCGACCTGGTAAGGAGTCGCGGACGCGACCTGCAGATTACCTACGGATATCTTTCCGCATCGGCCACGTTGCCGGGGGCACCGCGAGCAACGGAAATACTCGAAATGGCTTTGCGGAGGAACGTTACTGGATCGATTCTCGTGTCCTCGAGGCAATTGGCCCATGTAGGCGAGCTTGCCGCCGTCGGGGAGGCAGACGGTGGCAACGCTGGTTGATCTAGACAAATCCACCCAGACGGAGACACGCGCACGATGCGACGTATGCGTGATTGGGGCTGGAGCTGCGGGGCTTTATCTTGCCCATCGACTTTCTCGTGACGGATTGCGCGTCATCGTTCTGGAAGCTGGTGGAGCGACATGTGGATCCGGCGCGTCAGTGGGAATCGCGCCTGTGTTCTCCGCCAGTCAATACCGCGGCGCCGCAGAAGGACGGGCATTTGGTTGGGGCGGATCGACATCCCGTTGGGGCGGATTGCTTGTTCCTCATTCAAGATTGGATCTTCGTGACGACGCGAGCCCTGAATCCGTAGCCTGGAAGCGTATTGTCGATGTGGTTCGTGAGCGGAGCAGTGCGGTCTTCGCCACGCTTGGGCTCGGGGACAATGCGGATTTTCTTACATTGCCCGAAGAGGTACTGGGCAGGAACGCGAAACTGCTTCGCGATCGCGGCCTGGAAACAGCAGCGGTCGAGTTTCTTCCGTTTCAACGCCGGAACTTGACCTATTTGGCGTCAGGACCAGCTGGCCGCTTCACCGCATATCTGAATGCGGTCGCTTCCAAGTGGCTAGTTAGACCGGACCCGGGTGGTTCGGGAGCGGTGAGTGCAGTAGAAGCGTCTTCACAGAACGAAAAAAGCCTGTACGTATCGGCAAAGTCGTATGTCATAGCGGCGGGCGCAATCGAGTCTGCGCGCATTCTGATGGAAATAGATCGATCTACCGGGGAACGGCTGTTTTCTCGTTCCGCGACGATAGGTCGCTGCCTGTCCGATCACCTTTCTTGTGCCATTGCCGACGTGAGTCCTGAGGATCTGAATCGGACAGCAAGCCTGTTCGGACCGATATTCAGCAAAGGCCGGATGCGAAGTTTCAGATTCACGGATTCTTCGAGTGAGCATTTCGTACCGCGACATTTCGCTCATTTCATTTTTGATATTGACAATGCGGGATTCCGTCTGGTGAAAGACGTTCTATTCGGTCTGCAGTCCCGGGCTCTGCCGGACGTGCGTCTTTCGAATGTCATCGACGGTATGAGCGGGCTGTGCAGATTGGCGTATGACCGCTTCATCAAGTCCAGCCTGTTCATTCCCCCGTACACTCCCGCACACCTCCAGATGGACACCGAGCAATCTCCAGACCCTCGGAATAAGGTACATCTCGGGGATGAAGTGGACCGGTTCGGACGACCAATTGCTGTCGTGCATTGGCAGATAAATGAAATCGACTACAGGAATATCGATCTCTTGTCACAACGGCTGCTCAAGAAATGGCCTGATCGCTCGCTTGGATTTCCGCGATTAGTCCCGATCAACTTGGGCGGCACTCAGTCGAAGCCCTATGATGCCTATCATCCAGTTGGAACGTGCAGGATGGGTACCGATGAGGGCGCCACGGTTGATCTGGAGCTTCGAGCTAGAGGTGCGCAAAATCTCTACGTGTTGAGCACGGGTGTCTTCCCCAGTGCCGGGACGGCAAATCCGACTTTCAGCATGCTCTGTCTGGGTGACATGCTGGCGGACAAATTGGCGAACAGTCTGGCTGCGAATAGGGCATGAGCCGGATGATTGAAAATATAGGTTATGGGCAATGCGCCTGATTCTTCATGCGGATGATTTTGGCCAGTCGGAAGACACCTACCGCGCGACGGTCGAGTGCTTCGAGAGAGGCGTTCTGACAAGCGCGTCCATCATGCCGCTCATGCCGTTTTCCGATGCCGCGATGGAGTATGCGAAAGGGCATCGGGAATTCAGTTTTGGCGCGCATTTGACCTTCGCCAGGAACACGGTCGAACGGCCGGTTTCCGACCCGTCAAGAATCCCCCATCTGCTCGATGCCGACGGGAAGTTTACGAATTCGAACGTTATACGCATCCGTGCGCTTTGTTATCGGATTCCTGCGAGCGAGATCGAATGCGAGGTAAGAGCTCAGTTGGGGTACTTTAGGGACCACGGTCTTGCGCTCTCGCACGTTGACGCTCACGGGCATATGCACAAGCTTGGCCCCTTTCCGGACACAATCGCGCGAGTGCTTCCGCATTTCGGAATCACCCGGGTGCGCGCGGTCCAGAACCTTTTCGTGCGCAGGCCTCTGCTCAGTCCCACAGCTTGGCTGGGCCCCTATTGGGGCTGGCGGATTCGCAAGCGCTTCCGGACGACCAAGTTCTTCTTCATGCTCAGGGGAAACGAGGGACTAGACTGGATTCGAAAGGATTCGCCATGGTTCGCACGGATGATCCGGCGATGCCAGGGTGAGTCGGTTGAAGCCGGATTCCATCCAGGGTTTACGGGCTGGAATGACGTCGAACGCAAGGCCCTTATCCGCTTTGCCGAAGAGGCGAAGGCACATTCGATCAGACTCATCACGTGGAATGATATCTCCTAGTTCTCAGCGCCAATCGGCAACAGGCGTACGCGTCGATGGCGATCGCCTTTGCAAGCAAACGCAATGTTTGCGTGCGTCTTCCCTGCAAGGGAGCGCTTTTTCATGATCAAGCATTGGCAAAGAAGAACCTACTATGTTCTTGCGGGCCCGCTAATGTGGATCAGTGGACGGTATTTCAGGTATTTCCGGGCGCCAAGAAGGGGTCTTAGAGTCCACTTGGGCCCAGGGAAGAACTGTTACTTGAGGGGCTGGCTCAACGTCGACGCGAACATCGTATCGGCCAAGATCGATCTTTGGGCCAATCTACTGGACCCTCTGCCTTTCAAACCCAATAGCGTGAAAGCACTGTATTCGTACAGCGTACTTCAGCATTTGCCCTATTTCCGGCTGGAGCCGCTGTTGAAGGAGATCCACGAGTGCATGGAGCCGGGCGGATACCTACGAATTGCAGTTGTGCACGGCGGAAATGCCGCCATAGCTTATGCGGAAAATAGAACCCATTGGTTCGGAACGTGGCCAATCGCCTATGAAAGCATGGGAGGGAAGCTCGAGAACTTCTTGCTGTGCGCCGGAGAGATCAAACGGATATTCGATTTCGGCCTTCTGTCCGAATTGCTTGTCCGGGCAGGCTTTACCGAGATTACGCAATCCGCGCCGCTTCAGACGGGATATCCCGAAGTGTTTGGCGAAGCCATCAAGATGGAGCACGAAAGTTGCCCGGAGCTTCCCCATCATGTCGTTGTTGAGGTCCGCAAGACGTGACGGGCAAGGGTTCTCCGGAAACACATAATACAACCTCGCGTAGGCGGAAGTTTCCGGAGTTGCGATGGTGGGGCTATGACTGATCGCGAGGTAGTTTGCGGCACATTGGCCGTAATTGTCCTTACCCACAACGAAGAGGCCAACATTGGGCAGGCGTTGGACTCAGTCGCCGGCTGGGCGAACGAAATATTCATACTCGATTCGCTGAGCACGGACCGGACGCTGGAAATTGCCCGCCAGTATGGCTGCCATATCGCGCAGAACAAGTTTGAGAATTACGGAAAGCAACGCAATTACGCGCTGGGAAGTCTGCCCGTACGCAGCGAGTGGGTGCTCTTTCTGGATGCCGATGAATGGTTGCCCGATGCGCTCAAGCAGGAAATCTCCCAGGTCATCGCCGGCTCGCCTGAGGAGAACGGTTTCCATATCAGGTGGCGATTGATCTGGATGGGTCGCTGGATCCGTCGCGGTTATTACCCCTCCTGGATCCTGCGGCTTTTCAGATACGGCAAGGGCCGCTGCGAGGATCGGGCGGTGAACGAGCATTTGATCGTCGAGGGCGCCACGGGACGATTGCACAACGATTTCATGCACGAAGACAGGAAGGGTCTGACCGACTGGGTCGCGAAACACAACAGCTATGCCACGCGCGAAGCCGTTGAACTGCTCAATTCCCGCGCCGCGCCGGGATACCGGGAAATCGATGCGCGGCTATTCGGCACGCAGCCGCAGCGCAAGCGGTGGTTGCGGCAAAGGATCTGGAACCGCCTGCCGCCGGTGATCCGGCCGTTCCTCTATTTCTTCTACCGTTACGTTATACGGGGGGGGTTCCTGGACGGGCGCGCCGGGTTCGTCTTCCACTTCATGCATGCGCTCTGGTATCGGCTGCTGATTGACGCGAAGTATCTCGAGCTCAAATCCGTCGCGGCATCTGCAAGACAGGGGCAAAGGAAGTCATCTTGATCTCGGAGAAACTGGTCAAATATTGGTATCCGGACGAACAGAAGAACGGGACATTGCTTTTCTATAATTGGGTGCGCCAGCATACGAATTCGCAACAAAGTATGTTGAATCTTGGGGCGGGACCAGCTAGCAGGAATCCGTTAAAGTCATTCCGGAGGGAGCTAGCACGAGTGGTAGGGGTCGATGTCGATCCGATCGTTCTAGGCAATGATCAGCTCGACGAGGCACACGTTGTAGATGGCACGCGCTTGCCGTTCGGGCCGGAAAGCTTCGATATTGCGCTCAGTGACTATGTGTTGGAACACGTGGAGTTTCCGAAGGCTTTCCTGGGGGAGGTATACAGGGTACTGAAGCCGGGGGGGAGCTTCTTTTTCCGCACTCCTAACAGATACCACTACGTGTCGCTGATTGCGCAGTGCACGCCTCAATGGTTTCATGAGCATCTGGCAAACCGTGTGCGTGGACTGCCGGGTGATGCTCACGAACCGTACCCAACTTACCACCGCCTCAACTCGAAGCGACAGATAGAATCGTTGGCGAAAGAAATCGGGTTTCCGCAAGTCGTCCTGCAATATGTTGAATGCGAGCCGTCATATCTGAAGTTCTCCGCTATTTCATTCTTGGTCGGAGTTCTCTATGAAAGGGTCGTGAACAAGTTCGATTGCCTTTCCGGAATAAGGGCAAATATCTTTGGTCGGCTGGTGCGGTAAGGTAATTCGTTTAGGAATCCGTATTACAAATGCAGTACATCATGACCCTCGTGGCACGTAGTCGAAGGCGATGAGGAAACCGAGTCTCGGTATCGTTCAAGCGCGGCCGACCCAATTTGATGGGCCGCTCTTCAGGTGGCTTACACAATCTGGCAAGCTTGAATTGAAGGTGTATTTCGCTGCAAACGACGATAAGCCAATCGCCGTCGATCCAGAACTGGGAATTGCGCCTGGATGGAACGAGACCATAACTTCCGGGTACGTGTCTGCCTTCCGATCCAAAGGCCTCGGTGGCAGTCTTTCGTTCTTGCGAGAGATTCTAGGCGGAAAGCACGACCTGGTCATCGTGGCGGGTTACACAAGGTGGGTAATTGTATTGGCGGCGCTCTGGCTGAGGATTTGCGGCCGGCCGGTGGGGATGAGGTCGGACTCGACTCTGCTGGGCCGCCGGTTGGGTAGCATGAAGGAGATCTTGAAGAGGACGATATTGCGCAGGGGCTTTTCATGGATGTTTCGAACTGGACATCCGACAGGAACGCTCGCCAGGGCCAATCTCATTCACTATGGGTTCAAGGACTCCTCGCTGTTCCTCTTTCCCTACAATGTCGATGGCGACTACTTGTACCGCCGATCCCTGTGCATCGACGAGATTCAGGAGCTTCGAAGGCGCTATGAAATCGCGGCCGATGCCTTTGTTGTACTGGGAGTGCTGAAGTTCATTCCGCGGGAGGATCCGATGACGCTTGTCAGGGGGTTTCTCCGGATGGCAATGCGGCACCCCGAGGCGGTCCTGTTGCTGGTCGGAGATGGCGAGTTGCGGGGCACGATCGAAGAGCACATTCGCGAAAGCGGGACAAGAAATATCAAACTCGCGGGGTATGTTCCTTATGCGGAATTGGGATATTACTTCGGGTTGGCCGGCGTTTTCGTACATCCTGCACTCGGAGAGTCTTGGGGTGTATCCGTCAACGAAGCTCTCGCGTGTGGTTGCCCGACCGTTGCCGCGGACACTGTGGGGGCCGCCGTGGATCTTGTCGTGCCAGGCCGGACAGGGTTTTGCTTTCGTGCTGGAGATTCGGATTCCCTCGCGAAGTGCTTGGAGGCGATTGTCGGGGACGAGTCGCTTCGAGCAGACATGCGTGAAAATGCACGTGCAATGAGCCTTCAGTGGACGTACCAGCAAACGGAAGCATATTTGTTGGGTGCGGCAGCCTACGTGGGTTGCGGTGACCGAAATTGAATGAAACCCACCGGACAACCACTGCATTGCGGAAAATGAAGATCTTATACGTGGGACAACTGCGGAGAGGGCGTACAGCGCATCAAAGAATGCTCGCGCAGGTAGACCTGGGGCACGATGTCGTCGGAGTAGATACCTTTCAGGATGTTGTGAATAATCGTCTCGAATTGTTGTATCTCAAAGTGCGGGGCCGGCTGGGCCGTCCGAAGGATGTAAACCATGTGAACCGGAAAATCGCGCATTTGGCTGCCGAGCAGCGCTTCGACCTATTATGGCTGGATACGGCGTTGACGGTAAATCGCAACGCAGTGGCCAAATTCCGCAAGGAGAATCCGGGCGCGCCGTGTGTCTTCTACAGTGGTGACGACGTGATGAACCCGAGAAACCAGACGCATTACTACCGCGAAGCGCTAGCGCACTACGATATCCACTTCACGACGAAGACCTACAATGTGGCGGAGCTCGAGGCGATGGGGTGCAGACGGGCAATGTATGTTGGGAACGCCTACGATCCAAAGACCCACCGGCCGATGGCTCTGTCTTCGTCGGACATGCGGTGTTATGCAACCGACGTCGGCTTCGTGGGAGGGTATGAGGAGGATAGATGGGCGCACATGAGAGAGCTTGCCATCGCCAAGCTTCAGGTGCGCATCGCAGGCTCATTCTGGGAGCGCGTTGACGCCAGCGGTATTCCAAGCATGTCCATCAAGTACGGGGACCTTTGCGGCGACGAGTATGCAAAGGCGATCTGTGCGACGAAGGTCAATCTCTGCTTCCTCAGAAAAGTCAATAGAGATCTGGAAACGACGCGCAGTGTCGAAATTCCGGCCTGCGGCGGCTTCATGTTGGCGGAACGAACTGAGGCGCATCAGGCCTTGTTCGAAGAAGGGAAGGAAGCGGAGTATTTCGAGACATTCGACGAACTGCTCGACAAGGCACGCTTCTATGTCCGCGAAGATGCAGCGCGATCCAAGATTGCGAGGGCCGGGCATGCACGTTGTACGAGTAGCGGCTACAGTGTTCATGATCGAATGAGCTTCATGCTGGCGCAAGTGGAAGGCCTGCTTGACTACGGAAGACAGAGGCAAGGCTATTGACCAGGCGTCAGTTCATCATTCGTTTGCTTGTCCTGTCGGGTTGGGTGATATTCGGGCCGAATGCTCCCGCCCAAGGTCGGGCGGTTGGCGTCGAGCGATCCAGGCAAAGTGGTGACTCGGCTGGATTTTTCAATGATGACACGCGGATCGTGGACCTGGGACGTGAAATCACGCGAAAGCAATGATCGGACTGACTAGGCTTGACGTAGCAAGAGAGGGCTGGCGCCACGTCGATGTGCTCGCTTGCGCGCATTCCCAGGTGCTGCCGCCCATCGGACTCGAGTTAGCGGGGGTGTTTCGGCGCATCATGCTGCGCTCCATCTCGATTGGCAACAACTGCATGCCGCTGCGCTGGGTGACGCCGCAGACCGCGTCGGTACAAGAGAAGTGATCTGTTGATGTCTTCGATTGCCAACATTCTTGTTGATGGCCGCGATGTCGACAAGGCGAAGCTTCGGACATATCTTGCCGCCTGCGAAATAGTATCGGTGAAGGATCCTGCCTTCGGTGCTCTCGGCGACGGCAACGCCGACGACACCGCTGCCATCCAGGCAGCGATAGATTGGGCCATTTACCGTAATGATGTCACGCAAAAGGCGCAAGGCATGGTCTTCCTGCCTGCGGGCCGGTACAAGACGTCGGACACGCTCCACCTCGGCTACGGCACGTCATATAGCAGCGTCGTGCTGGAAGGCGAAGGGATCAAGTACTTTGGAGAAGACGGCTTCTGCGGCACAGTAATCGTTCCGACATTCAACGATCGTCCTGCGATAGCGGTGCAGGGCGGGCGCAATACCTGCATCAGGAACATGTCGCTCGTCGGGCAGAACCGCGCTTGGATTCTGGCGCACGGGCTTGGGTCGGGAATGGACGCTTTGGAGGAAGCGAATTGGGTGGACGACGCCTTTCCTGCCGCATCGTCGTCGCGTTATGCACCCTACGCTGGGATCGCCATTGACCCCTATTCCGGAGATCGACCAGCGATGGCTTATCCAACCGTCAACTATCCAAGCTTCTTGGGCAATGTCGCTCAATACAACAAGAGGTTCTCGTCGAAAACCATTATCGAGAACGTCCAGATTACCGGATTTGTCGTGGGCGTTGCAAACCAGCCGAGCGATGCCGATGGCAACGGCGACTTCACCAAGTTCCTGAAGGGCCAGATAAGCGAGTGCCAATTCGCATTCTCCATCTGCAACACACAGTCAAGGCTTGTTCATATCGCCGACTCGGAAATCTGGAACGTTCATACGGGCATCGTTACTGCAAAGCACGGCAGGAAGAACGGCAAGCCGGAGATACTGGTCCAGTCGACTACACTGAGCAAGTGCATCCAATGGATCAATGCGCCCAACACGGCTTACGGTGCGGCACCCAAGTTTGGCCATTGCTATGGGGAGCTTGTTTACAGAATCGGGCTTCTCGGCAACAATTCTGCCGGCGGAGCCACATCGGCCTTCGATCATTGCCATTGGGCCTTTGGCTTGAGGGCCAGTCTTGGGGAGCCCGCGTACACGCTGACCTCTAACGATGGTCCTGGGCTCTTTTCGTTCAGGGCTTGTGGCTTCGAGCGTAGCAGCGCACCTGCCGTGCGGCTGCACTTTCAAGGCTATTCCAACCAATTCAGTTTCGAAAACTGCGAACACACCATAACTACTGGCGCGAGGCATCTTTACGAGAAATTCGCGCTCAATGCCACCTCGGGCATTACATTCAGCCAATTGGGTACGGAGCCCGAGAACTTCAGTGTAAAGACCAGTTGTCTTTGGGACCTGGCGACCGGGGCGAACGGCGGCTCCTTCAGGAGGGGCTGGCGCGATCGTGGCAGACGGAACGAGCTTCTGAGCGTTTACGCGAAGAACGTAGCCAGCCATTCATCGGGCGACGCCGGCGTTCCGTTGGTGATCCACAGCCATGGCATCGACAAGGCCCGGATCGTCGGTGCCATCGCCACCGCGGGCCGCAGTGTCACGTTCGCCACAGGTAAGACGGTGGATCAGCTTGTCGAGCGCGGCGGCGAGGTCGGCGATGTCGTCTGGGACAGTGAAACAGGGGTGGTCTTCTACGTGCGTTCGCGCACTGGCGCTATGATCACGATGGAGGCGCAAACGGGTTATGACGTGACCGGCGCATTGCTTTCTCCAATCACCAAGACCGGCTACTTCTATCTGCTCAACTGCCGCACGTTCGCGCCCACCCAATACTTGCAGGGCGACGCGGCAGCGGGAAGCAACGTGATAATGAATGTCGGGAACGCGCTGGGCAACGTGGCCTCACTCGCAACCGACGTATTGGCGGGTGACTACATCGCCACGTATCAGGAAATGGACAACTCTCTCGCAAATGCAACGGCCTCCAGGATTACCGCCGTCGACGCTGCCGCAAGAACCATCACTACAGCCGGCAATCAGGCATACAACGCCGCCAGGAAGCGCATACCATTGTTCTGGCGAGCGGCTCCGGCCAATGCGTGATCGGCATGAGACTTCGGGCGGTGGTCGATACCAATTACCGGGGGAACCTACCGTGGTAAAGGCGGGAAGGATAGTGCGCCAGTGCACTCGGCAAATATTGCCGACAACTATGACGCACGTCGGCGAGGCAGTGATGTACGCAAGATGAAGCAACTCTTGCAGAGCCTGAAGACAGGCACGACGGAATGCGCGGACGTTCCCTGTCCGCAAGCAGGTCCCGGGCAGGTCCTCATTCGCTCGCGCGTGTCGCTGGTGTCGGCCGGCACCGAGCGCATGCTGGTCGAATTCGGCAAGGCCGGTTGGCTCGAAAAGGCGCGCCAGCAGCCGGACAAGGTCCGCATGGTGCTCGACAAGATAAGGACCGATGGCCTCCTGCCCACGATCGAAGCGGTACGCAACAAGCTCGATCAGCCCCTGGCGATGGGCTACTGCAATGTGGGCGAGGTGCTGGAGGTGGGCGAGGGCGTGAGCGGCTTCGCGGCGGGTGATCGGGTGGCCTCCAACGGCAAGCACGCGGAGGTGGTGGCCGTGCCCGCCAACCTGTGCGCGAAGGTCCCGGACTCTGTGGCGGATGAGGCTGCGGCCTTTACCGTGGTCGGCGCAATCGCGCTGCAGGGCGTTCGCCTTGCCCAGCCGACGCTGGGCGAGTGCGTGGCGGTGATTGGCATGGGGTTGATCGGCCTGGTCACGGTCCAGTTCCTGCGCGCCAACGGCTGCCGGGTGCTGGGCATCGATTTCGACGGCGCAAGGCTCGCCCTGGCGCGCGAGTTCGGCGCGAATACAGTCGACCTTTCCGCGGGCGGGGATCCCGTGGCGGCCGGGCTCGGCGCGTTCT
>Ga0209514_10000848_pt1 | contig 57947 bp, 103 predicted proteins | sample Subgrocontami58m_FD_187452 | JGI IMG/M metagenome (GOLD analysis project Ga0209514, IMG submission 187452) | Subsurface groundwater microbial communities from S. Glens Falls, New York, USA - GMW37 contaminated, 5.8 m (SPAdes) (version 3) | ecosystem: Environmental > Aquatic > Deep subsurface >... | reverse complement strand
GATATAGTATTCTTTACTTACAGAGAGAATAAAACTATTCTCTCTAAGAAGAATAAAAACATAAGCGGAGAGTGAATAAAATGAATACAACGGAAAGAATCAATCTAAGAAAGTTACTTTATTTGGGGGATTATAATTATTCTCAAAGCAGAGAACTTAATCTCGGAGAGTTAGTATTGAGAAGAGTTAGGGGGTGAAGTAAGATGGAATCAAAAAAGTTTAGGGATAAAAGAACAGGGGAGATTGTTACGCAGTTTAAACTTTTAGATATTAAATTTATGGAAGAGGTTAAAGAATGAAAACAAATAAAGTTAGAGATAGCTTAGAAATGTCTTTGGATAATTTAAGAGAGTTAATCAAAGCAACGAAAGGAGAAAAATCTACCTGCGGAATTGTTGAATTAACAGATATTGACTTATATCTTAATAGTTGGGTAATTCCTAAGTTGGAGTGGGTTTTGGAAGAGGTGAAAAAATGAAACTTAAAAACATTAAATGCGATTCAGATATTTTAGATGAGGTTGTTAAAGTGTTAGACGAGTGGAACACTTTAAACAAACAAAATAAACGATTAATGATAACCAATACTGCAATGGAAAAAATTTGGGAAATAACACAGCAGAGGTAATAAAGATGAAACTAAAACGATTCCTCAAAGACGTTAAAATCTTTGTTTGTGTACTATACTTATTCGCTAAACAGGGGGTTTAAAAGATGGAACTTACTGAAGAATTAAAACAATTCACCGGAACAGAACATTACTATAAAGATTATTTAGGTATCCTTTTAACTGATGGTATTAAGTATTTAATGGAACGTGCTAAGTGCTGTTGGTTAATTAGTGATATTGCTGTTATTGTTAAAATGAAATTGAAAAAAGAAGAGTTTGTAGTAATAACTTTAACAGTAAAAGACCATAAAGCAAAAGCTGTTTATGAAGATGGGAATAACAAAGTATTGTTCTTCCATAATTATGAATATACTGATTTTCCCATCAAAGAGATAAAACTATATTACTCAAATGGGGTTTTACTCTTACCTAACGAGTATTAATTGAGGTAATCAAAATGCAACCAATAATGCGAGAATTTCAATTAATGAAAGCAAAAGCTTATTCGAACTTATCTCTCAAAAGACCTCTCACAGATTCAGAGTTTAAAGAATACAAAGCGATTATGGGAGAGCTTGGGGGTAATCAAAATGTGCAAAGAAAACGAATATTGGGATGACCAAATAGAGCAGTACAAAGAAGAGCTTAAAGAGTTAGAAAAGAAATCTAAAAAATTGTGGGGGTTTTGAGAATGGAAAGTTTGGTTAATGAAAGAATGATTAAAGAAGTATCTATGGTTAGATTAATGGAAGATTGTCAATTTAAATATGATAAAGAGTTATATTTATTCCATAAACAATTAATGGAAAAATTTGAAGATAGTATAAAATTAACTTTACAATTAAATTACCCTCATATAAAATTTGAGGATTTGGGGCTTAATTAAAGTGGCATACGCAATAAGTATTGATTGGATGGAAGAACTAAAGAACCCCGATATATGGGTTAATCACGGGAGAAACGTAGCAGAAGATTCCTGCAAACATAAAACACAAGACAAAGGAAAGAGCAAAGAAACTAATATGCGATACGCTGGATATTGTGAGAAGTGTGGTTTTTCTGAAGATAGCTGTTATCCTATGATGAATTTTGCCTATCCATTAGAGTGTGATAACTTTGACGAAGATAAAATCAAAGAGGTAATTGATAGAACCTGCTGTACCGTGATGGAGAATAGCGAAACAGGGAAATGGTTTTTGGCTCTGTGCGGTGGTGGGATGGATTTAAGTCAAGATATAGCTCTTGCTTATCACTTATTGGAAACTTGGATACCGTACGATTTAGCAATCACAGTATGTACCCAAAAAGATTTATCCGTAGGTGGAAAGGATTGGGAAATACTCAAGAAAGCTATGCAGGAGAGCCTTAAATCCTATAAAGGTAGTGTAGAATATAAATTAAAGGAGTGGGAATAAAGATGGGAGAAATACTAATTAATGCAGGATATTTAATCACAAGAGTAATAGAATTGAGAAAGGAAAGAAAGAGTGAAACTTATATTCTTGATGATTTAAAATTGCCTGAACATACCACAACACTAAAAATCAGTTGGGATTAGAAAATGATTGGAAAATTTAAAATTATTCTGATAACAGCAATACTAATTTCATCACTAATATTTATTAGTGGTTGTATTGATAGTTACACTGGTTGTTACAATAACTGTATAAACATTAATGCTAATACTCCTGGAATGTGGAAATGTGGTGGATTCTGTCCAAATGATAAATTAGAAAATCTTTGCCATAACGAATGTAACCCGAACTAATAAACCAAAATGAACTATTACACAACACTAAAAATCAGTTGGGGTTGAAAATGACTGCAAAAATAATAAATAGTATGGGAGAAAAGATTAACTGTAAGTGGTGTTCTAAACAAAGATTTATGTTTGGACTATGCCAAGAACACAGCGAAAAATTAATCGAAATAATAGGTGGATTAATTATATTATTTGTGGTACTGGTGATGTTTTGGTTAATATATCTAATTTTAAAATGAACCATTACACAAAATTCCTGACTTCCTTCGCAGTATTCTGTGAAGAAAGAAAGAGGGGCAATACTCTCAGTAGTGGTCAGACCGGAGAAAACTTTGAAGAGAATATCAAATATGGATTAAGAGATTGTAAAATCTTTGAGATTGATGACAATACTAAAAAACTCTTGCTTTTAACTAATCCTCCTGATGAGAACGAAGATGTAATGTTACCTTTTGACAATGTTTTCCTTGACGTGGGGTTTACTAAAGAAGAACTGAATCAGTTGGGTTTAGATATGGGTTACTTGGAAGTCAGTGGTATTTTGTTTAATAAAGGGCAGTTAGTTTCCAAAGAAGATAAGGTAGTGGCTGGAACTGCTCTCAGAATAACTATCTTCAGCAGAAAAGACCAAGAAACAGTTTGGTTTGATACTTTCAATACTAACGTGAAAATTACTCACAATTTTCAAAGATATGGGGTTAAACATAATCAAAGCACAGATAAGAAAGCAAGAAAACTAACTCATCATTTCACTTTGAATTTCCTTAACCTGCTCCATAACCCCGAAATCAAGCTGGTTGAGGTTATTAGAAGCAAGAAGAATCAAGAGAGAAGAGAGAGGGAAGGTAAGATAATTTTACCCTCCTCAAACAAAATACTGCTTACCGGAGAAATCAAAGAGTACGTTAATAGGCTTAACGCAGGTGGATATTTCCATTATTCCTGCTCTTTTTGGATTCGAGGGCATTGGAGAACTCTCAGAGATGAAAATAGGTGGGGTACTAAAACGGGAACTAAGATGTGGATTTTCCCCTATATTAAAGGAAAAGGTTTACTAATCAACAAAAAATATAAACTAAAGAAAGGTGATGTAAATGAAAACAGTTGAATTAAAGAAGCGGAACAATTTAGTGGTTGCGGATAGTGATGTTATCCAGGTCTTCACAAACCAACCTGAAAATAGAATTTGGATTAAGTTGATGGATTCAGAAGAAGAAACTGGATTAGAGATGAGTATAGAAACATTTGAATTTCTCTATAAGAAGATGAGGAAAGTGCTTTATTTGACGAAGTATCATAAATCAAGAGAAAAATATCGCTTAGACTTTAAAAGAAAAAGAGAAATAAAAATAATGGAAGAGGAGTTGATTGTGAATGATATTCCCACTACTAAGAAGAAAGCTGTTAAAAGCGATTGAAGAAGAAATCGCTTGGGGAAAAAAGCGTAGTAAATTCCTCGAAAGTGCTTATCTAAATTTAGATTCAGTAATCTCTTCTCAAAGAGGGAGAGATAATTTAGAATACGATACCGGGATAAAGATAAGAAAACTGTGGAAGTTTTACTTTTGAAAAATGAGAAAAACCTGCCCTAATTGCGGAAACCTGAAAGAGCATAAAAATTGGAACTTATGCGACCATTGCCAAAAACAATATAATGACGTAGTATTATCCGATTATGTAGAAACCAGCGGGATATTTTAAAATACTTCTTTGAATTTCTCGTATTTCTGTTTTGGTAATAATACTTTATGTTGGGGTAGAGATTCTTTTCTTTCTCCTTTAACCAAAGTAGCTTCTTGTATTTTATCATAAATAGCCAAAATGCTTTCCTGACCAAACTCTTTCCTTGCTTCTCTGGCTAATTTTATCAAGAACTTATAATCATCTTCAATTTGTTTCTTCCGTTCAGAACAGGTAAATTTCTGTTTCTTGTCGTAAGGACTATCAAAGTCTCTTATCGAAGTAACCAAAATGTTTCCCTCGCACTCTCTTTTTCCTTTTTCATTTACAAAACATCCACTAACACGATAAGAAGAAGTGCCACCAAACCTTTCATTCATTCGGCGAAGATAATGATTATATTCAGAAGAATTTATCTTTTTCCCGGAGTTGTCAAATAAAGGCAGAATTAGTTTAAACTCTCCTTCCCCCACCGTAGAACATTTAAATGCCATCTCACTCCACCTTAAAATTATAAGTAAAAATATACCCGCACCGTACCATCTTGAAATAAGTGTTCCAAACCCCGCTTACTGGTTTAGTACCGGTAAAGGTAAATACTTCCGTGGCGTATGGGTCAATCGCTGAAGCGACAATCTCAGAACCTGAACCGAATACATCATAAATACCCGCTCCTCCTTTGCAGGGCATATTGTTCTTAACCGTAATGGTGAGGGTAACATTACCTCCCTTTGCTACAATCTGTGGAGAAGTATTGATGGTAACTTTGTAATTACAAGATTCACAAATAAAAACATCCCCTAAATCTACTAATCCGCAGGAAGATGATTTAAGTAAAATTACCTGACCTTCTATATGTACAGAAAATAGTTTTGATAAACAATCTTTAGTAAAAGCTATTTCAAAATTGCCGTTCCCATCAGCAACATATTCATCCTTAAATCCACTACCCCAATCAATAGTTATCTCGGCATTAGGGAAAATATCCCCGTTTTCTTTCAAAACCTTACCCTTGACTGTAACGTCGCAGGTATAATCAGGACATCCGTTTAAAGCAGGATTCCAGCAAAGCTGTTCTTCTTTAGTGAACTTCACACAAGTTTCACCCACTAACATATATTGGCATTGGTCTGGTTTAGCAGGATTCCATACTTCTCCAACATTCCATATTTCCCCGCAGGTCATCTGTTTAGTAAAAGTCTTATCGGGATAAATGCCTTCTCCTGGAACAAGAACTGTAACTGTTTCTCCATCTATAATTTCAATATCTTTAAATTCAAATTTACTTTCATCAGTATAAGTTTCATAATTTCCTTTAGAAGTCAATAACACTACTCTTTTACTTCCCCAAAATCCTTTAGTGGTACTGTTAGAACATTTCGTTTCATTCCAAACTCTACCTTTTACTGTAATGGGGCAGTATTGTGGACAACTTTGTCCGGTATCAATATGGGTATAACTTAACCCATCCCCATCGCAAACATCCAATTCTAAGACAATATCTTCGTTTGGAGCGGGGCAGGTAATTATGTTCTGGTAAGTTCCCGGTACACATATCTGCGGTACTGCACAGCCTGAATCATCATCACACTCGTTAGGTCCAGGACCATCCACAACCAGACATTCTCCCCCAAAACACTCTTTATGGGCAAATAAGCAACTACCATCATCTACCGTAGCAAGAGGGTTATAATTAGTAGCATTAATCTCAGTACATCCTAAAATTGCTCCTGGATGGTATGTACAAGACCCATCATTAATCGTTGCTAGGGGGTTAAAATTCAAAGCTAAGGGGTCGGTACAACCTAGCACTGCTCCGGGCGGATATACGCAAGAACCGTCATCCACGGTAGCTAAGGGATTGTAATTGGTGGCGGAAGGGTTAGTACATCCTGATATTGGTGGAATGGTCTTTTTACCCGATACTGCTACAGCTAATCCGCCTAATCCTAAAAGTGCTAAAAGTAACAAATACTTCTTCTTGCCTTTCTTTTCTTCTGCCATTGTTATTTCAAAAATACTATATTAAGTTTAGGTCAAATATAGGGAAAATAACCATCCACGCTGATAAATAGTTTTTAACCCACATAACAGAAAAAAATGATTTAGGTATATTTAAACCTTTTGGGGCTAACTGCTCTCCATAACAATATCCAACACTACTGGTTCGCAATCTAAGTGACATCCTCCCACAAATAAATTAGTGGGCTTCCAACAATAGTATGAATGGTTGTTCAACAACTATTGCATATAGTTCCTGCTTCATCCACAACCGCCTTCCCGAAGGAAGGTCTTACATTATGTTCACAGGCGTTAAGTTCAGGGCAGTCCGCCCTTACTAAAATATTAAGCGAAGCGTTTAAATCTCTATCACAAACATATCCGCAAGAGCATTTAAACATTCTTTTACTAAGTGGCATATCCATTACTTCTCCACAACTATTACAGGTCTTGCTCGTATTTCTTGGATTAACCTTAACCAACTTAGAACCGCTTGTTACAGCTTTGTATTCCAAGTTATGAATAAGTTTACTCCAAGAAGCGTCATTAATGTGTTTAGCAAGATGATGATTTTTGACCATCCCCTTAATGTTAAGATTCTCAACTGCAATCAAAGAAAATCTTTTAACAAGATTATGACTAATCTTATGCAAAAAATCATCTCTCTGGTTAGATACTTTAAGATATTGTTTGGAAAGTTTAAACCTTGCTTTTCTTCTGTTAGCAGAACCTTTCTTCTTTCTGCTCAATCTTCTATGAAGAAGCTGAAGCTTCTTCTCAGATTTAACCAGCCATCTTGGATTGTCAATCTTTTCTCCGGTGGAGAGAGTAGCGAGGCGTTCTATTCCCACATCAATCCCAACCTTCTCTTTAGAAGGATGAGTAACATTAACTTCGGGCAATTCACAGGCAAAAATAGCGAACCATTGCCTAGCTTTATTCTGTTTAATCGTAAGGGTTTTAATTTTTCCCTTCGGGATTCTATGCAAGATGATGGGAACATTTCCTATCTTGCTTAAGTGAAGTCTTTTATTAGAAAGCAACTTAAATCCATATTGGGGGTAAGTAATACTATTTACTCTGCTCTTAAACCGGGGAAATCCCTTCTCTTTACACGATTTATCTTTAACCCTGCGAAAAAAGTTTTGAAAAGATTTATGAACTCTATCGGAAACATTCTGAACAACTTGAGAAAATAATCCTTGATGAGAGCCGGAGAGATAATTACAATAATCAAATTTCCTCATTGTAACATTGCTTAGTTTATATGCGATTATGCTTAATTCAAGAAGTTTATTATAAATTGTTTTACAAGTTATCAAAGAATTAATCAATTTCTCCTTCTGTTTATGTGAAGGGTACAAGCGATATTTATACATTTTCTGAACAACCATATAATATACAATTATCAACCACTATATAAACATTTTGTAAATAATGAATTATCTAAACTAATTAAGAACTTTTTAAAATAATATCTACATTTACTTGTAAACAATCTAAGTAAACATCCCCATTCTGAGAAATGTACCCTATTTCTTCTGCAACGTAATGATACCATCCTTTATCTTTAAAAGTTATACTCTTCTGCAAAGCTATTTTTTCATTAAAGATTAACAAACCATCTTTATAAATCCAAAGATTTACTGCTTTCGGGGTTAGAACATTTACTTTCAATATTCTATTACAAGAAGAAGAACTCTTAAATAAGAAAGGCAAGGGTAAGAGCAATAATAATAACCACCATCCCCCTCTCTCTTTACACTTGCCATCATCCCACCTACAACTGAACTTCTTTTCACAACTACTCTTACTCAAACTCTTACAGGAAGTCATAATGCTTTGAAAAATCTAATCTCCGTTTTATGTTTTAAAACGTTCCTTGTTGCTTCCAAGAAAGGTATTAAAAAGATATAGTAATTATTGTCTGTGAGATACATAATCGTTCCGGAAACTAATACTTCAACCAAAACAATCCCAAACTTTTTTACGGTTAATTTCCAATCAAATGCCATTTTAAACCTCCTTATTTTAAAGCAAGTACCACCGTTATTACTCCTGAAATTAAAACGAAAATACCAAAAGTTACTTTCCAATTCCAAGCAAGATTCTTTTCTAAATTCTCGATATTTTGTGAATTGTTGCCTATTTTTCCACTGCCATCAATTAGAATATTCTTGATTTCTTTAACATCAGATTTTAGTTCTTTCTGGTCTTCTTTGATATAATTAATGTCCTTCTTCAACAGTTCTAAGGTTACTTTAGACATTTTGGAGAGATTCCAATTTCTTAATTACTGCTGAAACATCTTCTTGAGTTGTATGTACTCCTTTAAAGACAAAATGAACACCAAGGTTTGAACCCCCTGTATTTTGAACAGTTATATCAAAATCGTTGGTTATTACAGAGTAAGGGTATAATTTAATATTCTGCCCTTGTAAAGCTAAGGATAAATCAGTTACGTTAGAAAAGAAACCTTTTATTTTTCTTATGATAAAATTTATTACTGCTGTAGTCGGAACAGTAGATTGAGAAATCATCAAATCAGTAAGAATAACTGCACCACCCCTAACATTTAAATCATAATCAAAAGAGATAGTAGAAGTTGAATTAGCATTAATTGTGCCTGTAACTTGAAACAAAATGTTTTCCATCACTGGTTCATATTGGTCTGCCATCTTTACTATAAATCTATTATTCAACTATTTAAACTTTTCTACTCTTTCCAAACTCATTCCATCTTCTGATACAAGCATTGCCGGTATGGCAAGGTCTTAATTCCTTTCTGGAAGATAATAAACCGATTAGTGCCTAAACAGTTACAGGGTACATAAATATCCCCTTCAGAGAGTAAACAGTATTGTCTATTATTGGAATCGAAAGATTGATTTCCCCCGTTCTCTAAACAATCTTTAACCTTATCTTCAATCATTTCGGAACACCCATCAAAATTATTCTATTATCTTTAGGAGATTTTTCTTCTTTAGTAATAACAAAATACTTTTCTATTTTTTCTTTATCTTCCTTATTAACTTCAAAAATGACTAATGGGAAAATGCTTAATCTTTTCAATATTCTTTCTTTATCTTTTAGATGGTGAAATACATTCATTAAAAGAGCAATATCAAAATATCTTTCAGGTATCTCCTTTTCTATGTCAGATAAAAATAAAGGAAAGTTAGTATTCTTTATCTTATTGATGATGGAAGCGTAATAAATTGCGTCTTTATGTTTGTCTACTCCCACAGGATACCCCCCATTAAGATAAATCTGTCGGCTAAATTCTGAATTAAAACAACATAAATCTAAAACTTTCTTATTCTTAAAACTAATCATATCTTTAAGTATGTTCCAAGTTTCTTTATTTTTAGAGTATCCTTCTTTTCCTAATTTAAAACCAAAAGGTAAATCTATTTCTTGGTAATCATAATCGTAACCTTTTGTAATTTTTATTTTATTAACCAATTCTTCAATTTCTTCTTTTGTGTATGGTTTAAGGTAATAATTAAATTTTTCTAAAAATTCGTAGTAATTAAAGTATTGATTAGAAAAACAATCATAAAACCTACAATTGGGAGGATATATTAATTTTCTCAAATTTTTTAAGTATAAATTAATTGAAGCATTACAACTGACTTCACATAATCTCTGTTCTTTAAAATAAATCTGCCTATAAGAAATATTTTCTGGTTTATCAAAAAGCACAATTATTTCTACGTTACATCCCAACTCTTTTTTAAGTTTTTCGGCATTGTAATCATTAATAAAATAATAATCGGTTATCACAAATTCGTGCTTCTTTATCTCTTCAATCGTTGGCTCTTTTGGGATTATAAAATTAGGTAAGCCTTTGATAAATCTCTCTGAGTAAAATGACTTTCCCACTCCCCACATTCCAACCAATAAGATTGCTTCTTTAGTTATTTTTTGCATAAACGATAAACCAACAATCTTCTTTATTTTCTGAATTATAATGCCATCTTTTTATTACTATGCTTTTAAAACCTGCTTTTTTAAGTTCATTAATCAATTCTTCTTCTTCAAAATAAACTGATGGATGACCAAACTTAAAATCTAAATCTTCTAAAGTAATATCTTTTTTAAATTTATGATTGGGTGCAAAAATATTAAAAAAGAATATCCCCCCTTCTTTTAGAATTTTTTGTGCCTGTTTGAAATAACTTAAAATCTGCCATTTTGGTAAGTGCTGAAATACAGTTATTGAATAAATTACATCAAACTTCTTTTTTGGGAATAAGCTAATTAAATCTGTTTCTGCATATAAAAAGATATTACTTTCGTCTCTAAAATAATGATTAGCTTGATTAATAGCTTCTTGAGAAATATCTGTTCCGTAAATTTCTTTTACTTTGTCAAAAAGTGTCTGTATCCAATGACCTTGACCACATCCAATTTCTAAAATTACATCTTCTTTTTTTAACTCCCTTATGGGATATAACCACTCTACAAAAAACTCTGGATTTTCTAATTTTTGGGCTTTATCCTGAGAATATCTACTGTATCCCCACAGGTTATCTGAATAAATCTTATTCCATTTTTCTTTATAATTATTTATATCTTCTTTAGGGTCTTTCTGAATACATAACCATATATTGGTTGTGCCATCCTCCAACATTTTAATCTCTTCTATCCAAAAAACAGGTAAACCTAATTCTTGGCATATTTCTTTAATTTCTTCTTGAGTATAACCATTGTTATACATTCCATCAATAGTTCCATCTTCTCTTATTTTGCGGACAGAATAATGTTCTTTTTCTTTTCCTACAATATAATTACCACCTAAAAATTCGTGAAGGAAAAATCCTCCTGGATTCAAAATCCTATAAGATTCTTTTAGCAACTGTTTAACATTTTCCTTGCTGGTATGTTGCATAACAAAGACAGAAGTGATTAAGTCAAACTGCTCTCTCAAAAAAGGCAGATTGCTACCATCAAAATCTGAAACTATTGCCTCCGAACAGTGTTTCTTTGTTAATTCAGCCGAAGATTTAGAAATATCTACTCCATAAACATTAGGGGTAATTTTCAAGAATTGGGATATTTGCCTACCATATCCACATCCTATTTCTAAAATAAAACTGTCTTTATTTAAAGGAATTTTAGCATAATGTTGCGGTTGAGATAAGCTCCAAGCATATTCAGTAAAATATTCGTGAGAAACAAATTCTTCCCACCATTGTTGGCACTGCTCAACAGTTAAGTTTTTCTGTTCTTCTTTATTCAATACTGTATCTATTAACATTTTATAACCTCTTCGGTATTGTATGTAAGATGGAACTAAACTGTGTTAGTTTTTCATAACTGTTTTCTGCAAGGAAATAAGGCAAACCATCTTCCTCTTTTATCCAATAATCATCATCAATGTAACCGATTCTTTTACAATGTTCGCAAAGTTCCGTGTCTGGGGTAATCATTACCCCGCATACAAAACTATAAATGTCTGGTTGTGCCTCTAACATCCATTTTTTTGTTTCTTGGATGGTTTCTTCAGTTTCCCCTAAATTTCCAATCATCAATAAAGCATAAGAGACTATGCCTTCTTCTTTTATAAATCTTATTACTTCTTTTGTCTTTTCAAGATTTATCCCTTTTTTGATATTTTTTATTATTTTTTCAGAACCAGATTCAATACCTAAAGCAATCATAAAGCAACCCGCTTTCTTCATTCTTTTAATCATCTCTTTGTTAAGTACATCTGCTCTGGTATCGCACTTCCAAGCTATATGGATATTGCTCTTTTTCAAATAATCGCAAAACTCATCTAATTGCTGAGGATTTACAGGAAAACAATCATCATTAAAAGAGAATAACTTAATATTATGGTGATTGTAGAGATATTCAACTTCCTGCCCTAATTTAAAACCAGACATCCAGCGATAGCGGTATTGCCAATGTTTGGGAGTGTTGCAGAAATAACATCTTCCAGGACAACCTCGTGAAGCGGAAATGCCTGTATATCTTGCTGTTCCTAATTCAACCCCATTAATAATCCAAGAAGGATGAGCTTGTGCAAACTGCATTTTATACCAATCAAAATTAATTAAATCCCACGCGGGTCTTGACAGTTCATCCATCTTGAGCAATTCTTGTTTAGGATGTAACCCATATTCTTTAGTAGCAATTCCCTTAACTTCTTTTATATCCTGATTACGTTCCCAACAATCCATCAGTTGTCTGGTTGTTTCTTCTCCTTCCCCTATTACAATAGCGTCAATAGGATATTTCTCCAGGAGTTTTAATGGAACGCTGGAAGGAAAAGTTCCTCCCAAAATAACTTTCTTCTCTGGATATTTCTGCTTGATTTCTTTGATTAATCCAAAAGCCTGTTTTCTGGCGAAGGGCAACATAGTAAATCCAATAACATCAAAATCTTCTAAATCTGGCAGTTCCTGGTTGTTTAAGTCGCAGAAAGAAACTATATGCCCCGCTTCTCTTAATGCTCTCAAAACGTATAATGCTCCGAGAGGAGTATCTGGCGGTGGCACAGGCAGATGACTGAATTTTGGTCTTATAATTATTATTCTCATCCCTTCTCCTTTACCACAATTATGTAATCTTTTTTATATTGATGTTCGTACTCAATAAATCTTAATTTAAAAAAATCTTCTCTTGTCCACAATGACTGGTGGTAATTATATTTATTGCCAAAAGACCAATATTGCTTATTTTCTACTCCATCTTTATTATCTGTCCACTCGGTTGGAGTAAAGATAATTATTTTCTCCCTACAAACTTTTAACATATCTTTTATTAACTTAAAACCTTCTTCTTTAGTAAGGTGTTCAATTAAGTCAAAACATAAAACTACATCAAACGAACTTTCTGACACTAATTTATCTAATTCTTTAACATCGCCTAATATATCCCCTTCTTCTAAATAATCTTTATAAATATCAAAACCAACTAACTTTTTACATCTTAGAAACTTAACAAATGTCTTAATCCCACAACCAATATCCAAGATTGAATCTTCTTTATCTACAGTTGATTGGATTATAGCAATTAAATCAGCGTGAATCGTGTGTTTAAATAATAAACATAATGCTTTTCTTAATAATTCATCCCTTTTAGTTAGCATTATTCTTCCTCTAAAGTTTTTTCATATAATTTTAAGTACATCTTTGCTATCCTAGAAGGTGTATAATACTTTTCCATCCACTTCCTACTTTCTTCGCATTTGCTTTTAAGATATTCTCTATCATTATACAATTCTCTGATTACTTTACACATCTCATCCATACCCGATACATTTATTATAGGGCAGTTAGGTCCAAATTCATTATAAGCTTTCTGAACTACTGGGTCAAGCCTGGCGATAACTACCTGACCTTTAGAAAGAGATTCCCACCCAGACATTCCACAAAAACCCTGAGTAAGATTATCTATACAAATATGGTAATGGGCAGTTTTATTCAAAACTTCAAAGATAGTCATATTATAAAAAATATCTAAAACAAGATTAAACTGCCATACTTTACCTAAAAAGTTATTTACCATCTCATCAATAATATCACTTCCTTTGTATAATCTTGATTGTAGTGAAAATACTTTATGGCATATCATCAATTTACTAAAAAAATCTCTTTCAATTGGAAGATAAATCTGTTCTTTAATATGGACAATATTGGGAATCCATATAGCATTAGGAATAATTAACTTTGTCAGGGGAGAACATACTACATACGGAAAATTATCCCGACAAGCTTTAATTCCGGCATATTGATACTCTGGATATAGTAAATTGTAACCTCCGTGATTATGAAAGATAAACTTCTTTTTAGCCAAATAAGGTCTAAGGTCTATTAAATCACAGTTAATATCCCCATCAATGTGGTAGATGTCAGCCCAATCCAATAACCTTTTAAATTCTTCCATATTATCTTCTGCAATAATATCTGTTCCTTGCTGTTGTCTATGAATCCCTGATTTCCGAAAAATAACGTGCCTTGATTCAATCCCTAATTTTTTTAGTTCTTGATGTAAAATCCAATTTACTCCTACCGGGTCGGAATTATTCAAATGAAGAACTTTCATAAGAATACCTCTACTTTTTCATTAGCTAATTTCAACGAAGATTTAACCCCTTCCATATCCCTAACATTACCGTCTGGAATATCCCATCTAATAAGTTTTTTTTCTGTTTTTAAATTAACTAAAGAGATGATAAAATCAGCCCAATCTAATAATTTATCATTAATCAACTTTGGAGTGGTTAAGTTTTCTCTATTAATCTTTAGACTGTTAAATAAGTCCATAATAACAGGATGGATATTTGGGGTGGGAGTTAAACCGCAAGAATCAACAATATATCCTTTTTCTTTTAATAAATATTGGATAAATTGTGTTCTAAAACAGTTACCATCCCCAACTATCAATATCTTTTTTTCTGGATTTAAATTTATTTTATCTTTACTTTTAATTATCTCTTTTTTACCTGAATCGGGATATTTTAACCTAAGATTTCTTAATTCTTTTTCCATCTTTTTTGATTTACCGAAAGAATTGCCATCAATAATCTCTTCTATTATTCTCTTGTAATCATAATAATTATACTCAAAATACTCTTTTAATTTTAAGTTAGTTTCATCAATTAATCTTTCGTATCTTTCAATCTTTTCTTTTAAATCTACTTTATCCCTCTCCCACAATCCATTAAATTTACCCAATATCCTTTCTTCTGTTGAAAAACCATAATGCTTAACTCTTATTCCAGATTTTTTTTGCTTTTGTTGATTATTCTGATTAAACCAAGTTTCTGCTTCGGGAATATTTTTAGGAATACTACCACAATGTTCATCTTGGTTATGAAATTCTAAGTTAGGATAACTTCTGAATAGTCTTCCGAACCAGCCAGTATCAAAAAGTGTGTCAATCCTACAATGGGTGGTACTTCTCCAAAAATTAACCTGGTGGTAAAACCATAAATTAACTTTATTATTTTTCATCTCTTTGAATATCTCTGTTTTATACTTATCTTCAAAGCACTCATCACAATCTATGAACAATATCCAATCTGATTCAATCATCTGTGCTAATTGCAATAGTTTAGTTCTATCCTTACTTTCGGTTCTTATATTACCTTTAGGTGGAGAACTATAAATAGCTACTGCCTTCTTGTACTTTTTAACTAAATCTACGCTTTTATCTGTTGAACCGTCATCGAAAACAGCAATAAAATCAACATAAAGAGTTAAGTCATCTAAAAATTGCTCAATAATCTCTTCTTCATTTTTCATACAAACCATAGCACAAACTTTAGGTCTTCCTTCCTCAAACATTAAGTTATACCTCTCTTCAATTACTTCTTTTTCAGCTTCAAAGTTTTTTCCTGTTTTAATTTCAGCTTTAAACCTTATCTGGGGATAGAAATGATTAATCCTTTTTTGAAAATCATATTCCCAAGCATAATCTAAAAATTCATTAAAAAATCCTATATGATAAAAAACACTAATGGGAATTGGGTCGCTATTATTTATAACTACAGAACTATCCTTGATTAAACGAATTTCTTTGTTTACTTGTTTAGGATTTATTCCTTTAATTTTTGTTGCCATAATTAAAATATTTTCTCCCTTAAAAGTTTATTAATCTTTTGTCTTGAATATTCGTTGTTGTGCTCTAAGATTTCTATTTTTAGAGTAGAACCTGCTTGAGATGGAGAAATCCTGTAATTAGTCAAGGTTTTATCAATAAAAACATACTTGTATTTATCTACCAGAAGGGTTCTTAAAAACCATTCTAAATCTTCAGTCAATTTTAAATAATCGTCAAATGGAGATTTTAAGAATAATTCTTTTCGTGCAAACCAAGTAGCCATACAGCAGAACATTCCGTGAGTTTTAGCCCACTTTATTGCTTCCATTAAAAAAACATCATAATCCATCTGTTTAACACTGTAGTGATACAATAACTTTCCCGTTTCATCAACGATATTATAAGTTCCCCAAGAAATGTCACCTTTCTCTAAAGCCTTGAGAGATTCTTCTATGAATGTACTTTCATAAAAATCGTCAGAACTACAAATCCCGATATAATCTCCAGAAGATTTCTTAATTCCAAAGTTTATCTGATAAGCTTTTCCTTTTCTTTCGTTAAACTGAAAAACTTTTAATGGGATAGTAAAACTTAATTTGTTTACTTCTTCATAAATATCTTCAAATTTACCTGAACTTTCACTTTCCAAACAATCTTCAACCAAAACAACTTCTTGAGGTAAAATAGTTTGGTGCATAATCTTATCCAAACATTCTCCCAAATATTGCTTTTTGTTTTTCCTATAAGTAACGATAATTGAAACAGTTACCACTTCAAAATTTCCTCCACTACTTCTTCTAAATTTAAGTCCACTGTATCTATCAATACTTTTCTTTTCATCTTTGACGCTTTAAACCTAGCAAGATACTCATTTCTTGTTTTCCATATAGTAGTTTTGTCAATATGAGGAGATACATCGGCATTGAAAACTGCTCTCTCGGTAAACCTATTTTTTAGCCTTTCTAAAAGAACGCTTCTGTTAGGTACATCTAATAAAATTAAAGTAGCTCCTAACCTATCTAATTCTTCTTCCACTTTAATATAATCATTATGCTCTCCAAATAAAAGTTCGCTAAATACTTGGTCGCTAATATGCAACCTAGATACAATAAAGTCATCATTATCTTGTTCTTGTATTGCTTTTAATTGCTGTTCTACCTTCGCTTTATTATAACTCATCATTTCTGATGGATTTCTTACCCTCCTGCTAAGTTTGAAATAATAACCGTGGGTTCTTAATTCCATCGTATCAATCAATCTATCATTCAACCTAGATAAAACAGAATCTTTCCCGCAACCATTAACACCTTCAACAATGTAAATCCTTCTTCTATGAGAATTTAAGATTGCTTTCATTTCATTTTTAGGACCTGCTAAATCTTTATCTTCAAAAGTTGTTCTTGCTATTGGGTCTAAAGAGTATGGTTCTCCAAAAACAGCTAATAAGTTATAGTGAACGTGTTTTAATGATAATGGAGAAAGACTAACTCTCCAAAATGAGTTATTCTGAACATACCTGATAGAATTTATCCCTAATTTCCCCTCCATTTGAGAACCAAAATAATGTGCCTCTTTAAACAAAAAATCTCTTTCAAACTTGGGCATATCTTGTGTACTTTCATAATGCTTTTTCGGGCAAACTAAAAGACAATAGGGATTATAAGTTATGTCTGGTTGTATAACTACATTTAATGGGGTTTCATAAACTACTCTTTTTTTCTTTCTAATCCAATCACAAATTACACATACCATTTACCACCTTTGACATTTTACGATTATGTTCAGATAACCAGCAAGTAGGGCATTTCGTATAATTATATCCTAACTCTTTACTTCTTCTTTCTTCAGAAACTAAAATGTCTGGAAGCCTCATTAAATTTAAATCACCATAAGCATAAGATTCTCTCATTGTCGTTATGCAACAAGGAAAAACCCTTCCATCATACCCGATATTCACCATAAAATATTGAAACCAACAATGGTCAAACTTCTGCTCTTCAGTAAACCTATCTCTTTTCCAAAAACTATCCATTACTTTAAAATCTCCTGTTTCTTCTTTTTTAGCTTCTAAGATTGATTGTTTAACCATTTCTGCTTCCCTATCAGAAAATCTCCCATCTTTACTGAGGGTATAAACCGCATTAAATTTAATTCCGTTTGTACCTAATCTTTTCATTAACTTGGTTGCTTCTACAATTTCTCCAGCATTTTCAGGAACGACACAAAAAGAAACGTACATTGGTACTTCTGTTTGTTCTCTTACCTCTGCAATAGAAGAAATAACTTGGTCAAAAGAATCGTTTTGGTGAACTGTTCTATAAATATCCCTTGTTCCAGCATTTATGCTTAACCTAATCCATCCCCATCTATTTGTGATGTATGGTACTACTGTTCTTAATCTAGTGCCGTTAGTAACTAAAGATATTTTTGATTTACCCTGATTAAGAATATCAAAAATAGTATAAATGTGGGGATGAATCATCGGCTCTCCTCCCCCGGTTATTTCCGTTTCCCCTATTCCCAAACTATTTATATCTTCACAAATTTCCCTACTTACCCTTTCAGATAAACCGCTTTCCCCTTCAACTATTTTCTGAACACCATCTTTAAACCAGGTAAGCTTGAAATAATCCATCCCTTCTTCCTCAAAACCTGCGTTTCGATACGAACAAAAACAGCAATTTTGGTTACAAGCTCCTTGCGGATTGAGTTGTACCTTCTGTGGCAAAATATTTCTTCCTTTAACTAATTCTTCCAACCCTTTTCTTACTTCTTCATAATCTAAAGAGTTTGATTCCATCCTATTGCCTCTTTTAAGTTCTTTTCAAAGTTTTCCCAAGTCAATCCCTTTTCTATGATGGCTTCTCTAGGAGAACACTTTTTAGTGATTATTTCTTTAACCGCTTTATCAAAAGATTCAAAAGTATAATCTTCTACTTTAATTCCTAACCTATCATCCCACCATTCAGAGAATATCCCTGTATTTGAAACTATAATTTTAGTATTACAACTAGCTGATTCGCAAGAGCAAAGATTAAAACTTTCTATGGGACTGGTAGAAATAAAAAAGTCTGAAACACAATAATAATTTCTTAATTCTTCTTGAGATAAATTCTGAAGTAATATCACATTATCAGAATGTATCTTCCATTCGCTATGAGTAATCAAAACTATTATCCATAAAATATCTGGATTATTATGTACTAATTCTGGAATGAAATTGTACTTAAGAGGGTTAAATTTTCCTACAAACATTCCCACTGTTTTGTATTTACCAATCCAGTTCTCTTTTTCTTTTGATTCTATTGGTTTAAAAAATTCAGTATCTACACCTAAATTAACTACAGCGTGGCATTTTTCTTTTAATTCTTCTTCAATATATTTTTTCATTAATTCACTTACTGCAATATTGATACTATTTTTTGCAGTTAATTTTTGAAAGAGGGGGTATGTATTATCTAACTCAAACCCAATTTCATTAATATTTTCTTTGCCAAAATAAGGAGCAACATACTTGGATGGGTCTTGAAAGATTGTAACTGTTTTTGTTTTAAACTCAGAATCTATCCCACACCCACTATTTCTAATAATTAATTCTGGTTTGTTTACTTTTTCGTACATCTTACTATACTTCTCAAAAATTAAAGCTTTATCCACGAAAAAGTGGTGGTACTTATTCTTAATATTGTATCCTAATTGCGAAGATATTTCAGAAAATGATTTTACTTTTGAATTAAAAATGTCGCTAATCTTCTCGAAAACTAACTCTGTACCTCCGATTTCTTCTTCTCTCTTTTGCCAGTTAAGTATAAGTGTGTTGCTCATATCCCTAAGTACCCCCTAATATAATCAACTTTTTGTTTTGAAATTTCTTTTATTAAAGAAATCCATTTTTTTCCGATAATCTCCCAATCGTGTTCTTTAGCGAATTTCAGAGCGTTTTCTTTAAACAAAGTCCTATCCATTTCCGTCATTTCTTTCATCTTTTCAGCAAGGGAAATGTAATCTACCATTGCTTTCTCAGTTATTGATTCGGTTGGGATATAACATACTATTGGTACAGTCATCCCCGCACCGCTTCTTTCAGTAAGTTCTTTCATAGCAGTAGAATCAGGGACTATCGAAGGTAATCCACAAGCGTAAGATTCTAACTGAGGATAATTAAAACTTTCGCCGAAAGAAGCACTAACATAACAATCAGCGTGATTATACAATTCTGCCATCTGTTCTTCATTGAATCCAGTATCTCTTACCGTTGGGAAAATAGTAACATAATCACTTAATCCTGCTTGAAGGATGGCTTGAGAAAAATCTATTCCTTCTGGATGGTCAATTTCTGTAACTATCTTCAATTTAGCAGTTTTAACTCCTAAGTCGTACACTAAATACTGCATTGCTTTTAGTAAGGTCAGCCAATTTTTTTGGTGCTGTTTATTACAACCTAAACCGATAAACACAAACTCTTTATCTTTCAATCCTTTTTTAGGATAGAATATTGAGCAATTTACTCCGTGATAGATAGTAGTTACGTTGGATAACCCGCAACGATTTAACTGTTCTTTAACGAAATCTGTAGGAGTAACTATATGGTCAGCATTTCTAATTGCATTAAAAATAATGAATGGGCAGGGCACTGTATTTACAGTAACGTGAGCCAAATGCTTAATTTTATTCTCAGAAAGTAATGGTTGTAGATATTCCCACTCCGGCATCCAGTGGTCTAAGATACTAATAAAAATGTCCGGCTGAATTTTTTTTAAATAAGTTGGGAGAATATTAGACCCGGTTGAATTAGCAATAGGAAGAAAATGGGGATTTTCCTGATAACCAATCATCTGCAACCCTAAATACCATACTTCAAAATTGGGTTCATTATTCAGAGCTTGATAAAGATACTTCCCTAACTTTCCATATCCGGTACTTAGATTTGGTGAAGGTCCAAAAATTAATATTTTTGTTTTCATTCTTCATTTCCTCTCTTTAAATCTATCAGTTGAGAAATGATTTCACTATAAGTTTGACGAGGATGGACTTTAACTGTGTCTAATTTCTTTTTCACAGAAGTAAGAATCTTCATAGTAGAATACTTTAAATTAACCATCGAGTAGAATGGATTACACTACTATATAAACCTTTCGATTAAAGAAAATAAGAAAAAAAAATAAAATTAAAATCAGTGTTCCATTCGTGCAACAGCAGGTTCTACCAAACCGATTACATTCACGTGGAAAATCTCGTTAGTTGTAGTTGTAACTGCAACAACAGATACAGTTTGACCCGCAGTCGCTACTGCAATCGGAGTAGTGGATAAAATGCTATCACTAAGACCGCTTACAACTGCTTTAACGGCACTTCCAACCTGTAAGTTTACAGGACCTGTAATGGTTCTGTTACTATTAACTTTATAAGAGTAAATAGTCACTACTTCTCCTGTTGCCACTACTGAAGAGGTTAAAGTAATACTTCCTGTAGTGGTACTAGCGGTAGATGAAACCATTAAGTTAAACGTATTGTTAGGTTTAACTTTTCTTACCCACTGACCGGTTAATTGGTCGTAAATTTCTTCCCTCTGAAACGAGGTAGTTTGCATTTTAAGTGTCATTTTTAATCAAACCCTCCATACTGTACTTCAGTATAAGGTTGTCCGACAAGTATTGACTTCATTTCTTCAATCTGATACTTCCATCCCAAGAAGAACACTATCGGAGTAATGCTTATTGTGGTTGGGTTATTAAACTGAACTACCGGCTGTTGATAGCTGGTAATAAAGATGTTATTAATCTCTCCACCGTCATAACTAGCTAACCTATCCGAAACAAATGCGTTTGATGGTGATTTGTTTGTACCCCACCTGAGAGTAGAGGCTGGTTGTTTCAAGAAAATTTTAATGTTCTGTTTAGGAACAATCTGTACTACCTGATACAATTCAGTCTGAAATTTAGGGTTCAATTCATCAACAGAAGTATCTGAACCTGTGGTGTTGGCTGAAATTGCAGTGCTAAAAGTTACAGGCAATCTAAGATTATCTTTGGCTTTAATCCTATAATACATACTTCGAAGTTTAATCGTGTCTCCGATAGCAAACCCTTTCGGGTAATCAATATAAGTCGGCATTTTGTTTTCCTCCTGTGTGTGTTATTTTTATTTTAAATTTTAAAAAAAAAGAAAAAAATCTTACTCTTATGGAGCAAGAACTTGTCCTTTCTTCTCTGCAACTACTCCTACAAATACTAACTTTTCAGCAGTATTAGTGGTGGTAGTGTTGTTGTAAGCTTCAACCAAAAGGTTTTGGTTTTGCTCAACTAAGACCGGGTCAAAGTACAAAGCTTTGTCAGTGGTGTTAGGTACAACTTCAATGTTCCTATCCATCTTCAATGCCCCACCTGCTGTTATCTTTATTTGAGTAAATAATGGTGTAGTCATTGCATACTTAAAACCATAAATAGCAATCCATCTATTAGTGTCAATAGTTGCGTTATTTATAATACTACTATAGCTACTGGTAGTCGTTATTCCGAAAGTAAAAGCAGGATTAGTAATCTCTAAGTCTTGGGGTCTTAAATCCCTAACTTCGTAATCTGAACCTAAAGTTCGTTCTGCTTTAGCTTTAATCAACTGCATTGCGTGTCTGAAACTCGCTAATGCTTCACCTTTCAATTCTGTATATGCACCTGGCATTTTATTTACCTCTTAAACTGACCAAGTTTACCCCCCCACTAATTATAATGGGGGACTTGTGAATCAGTTATGTAATTTTTATTTGATGTTGTACAAACCTAAGACTGGTCCGCCTAAAGTCTGTTTATTCATTGTACTTCTGTAAGCTGGATGTGCTGTTCGAGCATAGTTCACCCATTGACTTCCAGCAGTTTGGTAAGACTTAACTACAATACCTAATGCTTTAATCAAAGCGACTGTACCTGCTACTGAAGAACCTAAGATGACATCATCATTCTTAATTCCCATCTGTTTACCGAAAGCTCCTATTCCAATGCCTACAATACCGACACCGGCATTAACCCATAAACTTTTGTCTTTCCATACCGATGGTGCTCCACCTGCTGGCACGACCTGAGGGTATTTAAACTTCAAATAATCTCCACCAACTCCGGAGATAAATCCAACTGCTCCTCCTGCGAGGACTGGTAACATTTCTTTCATTTGTTTGCACCTCACTATTTAATTTAATTTTATATCACAAAATATAGTGGAGAAGTATTTAAAGGTTTTGGTTACTTTGTCATCTTAACCAAGAAAACTATTCCAATCGCTACCCCCACTATTAAAAGCCAAGGTTTCCAATTAGTTTCACCGGGATTCCCGGTAGATTCATTATCTTTTATAAGTGAAGTGGAATTGCTGGAGAGTTTATCTAACGAGCAAACTTTGTCTTTGCAGGAGAGAGTCTTGTCTCCTGTAATTTCCCTAAACTCGTTCCTAAAATCTCTTAATTCTCCTGCGGTAAGATTTCCTTCTTTTTCTCTCTTTTCAACCTTTTCTTTAAATTCTCTTAATTTTTTTGATGTTTCAGGATTATTCTTGCTGGTTAATTCGATGGCTTCCAAAGTGTGATGCCCGAGGGCTAACCTTAAATGCTTTTTTTGGCACCAAGAATTTGTACTTATATCATTTGCCCCGATGGCGTGTTCTTCTGCTGACAAAAGATTAGTCAAAGCTCCATTATAATTGAAGTCCAATAACTTACTTTCATTTTCTTCCATTTTAGAAAAGATTAGATTTAAGGATATTTAAATCTTTTGGATAAGAAAAATTTATAAAGTATAAAAGCAGTTTTATTGTTATGACCACTGTACCACCCACAACAGCCCTAACCGCCTACTCTCTGATTCCTGCTGGTATCACGGGAGGATTAGCCACGATTATCTTGGGTAATAGGCTTAAAGATAAAAAAGAAGTTGATTTAAACTCTCTTATCTTCGCTTGTGTTCTTGCTTCTGGATTCATATTACTTTCACTCTACATTATAGAATCAAAGTAAGATTTAAATAGTTTAAGAACAGATTTCTTTTTTATGGTTGAAGAATTACATTTTCCATTAATTTCGTGTCCTGGAGGGAAACATTCAGTATCAAAAAAGATAATTAAAGAGTTCCCGAAAGAGTATAAAACTTTCGTAGAACCGATGGCGTGTGGTGCGTCAGTTTATTGGAAAGAAAACAAAGCAGAAAAAAGAATTATTAATGATAAAAATAAAGAAATTATTGATTTCTATAAAAAGTTTAGGAATACTTCTTGTAATGTTGTAAGAAAGTGTAAGATGGATTTGTCTCAAGAACAAAAAAGAAATGTTTGTCAGAATAGGAAAAAATCGGTGTGCAATTATTTGTCAGCGAATAAGCACTCTTTTAATGGTTTCTGTGAGAACGGATTTAGCAACTCCAAAATAAGAAAGATGAGTAATGTAAAGAGGGATTGCGAAAAATATAAAGATAAGTTAAATAAAACAACCATCTTAAACCAAGATTGGAAAACTGTAGCGAACAAATATGATAACCCAAAAACTACCCAGTTCATTGACCCTCCGTATGTTAAAAAATCTTTTAAATATAGAGAAGAAGGAGTTACTCCTAAAGAAGTATGCGAGTGGGCTAATAAAGCAAAATCTAAAGTAATAATTACCTATGATAATAGAAAAGAAGTAAGACAAGTATGCGATTTACCAAATTTACACATAAAGAAACTCCCCATAAAATATTCCTTAACCACCGGGCAATTAGGCAAACAAAAGAGAGTTACTGAACTTCTGATTAAGAACTTTTAATTTATATAGTTATACTTTGATTTATATAGTTGCACAATACCTTAAAAATAGACGTAGAAAAGTTTATATAGCATAAACCCTCCACGTCTATTATGTTAAGCCAAGAGAAGAAGTGCGAGATATGTTATAAATCTTTTGTAAGTAAAAATAAATTCTGTTCTAAAGATTGTGTTAAAGAATATATGCAAAAGCATAATCCTATGTTCAATAAAGAAACTTCTAAAAAAAGACGAGATACACTAAAACAAAAATATCCTAATTGGGGAGATTTTAATATAGGAATAAAAAGACTTTATTTAACTGAAAGAAATAAATCTATAAAAAATAGGGAAGCAGTTAGTAAAGCATTAACTGGAAAACCGAGAAGCCCAGAAGTTAAATATAAATTAAAAGAAGCTATGAACAGATTTTTAATTGAACATCCTGAGAGAAGAGAAATGCAAAGTATTATGATGAAAGAGCTTTATAGGAGTAAAAAGCTTTTACCACAAAAAAGTATGCTTGGGAAAAAACAATCTGAAGAAGCTAAGAAGAAAATAAGTCTTGCGTTTAAAGGTAAAAACCACCCTCTTTACGGTACACATCTATCTTTAAATACCATAAACAAAACCAGAGAAACTTGGAAAAAGAATGGAACATTTAAAAAATTCTCAGATAGAATGAAAAATGGGGGGGCGTTTGTTGCATTGGGTGGCAATAAAAAAGTATCATCTCCTGAGAATAAGATTTGGGAAATAATACAACAACAAGAATTACCTTTTGAACCTGTTGGAAAAGGAAAGTTTTGGTTGAAAGGAATTAATCACAACTTTAACCCTGATTTCGTAAATAAAGATAAGAAAAAGATTATAGAAATGTTTGGGAGTTATTGGCATAATCAACGAAAAGATTTAGATAAAGAAAGATTAGAAACTTATTCAAAATATGGTTATGAGTATCTTGTTATTTGGGATTATGAATTAAAAGATATAGAAAAAGTAAAAGAAAAAATAAAAAAATTTAATGAAAATTAACGTCTCCTTCTTCTAAATTTAACACAAGATGGAACTGGAACGAAAGCACCTTTGGAATCTCTACAATCTGCTCTTCCGTATCTCTTCTTCCCACTTTTTTTCAGTTTAGGTCCGCAACTTCCACCACGCTTTGATGGGGCAGAACGACCAACTTTATGACAACCCCGCTTTGTTGCCATCTTACTTCCTAGACCTTCTACTTTTCAAACAACTACCTTTTCTGCGTCCTCTTTTTACAACACCAAATTTACACGCTTTTCTATGTCTTGCCATTTTATTTTCCTCCGTATATTTTAATGATAAGGTTATATCCAATAAATATATAAAGAGTTGCGATACATTGTATAAGAATGGCAAAACAATATGTCTCTTTTAGGATGGAGAAAAACACCCTCAATATTTTAAAGAGAACAAAACCTGTGGTGGAATTAAAAGAAAACTGTTCCTTTGATTCGTGGTGTGATGTAATTAATTTTCTTGCTTCTTATTACACCAAAAAACCATTCAATATCGAACAGTTTAAACTTTAAGAGTTGCTCGACAGATAGCATAAGGATTGGTTTTAATCCTTCTCTTCCCTTTCTTGTAAGTTTTTTTAATCTTCCCCTGTTTGATTTTCTTCTTTACTTCTCTAACACATTTATCAAAAATTTTTGCCATTTTCTCCTCTTTATTTAATCCTCATTATGTAAACAGTAGTAATGTATGGTGGAAGTGCATTTGCTGAAGCAGTAATGTACGCCGTGCCGGGATTCATTAAAAACGAAGCCTGACCTCCGCTTGGATTGCCCGTGTCTGCATTACCTGTCGGGGCAGTTGAAAAGTGGTTATGACTTGTTGCCCCCCCGCTAAGTCCAGCCGTAACATTTCCCATCGGAAATAAATTTTTAAAATTTGGTATTAGCTGACCATTTATAGGACTTGCTGGGTCAGAAACTGTACCACCCTCGCACCTTACAAAATTATTAGGTAAGATTAATCCATATAAATCTCCGTACCACTGCATAATTCCACCTATCGGAATACCCAATCCTTCTGGTCCTTCTGGACCTTCAATACCCTGTATGCCCTGTGGTCCTTCAATACCTTGAAATCCTTGTAAGCCTTGTAGTCCTGTTAAACCCTGTGGACCTTGTATCCCCTGAATACCTTGCGGACCTGAAACACCCTGATTGCCTAACGGACCTTCTAATTCACTGCAATACTCCACTCCGAACTCATCAGAAAAGCATAAGATAGAATCATCCCAATAAAATTCTGGAGTAAATCCAGCTTCACCTTGAATACCTTGAAATCCTTGTAAACCTTGTGGTCCTGTTAAACCCTGTAGTCCTTGTGGTCCTACTAATCCTGCTAACTGTTCAGAAGTAAAGTCATCATACTCGAATGGTTCGCCCTGTATGCCCTGTGGTCCTTCAATACCTTGCTGACCTTGAAAACCCTGTTCACCCTGAGGTCCTGTTACTCCCATCGGTCCTATTTCTCCCTGTAATCCCATTGGACCTTCTGGACCTACTAATCCTGCTAACTGTTCAGAAGTAAAGTCATCATACTCGAATGGTTCTCCGAGAATACCTTGCGGTCCTTCAATACCTTGCTGACCTTGAAAACCCTGTTCACCCTGAGGTCCTGTTAATCCCATCGGTCCTATTTCTCCCTGTAACCCTATTGGACCTTGAGGACCGATTAAACCAGCTAGTTGTTCTGGAGTGAAATCTTCATAATTGAAATCTTCTCCGGGTACGCCGGGAAATCCTTGAGGACCTTGAATCCCAACATCACCCTGAGTACCCTGCGGACCTTGTGGTCCGACTAATCCTGCTAGTTGTTCAGAAGTGAAGTCATCATACTCGAATGGTTCTCCGGGAATACCTTGCGGTCCTGCTGGTCCTTGTGGACCGATTGGACTTTCTTCTTCTTTAGTTGCGAAAACAGTGTAAGCTAAAGCACCTAATCCTAGCACTCCAGCTAATAAAAGAAACTTACCTTTTTTTTTGCTTTTTTTTTTGTCAGTCATTTCTTTAATAATAAGTATCCTAAAAATCCTATCCCTAATAAGCTCAAAATCGCTACCATCCCGCTATTGTTTCCTTTAGGCGGTGGTACTGATTGGCTTAAAATTGATGTATTACATCCTGAACATCCCATTTTTACCTCTTTTTCTTCCAAGATTTAGCACATTCTTTCATTGATTTTCCTTTCTTCATACACACCGAGATGTGTTTGTTATACTTACTTAATTTTCGTTTTGCCATTGTCATTCCTCCTATAATACTAATATTTTATTTGTTACTGTTTTTGCCAATAAATTATTAGCAGAATCATACAACTCTAATGTAATTTCCATAACTGCTGGAACAATGAATCCGGGTAAAATCCCATCTTGTTCACCAGAAGCTTCCACTATATTTTTCCCAAGAGGAACAGTATTGACTAATACATCAATGTTAGTATATGCCCCGATAGGATAATTCTCAGATTTCCATACATATTTAATCTTGTCCCCGATATGTGCGACATTATCAACAGTAATATCTATGTCATTAACAAAAATATTTACTGAAATTGATGGTACTAAGGGAATTGCTGGTTTGCTTTTTGTAGCCAACACTACCGCTACCCCTCCCAGTCCTAATAATCCTAACCATAACCAATTTTTAGTTTTCATTACATCACCGTTAATGGAATTTTACCTACCTTAGCTAACTCTTCTCCCTCAAGAGAATACAAATGAGCTTCAACTTCCATCAATACTGGTAATCCTGGTATATCTGGTATGACCTGTAATAGAGAACCGTTAGGTTCTTCTTTAGATTCGCCGGTTAAAAGACCATTAACATATATGGTAAAGATAACGTAAGAACCTTCAGGATAATTTTCTGAAATCCAAGAGAATTTTACTAAATCTCCCACATTGGCTTTAGCTGGGATTACCTCAATGTCATTCACTAAGATGTTAATTTTTATTGAAGGTTTTGAAGATTTCTTTAATAGGAATAAAGCTAAAACACCTAAACCCAAAAGTCCTGAAAAAAATATCAGTTTATTGGATTTATCCATCTAGGGTACAAGTCCACACAAGGGGTGAACTCCTCCTTCAGTGATATTACCGAAATCAATCACTCCTTTGAAGACAGGGATAAAATTACCAGCCCACAAATCCTCATTAATGTTCATAAGTATATCATACTTCTCTCCCAAGACTATTTCACCAGCACTGATAGCTGAAGTTAAATCTATGGTGGTTTCTTTATTGGCTATCTGTTCGGGAGTAAATGTAATAACGACTTCTTTTGAATCTGCTGGGGGAGCCCCGACCAGATTAAACTTAATAACTAAATTGTACGTGGCATAAGCAAGGGAATTTTCAATATCTAAAGCAACCCAATATGTGTCAGGTGGGAATATTGCTGGATTATCGCAGGTGAAATGCACGACATCATAATTATTTATCTTAAAATCTTTGTTTGGGCTTTCCCAAGTTGGTTTTTTACTTTTAGAAAAATAATAGATTGCACCGCCTATCCCGGCTAAGACTAATAATCCAATTGCTACTTTTGCTCCAATTTCTGCCATTTTAACCTCGTTAATATTTAATCCTCATTCCATCTTCGTATTTATCGCTATTTATAATCTTCTCCAACAATATTTCTTATATTTTAGTTCGCTTAATTTTACTTTAAAGTGTTTAGCTAATTGTTTAGCTTGGGATTTATTCTCTTCAAAACTTCTTCGAAAGTTTGAAGTTTGCCATCCACCTCAACCATTGGTACTGCTTTAATATTTTTTGATTTTGCTATTTTAGGTGATTTATCCACATCTACACATTTGAAATCGTAACATAATGTTCCCGCTTTCTTTCTCTTAGCTATTTCCTTCTTTGCTTCTGCACAAAAAGGACATCCTTTCGCTACGAATAATGTGGCTTTCTTTTTCATTGTCATTTTATTCACATCCAACAAGATTACCTCTACGTTGTGCCATTCTTATTTTTGGTTTTATATCCTCAAATGCTGATTTTTTTGTTTTGCCTTTACCTATTGGACTTGAAAAACCATAGGGTTGGGCAAAAATATTTCCATCATCATAATAAAACTTTATTGAAACGCATTTATATTTTTTATCTTTTAGTTTCTTCTTCATTTCACACCTTGATAATTATAGTTCTTCCTTTTGATGTTTTAATCTTCTTATATTTCTTCTTTTTGGTAACTGTTTTCGTAGTTTTTATTTCTTTCGGTTTTGTTTTTCTTTTTCCTTCTTCAATCTTTTCCCTTACTCTTCTTGCTCCTTCTCCGAAAAGACCAGACTTAAACAGAAAATAAGCCCCCCCGATAATTAAAATTCCTGTCCCGACCCAAAGTACAATATCTTTAATTTCTTCAGAAGCAGATTTAGATTTATTATAATCTTCCCATATCTTTTCTACTTCTTCTAATTTTTGCTGATTATACTTACACTCAGAATCTCCGTGAAGTGCAATATATTCAGGACTACATTTTTCTAAAACTTGTGCTTGATAATAATTTTTATCTTTAAAAATCTCTTCGTTATTTTGTTTCTTAGTGAAATAACTTGAAGCAATTAATCCCCCTCCAATTACAGGAATACCTACTGCTGTACCTAATCCAATTCCTTTAGCTATCGTGGTTATAGACCCTTTGATAGCTTCAGACCATTTAACTGCTTCTGCACCTTTTTTGGATTTACCCACTATTTTAACTGCCCTTACAAACTTTCCTGATTCTCCTACTATCTCCGCCCCTTTGGCAATTTTAGCTGTTTTTCCTACAAAGTTAATTATTTTACCTCCTTTGCCAATCCATCCTAAAGGCACAAAAAAAGAACCTGCGAAAGTGGCTACTGGAACTGCTACTTTAAACTCACTTTCATACTGAGGCAAGACTGAAGATAATCCGCTAATAATCTGATTATCAACCCAATCGAATGGTGCGGTAAGATAATCTATAAATGGGATGGTTTCTGATACAATATCCTCAAAATCTGCTTCTACCGGGAAATCGAAAAATGATTGTAAAGGCATATCTTCTTCTACGAATTTCCAAACCGAATATGCTGTATCCCTTTGCGTAAGACCATAAATAACAAAACCGATTTTACCCCCATATCCAACTCCTGCTATTCTACCCATATCTGGAAGAATATCCCAATCAATAGCTACCCCTGAATCTTTTAATGCACAGGCTACCGGGTTGCTGTCGTGTCCGCCAATTACAATAAACCCATCTTCTAACTGAGATAAATCATAGATTGGTTTTGGTAATGCTGGGTCGTCGCAAGGGAATGGTATTTGAGTAACATTAACTAACTGAGGAGTTTCACCTATAGAGATTAATTTATCGTAAATAAACTCTGAAGCAGTTTCATCAGGTTCAGCGTAATAAATTTTTATTGCCATCTTTAAGCACACCCCTCTACTGTTGAACAACTGATGGAATCAATATTGCTACCATCTGCATTAAGCTGACTTACAAAACAGTTCTTTAAATCTAAAGTATCCTGTGCTGTCCAGCCACCAAGAGCGTAAATTTTAGTTCCGGATTGGGTTGTGGTATTGCACCAGCTTGATTTAGTCGTAGTAGTATCGGGAAATCCTAAATCCGTAAAGACTTCTTCTCCGGTGTAAAAACTATTACAATCATTCCAAGCCCAACTTCCTCCTACTAAAATAATTACATCATAACTCCCGATATTTAAATCATTTACACTGGTAGAATAAGCATAAAATGGACTTATTTTAGATTTAGTTTTCAAAGTATCGTATAATTGTTTAGATATTTCTTTATCTGTCGGAGAAGCTTCACCGCACTTATTTACTGCATACCAAGGGTACACCACCAAAACTTCTTTCTTAGGGGCAATCTCTACTATATCAATCGGAACAGTCTTGTTCTGCCCATCAGCTAAAGAAAAGTTCATAAACCCATCTTCATAACCTTGTTTAGTTACTTTAGTTTTATGGCTACCTGCACTTAAATCTACAATTAATTTTCCATTCCCATCAGTTTGACCTTTATATGCAGTATCAACATAAATTAGTGCATATTCAAGAGGTTTTCCAGTAACACTATCTGTAATTTCAAAGGTTACCGTTCCCCCGATAGGTGAAAGATTAATATTGATATTAGCAGTAATTACTCCTGGAGGGAAATTCCAACCTCCTGTTTGAGAAGTATAACCTGGTTTTGTTGCTGTGTATAAATACTGATTAAATTCTCCTTCAGCAATGGGTAACTCACATTGCTGACAAGTTTGACCACCACAACTTAAATTCCAAACTCCTCCTCCGATAATTTCTACATTGAACCCAGAAACATTGCTATTAAAATTTACGCAACCTGTAGATTGTTTCGGTAAGGAAATATTAATGATATAAGGATTAGCTGAAGTATGACCACCTTGTACAGTAAATAAAACAGGTCCATAACTTTTATATCCGGCTTTACTGCTTTCTGCGGTAAGGATACATAGTACATTCGCAGGGATTGGTATTTGTTGCCCTTCGTTTGCTAAACCATCAAAAAGTACACTACCATCTTCTTGTTTGATAATCAAAACATTTGCTGGGAGAGCCTCTGGAGTTAAAAAATGTAATTCTAAATTGCCTTCAGTAGGACAAGTTTCTCCACTGAGTACCCATTGACCCCCGACACATTCTTGAGTAGTTATGACCATCCCTGCACCGCAATCTTCCGTGACGGTTTCTCCATCATTGCATATCGGGAGAACCCCGGCTTTAAGAACTAAAGTTATTGTTTCAGTTCCGCCCGGTGCTAATACTACACTCTTCAAACCTTGCCCCGGTAACCATTCCCATCCTGGTTTGGCTACTTGGATAGTAATATAAGTTCCGGCTTCGGTAGCGGGGAAGGTCCAAGTCCCGTTTAAATCTGTATTCAGGTTATAACTCACAATCCCTTCAATGACAAAGTTTACGTCCGACACTGGCAATCCTGCTTCATCTACAGTAAGGACATTAAGTGTTCCCGTTCCTGCGATTACATTTATTTTACATTCTGAAACATCTTCAATACTATCTTTACCCTCACACGTTTTAGCCACTGTAAAATTAACTGTTACCCCTCCTGGAACATTTTTTGTCATTGGACTTACTGCAACATCTTGAGTCCCATTTGCTGGGATGGAAAACTTCTTAGAAGTAGTCACGGGCTGGAATCCAACACTCCACACTACTAACTTACCATCAACTGGGAACGCACAATTATTTTTTATCTGTGCAACCGGGATTAAAGTTCCGAATAAAGGTGTATCTTGACAATTAACCGCAACTATTTCTAAACATTTGGCATTACAATCTACCGCTACTCCACCTTCCATCACTGCCGTTAATTCTTTTTTATCTCCGTCATTCAATAATACTGAAACAACTCCTAAAGTATTATTCCAAGAATATCCGGTCTTATTTGCTGAAGTAATGGTATATGTTCCTACTTCGGTTTGTAAAAATATCCATTCTCCTGCATTATTTGTTGTTACTGAATATGTTGGTTGTCCTTCATAATTGATTTCAACCTGTACGCTTGGAAGTACATTACCTAACCCATCTATAGTTTTAACAGTTAATTCTCCTTTCCCAGCAACACCTACTTCTAATAAAAAAGTCACTGTTTTTTCTTCATCTTTGATTATAGTTACTGTTTCAGTGTGAGAAATGTACCCTATCTTTGAAATGGTTAAAAAATAATCTCCCGGTTCTAAAGATACTTCTTTATCAGAGATAGAATCCACAAAAAGTTCGACCATCTCTCCTGCTGAATCTTCAATCAGTATCGTTACGGGATATTGTAATTGGTCTTGAGCAACAATTTTAAGAACAGATTTTTTCTTTTTATAAAAAGCATAGGCTACCCCTGCTCCAATTAAACCCAATCCCAATAGGGCATAAATAGCTTTAGATTTTTTCTTCTCTGCCATTAAAGAACAAATCTATTTTATTGATATTTAAATCTTTCGGATAATGTTACCGCAGTAATGACAAAAAATAGCTTTTAATCCAAAGAAAGAAAAATACTTAATCCTTGAAGAACAGAATGAACAAATTATTTCTTTCTCCTCCATTGGTGTGATAATCTACCGCCTTTTTTGCTATCGGTAGCAATTCATACATAGATGTCTTCCCTCACACCACGTATTACAAACTAAACAAGGTCTTTGAACTTTTCCATTACAATCTATTCTCTTTGGTCTTATGCTTATCATTGTTTTCCTCCATAACCATATCTATTACTTCTTGACCGAAGCATTTATCTGCCAGTTCTGAACTATTTGGCATTTTTATCTTCCATTCACTTAAAAAATCCTTTCTTTGATTTCCTGATTGTTTCAGTAATCTTTCCCATCTCATTTCCTAATTCTGTGATAGATTCTTTGAGATTTTTCAGATGTCTTTTTCCCCTTTGGGTACTAATATCTCCTTCCAATTCGTTCATTATATCTAAGATTTCCGTGTAAGAATCGAATTTTACATTTTCCATTTTGACCTCCTAAAAAAATAAGAAAAAAAGAAAAAAACTTAATAATAGATTGTGTAAATACCCAACCCAATTAATCCTACTGCGACTGCACCTAACCCTATTCCTAAGCCGATGAGCCAGTTTCTATGCTGTTTAACTTCTTGAGCTAGATTATCAACAAAGTTTTTCAGTACGCCGAGCGGACTTAAATCTTGTGGTACTTCATCACTTACCCCGGTTGCGGTTGGGGCTTCTCCATCGCCGATGTCATCTTTTTGAATGACCTTAAATTCTTTCTCTTTTACCACACCGTGCGTATTGGGGTTTAAAACTTCCCTTTCGTACACTTCTACATTATGGGATGTTTCCATCTCAGATTTTTCTCCATTTTTCATACTTCCGAAAATCTTTTTGACTTCTTCTGGTGAGCCGGTAGCGACTGTATGTTTGAAATGCAATGCTCCATCCTCATCTACCCAGCTTTTAGTTCCTTTTGCGAAGGTCTTTGAAGAACTCAATTTCCATTCACCTTCTTCAGTTTTCTTAGTTCTTGACATTTTTTCCTCCTATTTCTTTTTCGATTATTGTTTTTATTAGTGGCTCAATTTCTTGATTAGGACTTTTACCCTTTGAACTGCAATGGGTGGACCACAATGCCCATAAGTGCTTATTAATCCTGAACCCAATCGTAACATTTTCGTCTTTGTTATCTTGGGTGGAGGTAAACAAGTTCCATAATTCGGTAAAAGGGTTTATCATAATTTTAATGTTTTAAAACTTAGAAAGTATATAAATGTTCCGATATGGAGGTTCTAATCATCATATTTAATCTTAATTTTGAACTTTTTATTATCAAAACTTTTCTCAGCAGAAGATGTCTCAAATTCGTGCCAACTCTTTTGGGAATTATGACTGAACCAACAATCTTTTATCCCGATTAAATCATTTTCTGACTTTGAAGTGGGTAAGTCATCAAATTTAATCGGAATATTTTGATAAGAAGTAGTTGAATTACAATTATGAACAATAAATCCTTCAACATTATAAGTATGGGTATCTTTTGTTGATAAATCATATACATCTTCTTCACAAAAATATGTATTAACTGACTTAACAAAAGATGTACAATATCCATCAAGATAATTAACACAACCATTTCTTTGATTCTGCTTCCAATTAAATAAATTCAAACCACGAATATCTAAAGAAATAATTTTATCATTTTGTTTAAATGTGGCTTTAGTATTGAATCTTGAACTGGTATTGTATCTAATTTCTAATCTTTTCAAAATAAACATAATACCTTTAATGATGTTTTTATGAACTTTTGATTGAACTATTTTTATACAGTCTTTATTTCTGTGTTTAGTCTTACATCCATCTGATTCTATAAATCCAAGTAAAAAATTTTGTTGTTTCACTATAGGGGAGAATAATATTTCTTTTCCTACATTCTTTGTTTTTGAATAACCCGCATATTTTATAATTTCACTAGCTAAGTTAGCGTCAGCAATTTGAATTATACAAACATTACCATTTGTTGTTTTAGTTATTTTGTTTTTACTAAATTTATTAATACAATAAATTATCTTTTTAACAATTTGCTCTTCTTTATTATTTTTTATAAATCTTAATCCGCTTGGTTCAAAAACTATTTTTTTAATTTTTTTCCTTAGTCTATTTCTAAACATTAAATTACCATCTCCTAAATATTGACCTAATAAATATGCAAAATCAATATCTAAATCATATAAAACATCTTTATTAATTGTAGAAATTAATAAATCTCCACGTTTAATGTTTTTGGCTTCAACCCATTCAGCATTTTTAGTATCTTTAATATCACAAAAATGAGGATAAAAAAAACCCTTTTTAAAACCTTTTCTTTTTATAATTAAATATTTGTGGTCTGGTGTTGATTTAACATCCTCATAAAAAGAACTACTATTTATTGCAGTTATCATTTTATTGTCAATTTTATGTATCTCTTCTATGTTGTCCCACTTATTATTAATTGACAAAACCTTATCTCCAATCTGTATTTCTTCTATGTTTTTTATTCCATCTAAAGTTATAATCCCCGTTCCGGCAATAAAACAATGTCGCCACGTCTTCATATCGTCTGCAAGACAATAAACTGTAAGATGTCCTTCTCCTCTTCTTGTTGTTCCCGCTACTGCTCTTACTCTAAATTCGGGGATACCCGCACAAATTAAATGAGAAGCTAAAGAATTACCATAATCGTCGCAGTCTAATGGCTTTCCTTTCTTTCTTAATGCTCTTAATTCTGAGGGGAAGGTCCATAATTCTTTAACTCCGAAAGTATCTTCATCAGAACCGTACAAAAAATACTCTTTCTGGTGTTGCTTATAAATTTCTAAAATCAAATCGTTACATCCTGCTGTGCTTTTTTGGGTGGTTAAAAGATTCCTTTCTTTCAACCAATTATAAATTTCAAAATCATTAGTGGTAATGAAAAGTTTAACATCAATTTCTAACGGTATTTTAGTAGTGGGTAAAACTCTCCCGCAATAAGAAATGTCTGCTTTCGGTTTATTCTCATTCCAATACCGTTCCCAATCGAAATTATCTAAATCGTTTAGACTTGGTTCTTTTCCACACTTAAAAGTCCTGCAAATCCAAGTTTTAAATCCCATCTTTTATTTCGCCCATAACCATTTTGTTGAAGCCAACGAAATGGTCTTATTTATGACCATTTTTCCGACCCCAGCAAAATGGTTTTAAAAAAAAGAAAAAAAAGAAGAAAGTTTATTTCTTCTTGACCGTAACGGTTGCAGTTCTTTGTTCTTCAGGTACAGAGAGTTTTATCTTCTCCGCGTCCAAACTATCTTCCGGTTCTGAAATCTCAATTCCGTAAGTGCTTAACATATCTTCATCCTTGCCGGAGATGTCTTCCCCGTCCAGATAGATTGCACTAAGGTCGAGAGGCAATACCACATCATCTACGATTATGTGCGTACTGTTGGTTTCGAGATTAAACTCTGTATCTTCCATCTCAATTTCAGAACTGTCAATCAGTTCTAAATCTTCATCGTAAATACCTGAAGCATTGATGAACACTTTGTCGTAATCTTCTAAGCCATCAACGAAACTGCCCTTCACTTTGATGTAATCTGAACCGCTTTTGGTATCGGTTTCAAAAGTAAAGTCGTGCAAGGTTTCTTCGTCAAGCCCGTCAAAAGATATTACTGCGAAATCGTTTGGTAAAGATAAGGTGTCTAATTCAGCCAAAGCCTTATAGTCTTCATCTTCATCAATGTCAGTAAATTCTTCTGCTAAGGTAATGCCGATGGAATTAGAATCAATACTCCATACCCACAATCCGTCTTTATCGTAGTCATCCCCATCTTCAACGTCAAAAGTAACTTCTTCTCCGACTTCGATAGTAGCTGACTGTTTACCCCCTAACCAAGGCTGGAACAATACTTCGCTGACTTTGACTTCAACTCCATTGACTTTCCCTGTATCACCTTCGTAGATTTTCTTACCTACTCCGCCCACGTCAATGTAAGCGTAATCTTCTCCGGTCGCTACTAATTTCAGTTCTTGTCCGCCTTCAATCGGGATAATCTCATCCGCGACAATGGAATACTCAACCCCTTTGGAAAAGGTAATGGTATCCGTGTCCCATTCCGTGACTTCTACTTCTTCACCTAAGAAGTTAAACACTAGGGTTTCATCATCAGATATTTCAGAAGTGTCTAAATCACTATCAAACACTACCCCGTAATAAACTCCTTCTTCAGGGATAGTTAAGTACACGTTCTTCCCGAAATCTTCTTCGTTGTTAGCTACAGTCAAACCGGTTAAAGTTATGGTTTCTTCTGCGTCATAGTTATCGCTGTCAAACTCGACTTCGGTATCAAACAAACTGATTTCCTTGTCCGTTAAGGTCTCATCAAAACTAGCTCCAATTTCTAAATCGTCAATCTTGTACCCTAACGATTCTTCAACTTCTTTCGCTATCTTTTCGTTCAGAGCAATAACTTCTTTATCTTTTTCATCTAAAGATAACTGAGTAGTTGCTAGTTCAGTAGTTAAGAAACTTTTGTCTTCAGATAAGGTCTTTATCTGTTCTTGAGATACAAAGTTAGCTTGTTCTAGCTGTACTTTTGTATCATTCAAAGTCTTAACCTGTGCTACGGCTTGATTATACACGTCCTTATCTACCCCGCAACCTGCGAGAGCAAATAATCCGCCCACTAAGCCCACAATCGCTAAACTTTTCAAAATTCTTTTAGTTTTCATTGTTTTTATCCTCCAATCCCGATTTTATTCAGGTTTTAGTGTGAAATGTTACCCACCTATAAAAACTTTGCCCCTAAAAACTTGTTGATAAAAACCCTGGCAAACCCGCACGTGGAGGTTGGGTCTGCAAGGGAAAAAGAGATGAGTATAGATGTTTATAGAGAGGATTATCCCTAACTATTTAAACCTTGCCCCGAAATAGGAAGCTTTATATAGGTGTGGGGATTTTAGACTAATAGAATAAACTAAAGGTTTTTCTATAATGATTCCAGCACGAAGTAAAGGTACATTTGGGAAGGAAAGAGCCATTTCTTATTTTCAGCAGATAGGGTTCGATATTTCTCGAAGTAAGGGATATGAACCGTACGATTTTATCTTAGAATTAGACGGGATTAAACACGGTGTGATAGTACGATATGGGAAAATGTTACATTTTGATACAGAAAGAATTATGAGAATCTTAAATAAGAATCTCAATCCTGCTTTCTTTCTTATTAGTAGAGAAGGACAATATATTTTTTTTATAAACAAAGAGTTGGGGGTAAATAAAAATGCAAGGTCCTAAAATTAAAGGTACAGAATTTTTAGATGATGAAAGTCCTAAAGTCGGTTCTATCGCTGATGACTTGATGGGTATTGAAGATGAAGAGCCTGAAGAAGAAGTTGAAGAAAATATACCTGATGATTCCGGCTCATCTGTCGAGTGTGAATTTTGTAAACGTATGTTTAAGAATGGGGGGGGATTGGCATTACACCAAAAAATTATGCACCAATACGTCAAGGGAATAGGTAAAGATGTTAAGAGAAAAGAATGGGAAAAAAGAGTCTTGACTGAAAAAGTAAAGATTAAACCTGATGGGAAGAAAGAATGGGAATTAAACGTACAAAAGACCTTGCCTTTTGATGCAGAACTGTTAGCAGTAGCTCAGATGATGTTGAATGAGGGGGTAGCTTCAGATTTTCAATCTTTAATTAAAAAAGCTTTGTATGGGATGGCACATAGGTCAGGGTATCCACAAGCAGGAGGGGAAACAATGAATAAACAAGACGAAATGGGAGATTTTATGGAAAAGTTACAGAATCAAAAGATGAAAAAGGAATTGCTTTCTGAATTTAATAAAGGAGAACAATCTGAAGAGATTGATATGAACAGAATCATCAAGATTATGGAACAGAAGTACAAGATGGAAATGTTGCAGGGTATGACTGGCGGTGGCGGGATGGATATGAACAAGATGATGATGAATATGTTTATGTCCCAGATGATGAAATCTATGATGGAACCGAAAGCTGTAGGACCTTCTCCTGAAGTGATTGGGTTACAATCCCAATTCCAGATTTTACAACAGCAACTCCTAGAAGCTAAACAAGAAGCTAGAGACGCTAAGTTTGACCAGATATTAAAAGCTAGTACAGAAAGTAAGCAAGACCAAAAAGGTGCTTTTACAGATTTCATTCTAGCCCAGAAACGTATCGAAGAAGAGTATAAATCTAAAGTCAGGGAAGTTGAAAATGTCCTCGCTGATAGGGATGAAGAGATGAGAACAAAAGAACAAGACCAATTTAAAAAAGAAATCAAAGACGAAATTGAAAAATTGTCTAAAAAGAATATCGGAAGTTGGGGAGAAACTTTCCAGCAGAAAGTACAAGAGAAAATCTTAAACAAGTTAGATTTAGATAAATTGATGGATGAAAAGAAAGAAAGCGGTTGGGAAAAAGTGCGGGATATTGTCGGAACTGTCGTAAGGGAAGCCGGACCTATCTTACAACCGATGGTCCAAGCCCACTTAGCTAAGAGGGCACAGCCGATGGTTACGCCAGAACAACTCCAAGCTATGCAGTTTGAAAGGCAATGGAGAGAAAACCAGATGAAACCCCAACCAGCTAAAGAAGAGCCGAAAGGCACTCCCACTCCTACCGGGATAATCCCTGAAGCTACTGATAAGGATTGGGAAGAAGGAGAGGAATTGGAAGAATAATGTATAAAGATTTAATAAAGTATGTTTGTTTGATTAAATTAGAAATTTTACGTTCTTTGATAGATGGGAACATAGATTTAATGAGTTATGAGCCTTCCGCAACTTGGATTAATGATAATCTGAGTTTTATGAAAAAGATTTATTTCTTTATGCCGAAAGATTTTGATTTTGATGAAATCATTGAGGAAGGAAGGTATTATAACGAAGAAGTGTATAAATTGATTTCTTCCAAGAAAGGCAAGAGATGGATGGGAAGGCAAATGCTGATTATTAAAGATTTACTTGAAAATTAATCTTTCTTTTTTCTTCTCGTTATTAAAAACAATAAGAATAGAACTGCCACTGCTCCTCCTATGATTAACCCCATATTATTACCTTTTTCTCCTGTTGGAATTAACGGACCAATGGGTGGAAATATCGGTTCAAATGGAACTATGGGAATGACTGGCTCCGGTTCTTGAGGAACAACAGTTGCATAATTAATCCAATTACATTGATACTGGACCATCAAAGGTTCGGTAAAAGTTGGGTCAGAAGAAAGAATCATTGTATAATAAGTTGCTCCTTGATAAACAGCTAATCCAGTTATACTTATGTGCCCTTCGCTTCCTGTTCCCCAGCAACCCATTGATTTATTGAAAATTGCAGAAGTAGTGTTGTTAAGAACTGTTTTCTCAATCTTTACATAAATGGGCATATCAAAGAAGTTTCCAGGACATACCGCAATCCATTCATATTCAATGAATAAACCTACAAAATCATCCTTGACTGTGGTGTAACTATTACATTTAATGTTCTGTCCGCCAAAAGTAGCTGTGATAACTTTGATATTTGCCATTTTGTTTAAATTATGTCTTTGTTGTTTTTAAATGTTATGGTTGTTGTTTGTTAATTTCTTCTTTTAAATATTTATATGCCAAAAATCCACCTATTCCGATTATTCCCCCGATTACTAAGATATTAATTAACATAACACTTGCACAACCACATCCTTTAGATTCAACCATTTTAATTCCTCCTTCCTGATTTTATTTCTTCAGCCCAAAAAAATCTTGCTGTATGGATATAAAGCATAATGCTTCCTAATCCTAATCCTACTGCGTTCCATCCATTAAATCCTTGATTTTTAAGTCCTCTGATATTACTTATAACAAAAAATATTCCCAATCCTGCTCCTAAACCATCAATTAATTGAAACTTTTTTGGGCAATTGCAATAATTTCTTATTTCTTCATTTTTTAATTGACATAGTACCATTTTTAATCATTCTTAATTAACCATTTGAGTAAAATTGTAGATATTACCGTTGAGATTACTGTAATAATTATCGGGTCTAATATCGGTGATTCTTTTCTTTGTTGGAAAGAAATTTCAGGTTGTTGTCCCATAGTTTCTTCGTTCCATATCCCCCAAGAAGTTAAAATCCGTAATGCTTCTGAATCAGTTTCATTTTCAGACCTGCAATCTCCTAAAGAGTGAAAATCAGTATAGTGAACAATCTCGTGAGTTAAATAAAATAATCTTCCATCTTCATTAAAATCAAAAATATTATCAGTGAGATAAACTTGATTCTTGCGATAATCTTCATAGAAAACTCCAATAACTCCCTCATCTTCTATTTTATCCACAATAACAAAAGATGGTTCTGCTATTTTGGCGTTAAACCATACCTTCCTGAATTTTTTATAATAATCATCCGCTCTGGTTTGGTCTATCTCTAAAACAACCGTGAGCAAATCTAACAATCCAATTTTTTCCTGGTATATCTGCATAAGACCAAAACTGCTTTTAAACTACTTAAATCTTTTGGAGAAATCTTTATCTATCTTCTTTTTTAAGTAGCTTATTTTCCTTGATGGTGAGGGTATTGAGATAGAAATTTTTTTATACTTAGGTTTACATCCTTCAGGACAGTAATGCTTATCCCGGTCTATTTTTCTTCCACAACTTAAACAGATATTTTTTTTACTCAAGGTGGGGATGAGGTTATTATATTGAACCTAGATTCAACCTCAAACAATTCCTCTTTCAATTCTTTATTTTCTTGTTCCATTTCATCCATCTCAAATCCGACTTCAGTTATGCGGTCAGACCAATGTAGTAACTCCTTAATTCTCCCCTTTACCTCTGGTGTTTTTTTTGACTTTTTTAATCTGTTCAGTTCTTCAGATAGTTCTTTTATTAATTCGTTATCCATAAATTAATTGATTGTAAGGTATATGTTTATTAATGTTGTCTATATACCTAATATATTTTCTTGGCTTTTTCCTTGATTCTCCAAAGACAAACACGTGACGGTTTTTTGGATGACGTTATCAGATTTACTTTCGATTTCTTTATAGAAAATGCAGATTTTACCTTTGCATATATCCTTGATTAGTGGGCAGAATCTCGCAGTTAAACTATCTATCGTTACCAAGACTTGTTTTTTAGCGATTAGTTCATATTTCCCGTTTTCTCCTTTGTTTGAAAATTCGTAATCTCCGTAAACAGTTTTAGCATACTCTGTGAGTTTACTAAGAAGCTGGGTAAACTGAGGTTTAGTCAATTTACCCTTCTGCTCCTTATGGATTGCCCTGAGGCAATCAGTTTCTTTGGTGATTGTAATTATTTCGTCTTCAAATAGTATCATTCTTCTTCTCCATTATCATCATCATCTTCATCCAATTCATCTTCAAATTCTTCTTTGATTTCTGCTTTTTCTTGTTTTTTTGACATTTCCCCTTAACCCCCGCCTAAGCTTTTTTTCTAAGTGATTAATGCGTTTAATTATATATTTTTGGGATAAAAAATTGCCTAATGCTGAACCTAACCCAACAAACAGACCCATTATTGCTCCTCCGATATAAATTTCAAACGATTCTATTGCCATTTTATTTTTCTTCCACCGTTTTAACATCATCAGGGCATACTCCATCCCTCACGCAATCTTCAATCTCCTCTTCTCCCATATATGGACAATCAAAACATTTAGCTTTCCTTAATGCCATTTTCAATCTTCTTTAATCCCCTCCTCAGTCATTCTTTCACCTGTTCTTCCCGAAATTTTTTTAATCTTTCTGCAAGGGGAAGAAAGTTCTTATGTTTGCTTCTGAACGTCTTTTCATCTTCCCAATCGGATACGCCATTAATGTATCCATCGTGATGGAATTGTTCCCAGCAATCAGAGCAGTGCCACCTATCTCCTGTTCTAACCATCTCCCGGCAACACTTACACGCTTGTTTGATTATGAATGGCATTTTGACTTTTTCCTACATTGATGACAAAATTTATGATATTTACATTGAAGATTGGTGCAATAATCTGCGGTATGATGAACCGGTCTTTTACACTTTTGACATAAGTATCTTACATCTTCAGTATAAACTATTTTTATTTTTTTCATTCTAATTCATCTCTGCTAAGATGTGGTTGTAAACCTGTTCTATCTCTTGTGGCGTTGCTCCATATTGAGCAATTATAGAACTGATTTTATCTTTTAAGTAAGGGAAAATACGTTGTCCAGTATCTATTCTAATCAATTCTAATTGTTTCATTTCAGTAACTTTTTTAACCAAACTCTGGTAAGTTCCTCCTGAAGTTGCTGATTTACCAAAACAATTCTCAAAGATTTGGTTTTTGGTTGTGTTTTTTCCATTCTGTTCAATCCACTTTAAAATTTTCTTTTGTTGGTCATCTAATCCTGAAATAGCTGATAAAATTTTATCTTTAGCTTCTTGTAAAAAATCCTTTTTAATCTTTTCTAAAGGTGCAACTTCATAAGTTACTGAACCTGAATGTTTGGGTATTCTTGCCAATATCTCTGAAATAATTTCCTCTTTATTTACCCCATTTGTTTGGGACGGGATTTTTTGCAGAACTAAACTCACGATTTCTGCTGAATTTATTTCTTGTTTAGTTGATTTTAAAGAATAAATGTCTGAGTAAATTTTGTTAATAGCATTTTGCATTTCTTGTATCTTGTTAAAAAAGTCGCTTCTTAATTCAATCATTTCTTTTCTAATTTTACTATCGTCAAATCTAAATTCAACATTTTTTCCCAGTTCAGGTTCATTATTCTTCACCACAGAATATGGAGTTAAATTATCTGGTCTTGAAATATCATCAACATTTAGTTCTCCCTTGGAGATAAGTATAGCTTTATTATCTTCCATCCAAGTGGGCTGAACATAAACTTTTTGAACTCCATCATAGCTAGAAAGATAGAAATGCCCTTTTCTCAATGTCATAATTTCATCTTCTTTAGGTTTTGATTTTTTAGGTAATGAAATTTCATCTAACGTATGTTTAACTTCGTTTCTTTCCGCTTGATAACCGAGAATCCAAGTAGAAATCTGTTTTAGAGGTATTTTATCCACCCCCGCCATATCCTGACTGTCAATCCATATAAAATTATTATTAGTTGCCCCTTGCCTAATAAAGCTTTCAATTACCCTTTTACAGGGATTATTATACTTTTGTGGAATGAATTTCCAAGCTTCCGGCACAACTAAGATGGTATCCTTCATAGTTTTTAAAACTTCATCAGCAACACTTTGAATAATTAAAGATTGGGCTTCTTCACTAAATCGTTCTAAATTCATAATATTAATTCCCTCATAAATAGTCAAGATTTTAGAGAGATTAGCATATTGAATCTGTGGGATTAAGTTTTCAAGATAATGCTGTAATCTGGTATAAATCTCGGTTTGTATGCCTCTCAACTTTTCAGTTAATTTTTCATCAACTCTTTTTTTAATTTCAATTAAAGAACTCGAACCTTTACATAACTGCATAAGTGTACCTTTTTCTAAAAAAAGTTTTTCTTTAGCATAAGCTTCAATTAAGCTTTTAACAAATTCATAATCGCTTCTGTCCCTAAAAAAAGGAGTAATTTCTGTACCTTGTGTGAAAGACTTTTCCCCGATTTTAGTTTTAAACACTACCGCTTTAAATCCACTTCTTTTAATTAACGCTTCTAAAGTTGTGGTCTTTCCGGATAACTGAGTTATCCCTGTTACTATCAAATGTGCTGGTTTTATTTTAACTTCTTTTCCTGTTTTGATTTCATATCCTAATTTAATCTCTTTCATCTTTCAACACCCACTTTAACGCTTCGATTCTATCGTAAGCTATTGTTCTAATTACAATATCAATCCTATCATTCCTAAGCTGGTCTTTCAGTATCTTAATTTCCCTTTCGATTCTTGATTTAGATTTCATAGTTTGACCAAGCAGAAAAATCTACAGGGGGTTTAATCCTGCTTGTTAAACACCTTAATTCTTCTGCTCTTTTGTCTCAATTTCTTTCAATTTCATCTCCAATTCGTAATTCCTATTGATTAGATTCACTATTATAGTGTTCATACTCTGGTTTGGTCTAGTTCTTAAAGCTAAGAGCAGTTGTTTAATTTCCCGATAAATTGAGATTGTCGTGAAACCTTTTTTATTGGCGTAAATGAGTTCTTCCATTTTTTTTCTTTACGTAGAGATTTTTTTTATCTCTACATAATCTCCCTCATCTATATCGCAACTCTTAGGGATAGTGACTAATTTCTGGTTTTTTTTATGATTCTTCCATACTTTCATTATCACTTTTTCGATTTTCTTCATAATAGTACAGAATATCTCATTCCTATTTAAATCTTTCTCAATGTACATCCCATAGGGGATTGTTCATTTTCAGGGCTTTAATCATTTTTTTCTGTGCTTCTTCAGAATTGTATTCTTCTGGCTCTTCTTCTATTTTATCATAACCCTTCAAATTCCACTCTTCCTGCAAAATATCAACGAATTTAAAGATTATGTTTATCTCTGTGTAGGATAATTCCCTCTTCATCCTTCTTAGAGATTTCTCCAACACTTCCGTCAGCTTGTCCTTTTTCTGTACCATCTTCAATCCTCTTTATTTTTTCCTTCTTAATTAATACCTTCGATTCTTTAACTGTGTCGAAAAAACTATCTACATTAAAATAAGTTTTATCTAATTCTTCGTCTCTTTTTTCTAAAAGCTTTTGATTCTTCTCAATTTCTAATCTTGCTACCTCATCTTCTCTCCCGGCAAGTATGGTGTGGTCAATCACTTTCCCTTCTGACTTTTGCCATAGTTCTGGATTAAACACACTCCCAAACTTCCCTGGGACTAAATCCGGATACCTTAATATCACTGGAGAAGAATCTTTAGGGATAGTGGGAGTAACGATACACCAAATTAATCCATCTGCGATAGTTCCCCTAAAACCAATCTTTTTAATGCACTTCAAACAATAGAATTTCATATAAAAGCTTTTTCTATTGAAAACTGGATGTACTACCATATTATTAACAATATCTTCATTACATACAAAACAGTTTTCTAATTTTTTAGTTACGTAATACCAACTCTTATCTTTATTGTGTACGAACAGTTTTGGAATCATTTTTCTCAGCCTCTTTTTTTTGGGATTTAATATTTTCAAGTTCTTTTACTATCTTTTTAATTTCTTCAGTTTTTTTTTCGTAATCCTTATCTCTTTCAGTTTGAAGTTGTCCTATCTCCCATTTCAAATAATCACTAATTGAATCTGAACCATTCTTTTTATAGAAATCTAATTTTTCAATTAGAACCTTATTGATAAATTCGGATAAGTTCTTTGTTTTATTGTTAGTCCCATCTTTTCTGTTAATAAAACCCAAAAATTGAAGACCATCAACTAATTCTTTTTTGGGTCTAAAATTAACTAATTTTTCACTCATTTTTAATCCTCTAAATTTCCTTAATTTTGCGTATCACCCATCTGTCACACATTCTTTTTTCCTCTTGCGATTTTTTTTTGTTTGATGAAAAAACATCAAAAATCCCCTAACACCCTTTACTAAAACCACCCGTACAATATCCCTTCCAATAGCGTAAACTCCTTAAAAAAATAAAAAAATAAAAAATTTAAGGAAATTCCCGCAAAAGGCTCTTTTCTCCCGAAAACTGGACGAAAAAAGCGTTGTTCTCTTTTTTTTCTGTTAGGTCAATTTTTGGTGTGAAACAGTTAGGTGATACAACATTTCTTGGAATTTTACTTCCCCAAAGTAACCCCCTAATTATCACACGATTCTGTTCATAATCTTTAGAAATCCTGCGACTATTTCCTGCCGATATTTCTAAAGAAGTTTTTTGGCAACGGTTCAGTTTCCCAAGAGCCATCCCGAAGGAAGGATTAGGAGTAAATTCCCTATCGCCGGTTCTTAAAGATACCGCTCCGCTGTGGGATTGGTGTTTTAAGTATGAATTGGTGATTAAATTGTTAAGAAAGATAGAGTTAGAAATACGCTTAAAAGGCACGAAACATTTATATAGTTTATTTGTTTTCTTCATCTTGAGTTTTGAGTTTTGAGTTTTGATATTCGGAATACCTTGGTAGGTAATTACCGTTTCGTTACGGAACGGTAATTTTTCTTTTTAATCTTTCTCAGGGAGGTGAGTCCGTTGAGCTTCAGAGAGTAATGGTATAGTTGTATTTAAATCTTTTCCCTTCCAGGTATAGACTTTCCCCATCTAGCATAGACTTCGTTGATAAAGTATAGGTAACTTAATGCCCCCTAACACAAACCTAGACCCTATATAGAATAATGCTACTCAGAAGCTTTGTGCGGTTATGTACTTCGATTATTCTTGCGGTTTAAACCATCTTTCAAGACTTTTATTTTTTGAGAGTATTTTGAGTTTACTTCTTACTTTTGAGATTAGTTTATGGTCCTGCTTAGTTTTCTTCTTATGACATACCGAACAGAGCGATTGAAGATTAACTAAATCAAACTCTGCTCCGCCTAGAGAAACTGCAAAAATATGGTCCACTTCTTCTGCTTTATTTCCGCAATGCTGACAGATTTCTTTGTCCCGTTCTAAAGCTTTTCTTTTAGTAATATTCCAATCATTAATCACACTCATCTTACTCCAAAAGAAGTGATTGCATTTCGGAGAACAGGTCTTGAATTGCTTTCTTCTTTCTTTCCCGCAGACCGGGCATTTACCTTGATTTATCTTTTCCTGTGCTTCTTTCGGGATTATCTTTTGGTATCGTATTCTTTGTATCATCTTCTAAGTATGAATCTAAAGTTTTATTTTTCATCATAGTGCGGTAGGGTATTTTTTTGCTCATCCCACTTTCCTTCCCTTTCCGTCAAATGAGATTATTAGATTTTCTGTTCCATATTTATCTTCAAAATAACCCATTTTATCAGCAACAAGAAAAAGCAATCGTTTAAGAGTTTCTTTTTCACCATTTTCTTCTTCAATTACTTCAGTATTATCTTTAAATATCTTATGACCTTCATCATTGGTTTCTTCCCAAAAAGTTTCTGTAATAACAAATCCATTTTCTACTTTCCTTATTTTCAGATGTTCTTCTTCAACCATTTTCATTTCCCATCCAGAGCTTTAAAGTATTTTTCCTCGATTTCTTCTGTTCCAGGTGATGGTGAGATTAAGTGGTACAAATCTAAAACTTGGTCATAAACCTTGACTATAGAATAAACACTTTCTTTAGGATTAATTTTTCTTTCTTCTCGAATATCCGTCACGATACTATCCAATAATTCAAAGAGCAAATCGCTGAGTTCTTCTCTTTTCTGAAAATGTTTAATCTTTCCACCCCATCTCTTGAAACAAAAATTCCATTACTTGCTCTTCACAATCTTTACAAACTTGGAGCATATACCCATCCTTAGGCTGACCTTTAACTATCCAAAAGCTTATCACAGCTTCTTTCTTACATAGTGAACAATGGAATTTATCTATCATTTTTCAGTTCTTCTTCAGCTTCTAATCTGATTAATTCAAACAATTTATCTAACTCTTCCTCAACTTTATCACTAAACCTAATTTCGCTCCTAAGCATATTCAAAACAGAACAAAAACTAAGACATTCAAAATAATGGTTTCCAATTCTTTCTTCTAATTGTTTTAATAATTCTGTTTTAGTTTTCATCTAAATCTCCTCCCAAAAAGATGTATAATCGTCATTGGGAATAGACCGTAAAAGATAACTTCAGCCGGATAAAACAAAAAGAACCATCCCCAATGGAAAAGCATAGTCTTGTTTACAATAAACACCACAATCCAAATTATTAATAATAACGTAGCTAAAAACATTTCAGTACCTCTCCATTATTTCTAAATTACTCAAGGGGGTTATTCTTTGCTTATCCCATCCCCATTCCCTAATGGTAATGCTATTGTTCAGGAAATCAATCAAGTTAATTTTCCCTAAAAAATGTTCTGTTGGGTTAGGGAAATTCTTAATCTTAAACAATACATACTTAACATCCTTGCTTAACAATTCTTTCACAATACTTAAACTTATCCCGATGACATTTTCTCCCTGTAGGAACTCTTTGCTATCGTAGGATAAAAATACATTTTTTTTATTGAATATTTGAGATTTATGATTATCTCTTGTGGTGAGGTAATAATACACCCCTTTCTCATCTCTCTTAATCTCCCCAATAGTTTCTAAACTATCGTTCTTTACTTTTTGCGAGAACATTTTTCACAGATGGTATTTGCTCTTTTTTTCGTATTGAATTTATTACCGCAGTTCTTACAATCTCTCCTGTACTGAACTTTAGTCCCCGGAATATCTTGCCAATCCATTTCTATCCCCTCTTTCTATTAGATTTAAAAACAAAAATCATATAAATTATCATAAAACCTATTACTGGTATCAATAACATATACCCCAATAAAGCAGTATATAGGGTGAAAATTATCAGGATTAAACATATACATACGTTTAACCACCAATTTACTTCTTTTTGCATTTCTCAGTTATTGCTTTAAACATCATTTCCCAAGATTCTCTTTCTCTCTCTTTTAATTTCTTATAGATTTCCGTATCTTTCTCAGAGTTGAAAAAGTTTAATCCGCAGAGAGAACAGGTATAGTAGCTTATTTTAATTTCTTTTTTCTTAGGAGCTTTTGTACTCCAAGTGCATTTACTGATTTTATGAAATCCTTTCTTACAGTACAGGTTTTTCTTTATTTTGTTGATTATTTCGTACTTCCACGAAAGCCATCTGACTTTCAGCATAAATAATTTCCATCCCATTTTAAACCTCAGATACATTAATTTCTTTGAATATTTTTTCACATTCAGATATGTTTATTCTCTTAGTTCCCCAAGTTGTCATAACGAATTTTATGAACTTATTTGCTTCGTTTAAATCATTCACAATTAAATCACTAACAGATAGATTAATCCCATCAGGTTCTTGTTGTTGTATTTCAATTTTCATCTTTACCTCCCATAATGTAGCTGATGGAGAGAAATCTTTTTTCGGGAGAGTGAATCCTGAATAATAATTTTTTCCACCAGTATCTACTTGGGCTAATGGCAGGTTTAACCCTGCCAGGTGCAAACAGATGATTATACTTCTTCGCTATTCTTCATTAGTGCTTCCATCAACTCAGGATTTTTTTCAGGCTCTTTCCTGATTTCTTCCATTATTTCGTTGATGTTCACTTTTCCGCCGGATTTCTCTATGATTTCCTGTACCTTGACCATCTCTCCGGCTTGGTGCATTAACTGTTCAATCATCTCCATATCTTCTTTTTTGTTAGTATCTAAAAAGACTCCGATTAACATTTTATTTTACCTCCAAGATTTCTTCTTCAAGCACTAAAGCTTGTATTGTATCTTTTCCATTTTTAGTTATCGCTAAACCTTCAAAAGATTGTGTTGGTAAAAAAACGAAATTTCCTTCTTTTGTTTTATTCCACAATATTGTAAAATCTTTACATTGTTGCATAGGTTCTTCTTTATTGTTAAAGCCCCTACAAAATATAGTTCTATCATTTATTTTAATTTTAAAAATGTATTCTTTTACTTTTATTCCTGTTTTTTTGAAAAACATTTCATTCCCCTCCCATAGCATATCCAATCCCGAATACAATTATGTATTTCACGATTGTTATTGAAATTACTAAAGTCTTATGTTCTATTACGAATTTTCTAAAAGCTCTTATCTCTTCTTTAAATTCGCTAATCTTTTGGTTAATTTTTTCCATTCTTGGTTAGCATAAAGGTTCATACATTGGTTGCATACAATTAAATCTCCGTTGTCTTTCTTCATAATCAAAGAATCTTTAAGCACAGTTTTCCAATCCCCTTTCTCTCCGCAAAAGTCACAGTTTTTCAGTTCTTCATAAAACTTAGCTCCATACCCGCAAATTCCAAATAATCTTCCGATTAAAGGGAAATATTCTGCCCTTTCTAAATCGCATAAACGATTATTCTTAGTTCTTAAACATCTTTCGTCTTTCCCGTTAAATTGGAAATGTTTACAATTATCACACATTTTCATTTTTAATCCACTCCTTGACTTTAATTTCGGGAATTATTCCCATAAAGTTCAAATCTGTGATGTCCGCTCTGCTGAACTCTATTTTATCTTTTCCTGTAAATGTTACTTCTTTCCCCATCTCCTCAGCCAAATCTATAATGGAAGTTTCCACACCAGTAGCCACATTTATACAACCAGTATGAAAGTTACCTTTTCCATCTAAATAGTGCTTAAATACTCTAATTACATCTGAAATGTTGATAAAATCTCTTGTAGCTGAGGGAAGACAATCTAAAGTATTGCTTTTCTTTAACTGTGCAATTATGCTTTCTTCTTCGTCATCTCCGTAAATATCAAAGATTCTCATTATCAAGTAATTTATTTTATACTGTTTAGCGTAATGTTCACAATAAAATTCCCCGATAATTTTCTTGAAAGTATCCTCCTCAGTTTCAAAATCAGGTTTAGATTCAACGTGAGAGGGGGTGATGGTCTTATTTCCGTAAATTCTTCCGCTTGAAATGTAAATAAATTTCTTTGCTCCAGTACATTTAGCATACCCGACCAAATCTTTAATATTTTTAGGTTCTATGAAACTGCAACAGATAAATAAATCGAAGAGATTATCTTCTTTTGGTAAGAATGGAAAGTTTAAACTATTAATACTTCCAACCTCGTGTTCTGTACTGAAACTCTCAATCAGTTTCTTTCCCAAATAAGTTTCATTACCTATGATTAAGATTTTCATTCTTTACCTCCTCTTACCAGTCCTAAACTGATATTTACACTTAAAGCATTTTCCCTTGGCTATTTTAATCGTTCCGTGCCTTACTGAACACGATAACCTGTCCTTGTCGAAAACAATTTCATCATCAAAATCTTCTGAGTATTCCATATAGCGGTATCGCTTACAGTTTTTACACCATTCGCTGAAGACCTGCATTGGTTTCAAATGTTGGATTAGTTCTTCCATTTTTTCTTCAGTACCTCTGTAGGATTTACTCCGTATTTTTTCATATAACAATCAGCACAAATAATCAGATAGTGGTTATCTCCAACTCCATAATAAATAGTTTTCAATTTTCCACATTCCCTGCAATCTCTTTCTGCACTTCCTAAGATAATAATAGACCGTTTCATATCCTCTTCCGTAATTAATTTGTAGCTTAATTTTTGTTTAATCTTTTTAGTTACAGTATCAAATGCTTCATCCAGCATTTGAGAAGGTAATTTTGTTGCTTGACTTATTTTAATTATTTCTTTCATTCTTTCATCTCCCCCAGATTCAATTCTTCTAATATCGAATTAAGATATTTTTTCAGTATTAATTTCATTGCTGGTGGATACTTATTAGCTTCCTCAATAAGAGGAACTATTGTTTCTTTTATTTCTTGTTCAGAATAATATATTATTTCTGAATCATTCGGGAATAACATATCTTTTCCTTTCTTTGGCATTTTATTTCATCTCCTCAATTTCTTTTCTTATTTTATCGTTGTCTTCTTCTTTTAGTTTGTTAATCTCTTCCATAATTTTATCTCGCTGTTCTTTTGGAAGCTCTCGCATTAAGATAATATTAAAATATCGGGATAAATCAACTTTAGCTTTGATATGATTAAGTTGTAATTGTAACATTCTAAATGCTGTTCTTAGTGCAATCATTTCGCTTTCATTTTCAGAATCTTTCACTACTTTGGTTAAATAGTTATCAATCTCATCAGCTAATTCTGGTTCAGACATTTTCATTAAATCTTTATTTTTCATTTTTTTCTTTTCTAATATCAATTACAACCATAACTCCTTCTGCTCCGGTTTCCCCAACCTCAAAATGATTAATTTTAAAGTTAGTTGATTTCAAAACATCTTTAACACTTTTTATTACGTCAATAGTTTCTTCATCAAGTTCTACCATTTTATATTCTCCCCCATTCAATATAAACCCACAGCATTACATAATTCTGGTTCTCTTTGTGTTACTCCTTCTTTAATCAGCAAAATATTTCCACACTTACATTTAGTAACAAATTCCTTTCCATCGGAATATACATCCCAATCATCACCTTTTGTACATTTTTTACAACCTACTTTATAGTAAATTTTTCCGTTAAATTCTATTTGCGGATAATCCATTTTTTCCCTCCCCTTCGTGGCAAATACATTCGCAGTTTTTCACTTTGCATTTGCTACACCATCCGTCAAGACATTTACTGCTTATTTTCATTATTTCATCCCACATAATCCGGCTTTTTAGGTGGAGATATATCCACCTTGCCATTATCTAAAAAAGCGATATTAATATCATAATAGTTTTCGCATTTGCACAGAGCAGTTAATACACAGTATTTCAGGGTATTTTTATTACATTGGAAATGCCAATCAATCTTATCTTCAATTCCACAGATGGGGCATTTAATTTTCATAGTTTAGACCAAATCAATAATTTTTTCTTCGATAAACTTTTCTTTCGAGACGACTTTCCCTTCTTTCTTTTTAACTTTGAATAAGACGTTCCATCCACGATTCTTATTCTTTACTCTTTCTAAGTTATAGAGTTCTCTGAAATTATCGCTTCCAAGTAAGCACTGTAACAGTACCATCTCAATTTCAGGTATTTTTTTGTTAAATTCAATGTAAAGATGGTAACCGTGCTTAGTTTTGTATTTCTCAACTTTCGCTTCAGTTAAATGATAGATTCTCAGGATAGATTTCAGCTTATTCTCAAAATCTTGGTCTTCTTCCCCGTCCCAATCAATTTTTAGTGTTGGCATTTCTCAATCCTCTTTCTAAGTAGGGGTACAATTTTTTATCGTGAGGAATTATCTTATGAATTTTCATAAACGATTCTTTCCACTTAATTACTTCTCCCGTACTCATATTCTTGGGGCAATATACCCCATCAGTAAAGATTACCATTTTTATTTCTTAAATTCTGTAAGCTTATTAGTAATCGCTAACAGTAGTGATTGAATTATTATTTCTATTCCTGCGATTAGTATAAACCACCACCAGTTAATGAATGGTTGTCCTTTAAACCACCACCCCAAGAGATTAAATAACACAAAAATCATTGTGTAGTTTGGATATATGTTTACCATAGTGTTGTTTGTACCTCCTTCTCCATCTTTTTATAGGGGAAAAGTTTGCTGTGCCGGTAATTAATCACAATTCCTGTACTTTTCTGTTCTCCCCTTTCTAACCCTTCAACCATCCCATCCATCTGCGTGAGGGGGTTAAATCCGAACTCTTCTTCAAATTGATTAAGGAACTCAGCCAACAACAATTCCATCACTTCTTCGTCTGTCATACCCTTAGGAAACTCTCCCGATACTGAAGTGTTATCCATATAAAATTCGTGCCCTTTCTTCGCTTTCCTTGAAGTATAATCAACCCGAATATGTAGAGTACAAACTTCCAATTCCAGGTCTTCTTTAGTTTCTCCGTAAAGACCTTCAGCTTCGTCGTACTGTCCGAGAGCATTAAGTTCTCTTATTTTCTGTACTTTTTGGGTAAGTGCCGGTTGCCTTTTCTTGATGATTTCTAATTCTAACTCTCTAATCATCAATTCGGTTACTTTAGGGGGTTTTAGTTCAGGAATTTCTATTTCTTCTTCAGTAGGTTGAAGAATGTTTAGGACTTCGCTTTTAAGGCGAGTTCTCCCTGAAGCCGGGAAAAATGAGTATTTCCACTCTCCTCTTACTGCTTTACGTTTAAGACTAATCCCCAAAAGTTCTTCTAAATTTAGTTTGGTTTCTATATCCCAATTAATCGTCCAGAAATATTTGTGGTTGATTATGCTTCTTTTTAAACCATAGGGGATAGTTGCCATCTTTAACCTCCACAACTTTCGCAGTAATCTTTTTGGCGGTGCAGTATTCTTAATAATGAAGGGATATTATCCACCACACTTTCCCCGATTTTCTTCTTACACCCATTGCAGAAGATTTCTGTAGTGATTTTACCTTTCTCTTGGGATTTCATTTTTCATTTTCATCAATCTTCTTCTTGAAAGCGTCAAAGACCGAGTTATAAGTAGTCCAAAAATAATCTTGTTTGGTTTCGAGATTATCTTTATCCATTTCTTTCATCATAAATAAAAGATACTGCAACGTTAGATTATGTGTTAAACCCCGCTTTTGACCATCCCTAAACTCGTCATTATTCTTCTTTTGAGGAAGTTCTGATTTTACTTCTCCACTCTTCAATTTACAATTATAGCAAGTGTCGTATTCCGGACGGCACATACCCCCACAAATTTTACAAGCCATTTTTATGCCCCCGCAATAAATTTTACTTTAACCGCTTTCATTCCTTTCTTTCCTTGTCCAATATCGAAATCAACAGTATCTCCCTGATTCAATATTTTCTGGTCTTCCACATCAGTGAAATGCACGAAATAATCAGTTCCGTCATCACCTGAAATAAAACCAAACCCTTTCTGCTTGTTAAAGAACTTTATAGTTCCGCTATTTGTACTCATTTTTCATTTCCTCCAAGTTTTCTTATATTTTCTAAAATATTTATTACGCTTTTTTCGACAACTTTCGCAGGCGTAGAACTCCCCGCTATCTTTACTGCAATACAAACATTTCCCTATCTCTCTTCTTTTCTTGTACCACTTCTGAGAAGCACTTTCTTTAGTAGAGAAGGTTTCAACAATTTTGTTTAAAATTCCCATTTTTTTATTACCTCGTAAAGCACTCTCCTGAATGACAAGGAATACTAATTAGTATTTAAATCTTTCTATTTCTTCAATCTTTCGTTTTTATTTATGTTAGTGATTTCTTTTAACATATCTTCCATTTCCGCAACGGGAGAAGCTGAGATTTTATTCATAAATTGTATTACTTCGTTAAGGCAATCTGAACTCATCACAATATCTATCTCCTGTTGCCAAACCCAACACTTCCAATCTTTAAAGTAGTATATTTCTCCTAAGTTTTCTCCCCTGCAATACACAAAGTATTTATCTCCAGTTTTATCAAATCTTAGTCTTGGCATTGTCATTCCTCCAAATTAAAAAAGTTAATTATCCACTTAACCTTTTCTTCTGCACAAGCTTTTTGAAGGTTACCATTAAACTCATTATTTTGAATATGTTTAATCCATTCTTTTCCAGCTTGTTTCAATTCGTCGCAAATACTCTCTGCCACATCTCCACAACAACCGTTATCATACGGTTCATTAAATATATCATTTAACGTTTTCATTCGTTTACCCCCATAATATTTTTGAATTTTAAAATATCGTTCCCGCCATAAATCCACTCGCTTAACTGTTTGTAATATTCCCCCATAATCTTAAAGTTAATTGGGGTTATGGAAGGGTCGCATTTAAAGAGCAGGTTCTTACCATCAAAATATCTTATTCCTAAGACTTTAACTTTGTCAGGTTTTACTGCAACGTTACCTATATATTTTAGGCTTTCTCTCCAGAGGAATTTATGGTTTTCAAGATTGATTTTGTCTAAATCGTCTTGAGTGTATTTTGGCTTTTTCAACATATACCACATTAGGAAATCATCTTCAGGGTAGCAATCTTTACTATCTACCTCTACTTTAATCAGAGCTAATTTATTGGTGTTGTGAGACATAGCATAAAAAGGACCATACGCCTGGCTCAGGTATAAAAATCCAGGCTTAGATTTAATATCCCAATTATAGCTTTTATCTGTTACAAACCCTTCTTTTTCTATCTTCTTGGCGTTATCTTCAGACGTTCCGTGATAGAGGATTAATCTCATCTTACTTCTCCAAATTTCTTTTTAAGCTCAGTTAGGATAGCCAAAGATTCATTATCACAATATCTTTCAGGGTGTCCACCTAAAAATCTCTCTGCCCATTCGGTTACATAACTTTCAATCTTATCTGATTCGTCAGGAAATCTTCTTGAAAAGAACTCTACAAATACTTTTAAATATTGTCCGGTTAATCCCCTAGACTTTCCTATCTTTTTAATTGTTATCTTTTTCATTTCTTTTTCCTCCGTATCTTCCTGACTTCAACTACTTCTCCGATTTTAAAATCATCCCTGTAAAGGAAAGGCACTTCAATAATCCTTCTCTTTCCAGAGAATCTGCTGATTATAGATTTAAATTTTAATTCATTCACTTTTAATAACACCCCCCAAACCCATAAATCCCGTTATATTTAGTTCTCCTATCCAATTTATCCATTTCTTCTTCAATTAAGGAATTGTAATCTTCTTTTTCTCTCTTCCAATCTTTATTAAACTTAGTTTGTTTATCAAATCCTTCTTCAACCCAATCGTCGTAATCTTTCTCTTCTTTTGTTAAATAACCCATCTCTTTCCAATCTTCAAATTCAAGCGGGATTACTTTACTAACCCCCTCAGGATTGAAGATTATAATGCAGTTAATAAAAAGTGTACTTAAATCCTCTTTAATTTCTAATCCAGTACTGATTTCTTGAGGTTCTGTTCCCCCGAAACTCAACCCCCAAGCTTCAGTAATCTTAGAATCTTCTATCTCTACCGCTTCCTCAAAATCGTGT
>Ga0209514_10000840_pt1 | contig 58335 bp, 49 predicted proteins | sample Subgrocontami58m_FD_187452 | JGI IMG/M metagenome (GOLD analysis project Ga0209514, IMG submission 187452) | Subsurface groundwater microbial communities from S. Glens Falls, New York, USA - GMW37 contaminated, 5.8 m (SPAdes) (version 3) | ecosystem: Environmental > Aquatic > Deep subsurface >... | reverse complement strand
GGGTATTTATTCCTTCCTTCTAGTATTTGCGCTTTTTTGTCATAGCTATTGTACTGGAAAAGTTGGGGTAAATACCCTTTTTATGCCCTTTGTTTTACATCTATTTTCAGAGTTTCGCGGGAGCCTCGGAGTATATTGACCTTTGACTTTTCATTTTTAAATTAGTATCATTACCCGTATAAACCAGAAAGCTTTTCATGGAATCACCGCTCAGAGGAGGTAATTGGCTAGTATAACCAGATACGAGACCAGGACCTTGGAATGCTGGCCCAAAGCCAAAGAGCTCAGGATGAGTTTCTACAAGGAAGTAGCCAGGGCTAGAGAGCTGGGAAAGATTCTGGTCAGCGGCGGCTCGGCAGTCATTCAGGCCTTGCCTGCTGGCTTGGGAGACTACATTTTCCTTGGCGGTGAGCCTTATGCAGCCAGTGTCAGCACCGACATGGCTTTCCAGCAGTCCTGCTCCGAGGCGGTGGAAGCCCGGGGATTCGCCCAGGACATGTGCGGCTACGTGCGAATGTACCTGGGCTCCATGTACCGGAACCAGTTCTTCTTCGGGGGGGAGTTCCCCAGACCCCACTTTTGCCTTCAGATGACCGTCTGCGATAGCCAGGGGAAATGGTTCCAGCAGGTATCCGAGCATCTTGGGATACCCTATTTCAGTATTGACTATCCCGGCAGCCGCAATGGCGACGACTGGTACGACAGGGGCATCAAATACCTGGTTGACCAGTTCAATGAAGCCATCGAGTGGATGGAGAAGGTCACCGGGCGGACGTACAACGACGAGCTCCTGATACAGGCGGTCAGAAACGAATGCATGAGCACGTCCCTTTGGGCGGACGTCTGCTGCCTCAACAAGAATGTGCCCGCTCCCCTGGAGCACAAGTCCATGTTCCCGCTGTGGGTCATAGGCGTCATGATGAGGCCCAGGAAAGACGCCGTGGATTTCTACTCCATACTCAGGGATGAAGTGAGGGAACGGGTAAAGAAGGGAATCGCCGCCCTTCCCGTGGAGCAATGCCGCATAATGGACGATAATATCCCTCCCTGGTTCATGCTGGAAATGTACCGCTACCTGGAGCGATACGGCGCCGTGGCGGTAGGCTCACATCATACTTTCTTCCTGGCCGGATCCTTCGAAACCGGCCCGGATGGTTCGCTGGTGCGGGCCAGGACCCCGGACGAGCGTGGTCTCCCCCTGAGAACCAGGGAAGACGCTCTCAGGGCTTATGCCATCTGGCACATGGAGAAACATTTTTTCTCCGACCAGTTCAGCAGCGAGGTCCTCCCCAAGCCCGAGATGTTTGTGAGGACGGTGCGGGAATGGAAGTGCGACTGCGCCATTATTCATCAAAACCGGGGATGCGAGGGCAACTCCCAGGGTGGAGCGGAAGACCGCTTGGCCCTGCTGCACGCCGGCATTCCCGTGCTCACCTATGAGGGAAATATGGTGGACAAAAGAGAGCTGAACATGGTGCAGATTAAGGAGCGCTTCGATTCCTTCATGGAGAACATGGGAGTCAGGAAGATCAAAGATTAAAAGTAAAAAATCAAAAATATCGAGAAGGTTATGAAGATATTCGATAGATTTCAGGAAGTTATAGATAAGCGGCATGAATACGCGCGGGACTGGAAAGCCAGGACGGGCGGCAAGGTCTTCGGTAATATGTGCATCTACGTGCCCCAGGAGATAATTTATGCCGCGGGCATTCTGCCGGTACGGATACTGGGCAGCCATGAGACCCAGGATGTGGCCGAAAGCCATATCCACCAGATGTTCTGCCCTTTTTGCAGGGATGTGCTGGCCCAGGGGCTTCAGGGCAGGTATGATTATCTCGACGGAATGGTCATGGCTCAGACATGTCTCCACATGCACCAGGCTTTTAATGTGTGGCAGATTTACAAGCCTGTGCTTTACAGTTACTTCCTCTCTATGCCTTCTCCAGTCAGCCACAAGTGCGACGAATTCTTTACCGCTGAAATTAAGAGTTTCAAAGAATCTCTGGAAAAGCACCTCGGAAGTCCTGTCGAGCCCGCCGATCTGAAACGTTCTATGGAGGTCTATCATACCAACCGCAGCCTTCTTCGCAAGATTTACGATCTTAGGAAGAAGGAAAAGCCGCCCATCTCGGGGACCGAGGCTGCCCAGATGATGCTCGCCGGGCTTATTATGGATAAGGAAGAGCATAATAAGCTTTTAGTAGAGCTTTATGAGAACATAAAAGGGAAAAACGAGGGGCCTGAGGAAGAAATAAGGCTGATGCTGCTGGGCAGCGAGAACGATGATATCGAGTTCATTAAGCTGGTGGAAGAGCAGGGGGCGAAGATAGTAATAGACGACATCTGCACGGGAAGCAGGAACTTCTGGAACAATACAACGCTCAAGGGAGACCCGATAGCTGACCTGGCCGCCGCGTACGTGAACATGCCTCCGTGTAGCATCAAGAATATTGGCGCCCGCCCCGGCTTCAAGCACACCATGGATCTGGCTAAAGAATACAGGGTCCAGGGCGTTATCTACGCAATTCAAAAATTCTGTGATACTTATCAGTTCGATTTCCCTGCGATGGAGGCCCTGTTCAAGGAGCAGAATATACCCATACTGCACCTGGAATTCGACGTCACTTTGGCGGTTGGACAGGTCAAGAACAGGGTGGAGGCTTTTTTGGAGATGCTGCGGGTATCGGCGTTTGAGCTGGTCTAGAGAAAGAGTAAGAGGTCGTTCGGTATTGTCATTCTGAGCGAAGCGAAGAATCTCCGAGATTCCTCGTCATCCGCGGCGGACTCCTCAGAATGACAATCGCTCGTTGACGACATAGGGGTGATATGACTACAACGACACTTTATAAGAGCAGGCCTCTGGAGTGCTGGCCCAAAGCCGTCGAACTGAGGGACAGGCATATCAGGGAGGCTCTCAAGGCCCACGAAAACGGCAAGATGCTGGCTCTTATCAGCACCGATGCCATGCATGCCCTCTATGCCGGTTTTCCCGATGTGGTTGGTTTCCAGCTTGAGGCCTGGGCCATCCACCTTGGACGCTTCCCTGTGCTGGCGAGACGCTGCGCCGAAATAGCGGAGCAGTCTGGATACGGCAAAGACTTTTGCGGCTATGCTCGCCTGTACCTGGGCTCGCAGTTGGCCAACATCAATCCCTACGGAGGGGACTTCCCCAAACCCGACTTTGCGGTGGGCATAGCGGCCTGTCAGACCGTGGGGAAATGGTTTGATGAAGCTGCCCGCTATGGCAACATTCCCAGCTTTGTACAGGAGGAGCCCACGAACATAAGGCGCGAGAAGATCGAGCCCCATATGCTGAATTTCCTCGCCGAGGGTTTCTTGAAGACCATCGAGTTCCTGGAGAAGACTACGGGAAGGAAAATCGATGAGGAAAAATTCATCGAGGCCACTTACAACCAGTGTACTTCATACATCCTCTGGGCGCAGATTTGCGAGCTGAACAAGACGATCCCGGCGCCCTTGAACCTCAAGATGATGTACAGCCTGTTCGTTCCTGCCCATCAGGCTCCCTGCTACAAAGACACGGTGGACTTTAACAGGGTATTGCTGGAAGAGGTGAAGGACAGGGTCAAGAACCAGATCGCGGCATTGCCCACCGAGAGGTTCCGGCTCCTTCATTTCGCCAATCCGCCCGCCTTTTTCATGGACTTGTTCAAGGTCACCGATAAATACGGCGCCGTCTTTGTGGGTTCTCCCACCGTCTTCACGATGGGGTCGGCTTACACGTGGAAGCCCGATGGGACCCTGGGCATCAAGCAGCATCCAAAGGAAAAAGGAATAGTCCTCAAGAACAAGGAGGACTGCTGCCGCCTGCTGGCGGAATGGCGCCTGAACTGCGCCTTCTTTCAGAGCTACTATTTCCCTCACAGGCTCATGGACTACATACATATGATGAAAGCCTGGCATGCCCAGGGGGGTGTCATGCATATGGACCGGTCGTGCCAGGGGCAAAGCATGGGCCTCATGGAAATCAAAAATGCCCTCCAGAAAGAGGGCCTGCGCACGACCCATTACGAGGGCAGCAACGTGGAACCCGTTGACTTTGACGCCAACTCCATAACCGACCGGCTTGAGTCCTACATGGAAAGCCTGGGCCTGGAGAAGCTGGAGACTCTTTCGTAGATCGCCCCTGGCAACGTGGCCAGGGAATGAAAAGGGCATAGCCCTTTTCAAAAAAAAAGATGATGATTCCCCCTCTCCTTTCAAGGAGAGGGGGACAGGGGGTAAGGTAAAATACAAACTTATTCTGTCGTAGGTAAACGCGTCCCCAGGGTAGAGGGGATAGCCAAAGCTACCGGGGAAGCCGGCTATACCGATGATGTACACCTTCCCGGGATGCTTTACGGCAAGACCCTGCACAGCCCCCATGCTCATGCCAGAATCCTCAACATAGACGCCAGCCGCGCTCTCACGCTACCAGGAGTGAAGGCCGTAATCTCCGGCGCTGACGTGCTTCCGCGGAAATACGGCGTCTACGCCAGGACGTCCGACCAGTATGCCCTGGCGAAAGACAAAGTCCGGTACGCGGGAGAAGAGGTGGCCGCTGTTGCGGCTGTAGATGAGAGCATAGCGGAAGAGGCGCTGAGTCTCATCAAAGTGGACTATGAGGTCCTGCCTGCCGTCTTTGATTTTGAAGAAGCCATGAAGCCGGGCGCTCCCAGTATCCATGATGTTGAGAACAATATCCTGATGAAGATCGGCAAAAACGTGGGCGATGCCGACAGAGGGTTCAGTGAAGCGGACTACATCAGGGAGGATACATTCACGCACGAGCGTCAGGCGCACTGTCAGATGGAGCCGTACGCCGTGCTGGCAGATTGCGATTCCAGCGGCAGGCTTACCGTCTGGGTGCCCAATACCTCTCCGTTCGCCAAGAGGCTCCTCCTTTCCATGACCCTTAACAAGCCCGAGAGAGACATCCGGATATGCAAAACGTACGTAGGAGGCGCTTTCGGTGGGAAGGGAACGCTCTATGGGCTTGAATTCAGTGCCGCCCTGCTCTCCATGAAAACGGGCAGGCCAGTGAAGATAGTCTACGATAGGGAAGAGACTTTCATCTCCACGTGGTTCAGAGTGCCCATGATAATAAAGCTGAAGACCGGTGTCAAAAAGGACGGCGCCCTGGTAGCCAGAGAGGCGACGGTCGTTGGGCAGGCGGGAGCTTATGCCGCTACAACCATAATGGCCATCTACATTGCATGCCATACCTTGTTCTCCACTTATAAAACGCCGAACTTCAGGTACGAAGGCATCGGGGTTTACACAAATACGCCCGTATGCGGAGCGCTGCGGGGTCATGGTGGAATTCAGGCTCGCTTTGCCGATGAAGTCCAGATGGATATCATAGCTGAAGAGATGGGTTTAGACCCTGTGGAATTCCGGCTCAGAAACGCTCTCAGACAGGGTGACATGGACCCTTTCAGCAAGCAGCCCGTTAGCAGTTGTGCCCTGACGGAGTGCATCGAAAAGACAGTGGACATAGGCAGGTGGAAGCAGAAAACAGCAGGTAGCACAGGCGTCTCGCCTGTGGTAAGAGGTGTGGGGATCGGATGCACAACTGCCTGGACCGCGGTAAAGATAAATAAGCTGTGTTCATCCGGGGCCTTCGTGAAATTCAGCGAGGACGGCAGCATCCACCTGATTACGGGTTCGATTGAAAACGGGCAGGGCACGGAGACCATGCTTGCGCAGATAGCGGCGGAAGAGCTTGGGCTTTCCGTGAACGATGTCAGGATTGTCTCCGGCGATACGGACAGCACGCCTACGGACGTGGGCATGAACACAATGTCCGCCACCTTCATAACAGGCAACGCGGTCAAGGCAGCGGCGGCGGACGCCAAACGTCAGCTTCTGCAGGTAGCCTCCGAGATGCTGGAAGCCTCTCCCGCCGCGCTGGAAACAGCGAAAAGGCGGGTTTACATAAAGGAAAGACCGGATGTAGGCGTGGACATAAGCAAAGTCATCAGGACCGCTCTGTTCAAGGGCATCCCGCTGCTGGGCAAGGGTTACTACATGCCCAAAACCGACTATCTAAATGTGGAAACCGGAGACGGCAAGGCGGTGGGAACCTACTCCTTCAGTTCCGAGGTGGCCGAAACGGAGGTGGACCCCGAGACCGGAGAGGTCAAAATCCTGGATACAACCCTGGCCCATGATTGCGGCTACGCTATCAATCCGATGGATGTGGAAGGCCAGATGGAAGGCTGCGCCTCACTGTCTCATGCCATGGCTCTGCGGGAGGAAATGTACTGGCTGGACGGTAAGATGCTCAACCCCTCTTTCCTGACCTATTCCTTTCCTACGGCCCTGGACGATGGCCCGGTCAAGACTATTATCGTCAACTCCGACGAAAAGGACGGCCCCTTCGGGGGAAAAGAGGCCGGAGAAGGACCCTGCCACCCAGGGCCCGGAGCGATTGCCAACGCCATTTACCGCGCCAGCGGTGTGCGCGTCAAAAAAGTCCCCATCAACCCAGCCACTATTTACCAGGCCTTACAGAAAAAGCAGTAGCGTCCCCCTGTAGGGGCATCCGCCTTCAGCGGACCGTTCCCAAAGGCCGATGTAGCATCATCAGGAGGTCTGAAGAATCTACAAAAGGAGGAAAGTAGATATGAATTACGCAAGACTATTGATGGTAGGTTTGATAGCTCTGTTATTCCTTGGGCTTAGCTGCTCATCCGGGAAAGCCCCGGCGCCGGTGCCGGCAGCGCCGGCTCCCACCACTGAAGAACGAGCGTCGCCCGGGATGACGGGCTGGGAGGCTGAATGGGAAAAGACCCTCAAAGCAGCTCAAAAGGAAGGTAAGGTAGTTGTCTATGCCGCCACACCTGGCCCTGCCCTTAAAGAAGCTTCTGCGGGATTTAAGAAGAAATTTGGAATCACCATGGAGGTGTTGACCGGCCCTCCCGGGGATATCAGGAACAAAATTGTAGCGGAGAGGGCCAACGGTCTGAATATCCAGGATTTGTTCATTACCGGTATGAATAGCCATTCCGTGGTGAGCCTTGTCCAGAATTGGCCTGATCCCATAGAGCCCGAGTTTATACTTCCCGAAGTGAAGGATCCGAAATACTGGTTGGATGGAAAACATCCTTTTCAAGATGACCAGAAGACAGTTTTGGGTTTCTTGCGCTATCCTACTATGAATATAGCCGTTAATACGAAAATGGTGAAGGAAGGTGAAATAACATCTTACTTCGACCTTCTAAAGCCCCAGTGGACAGGGAAGGTTATCATAAACGACCCCAGGGTCACCGGTACCGCTTTTAATGCTTTTTCCACATTTGTATGGAACAAAGTATTAGACCTGGATTATTTTCGCCAGATCGTAAAACAGGGTCCGGTCATAAGGGACGCAACCACACAGATAGACTGGCTGGCCAAGGAAAAGTACCCTGTAGTCCTCTGGCCTGACACCAATGAGGTGCGCAGGTACCAGGAGGCTGGCGCTCCAATCGAGTGGCTCTATCCCAGGGAGGGTGTCTATCTGAGCATGGACGGGGCAGGAGCGATAATGCTGAAGCAGCGCCCCCATCCCAATGCATCCAGGATCTTCTTGAACTGGTTGCTTTCAAGGGAGGGGCAAATCGAAATACAGCAATTCATGGGTTACCACAGCGCCAGGGTGGACACCGCCGGCCCTGGAAGCGGGCTAGCCCCCATCAACACCCGGCAGGAAGGGGTGAAATACCATCCGGATGCCAATGGGGACATGAACTGGCTGAAAAATGAGCAGAATAAATATCAGGCGTGGGCCAATGAGATCTTCGGGGAAACTAGGTAGTTAGCAAATATACCGAGGGGAGATTCCGAGGGTCCTGTGGCAACTGAATGGGTTGTCTGCTGCTAATAAGCGTCGAAAGCTCGCTATTCTCATCATTTAAATCACCAAAGATAAGAGCTTTTGCCGGGCAAGCAGTGACACACACAGGCTCTTCCCCCTTGTCAAGACGATGAAGGCAGAAATGGCACATCTCTGCCCTGCCAGTCTTGACATTTTGCTGCGGCGCCTGATAGGGGCAAGCTGTAATACACAGGCCACAGCCATTACAATCGTCTTGACTTATCACGACGATGCCATCGTGTCGTTTAATTATAGCCTGTGTGGGACAGGCCGCCAGACAGGAAGGATTCTGGCAATGCCTGCAAATAGTCGGATAGTAGCGGGCCGTAAACTCAGGATAGTTTCCTGAAATTTCTTCCTGTACCCTCACCCAGAATACGGGGTTTTCCTCAACTAGCTGGCTGGCTTCCGGGACAAACTGGGCATAGTTCTCGGACTTACAGGATATTGTGCATATCTTGCAGCCAAAACAACGCTCTACTTTTACTGCCATTCCCCAGTGCTTTTCCATATCTATTTCGACTGTTCTGATTCCTGAATCTTTACAACTTCTACCATGGCATCGTGGTAAATAGCATTTTCACCATAGTAGCTCACATTATCTGTAGTAAGCAGATTGGCATTCTCGTTCCAGAAGCCGCTGGGCCTGGAGACCACACCCGGCTTTATGGCGCTGGTGAGCAATGCCCTGACCCTTATCTTTCCCTTTTCATTAGATACTTCTACCCTGTCTCCTTCCTTTATTCCCCTGGCGGATGCGTCTGTATGATTCATCTGAAGGTATTCACCATGGTATGGATTTACCTGGTGCATCAAGGGAAAGTTTCCGAAGGTCGACTGGGCAGTAAAGCCGGTCTTTGGCGTAAGTAGAATTAAGGGATATTTCCCTCGGGGTTTCTTATCCTCGTGAGGGTCTCTATATACGGGTAAAGGGTCGAAGGGATAAGGTCCTTCATACCCCCTGAGACGGGGTAATTTCATAACTCTTTCGCTGTAGAATTCCACTCTTCCCGATGGGGTAAAGAATTTCCTGTCAGCAAAGGGCAGGGGGAGCGGGGCATACCAGACATTGTTGGGTACACGAGCCTTAATTACCCCTTCCTCCTTCAAGCGCTCCACTGTAATTCCCTCCAGCCATGGGGCTCCATCCCTGCGGGAACATTCCAGTGCAAAGTCAATCCATTCTTCAGCGCTACGCCGGAAATGTTCACCCATTCCAAGCTTCTCCGCCAGAAGTGAAATGATCTCTATATCGGACTTACTCTCATACCGGGCTTCCTGACATGGCTCCCTGAAGATAATATTCTCTTTGTCCGTAATAATGCTTGTCCTCTCAAAGGGCGCCGAAGAAGCAGGCAGAACGAAGTCCGCATATTTAGCTGTGCCGGTCATGAACATATCTATGACAACCACCAGCTCCAGGTCTTTTGATGTTAATGCTCTGATGGTCTTATTGGTATCGCCGTGGCGGTCTGCGGGATTGGACCACTGGCAGATAAGCGCTTTTGTTTTCGTATTGTAGCGGTCAGGATTCAGGATCGCTTCTGCCAGGTGGTTGGCGGGAAATCTGATATTTCCGTCTTCAACCGGGTTAGCGGGAAAATCGGGAGTGCTGGAAAACCTGGCTGATACAGAGGAAGGGCTGCCATATCTGAAGCCTCCTCCCTGTATTCCCAGATTCCCCGTCAGAGCCACCAGAGTTCCCCCTGCCATGATGCTATTTTCCGAGTTCTGCTGCCGCGCCATTACCGAGGATAGATGGATGGTAGCCGGTTTGGTAGTAGCGAACTCTCTCGCCAGCCTGATGATAGTCTCCTGAGCCACATCTGTGATTTTTTCAGCCTTAACGGGTTTATATTTATCTGCCAGTTCACCGAGGAGATGAAAAGCTGTGGCGCACTTGATGCCCTGAATATTATGTTTGCCAGATAAGGCAGGTTTTGTTCCATCAGAAAAAGACTTTTCCGAAGAAATAGATAAGGGTGCACCCTTATCCTGGTCCCAGACCACATAGTTCTCTCTCTTTCCCCCCGGACTGATATCGCTTTCCCTCAGGAAACAGCCTGTGTCCTGCCTGACCAGAAAAGGGGCAACAGTATGGTTCAATGTAAAATCTTTATCGTAGAGGCCTTCGGAAATTATCACCTGGAGCATGGACAGCATAAGAGCCAGGTCAGTGCCCGGCTTGATGGGTACCCACTCATCCGCGAGGCTTCCCGCTGTCCTGGTATAGCGTGGGTCGATGTAGATGATCTTCGTGCCCTGCTCTTTAGCCTTGAGGAACCATTTCATCTCGTTAGTGGGATAGGTCTCAGCCACGTTCCTGGCCCAGATAATAGCCAGTTTGGAGTTGGCCCAGTCCTGTGGAGGGTGTCCGCACTGACCTTGTTTTGCCGGCAGTGGTAAACCGGGAACAGCAGGACTTACTCCGAAAAGGATATTATTAGCATATACAGTCCCGCTTGCCAGTCCGCACAGATGTCCTCTGGACCTGGCCTCGACTGCGCCGCCCCAGTGATTTAGCAGCCGCATCATCATGTTGCCATCGGCGCCGTCCGGAAAAAAATGCCCGTTAGCATATTTTAAAAAGCAAATAGCCTCATTGCCATAAGCGGCTTTGATTTTTGTGAGGCTTGCAGCGATAGCGGAAAGGGCTTCATCCCAGGATATCCTCTGCCAGTTGCCCTCTCCCCTCTGCCCAGCTCTCTTCAAAGGATATTTCAGGCGGTCGGGATGATAGGTCCCCTGTATGCGGCTCCATCCCATGGCGCACATGACGGGGTCCTTGTGAGCAGAATTACCCTCAATCCGGGTTATACGCCCTTCTTTTACAAAAGCCTTCATAGCGCAGGGATAATTGGTACAATGCTCCGAGCAAAAGCTATAAAAGACCTTCTCCCCTGACGGTAGTACCAGGCTCATGACCCTATTTTACCCGATTTCACAAAAATTAGCTCTCACAAGATTGGAATCATCCGGTTATCTTATATTAAAATGGGAGAATCAGGTAAGAATTAGAGCAGGAGGGATATTTAAGTGTGCACCTGTATGGGGAATATATATGTGGTATTTTAGGGCCTAAAATACCTTTAACTGAGGAGGGAGAAGACATCGCTTCCCTGCAAAGGGAAACCCTGAAATTCAACTGACCTTATGGCAACAGTTGGAACGTTTACATCGGGAAATACCGGATAAAATGATTTATTCTCTTCAAGACGTCGACCTGGCCGCGGCAATAAGGGCTATGCGTCAAGTCCGCGATAACGGGTCCCGGAGAAGAAAAGAACTCATAGAGCTTTACAATCTGGCACAGGATTAAATGCAAAGAACTGTACCGGGCAAATCCTGGCGCCTGTTCGAGCAAAGGTTTGTCAATCACAGTTGCCAACGAAGCTGTAGGGGCAATTCATGAATTGCCCTGTAATTAATGCGTTTGTATTAGTACCTATTTTGCTTCCCCCATACCCCCTTTGCTATAATTACCGTTAGATTGCGTAGCTGACGGATATTGGTGTCACATCCGTAAGTCTCAGGAAGGGGGCGAATGGCAACTACAACCGCTTTAAAAGGGCTGGATAGGGTCAAGGATGTTTACCGGAACCGGGACAAGAGGGCAAAGGAGCTGAAATCCCAGGGCAAGAAGATTGTGGGCTACTACTGTTGTTACCCCATCCTGGAGATGATGACCGCCCTGGACTTGGTGCCTTACCGCATCTTGGGCGACCCCAATGAGCCTATAGTTCAGTCCGACAGGTGCCTTCCCACCATTGTTTGTCCATTCGTGCGCAGCACGCTTGACCTGGGCATGAAGGGCAAGTACGATTTCCTGGATGGCTTCGCCTCCTGCCATTCCTGTGACAGTTTTGACCTCTGCCACGAGATATGGCCCCAGTATGTGAAAATCCCCTTTTTTACTAACCTGTGGGTCCCCCACAACGACCACGCGCCTTCGATAGAGTTTTTCCTGGCCTGCCTGAAGAAGTTTCAGGATAGCCTGGAGAAATACGTCGGACGCCAGATCACGCCGCGGCAGATGGCCGGGGCCATTAAGCTTCACAACGAGCACCGTTCCCTCATGAGGGGCATTTATGCCCTCAGAAAAGAGGAGCCACCCCTGATTAGCGGCAGCGAGTTGCAGGAAGTGATTATCGCCGCTATGAGCCTGCCCGTTCAGGAAGGCAACGAGCTTTTGAAAGAGGTCAGGTCGGATGTCACCAAACGCGCCAACAGGATTGAATCGAGGCCCAGGGTGTTGCTCTGGGGAGTGGAGATAGACGATTCCTCTTTTGTGAAGATTCTCGAGGACGCCGGCGCCAATATTGTCATGGACGATACCTGCATCGGTTCCAGGCATTACTGGTCCGATGTTGAGCTAACCTCCGACCCCATGCTGGGTATCGCCAAACGCTATCTTGTGGATATTCTCTGCCCGCGCACCTTCCGGGAGCATGCCGGCACCTATCAGGGCGACCTGGAACACCGTTTTCGCTACATAAAGGAGTATTGCAGGGAATATAAGGCGGCAGGGGTCATACTGGCGACCATGCGCTATTGCGATTGCCACGCCTATGACGCGCCCCTCGTTTCGGATTATCTGAAGGAGTCTGGCATTCCGGTCCTGTATCTGGAACACGATTATTTCCTGGCTGGCTCCGCCCCGATAAAGAACAGGGTGCAAGCCTTTGTTGAGATGATCGCGCAGTAGTCTGGAATTCCCGATTTGAAATTTTTAGTTGCCATTGTTTGCTGTTTAGGAGTTTAGGATGACTGAAAAGACCCTCGAAACGCCTCGCCAGGTCCCCCCTCTGAATGCGACCATTCAGGCCGGGGAAATGACCAAGAAGATGTATAAACGCATACATGAGAGGGCCAAAGCCGGGGAGCCTGTCGTGTGGGCTTCGGCGTGCAATGCGGATACCACTCAGGCCATTCTCCAGGCCATGGGCATGGTTGTCACCTATCCGGAGAACTATTCCGCCCTCCTGGCAGTCAAAAAAGTCGCCATACCGTATCTGGATGTCTGCACATCTGACGGCTACTCAAGCCTTATTTGCGGTTATGCTCAAACTACGCTGGGCTACGGCCGTCTGGTCAAGGAACAGGGAGGAGTTCCGCCAAATTCCCCCCTGGGCGGAATGCCGAAGCCCATGGCCATGGTCGGGGCTACCCAGGGCTGCGACGCCAGGTTCAAATGGCTTCAGTCCCAGAGCCGCTATCAGAACGTTCCCGTATATTGCATCGATGGTTCCTCAGTTCCTTCCGACCTGACTTTCTCTACCACCAATCCCATGGCTCTCAAGCTGGTCAAATATTTGACGGATGAGTGGAAGGAGCTTGTGCGCTTCCTTGAGAAGAATACAGGAAAGAAGATGAACCTCGACGACCTCGACGCGGTTGTTGATAATGTCCTCCAGGTTAGGCGCGCCTGGTGGGAATGCTATGAGCTGCGCAAGGCGATTCCCTGCCCCATGTCTTCCAAAGAGATGTGGCCTTGCATCACCCCTGGATGGTGGATGGCCAACGAGAAGGAATCCGTAATCTTCTATCAGAATCTCAAGAAGGAGCTCCAGGAGCGGGTATCGAAGGGCATCGGGGCCATTCCCAATGAGAAATACCGTCTCCTCTGGGCCGAGCTCCCGCCCTGGCACAGCCTGAACGTGCCCACATACTTTGAGAAATTCGGTGCGGTCTGCGTGGTCGAAAGCGACATATATTATCCTCAGCCTCCGCCGCCGATTCCCGATACCTGCCATGACCCCTATGAGAAACTTGCCTGGAATCTGTTCTGGGCCTGGTCGAGGCTGAACGAAAAGGCCCAGAAGGAGTCCGGAAGCCACATGGTCCAGCAGTACCTGGAGTGGGGCCGCGACTACTATTGCGACGGCGCCATTCTGCACTTCCTGGTATCTTGCCACCCCATGACCTTCCCCCTGGCCCATACCAGGGAGGTGCTCCTGAAGTACGCCCATATTCCTTCACTGGTCATCGAGGGCGACATCATAGACGAGAGGATGTACACCGAGGCCAGGATGAAGATGCAGGCCGAATCCTTCGCCGAGACCCTGGAGTCCCACAAGAAGATAAGGCAGAGAGAAGGCTGGCCCGTGGCGCACCGCACCACCCTCTAGCAATTCGTAGGGGCGGTTCACGAACCGCCGTTGCCATCCTCACGGTAGGACAGGCGTCCCGCCTGTCCACGGTAGACAGGGTCCAGCCTGTCCCGAAGGCAAACGCCAAACATGGGGCATCAGCCTCCGGTGGACCGTGCCCGGAATACGGAATGTAGGTTTCGTAGGGGCGGTTCACGAACCGCCCTTGCCATCCTCGGATTCCACACTTCGACCGGTTGCTTTTTGTCACTCCGTGTGACAGAATCTAGCAATGCTTGGTGCCATACTCGGCCTCGGATTTGCAATATTCTTCGGCCTGAACTCCATAGTCGTCCGCAGAGGCGTCCTCAAGGTAAGCGTCAACTACATCGCTACCCTGACCATATATACCGGCCCGGTATTCTTCTTCTTCTTGGCTCTTATAACCGGCGACCTGTTCAAGATACCCGGATTCAACTGGAAAGCCATACTCTTCTTTGCCCTCTCCGGAATCATCCATTTTGCCCTGGGCCGCACCTTCGGATACAGGGCCGTTCAAATCCTGGGAGCGACCCGCGCCGGCATCATGACCGGCCTGAACGCCGTGGTCAGCATCGTCCTTGCCATCATTATCCTCGGCGAGAGCCTTACGCCTCTCATGGTTGTCGGAATTATGCTGTCCCTGTCGGGTCCCATCATCATAGCCCTCAAGGAGGGGCAGAAGGCCGGGAAGGCCGAGGCTAGGGTGAATCCAAACCTTAAATCCATAGACCGCAAGACTTTCTATAAGGGCCTGTTCTTTGGCGTTTGCTCCGCCTTCCTGTGGGGAAGCAGCGCCATCTTCGTTAAACTGGGACTCAACGAAGGCGGCTCTTCTCTCGCTGGCAGCTTTATAGCTTTTTCCGCGGCTGCCCTGGTTATAAGCACAGCCTTGTTCAGCAAGGCCAACAGGCAGGAAATGGTCAAATCGGACGGCCAGGCGTTCAAACTGGCCATGATGAGCGGCCTGACCACCAATATAGCCCAGATGCTGAGGTATGTAGCTCTAAGCTACGGTTCGGTAATAATAGTGAGCCTTACCAGCCGCACGATCCCGATATGGACGCTGACTCTGTCCTTTATTTTCAACCGGAAGATCGAGAGCTTCAGCCGGTGGGTGCTTCTGGGAAACGGATTGTTGATTATTGGCACGGTACTGGTGCTCTTGTAGGGGTGGTTCACGAACTTGCCTTATCGTAGGGGCGGTTCACGAAGTTGTCTTAATTGTAGGGGTGGTTCACGAACTTGTCTTATCGTTGGGGCGGTTCACGAACCGCCCGATTTCCAGGACTGTAATTTGACAGGCCTGTTGAGCCAACTTTATAATGCCCTTTACCATAGCGCGGTGTACTTTATACTTGTCATACGGTGTACCTTATACTGTCATGCGGTGTATCTTATACTGTCATGCGGTGTATCTTATACTGTCATGCGGTGTACCTTATACTGTCATTCTTCGCTCCCCACTGTCATTCTGAGCGAAGCGAAGAATCTCATATGCTGAAGCATCCAGGCAGGGGCGCAACGCACTTGTTCGGTCATAAGTGAGGTCAAAATGGAATACAAAGACTTGAGAGACTTCGTTTCAAAGCTGAAAAGGACGAAACAGGTCAAGGATGTTGCGGGGGCCGACTGGAACGTCGAAATAGGTGTCCTGACCTTGCTTTCCCAGAGGGAAGAGAATGCCCCCGCCCTCCTCTTTGACGAGATAAAGGATTACCCGAAAGGGTACCGTGTTCTCACAAATGCCTTCGCGTCAACAACCCGGTCCGCCCTCGCCCTTGGTTTCCCTCCGGGTCTAAAGCCCCTCGATTATGTCCTGCTCTGCAAGGAGCTCGACAACAAGCTCAAACCCGTCAAGCCTGTGGTGGTAAAAGACGGGCCCGTAATGGAAAACAGGGATGAAGGCAAGAACATAAATATGCTCAAGTTCCCCTCCCCTTTCTGGCATGAAGATGATGGCGGAAGGTACATAGGTACAGGTTGTGTAGTCATAAACCAGGACCCCGATAACGGCTTCGTGAACCTGGGTACGTATAGAGTAATGGTCCATGATGAGAACACGCTAGGCTTCTATATATCGCCCGGACATCACGGCAGGATCATCCGCGAGAAATATTACTCCAAAGGGCAGCCCTGCAAGGTGGCCGTTTCCATGGGCCACGACCCGCTTGTCTTTATGGCCGGGACCAGGACATTTGGCTACGGCTTCAGTGAATACGACTGGGTAGGCGGAGTAAGGGGCGAGCCCGCGGAGGTCATAAAAGGCCCTTACAGCGGCCTTCCCATTCCTGCCTCCGCTGAGATTGTGATTGAAGGGGAATCCCTGGCCAATGACACCAGGATGGAGGGTCCTTTTGGCGAATGGCCCGGATACTATGCCAGTGGGGAAAGACAGGAGCCGGTCATTCACGTGAAGAATGTTCTCTACCGCAACAAGCCCATAATACTCGGTGAGCCGCCCGGCAACGAGACCGGACCTTTTTCACACCATAACTGGAGGATATTCATGACCTCGGCCTCCTTGTGGAATGAGATGGAGAGAGCCGGCATAAGCGACATCAGGGGCGTTTACTCTCCGCCCGCCACGAGCAGGATGATCAGGGTAATCTCCATCAAACAAAGATACCCCGGCCACGCCAAACAGGCCGGGCTTGTGGCCACCGGAGCAGGCTCAGCCGCCTACATGGGGAGATACACCATAGTCGTGGATGACGATATTGATCCCACGGACTGGAACCATGTTACCTGGGCCTTGGCCACCCGTTCGGACCCCGTCAAATCCATAGATATCATTCGCCGCAATTTAAGTTCCGCCGTGGATCCTATCATCCCCAAATCGGAGAAAGGCCTCAGCTCCAGGGCCATTATCGAGGCATGCAAGCCCTACGAGTGGATTGCCGATTTTCCCAAAACCATTTCCATAAGCGACGAGTGGAAGGGCAGGTACGAGAAGAAGTGGGAAAAACTCCTCTTCGATAAATAATCGCGCCGTAGGGGCGGGTTTCGAACCCGCCCGCCCATACGTTCAGATAGGAGAACTATGACTTTTGAAGACAACCGCCAGTACATCGAAACACTGGAAAAATCGGGCGATGCCGTTCGTATTAATGAGGAGGTGGACTGGGACCTTGAGGTCGGGGCCATTTCGCGCCTTTCCCGTGAGCTGGCGGCCCCTTCCCCTTTCTTTCAGAACATAAAGGACTACCCGGGAATGCGGATGTTCGGTGTGCCTTTCGTCCAGCACCGCCGCCTGGCCATCGCGCTGGGCATGCCGCCGGACTCTCATCCCAGGGCGCTCCAGCAGGAATACGAACGGAGGAGCAGGCATCCCCTCAAGCCCATCCTGGTATCCAACGGCCCCTGCAAGGAAAATAAGCTCTTCGGAAAAGATGTCGACCTCTGCCGCTTTCCGGTCCCCATCATTCACGAGGGCGACGGCGGCCGCTACATCGGAAGCTGGCACATAGTTATCAACAAAGACCCCGACAGCGATTGGACCAACTGGGGAATGTACCGCACAATGCTTCAGGACCGCAGGCATGTCAGCATTCACCTGCATGCCGGCAATGACGGGGGGCGCATTTTCCAGCGGAAATACAAGGCCGTGGGGAAGCCAATGCCGGTGGCCATCGCCATAGGCATCGACCCCTGCTCGGCCATCGTCAGCTCCATCCGCTTCGAGGCCGGAATCAGTGAAGCTGAATATGCCGGCTCGCTTCTGGGAAAGCCGGTGCAGCTCGTCAAATGTGAGACCAACGACCTGCTGGTGCCCGCGACTTCGGAAATAGTCCTGGAGGGCGTTGTTTACCCGAACGCCATAGCGCCGGAAGGCCCCTTTGGAGAATATACCGGCTACCGCACCAACTGGGAGTGGAAAGAAATCTGCAGAATCGATGCCGTCACCTGGCGTAACAATCCCATACTCACCTTTGGCAACCCGGGCGTGCCCGGCAAAGGAGGTCCGGAGAGTCCTGTGTCCGCATGGGAAATACTGCTCAAGAAGGCCCTTATGGAGAGGGCGATTCCTGTGACCGATGTCTTCATACCTGCGGAAACCGTGGGCTTTCTCATCATAATCGGGGTCAAGCGCACGCGCCAGGGCAACATGGCGACCAAGGTCCGCAACGTGGTGAGAAGCCAGGGAATTCGTTGCGAGAAAATCATCGTCGTAGATGAAGACGTGGATGTTTTCGATATGTCTTCAGTCCTGCTTTCTTTTGCAACCCGCTGCCATCCCGGCCGCAGCGTCCACATAGACACCCATGACACCTCGAGCAGCCTTACCCCCTATCTTACCGCGCGGGAGCGCAACTTTCAGATAGGAGCCAGCATGCTCATGGACTGCACCTGGCCGGTGGAGTGGTCCCCGGAACATGACATACCGCCCATTGTCACTTTCGAACAGACCTACAGCGAGGACATAAGGGACAAAGTGAAAGCCAAATGGCACAAATACGGATTCAAGTAGGAGGATACTATGTCGATTCGAAAAACATTTACACTTTTGGCTTTGGGGGTTTTGGCGTTGCTGCTGTTATCCTGTGCTACCCCCAAACCGGCGGCGGTGCAGCCGGAAACGAAAACGGTTCCTGATATCGTTTCACCTGCTGGCGCAAAAACGGGTTGGGAAGCGCGGTGGGATAAAACGCTCATTGAAGCTCGAAGAGAAGGCAGAATCAATCTGGCCGGGCCTCCAGGCGCGGAAATCCGCATCGGTTTTACCGAAATGTTTCAGAAGAGATATCCCGGTATCTTCCTGGAGTACAGCGGCGCTCGCAGCGCTGAGGTTCTCGCCAGGATGAGTGCGGAGCGAAGAGCGGGGTTGTATACGGTGGACCTTCACCTCGGTGGGACAACCACCATACTTACCAGCATGAGGGATATGCTCCAGCCCATCAAGCCCTTTTTGATCCTCCCCGAGGTCGCCAATCCGGATGCGTGGATGGAAGGCAAAATGGATTTTGCCGATAACGCCGGGGAGCTGAATCTGGTCTTTTCCATCCTTGCGAATTCCGGGGTCGCGTTCAACACAAACCTGGTCAAACAGAGCGAGATAACCTCCTTCTGGGACCTCGCCAGGCCGCAATACAAGGATAAGATGGTCATGTACGACCCCAGGATTTCCGGGTCCGGCCTGGCAAACGCCACCTTCTGGTATTACCATCCGGAGCTGGGACTCGATTTCATAAAGGCTCTGGCAAAGAACAACCCTCTGCTGAGCAGAGATGCCAGATTGAATGCGGAGGGAGTGGCCAGGGGAAAGTATTATATGACTTTAGCCCCGGGTCCCACCGAAGTAGCTGAAATGCAGCGGTTGGGACTGCCGATCAAGTTCTCTACGCTTTTGAAAGAGGGCACCTACTCGACGGCCGGTTTCGGTTCGGCGGTCATGATGGACAAGGCGCCTCATCCCAATGCCGCGGCGGTTTTTCTTAACTGGATGCTTACTCAGGAAGGACAAACGGTCTGGTCCAGGGCGACTGCTTATGCCAGCCGGCGGATCGATGTCCCCCGCGACCACCTTCCGGAAGCCAACAACCCGGACCCGAAGGGGAAGTATATGTCCAACTACAAGGAAGATATGGTCATGAAGAAAGACGAATTGACTCCGCATCTCCTGGAAATCTTCGGCCGATGAGAGAGGTGAGGTCAGAAAACTCTCTTTGATTTTTGATGTTTAATCTAGGCATAGATACCGGCGGCACCTTCGTTGACCTGGTCGTCATGGACGGCCAGGGCAATATGCGCATCTTTAAAAGCCCTACCACTCCCCGGAACTACCTCACCGGAATTCTCCAGGCTCTTGAGCTGGCCGCGGCCGAGCTTCATCTCTCGCTTGAGGAGCTGCTCGCGGACACCACGAAGTTCATCTATGGCACCACCATCGCCACGAACTACGTGCTGGAAGGCAAAGGCAGGGGACGTGCGGGCCTGCTTGCCACGAAGGGATTCAAAGATACCCTGCACATAAGAAGAGGCATAAGGCGCAGTGTTTTCGATACGCAGGACCCTTTCCCCGAGCCTGCCATAAGACGTCATCAGATTCGAGAGATAAACGAACGGGTGGACTGGGCCGGCAACATCCTTGTTCCTCTGGACGAGGACGAAGTCAGGCGGGTTGCTGCCGCACTTGTTCAGGACAGCCACGCGGGAGACATGGAACTCGAGGCCATCGCCATCTGCTTCATGCACTCCTATGTCAATCCGGTTCACGAGAGGAAGGCGGCTGAAATCCTGCGTGACATGTTCCCGAAGCTCTATATCACCGCTTCTGTGGAAGTTGCCGCGGAGATAAGGGAATACGAGCGCACCAGCACCGTCGCCTTTAACGCCTTGATGGGTAAGATATTCAGCGCTCACCTCAGGGAGCTGGAAAAGGGGCTGCGGGACAGGGGGCTGCGCGTGCCGCCCCAGGTAATCCTCTCCAGCGGCGGCATATCCGGGATCGCCGATGCCGGTTCCAGGCCAGTGAACAGCCTCTTTTCCGGAATGTCCGGAGGGGCCATCGCCGCGCGGCATTACAGTTCACTGATCGGCGCGCCCAACATCATGTCTGTGGATATGGGCGGCACCAGCTTCGATGTTGGCATTATCCGCGATGGTGTCGCCGGTACCACACTCTTCTCGCAGGTCAACGATTACCCTATCCTCGGAGAGCGCCTGGAGATTCACAGCATCGGCGCCGGCGGAGGTAGCATCGCCTGGGTGGATGAACACGGGATACTCAAGGTCGGGCCTCGCAGCGCTGGAGCCGACCCCGGTCCCTGCTGCTATGGCAGGGGTGGGACGGAACCCACGGTAACCGATGCCGATGTCGTCCTGGGTTACATAGACCCCGGGTATTTCCTGGGCGGGAGAATCAAGCTCGATGCCGCGAGGTCCCGCTGCGCCATACGGGAGAAGGTAGCCGATAAGATGGGAATCAGCCTTGTGGAGGCGGCTGGCGGCATCAATAAGATAGTTGATAATAACATGGTCAATGCCATCCGTCTGTTGACCGTCGAAAGGGGCGCCGATCCCCGTGACTTTGCTCTCCTGGCTTTTGGAGGCGCCGGCCCTCCCCACGCGGCGGCCATATTCAGAGAGCTTGGCGCGGAAAGGCTGGTCGTGCCTCCCAACGCCGCCGTGTTCTCCGCCTTCGGCATGTTGGTCACTAATTTGAGGCATAGCTATTCCAGGACGCATAGGGCCTTCTTGCGCCAGTTGGACCTGTCCAGGGCCAACGAGCTGATGTCGGAGATGAAACGGAGGGCGCTGGTTACCCTGGAGGAAGAAGGAGTTCCCCCGGAAAGGATGCGCTTCGAGGCCTCGATGGACCTGAGCTACGAGGGCCAGATACATAACCTCAATGTGCCGGTGAGCAGCGCGGTCATTACTCCGCGGGTGCTGAAGGAAGCGGAGGAGTCCCTGGCGAAGAAATACGAGTCCCTTTACGGATTGCATGAGGAGCTTCCCGTGCAGGTGGTAACCCTCAGGCTCAACGGAGTGGGCGAAGTGCACCAGCCTTCACTGAAGCGATATCCGCCCGGGACGAGTGACGCCTCCCCTGCCCTGAAGGGCCGCAGGCAGGCCTGGTTTGAGGAAAAGCGCGGCTTCATAGATACTCCGGTCTATGACAGCTCCCTGTTGAAGCCCGGAAATCAGGTCGAGGGTCCCGCCATCGTGGAAAGCGCCGCCACCACCCTGGTGCTGCCGCCCGGCCTGAAAGCCGTCTGGGACGAATATCTCAACGCCGTGATAAAATGACATCGCGGACACGAATTTGGATTTTGGATTTGATTTGTCATTTGTTATTTGGCATTTGTCATTCACGTGGCACGCCGTGCCCAACTTTTTGATTTTTAACTTTTCATTTTGATTTTTGATCTTTGATTTTTGATTTACTCTCATGCCTATAGAAAAACTTGGCGAAAATTTAGAGAAATACTTCCACCCTCTCTCGCTCGTGGAACCCCCTCGGGTCAACCCCATTGACTTCGAAATCATAAAAAACCGTCTCAACACCATTGCCAATGAGATGGGCGCGGCGGTACACAGCACCGCCCACTCTCTGCTTTTCTCCGAAGCGAAGGACTTCGCCTGTGCCCTTTTCGATTACGAGGGCCATCTGGTAGGCATGGGGGAGTTCCTGCCCGGCCTCCAGGGCGCTATGCAGAGCAACGTGGACGGCATAATCGCCGCGGAGGGATGGGATGCCTTCAAAGAGGGCAACGTGCTCATGAGCAATGACCCTCTCCACGGTGGCTCCCACCCGCCCGATCTCATGCTGTTCCATCCGATCTACTGGGAACACGAATTTGTGGGGATTGCCGGTTGTACGGTCCATCATGTGGATATGGGCGGGGCCGCTCCCAGCACCTGGTATCCCCTGGCTACGGATATATTCCAGGAAGGAATCAGGTTTCCCCCGGGAACTAAGCTCTATGAAGGAGGAAAGCTCCGCAAGGACATTCTCAACATTTTCCTCACCAATATTCGTGTCCCGGAGACTTCTCGCGGCGACCTGATGGCGCAGGTGGCCGCCTGCCATCTCGGCGCTGGAAGGATGTGCGAGCTGGCTCAGAAATACGGCGCCAGGACGCTGAAAGACGTATCTATAGCCATTCATCACTTGGCCGCGAAACGCATCCGCGCGCTCATTGAGCGCATGCCCGCTGGAATCTACACGTCCGAGGACTATGTTGACGATGACGGCCACGATGACCGGAGCTTCAAGGTGAAATGCGCCATGACCGTGAGCGGCGGCCGTCTGCTGCTCGATTTCTCGGGAACCGATAAGCAGGCTAAGGGTTTCATTAATTCGCACTGGGGCACCACCTCGGCCAACTGCTATGCGGCTCTGATGAGCATGGACCCGGACTGCCCCCGCTGTTACGGTGCGACTACGCCCGTCGAGATAATCGCCGAAAAGGGGACTCTTGTTAACTGCGCCAGCTCTGCTCCTGTCATGGCCTCCACCACCGAGGCCGGCGCGGCGATACATAACGTGGTATGGAATTGCCTGAGCCAGGCCAATCCGGCACAGGGAAGCGGCATATGGACGGGGAGCCTGGACACGGCGATATTCTACGGCGTGAATCCCAGGACCAGGAGGTTCGCCATTTGCAACCTGACCTCCGTGATTGGCGGCGGCGGCGCCAGGCAAAGCCTTGATGGTTGGCCGGTCGCCCATGCCAAGGCGGCCAATTCAAGCCTTCCCAATGTCGAGATTCATGAGGCCTTCTGGCCCCTGATTTATAAGTTCAGGCGCATTGTACCCGAAAAGGACGTGCCTGGGAGCGGCGCAGGGACTCACCGCGGCGGGCTGGGTTTGGAATTCGAGGTGGCCCCTCTGGACGGGCCTATGAAACTGCAGACGAGAGCCAACCACGTCTATCATCCAACCGCCGGCGTATTCGGCGGGCTTGGCGGGCATCCCGGCTGCATGGAGATCAGGGATGCGAAGACGGATGAAGTAAAGAAGAGGCTGCGTCCCAAGGGGCTGGACTACCTCCTGGAACCCGGCAAAGACGTCCTGTTCTCCCGGACACCCGGCGGCGGAGGCTATGGCCCCCCCTCTCAGCGGGACCCCGCCCTGGTGGAACAGGACCTCCTGGAAGAATTCGTCTCCCCGGAAACCGCCCGCAAGGTCTATGGCCCCGGCTATCAACTGTAGGGGCAGGTTTTAAACCTGCCCGCCAAAAGGGTTGATTCGTACGGTAGATCTGTAGGGGCAATTCATGAATTGCCCTGGAACTAATGTGTTTGTATTAGCAGGATTGATTAGTACGATAGGGGCTGTCATTCTGTCCCTACTCTGTCATTCTGAGCGGAGCGAAGAATCTCATCTCCGCAGAAGCTCTCTATAACGCCACGACCTGCAGTTCCATCTTTTTTGCTTTTGCCTCTTCCACCAGGCGCTCCAATTGTTTCGCTGTCTGATTAGAAATCCATTCATCGCCGCACTGAAGGCAACGCATGGCAGGAGTGCTCGACAAGCGTGAAATTCAGTTGACTCGCACAGTGCCGCAGCAAAGTAGAAAAAGCAGGAGCAATGGAACCCTCAGATTGGGCGCCGAGCCTTGAGAGGTCATTGATAGTATCGTAATATGCTAAGACCGCTTTATGATTTGGCTTGATGTTCAGAGTATTCATCATCTGTATGTTTGCGGATAGGATAGGTTTAATATTTCGCTAATTATACAGTTTCGAGGCCAAGTTTGCTGGAAAGAGTTTTGTTTCTCCATGCGCGTGATCAGGTATTATCTACAATGAACAAAACGTCAAAATGTTTACCCGGAGAAATTACTAATGATTCACAACTGGACAAACATGGGGATGTTTACCATTTCATGCGTACGAACGTTACAATTATGGCCTCTGTGCTAGTTAAGGCGGGATAATCTTTTCGAGCAACGAAGGCTTTATCTTCCCACAGTCAACGGCGCCAGCTGTGATTGCCGTTTGAATCAGAGATCTTATTCGCTTTTCTGAGATTCGTTCCTTAGCGGCATGGTGTGCTACAAGTTCAGCAAACTCGACCAGTTTACGAGCTGTGAGTTTAACCATATTACGATGCCAATCGGAATTTGCCCTATCAACGGGGGTGTCACCTTTTGCCTCTTCTAATGTAACCCCGAGTTTGGATAGGAAACTCGCATCAAGCAATGCATAATCTAAATTGGAGGGTTGGTCCCGTTTTGACGCCACTGCCGTAACGACCTGGTCTAAATTAGATTTGTCATTTTCAATGTGCCAAACGGACAGTTCATTATCGCTTGTTTTAAGGTCAACTATTGCATCAGCCTGAAGAGACCCCCGCGCGAGCCACGGGATATCTGGAGACGCCAACCACCTTGCCTTGCGTATTACCCTTAAGAGGAATGGCATTGAGAAGCCTCCAGGTCATCTAGAACCATCTTCAGGTCAGCGCGGAGTTCATCGCATGCTTCCTGAGCGATAGCTTGTCTAATGACCGGGATAGCGTGAGGGTTATCCATAGAAGCTAAACCAAGACCGGCACTGTCGCGTAGTAATGGAGAGTCAGAACTAAGGCTCTTCTCAAGAAGCCACAACCGCCAGGAACATGTTTGGGGATCGACAATGCGTCCAAGCCAGCGTAATGCCTCGGAAGCAACTTCATTGCTGGTCTTCTTATACATGATAACATAGCTGATTTCCTGCATCGCTTGGTTGCCATACTTTTTGATAGCAGCAAGAAGTCGTCTTGAGAAATCGCTTTCCATACCATCATCAAAATCTTGCTCTTCAGCTTCTCTAAATATGGCGTCAATTAGCGATTGAATTTCTCGTTGGCGGCTAAGTCCAGTTGGTGAAAGAAGGGTAGTATCCGCAGATGGAGAGGTTATCTCTGGCTTTGTCTCTTCATCAACAAAGCAAATAAAGCTATTCTCCATATGGCCAGCCACGAGGGTGCAAATTGCTTGTTGCGGTTGGCTGGTACCTGCCACAAACACTTGAGCCTCACGGGAAAGACCTATGGCTGGATTTCCACCAACGATAAAATTGACAGGAGTAGTTGATAATGCCAGTGGAATAATGCCATATACGGTGTTGGCGACACGATAAATAGACTTGTCTTTGATAACATCAGCAGTCCCGGCGGTTGGAATCATCCTACGTCACCTTGCTCAACGATGGTATTTGCATGGTGAACAAGTTCTTGCAGGGTCTCAGCCAACTCTTTTCTTGGCAAGGCCATCGTGCGGTTAGCATTCGTACTCAGATCAAGCTCTAATCTGCAACAATGGTTCCCAACGATTTTCTTGCCTACTGTAGCAGGCGCAGTTTCTGAACCTAGCTGAATGTTCACAATACCAAAGACTGATACCGCCCATTTGGATAATCGATTAATGAAAATGTCGGGATGCGATTTTGAGACCACTGGCCGATTGATTTGATAAAACAAATCTCTGGAGTTCACCGGATCTATTCGGACGGACGGTAGATAGGGAATTAGTTGCCTATACGCAGTCTCTTTATCAGTCGCTGGCAGATACAACACAGCGCCAAGTGCTATGCGTTGTATCTCGGGACAGCTATCTAGCTTTATCCAATTGAACATCACCTGGATAAACACCTGAAGTTTATCGGTGAATGTTCCGATCGTCGGAATCAGGTTTTCCGGTGGTGGTGCCTCTGGTGACATGGTGAGTAGCCAATCTATGCGATTTGGTAAGACTACGTTCGTTAACCAAGAATCAGCAAAGGGACCGGCTTTTACCGTGGTTCCCTCCCTGGCACGAGTGGTCTGTGTCTGCGGAACCTCACCCATCAACAAGTTCCACCATCCGGGATCGCTTAGAGGCGAAGCTGGAAGTGGGAAGACAGTGAGTCTTAAAGACTCCGCCTGCCAGTTATTGATAGGCGCTCGCTCAAATAGTTTTTTCTTCGGCATTTCTATGTCCATTAACTGCTATGCACACTGTATTATAACATACTGCTGCCTCATCCTTGACAAGGGCCCTGTTGCAAAAGATTTTCTGAACTCTTGGGGGCTTATAAACATTCCTGGTTTTTTGTTGGCTCTCTTGGGAACTCTTAATGGCGCCTCGTTGCACAATTCGTCATTTTGGGACTTACCTTGGCCCCTGCGGCTTCTGCCATGCACTCCTGGTGACCTTGCCGTGGTCTCCGGTTTAGAATCAAGGCTGGCAGTCTATGTAACAGCGTTTTTCAGGAGCGCTTTCTTGTATTGATTCTATGCTGACTGTAATGCATGGTTGCACGGCAAGCGTGAATAAGATATAATACTTCGCAGTGAAGACTAAATGATATTATCCTTCGGAGACGATTCCACCGCCGATCTCTATCACGGGAAAGATACTCGTCGTATTCGGCGAATTCCTCCGACTATAATGAACGCGGCTCTTCGCAAACTCGATATGCTTGATGCTGCTTATCGTTTAAATGATTTGCGTAAACCGCCCGGTAATAGATTAGAGTTATTGAAAGGTGAGCTTGCAGGTTATTATAGTATTCGAGTCAACGAGCAATGGAGAATCGTCTTTCGGTGGGAAGACAACAATGCGCATGAAGTATCTCTTACGGATTATCATTGAGTGAGTGAGGAGTGAGGAAAGAAGATGTTACCGGAAAATCGAATCGCGACACATCCTGGTGAAATACTGAAAGTGGAGTTTCTTGACCCGGTCAGAATTACCCAGGTAGCGCTTGCTCAACATCTTGGAATACCCCTGCAAAGGGTAAATGAGATAATTCGGGGCAAGCGGGGAGTTACACCGGAGACGGCATGGCTCCTTTCCCAGGCGTTGGGTACAACACCTCAGTTTTGGATGAATCTACAGGACGCTTATGATTTGACGAACAAGCGCCCAAAGCGGACGGTCGAGCGTTTGATTAAAGCTGCGTAGATTTACGTCTTCAACATGCAGGCTTAACCATTTGATCCGGTCCATGACGCGTTGGGCTATCTGTTTGTCCAGGCGGCTTAAACTGGTTTACCTGCTCACACAATGAACTCTACCGCAAGACGCGTGCCTTTCACTACCGGTTTACCAACGAGGATTTTCGGATCAATGATTATACGCTCTCTCCAATCCATGTTTCTTTTTCTCTCCAGTGCCTATAGTATATTATCATAACTCTACCGCAGCTTTATTCCCTCATAAACAGAAACAAGGCATATTTCTTGGCTCTAACCGCCTGCCATAGCGGCACAAGGAGGGGAAAACTGCCGAAATAGGGAAATTATTACCGGTATGGAGTAGAATATTGGGGAGGAGTTAGCTCGGATGGTTACCAAAAGAAAGACACAGTCCAAAGTTGAAGAACTGAGGCCGAAACTCATCCCGATACTTAAGAAACACCAGGTGGCCCGTGCAGCCATTTTTGGTTCTCAGGCTACCGGGACCGCAAAAGAGACCAGCGACCTGGATATCTTGATAGAGTTTGAGGGTGAAAAGAGCCTTCTGGACCTGGCAGCCTTAAAACTGGACCTGGAAGAGGTAGTAAACATAAAGGTGGACGTCTCGACTTACAGGGCGTTGCATCCCTTTATCAGGAAGAGAGTATTAAGGCAGCAGGTCAGGGTGTTGTGAGAACCGACATAAAGGTTTTTATAAAGCACATCCTGGAAAGCATCTCTCTTATCGAACAATACGCTGCCGGCATATCAAAAGAGCAATTTCTCAATTCCCGCCAAATTCAGGATGCCGTTATCCGGAGATTGGAGATAATCGGCGAGGCCACCAGGAACATTCCCTCAAACTTTAAAGAAGAACATCCCGAGGTGCCATGGAGAGAGATCGCCGGAATGAGGGACAGATAATCAGAGTTAGAGTACAATTTACAAAGGAGGGCTAATATGACCAAACAGGAGCTATTATCCCGTATTTCTATTGATCCTGAGATTTGTTTTGGCAAGCCATGCATTCGCGGGCATCGTATATGGGTCTCCCTCGTCCTGGATTTCCTGGCCAGCGGTTGGAGTGTTAAGGATATACTTGACCAGTATGCGGGCCTTCAAGAAGCCGATGTGCTTGCTTGTATTGCGTATGGGGCAGAGATGGCTCGCGAAAGATACTTCGATATACCGATTGAAACAGGTGCATGAAGCTTAAACTGGATGAAAATCTGGGCGGCATGGCTGCGACTCTACTGCGACGGGCAGGATTTGACGTGAGAACAGTGCCTGAACAGGTGATGTGCAGTTCTTCGGATAGGAACCTTATACAAAAATGCAGCAATGAAGAAAGATGCTTGGTAACTCTGGACATGGAGTTTGGAAATCCCCTTCTCTTCAGGCCGTCCGATTACCATGGGATAGCGGTGCTCCGCCTTCCAGCCAGACCCACTCCGGAGAACCTTTCAAATGCGGTACGGACATTGATCGGCGGCTTGTCCCGTGAGAATATCGATGGTAAGCTGTGGATCATCCAGCGGGGTAAAGTGCGTGAATACCAGCCTGAGAATATAGATAATAAGGGCTGAACATAACCGTCTCTCGATTGCAGGGTCACGCGTCTCATCTCCTTATTGAGGCAACAGCGCAGCCAGCTTCTGGAATACCTCCGCTGTAATGTCGGTCGGCAAGGTGCATATCAGTTCCGCGGTTCGAGCGCGCCAATCTAAACTCTTAACTTGGTCCGCCAGGATTGCCCCCTCTACTGGCAACCCGGCAGGAATAAGAACCTCGAATGGGTAGCCTTTTATCTGGGTAGTTATCGGACAAAAAATAGCTAGTCCTACCTTCCCGTTATAGTTTTGAGGTGATAGAACAAGGGCAGGACGTCGTCCTGCTTGCTCGTGACCTGCCTGTGGATTTAAGGTAATCCACACCACATCCCCGCATTGCGGAACATGAGTCTGGAGATTCACCACGTTTCGTTTCCTGCTGCTGGGCCCGTATCGACCTCATGATGCAAGTTTTCTTTGGTTACCTTTGCCAGGAGTTGTCGCAGGCTTGGCTTCGGTCTGGTTACAGGCGTGATAATAAGTTTCCCATCCGCAAGTGATATTTCAACAGGCGTTTCTTTCTGGAGCCCCACTTCGTCAGCGAGGGACTTGGGGATACGCAATGCGAGACTGTTCCCCCATTTCTGGACACGGGTTTTCATGTCAAACCTCCATTCATAGTATCTACATTGAAGATACTTTGTCTGCCGCTGTTTGTCAAGTCTGTGCAAGAGTTCAGAACACATTTGCCTTCCTTCTCCCCGAAAGTCCGTCTTTGCAAAAAAGTCAGTCAATGAATTCAAACATGCCCACCTGCTTGCCTGAAATTCCAAAATTTTCTCGTCATCCCGCGTCGTAGCTACTCTCCTTGTCTTCAGGTATGACATTTCCTGCTTGCCAAATAAGAACACGTGTGCTATGGTATCTGCATGCCATTATTGAAGGAGGATGATTTCTGAAATGAAACGAACAAAAGGCGGCCAGCCCGGAAATCGCAACGCCATGAAACATGGCTTTTATAGCAAGGTCCTTTCGCAGGAGGACGTTCAGGCGCTTCAGCAGGCTCGTTCAGTAAGCGGCCTTGATTCTGAGATCGCCATCGTGCGTATGAAATTCAGACAGCTTCTTGAGCGTGATCCCGATAACGCGGAACTCATGTTCCGCGCTTCAGCTATTTTGGCCAGGCTTGTTCGTGTTGATCGCCAGTTGAAGCCCCGGCAGGCTGTTGGCCTCCAGCAGGCGGTCGGTAATGTCATGCGCGAGCTGGCTTCACCCCTGAAATTAAACTCGTTCCTTCCGCCTCGAAAGTCGGAAAGTCACCCTCAGGAGAATCCTGCCCTCTCTCCTTCTGAAGTCGAGGATTCTCCTGCGCGGAAAGACTGATCTATTTTTGATATTTGATTTTCTATGAAGATTCCCCCCTTTCGGCCCTACCAGCTTCAGGTCGTCGAGGCAATAATGGATAGCGTCCTGAATGGGAAGGGACTTTCTTTTTCCGTCGAGATTTCTCGACAGGGCGGCAAGAATGAGCTGTCCGCGCGCCTGGAAACCTTGCTTCTCACCGCTTTTGGGGGTACCGGCGGCGATATCGTGAAATGCTCGCCTACCTTCAGGCCCCAGGCCCGTATCTCCATTGAGCGGCTTGAGAAGATGCTTTCTATCTTTGGTTTTAAGGGCCGGTATGCGAACACCGGAGGCTATATCATACAGTTGGGATTTGCCAGGTGCCTGTTCCTTTCCGCGGACCGCCAGTCCAATGTTGTTGGCCATACGGCCGGCCTCTTGCTGGAGGTGGATGAGGCCCAGGATGTTGATAAGGATAAGTTCCGCAAGGAATTCGCTCCTATGGCTTCCTCTACCAATGCCACCACGGTCTTTTACGGCACTGCCTGGGACGATTTTTCTCTCCTTGAAGAGGTCAAGCAGTCTAATCTGGAAGCTGCGCGAAAAGACGGCGTCCAGCGCCACTTTTCCTTCGATTGGCATGAAGTCAGCAAATACAATCCTGCTTATGGTGACTTTGTCGAAAAAGAGCAGTCCCGACTCGGAGATGAACATCCCCTTTTCAGGACTCAGTACCGCCTCTTGACTATTTCCGATGGGGGCCGCCTTCTTTCGGACTCCCAGTGTGCCCTGCTCCACGGCAGCCATCCCCGCCTTTTGGCCCCTGCCAGTAGCATAGGCGTCTCCAGTAGCATTCCGCAAGGCGGAGTGGGTAGCATAGGCGTCTCGCCTGTGGGTACTGTGCGTACCGTCTCGCCTGTGAAACACACCTCCTATATTGCTGGCCTCGACCTTGCAGGACAGGCTTACTTTGGTACGGAAGACCTTGTTTCTCGCTCCATCCCCCGCCGTGATGCCGTCGTCCTTTCCATTGCCGAGATTACTCCTTCGGACGACCCTCTGCTCAAATTGCCCTCCATCAACGTTGTTCAGCTCTATTCCTGGCACGGCGAGCCGTATCCTTCCCTGTACGCTAAGCTGTTGGAGATTGTCAGGTTCTGGGGGATAGCGCGGCTGGTCGTGGATTCCACAGGCATGGGAGAGCCTTTCGCTGCCTTCCTGAAAAGTTCTCTGGGCAGCAGGGTCGTGCCCTTCGTGTTTTCCCAGTCCTCCAAGTCCAGACTGGGCTACAATTTCCTCTCCTTCATCAATTCCGGCCGCCTCAAGCTATTTGCTGCCGATAACAGCAGCGAATATGCTTCCCTTGGCAGGGAGCTTCGCCTGGCCCGGGCGGTCTATCGCCCCAACCAGACCATGAATTTCTTTGTTGACCCCTCCGAAGGCCACGATGATTTTCTGATGTCCCTGGCCCTTTCTGTCTTTCTTGCCGCTGATGTCCATCCCCGCAAAGCCACTGGAGGGACAAAGAAGGAATGAAAGGGACTTTCAGCAAACCACTCTCCCCCTCCTTTTATCGTTGGGCAGGGGGTAGAGAAGGAATGAAAGGGACGGAAGTCCCTTTCAGAAAAAACATCTTTCCCTCTCCCTTTTATAAAGGGAGAGGGATTAAGGGTGAGGAATTTACCTCCTCTGATTCGTTTCGCATAAAAACATTTTTCGTGTGGTCTGGCAGACCTTATAATTTCTATAACGTCCGTTCATCAACGTGGGAAAGAAGCTCCACATGGTTAAACAGGACCCTGTCCATAGGAAAAAGTTCCATTCCTGCGAAAGCCGGAACCCGGAATGGATGTCCTGAAACGAATCGCCTCGCTATTGCTAACCGTACAGCTAACGAATCATTGCAGATACGAGAATATTTCAAAACGATTAGTACTCGAAAGACTTCGTCTCCCCCGAAACCGCCGGCAGGCTGTACGGTGTGGGCTCAAACCCGATTGCTTTCTGCTTCGTGGTGTGAAACAATCTAGCGGTGCTTGGAGCTGTCTTAGCCTTGGGATTTGCAGCGTTCTTTGCCTCCAATTCCATCATTGTCCGCCGCGGAGTGTTCCGCGTCAGCGCCAACTATATTGCCTCGATGAGCGTCTTCGCCGGGCCCCCTTTCTTCTTCCTGCTGACTCTCTTCACAGGCGATTTGTTCAGGATAGCCGGCTTTTCCTGGAAGGCGGACCTCTTCTTTGCCATCTCGGGCGTAATACACTTCGCGGTGGGACGCACCTTCGGATACAGGGCAACCCAGCTCCTCGGCGCCAACCGTTCCACGGCCATAGTTGGACTCTACGCCCTCGTGAGTGTGGTCCTGGCTATTATCTTCCTGGGCGAAAAGATTACTCCGCTCATGATCGCCGGCGCTGTATTATCCCTCTCAGGTCCCCTGCTGATAACCTGGAAAGAAGGGCAGAAGACCCGGAATGTGCAGTCAAAAGTGGAGCCCCACGTTACGCTGGACGGGAAGACTCTGTATCTTGGCGTATTGTTCGGTGTGGCTACTGCCGTTCTCTGGGGCGTCAGTCCGATATTCATTGAACTCGGGCTGGACAATGGAGGAACGGCCCTGGGGGGCGCCTTCATTGCCTTCTGCGCCGGCTCCCTGGCCATATTCCCCACGTTGCTCGACCGCAGGAACAGGAAGGAAATATTCACCACCATTCCATTATGGACCATAACTCTCTCGTTCATTTTCAACCGCAAGATCGAGAGCTTCAGCCGCTGGGTGTTTGTCGGCAACGGCCTTCTGATAGTCGGCGCCGTATTGGTGCTGCTCTAATCGAGTATCTTGAACGCGTTCACGTCCACGAGGCCCTTGTCCGTCAGGCGCAGCTCCGGTATCACCGGGAGAGCGAGGAACGAAAGGACGGCGAAGGGAGCGGGAAGCTTGGAACCCAGGCTTCTCACCGCTTCTTCGAGGTGTCCCAGCAAATCCGCAACTACCTCCAGAGGTTCCGTCGAAAGAAGCCCCGCTATAGGAAGGGCCAGGGAAACCCTGACCTGTCCGTCAGCTACAACGGTCAGGCCGCCCTGCAGCCGCTCCACTTCCCTGATTGCCAGGTAGAGGTCCTCGATGCCTGCCCCAACGGCTACTATGTTGTGGGAATCGTGGGCTACCGAGGAGGCAATAGCCCCTCTCTTCAATCCGAAGCCTTTCACCAGGCCCAGTCCGATATTTCCGGAAGCCCGGTGCCTTTCTACTACCGCGGCTTCCAGTATGTCGTTCTCAGCGTCAGGCACGATCTGATTGCCGGAGATTTTCGGCTCGAGGAATACCTTTCGCGTCAATATCTGCCCCGGCACCACTTCTATGACCGGATGACCTCTCAGCCGGGCAGGCATGACCAGGTCCTCTCGTGAGAAAGGCTTGATCCTGAAGGTGGACGTCAGGGCGGGTGGCACGGACGGACTGTATTTGAACACCGGCCTTCCCGCTTCAGCTACCCTGCTCCCCTTATAGTAAACGCTATCTATTTTCAGGTTTCCCAGGTCGGAGAGGACCACCAGGTTCGCGTAAAAGCCCGGAGCCACCGCGCCGTACTTGTCGAGCTTGAAATACTCTGCCGTGTTCAGTGTGGCCATCTGGATTGCCCTCAGGGGGCTCAGGCCTCTTTGAATTGCCTTTCTTATGATGGAGTCCACGTCTCCCTCATTCAAGAGTTCAGAGGCGCCGCGGTCATCCACCACAAAGAAGCATCTCCGCGCGGTCTCATCATTGACCAGTGGAAGGAGGTCCTCGAGATTTTTCTCGGAGGAGCTTTGCCTTATCATCAGCCTCATCCCCCGCCTCAGCTTCTCTTTTCCCTCATCGTAATCCGTTGACTCGTGGTCCGAGGCCGGGCCCGCTGCGATGTAGGCATTCAGCATCTTTCCGGTCAGGCCCGGCGCGTGGCCGTCTTTCGCCCTGTTTCCGGCGGATTTTATCTTGGCCAGAACAGAGTAATCGGCGGCCAGCACCCCGGGAAAATTCATCATTTCGCCAAGCCCTGTGGTCTCCGGCCAGCGCATGGCTTCTTCAATGTCACTGGCGGTGAGTTCCGCCCCCGAGGTTTCCAGCGCGGTCGCGGGAACGCAGGAGGGCGCCATCAGGAACACGTCCAGTGGAAGCTCTCTGGCCGAGTCCAGCACATACTTCATGCCTGCCAGACCAGCCACATTGGCTATCTCATGGAGGTCGGTTACCACGGCGAGCGTGCCCCGCGGCACGACTGCCCGGGCGTACTGGAATACGTCCAGCATGGAGCTTTCCAAATGCACGTGGCCGTCTATGAAGGCTGGGGAGAGGTATGAACCCTGGAGGTCTTCCTCGGCTATTCCTTCGTAGTCCCCGATGCCCGCAACCATGCCTAGGTGAATGCCGACATTGCCGCGCTCTATTTCACCGGTGAAGGTGTTTACTATCTGCGCCCTCTTCAGCACGAGGTCGCAGGGTATCTCGCCTTTGGCCGCCTTAATAAGGGATTCCAAATCTGTAAAAATTGCCTCATCTCCAGCTACGTTTTCTTCAACACGTAGAAATCGGGCAGGTTCCTGTATTTTTCGTCGCAGTCCAGGCCGTAGCCCACGATGAATTTGTCAGGGACCTCGAAGCCCCGGTAATCTATATCTACGCGCTTCCTGCGGCGGGCCGGCTTGTCGGCGAGGGCGCAGAGCCTGAGGCTGGCTGGCTTTTTCCTTCGCAGGTAGTTCATAATGCAGTAGGTGGTCAGGCCAGTATCTATGATGTCCTCCACCAGCAGTACGTGGCTGCCTTCCACGCTGCGTTTCAACCTCTTCACTACCTTCATTTTGCCGCAGCTTTCTGTTCCCGGGCCGTAGCTGGCGCACTGGACGAAGTCCACTTCAACCGGCATTTCCAGTTGCCGGACGAGGTCCGCCACAAATATGAAGGAGCCTTTCAGAATGCCTATGACCAGGAGGTTCTTACCGGCATAGTCATGGTTTATTTCGGATGCGAGCTTCTTTACAGAATCATCAATGGCCTTACGTCCGAGAAGCATCTCGAGGCTGTCCCCCGCGCAAGGCGTCAGCCGAACCAGCGCCCTACTTTCTCTCTTCAAGCCTTCTTTTCACCTCGCCGTATATTCGGGAAGCGATGTCTTTCCTGTCCTGGTTGGCATCAAGTATGAACCAGCGCCCGGAGTCATGTTTCGCCATCTCCTGGTAGCCCTTCCTTACTTTCTGATGGAAAGCCGTTTCTTCCTCCTCGAATCGGTCCCTAACCGATGAAGGCTTCCTGGAGAGCCCCTTCTGAGCCTCCATATCCAGGAGAATTATCATGTCAGGCTTCAAACCCGCTGTGGCAAACTCGTTCAGCGCCTCGATAATATCCTGTTTGAGACCTCTGCCGTAGCCCTGGTATGCCAGGGTGGACGGATAGAACCGGTCCGATATTACGACTTTGCCCTCTGCCAGGGCCGGCAAAATCACTTCTTTCACAAGCTGGGCGCGGGAGGCGTTGAAAAGTAGCAGCTCAGCCTCGGGGGTGATAGAACCTCCGCGCTTTACGAGGTTTCGCAGCCTGTTTCCCAAAACTGTCCCGCCCGGTTCCTTGGTGAGAAGGGAGGGAATGCCGTCTTTGCGTAGCCTGTTATGCAATATTTTTGACTGGGTGCTCTTGCCGCATCCCTCAGTGCCCTCAAAGACTATGAAGAAACCGCTCATCCGGTTTGGTTCACGATTATTTTTGGTCATTAGGATTTGTCTCGGATTTCGGGTTCAGAATTTAGAATCTAGAATTTAGCGTTCTTGTCTTTCGGTGTAAATCCTCACGCGGCGTCTCGGTTCTTTGCCTTTGCTTTCTGAGCCCAGATTGACGCGTTCCGCCAGCTGGTGCTGCAAGCGCCTGATATAGCTTGTTTGCGGGCTGAGCTCCACCACTCCGCCCGCTTCTTTCACCTGTTTGATGGCCTCTTCCGCTTCCTGCATGGCGGAGTCAACGGAATCACTTTTGTCGCCGCCGTAGAGCCACTCGTTCAGGAATCTTTTCATCTGGTTGAAAGTATTCCCTCGCAGGACGAAAATGGGGAGCCCCGAGGACTCGGCGTCCCTTAGCTTTTGCGGTCTGTGCTGGTAGTGTTTCCTCGATGTGACCAGGACATCGGCGTCCTCCACGCTCTCCACCACGCTGGCATCTATTCCAAGCTCCCTGGATGCCTCGTCCAGGTGCTTCTTGTTTATTCCAAAGGGAAAGACTCTCATGGACTTTCCGCCCCGGGGTCCCGCGGGCTTCAGTCCCGGCCCGCCTTTCTTATCGAAGGTCACCGTTTCCTTTTCTACCTTTATTTCTCCCGTTTCGTCCAGCCCGCGTATCTCTCCAGCCAGTTTCTTTCCGCGCAGCAGGCTGTCCACGGTTTCTCCCACGTCATACACGACGGCCACTCTGTCTCTATCCTTAATCTCTACCAGCATCTCGAACGTGGGAGGGGCTTTCCGTTCCAGGATGGACTTCTGGGTGCCCCGCCTCCTGGCCTCTTCATCGCTTATTGTAACGCTCTGTATACCGCCTATCAGGTCTGAGAGTGTTGGATTCATCATGAGGTTTTCCAGGGTATTGCCGTGGGCCGTGGCTATCAGCTGGACTCCTCTCTCCGCGATGGTCCTGGCGGCGGTGGCTTCCAGTTCTGTTCCAATCTCATCAATGACGATTACTTCGGGCATGTGGTTTTCCACAGCCTCTATCATGACCGCGTGCTGCAACGAGGGGTGTGATACCTGCATCCTCCTCGCCGAGCCTATCGCGGGATGGGGCACATCTCCGTCTCCCGCAATCTCGTTGGAGGTATCCACGATGACAACCCTCTTCTTGTTGTCATCGGCGAGCACCCGCGCGATTTCTCTGAGCATGGTGGTCTTTCCCACGCCCGGCCTGCCCAGCAGGAGGAGGCTCTTGCCGGTCTCGATGAGATCGGCGATTATCCTGATGGTGCCGAAAACGGCGCGGCCCACGCGGCATGTCAGGCCGATTACTTTGCCCTGCCTGTTTCTCAGGGCGGATATGCGGTGCAGGGTTCTTTCTATTCCGGCCCGGTTGTCCCCTCCGAAAGCTCCGATTCGGGAAATGACATAGGCCAGGTCCTCGGCGGTGACATCCTCATCGCGCAGCATCATCTCTCTGGCGGGGAAACGGGCCGTGGGTTTTCTGCCCAGGTCCAGGACTATCTCCAGAAGCTCACGCAGGTCCTCCTGCTTCTTCAGAGGTTCTTTGAAGTGCCCGGGCAAGGTATTTATCAGGGCATCCAGGTCATCGGTTATTTGTCTGGTTACGGATTGGGTCATTTTGACTTTTGCCTTTTGAATTTAGTTCATACCTGCTGCGATACCAGCATAGGCTTTTTTTCAGTAATACTTATCTCCTTGTAAAACAGGGCGAATTCCTCTTTTTTCTCGAAGCCCTTTTCCGCGACAAGTCCTTTCAGTTCTTCCTGGTAGTCCCGCACTGTGCAGTAAACGTATTTCTTATTTCTCAGAAAGTTGACGGCGATGAGGAATATCCGCTCCAGGTTGTCCTTTTCCCCGGCGTATGCCTTGACTCGAAAATGCCCCCAGTCGGCTCCATCTTTCATGCTCAACCAGCCGGCAATGGAATTGCCTTTTTCGAGCACCATTTCTCTCTCCCCGAAGCAGCTCTTCTCCCTGGTCTCCAGCCATTCCCTCATGTTCATGCATTCCACATTCTTTATCGCGGCCGGCTGCATGTTGAAAAGTAGCCGGTAAAGGGCGTCATCGTCCGCGGGATGCCTGGGACGGAAAATCCAGCCTTCCTCTCCGGAGGGCTCAGAACTTCTGTGCCTCTCTGTTTTTAGTTTAAGTCTTTCTGCACGAAAAAGATACTCATTGAGATATGCCTTGAAATTGGAACTCCGCATGACGTCGAGGAAGGGGTTGGAGCTGAAAGAACGGAAAAAGACTTTCCTCACTCCTCGCATTCCGGCATGAATGGCGACCGTCTCGAGAAGTCCTCTGCTGATGTCATCAGTGAACTGAAGATTTTTTGCCCCTTTTTGGGGAAGCAGAAAATAGTCTATTTCCCAGGATAGGGGTGAGGCCCTCTCTTTTGCAGAAATGAGGGCTTGGATGAGATTCCCGTCTTTGCAGACCCATGTGAACCGCCTTTCATTTGGAACAAGCCACTGCCTCAGAAAGGGCGCGTAAGCAGTGCGGGAGGCCTTTTCCTCATCCCAGAAAATGCAGCTTCCCGCCTCATTGCTTAAGGCCGGTTCTCTGTGGAAAAGCAGGTATAGGAAATCACTGGGGTACAGGTCTCGTATCAATACCCCTCTCCGCTAATTAATGCCTTGGAGAAACCCCGGCGCGCCGGGAAGACGGGGCAATCTCCTCGAGAAGACCGCCCATGGGCCTTCAGGCTTTCACCAGGCTATTCAAAAAATAGGCGTGAAATCTCAGGTCCCTGGTAAGCTCGGGATGAAAAGCGGCAGCCATAATCTTGCCCTGCTTTACAGCAATTATGTTGTTTTCCAGTCTGGCGAGCACCTCCACCTTTGGGCCGACCTTCTCAATAATTGGGGCCCGGATGAATACGGCATGAAAGGCCCCGTTCCGCAGGACTGGTACGTCAATGTCAGCTTCAAAGCTGTCCAGTTGCCGCCCGTACGCGTTGCGCTGGACTTCAATGTCCAGAAGGCCCAGCGGAGGGAACGGCAAACCCACCGCCTTTTTTGCCAGCAGAATCATTCCCGCGCAGGTGGCAAAAATGGCCAGCCCTTTGCCCCCGTCTTCCTTTATGGCCTCGACCAGCTCATACTCATGCAGAAGCTTGCCTATGGTGGTGCTTTCTCCCCCCGGTATTATGAGGCCCTGCAAGCCTTCGAGGTCTCCCGGCAATCGTACTTCAACGGCTTCGGCCTTAAGTCCCTTCAGGACTTCACGGTGCTCCAGGAAATCTCCCTGGATTGCCAACACACCTACTCTGACTACCATCCTCTCCCGGCCATCAGGGACTCCTTCGGTATGGACTTAATCTCCAGGCCCGGCATCGCTTCGCCGAGTCCCCGGGAAACCTCGGCTATGATCCTGGGGTCTTTATAGTGGGTAGTAGCTCTCACCACAGCCTTCGCCCGCACAGCCGGGTCGCTCGACTTGAAGATACCCGAGCCCACAAAGACGCCGTCGGCTCCCAGTTGCATCATAAGTGCGGCGTCGGCTGGCGTCGCGATGCCTCCCGCGGCGAAGTTCACCACGGGAAGCTTTCCTGTCTTATGCACCTCGATGAGCAGCTCCAGCGGAGCGCCCAGCGCCTTCGCTTCCGCCGCAAGCTCGTCCTCCTGCATGTTCTGGACCTTGCGGATTTCATCCATGACCGTGCGCATATGGCGGACGGCTTCCACGATATTCCCTGTGCCTGCCTCGCCTTTGGTCCTTATCATGGCGGCCCCTTCGGAGATGCGCCTGAGGGCCTCGCCCAGGTCGCGGCATCCGCAGACAAAGGGAACTTTGAAATTGTGTTTCCAGACATGATGGCTTTCGTCCGCAGGAGTGAGAACCTCTGATTCATCAATGTAGTCCACTTCAAGCGCCTCCAGCACCTGCGCCTCAACGAAATGGCCTATGCGGCATTTTGCCATGACTGGAATGGTGACGGCCTGCATGATGGCTTTGATGATCGAAGGATCTGCCATTCTGGCCACGCCTCCCTGTGCCCTGATATCCGCTGGAACTCTTTCCAATGCCATAACAGCGCATGCGCCGGCCTCCTCGGCAATCTTTGCCTGCTCGGGCGTGGTCACGTCCATGATGACGCCGCCCTTGAGCATCTGGGCCAGACCCTTCTTAACGGTCCACGTGCCCTTTTCCATCCCTTTCCTCCCTTTTGACTATGCTCTTAACATAAGTAGTTTTTCTAACGTAATTTATATTTTAAAGTGTTAATTTTCCAAATGCAATACAGGTTGGCCCAGCTATTTTATGAGCGGGGCGAATATTTCCTTCGCCAGCGCCACATCCTTTGTAAGGTCCCTGGAGACATATTCCCAGTCCGAGGTGGAGAAATACTTTACGTTCGGGTCTCGCAGCCTCACGGCATCCAGGTGGTCGGTCGGCACATCGGTCCTGGCGCTCTGCGTGCCGTCCGCTCTGCTCCAGGTTGTCTGGCCTTCTTTGCTCAGCAGCCAGTTCAGAAACAGCTTGGCTGCGGCGGGATGCGGGGCCTTCTTGAGAAGGCTGATCGTGCCTCCGCTGTGGGATACGTAGCCCTCCTTGGCGAAACGGACGAATCCTATGGGAGCTCCGGCCTGCATAAACTCGGCTGCCGCGCTGGTCGAAGGCGAGATCAAAATGGGATATCTTCCTTTTGCCAGCCAGTCTGTCGCCAGGCGCGTGTCTCTGAGCAACACAGGCTCCTGTTTGGCTATGGCCCTCCAATAATCCCAATCGCGCATTTTCCAGCCTATAACAACAAAGCTCTGCTGTCCCTTGCCGGAGGTGGTCGGGTCATTCAATATCATTTTGCCTTTCCATTTTGGGTCCAGCAGGTCGTCCAGCGACTTGATTTCATCAGGTCTGACCAAGGTGTTGTTCACGGCAAGCGGGATGTCCACTGCGGCAATGAATGAAAACGACAGGTGCCAGGGGTCGTTGTATTGCTTCTCGAAGGAACCTGTATACCATGTCTTGGGGTCTCTTGCCTCCGGACGAATAATCAGCGGATCGAGGTCTTCAGCCATGTCGGCAGGCTTGAAAATAAAGACCGCTGTATCCGGCCCGCCGGCCATCCACACATCCGGAAGGTGAAGCCCGGCCCTGTATTCCGTCATTATCTTCTGCTCGATCTCCGCGGACCTGCCGGAAAGGAATTCCAGCTCTATGCCGTGGGCCTGCTTGATTCCCTTGGCTATGGCCTGATGGACCAGCGGTTTCGCCGTTCCGTAAATTACGAGTTTTCGTTCATTCCTGGCCTCCGCTTGCCACTTGTCCCAAGTGGTTTCCCAGCCGGATTTGGCAACTGGCGCAGCCGAGGGAGCTGGCGCTTCAGCCTGGGGCGAAGGTTTCTGAGTAGGGGCTGAGCAGGCAAACATGGTGATGAGTAATGAGGCGGATAGAATTGACAACCACATAATCGCTTTTTTCATAAATGTCTCCTTTTTCTTATTTCCAGTGACCGCAAACATATCCTGGTTCAGCGGCTCTTTGCGAGGGATGCCGCGTTGTTGCCTGCTATTCTACCAAAAACGACGCAGGCTGAGATGGAGCTGGTAGTAACCTGGTAGTTGCCCTGATAAGATATTTCACCGCCGGGGCCCATTTGATACTTCCCGAAGAAGAATCCTCCTATCATTTCCCCTGCGGCATAAAGGCCTGGAATGGGGTTGCTGTCTCTATCGAGCACCCGCGATCCCTCGTCTATCTTTACCCCCCCAAGGGTGCAGTTCAGTCCCGACCAGAGGGGATATATGGCATAAAAAGGCGGAGATTCAACCTTACAGGCGAATTTCCTTTTTGGAACCGGCAAAGCGGCTGCCTTTCCCTCATCCACGGCTTTGTTGAAGCTTTGGAGGGTCTCTAGCAGAGTCGCGTACGGCGCTTCTATTTTCTGAGCCAGTTCCTCGATGCTGCCGGCTTTCACTATCACATTTGCGGGCTTGTAGTTTTGCACCTCATCGGGGTGCAAAAGCCTCGTCTTCTCATCGAAAATCATGGCTACTGTGGCCTCGGGCTGCTTAAGGATGGAGCAGGCAATGGTATTGCTTGTAGTAGCTTCATCCATGAACCTCTGCCCTGCGCGGTTGACCAGGATGGCGCAGGGATACAGATTTGGGAGATTCCTTACGGGTCCCGGGCTTCCTGTCGAGCCGGTCCTCCAGCTCTTATCAATGGTCCGGGTATGAAACTGGTCCAGGTTAATCATCTGCGCGCCTATGTCGCTGGCCATGATATGCCCATCTCCGGTAGAGTGGGGCGAGCCTGTGAGTTTTGCTCCATAGGTGAACTCCGGCCCCAGGTACTTTAGCAGCATTTCATGATTCGCCTGGAAGCCTGCCGTTGCCAGGACCACAGCTGCGGCTGGATAATTCTGCAATCCGGCGGGCGTCCTGGCCGTCACGCCGGCTATCCGGCCTCTATCATCCAGTAGCAGCTTTTCGGCCTTTGTGCTGAAGTATGCCTTCACTCCCGCCTTCTCCGCCATATTCACCAGTTGCTTTGCCAGCCCTGCTCCTTTTCCTTCGGCGTGCCTGGCCACGAGCGAATTGGCGCTGTCCCTGGTCCACTGTATGCCCCACTTCTCCAGCCAGACTATGGTGTTATCTATGTTTTCCCTCCAGGTCCTGATGAGGTCGGGGTCGCAGTGTCCTCCGGTAAGCTCCAGCGCCTCGGCGGCCTTTTCCTCCGCGGACATCTTGTAGAACTGCTTGCGCATCCGGTTTTCTACCGCGATGCTTATGTTCCCTCCGGCACGGCAGGTATTGGTCCAGCCGATGTTGGGTCCTTTTTCCAGTATGGCTGTCCTGGCGCCGTTTTCTTGCGCCGCGATCGCCGCGGCTATCCCCGCGGCGCCCGCCCCCACAACGATGACATCGATGTTATCCATCTTCTAAAGTGAACGCGGAGCCGCCAGAAATTCCTTCGACGTATCCATCATTACTTCCAGCACGGAAGGCCTTCCGGACTTCAATGCCCGTCCTACGGCAGGAATGATTTGTTCGGGTTTCTCGACTCTCTCACTGTACGCCCCGAGCTCTCTGGCCACGTTGGACAGATTGGGAATGGGCAGGCCCGTTCCGATAAACCGGCCCGGGAAGTGTATCATCTGGGTATGGCGCATGTTGCCAAACAGCTCGTTATGACGGACCACTGCCAGCACAGGGATGTTGTATTTAACCGCCGTGGCTATCTCGGACAGGGTCATCATCAGGGAACCGTCTCCCAGAAGGCAGACCACCGTCCTGCCCGGCAGCGCCAGCTGAGCGCCAAGCGTCTCGGGGTATTCAGCCCCCATGGGATGCCAGCTTCCTATCCCGAGCGTGTGCGTCAGAGACTCAAAGCAATATTCAAACCAGCCGTGAGTGCTGCCGGACTCGCCGATTACCAGCGCGTCATCGGGCAGGGCCTTTCTGAGGTCATTCATAAGGCGCTGCGGCATGATGGGGCTCTTGTTGGAGTTTTTGTGCGCCTGGATACCGTCATCCCATGACTTCTTCTCGCCGAGAAGGGCCTTCACCCGGGGCGTGTTCCTGAAGGAGGCGGTTCCTTTGCGCATCTCCTTCACCTCTTGGATCAGCGAGTTCAGGACCTTTCTTATGCCTCCCATGATGCCGATTTCGATGGGATAGTTCTTTCCCAGTTCCGTGTTATCTATATCAATGTGGATTATCTTCGCCTTTTCAGGGATGATATTGTTTCCGAACCATCCCGTGCTGAACTCGGTGAAGGGAGCGCCCAGCGCCAGTATGACATCGGCATCTTTGAAAGCCTTATGGGCGTAGGGCCGTCCGTGAAGTCCTATCACGCCCAGGGCAAGTGGATGGTTCTCCGGAAAAACGCCTTTATGACCTTCAGAGCCCGCCACCGGCATAGCCAGCAGCTCCGCCAGTTTTATCAGTTCGCCCTGAGACCCCGACCATCCAACCTCCCCGCCCGCCAGGACTATCGGTTTCCTGGCTTTGAGAAGAAGCTTTGCCGCCCTGGTGATATCATCCGGAGAACCGCCGGGTTTATTATCGGCGCGGTACTTGTCGGGAGGAAGCAGCTTCGCGGAAGCTGTCTCATCGAGGATGTCCCGTGGTATGCCCAGATAAACAGGACCTCTCTTGGGTGACAGAGCTGTGCGGAAAGCCATTTGCATGAGGTCCGCCAGTCTTGAGGCCCTTTCCACTCTGATAGACAGCTTGCTTATCGGCTTCATGACTGCGACGGCATCCAGACCGTGGTGCATGGAAGAGCCTTTTCCGTGGAATTTCGTGCCGTCCTCGATAGCCATGAGCAGGCTCGGGGCGAAAGTGTGATAGGCCTGGGCCATTCCCGATGCGCAGTTGGTCACTCCCGGGCCGGGTCCTACCAGGCACGGACTCACCTTACCCGTCGCTCTGGCGTAGCCGTTAGCCATGTACATGGCCCCCTGCTCATGCTGGCTTTGAATATAGCTAATCTCAGGGGTCTCATAGAACACATCGAGAAGAGGGAGACAGGCGCTGGCGGACATGCCGAAGAGATACTTTACGCCTTCTAACTTGAGACCTTCCACTATGAACCGGGAGCCATTGCCTTCCATGATGATTACCTCCTTTAATTCTCAGCGAATAGTCATGTGCTGGAGCCAGGAGCCAGGAGTCAATAGGCGATGTTTCGATGAGTGGCGGCCTATACGATGGTTATTTCTGGCAGTGCTAATTTAGCACAGTGGAAGTAGAGTATCAAGTGGGTTGTTCTATCTCTCTCAGCAGCTTTTCCGCGTACGACCTGAGCTCGGCGGCTTCCTGTGAACTCGTTTGCCTTACTTTCAGGTATTCCCCCAGTGCATCCAGAGGGCTCAGAGTGCAGGGGTCTCCGGCCAGGCGCAGGCGGCCGCCCGCGGACTGGGTCATATCCCACTTTATTATGGCCACCAGGAAAGCTCCACTGAGGGATTTCCTTATCTCCTGGTCCGCAGGACGAAGCTGATGAGGATGCGGCCACTGGATATTGAGCCGGACTATGGCGTCTTTGACTTCTTCCTGGCGGCGGGCCATTTCCTGCATAAGGGAGGCCTGCGGATTGGCATCGTCCGCTGCCGCCTTCATATCTATTGATATGAATTTGCGGGCCGGCAGTTCTATGAATTTGTATTGTGTTTTCCTTCTCTCCCTGGGTTTACTCTCATCTATCTCTACCAGGTAGAATCCCTTGGGGATGCCCTCATCGCTGAAGTCAATTCTCTCGAGACTGCCGGCATAGACCACTGGAGGGTCCAGCGCAAAGGATTGACGGCTGTGAATATGGCCCAGCGCCACGTAATCGAATGCGGACAGCGCCAGGGAGCTGGGCAGCAGAGAGTAGTCCCTTTCCAGCGTGTAGCTCTGTTCGGAGCCCAGTTTCGAGCCGGTAACCCAGAGATGGGACGCCAGAATGGCCGGACTATCACTGGAGATACTCTGAGACTCCCGGCCAACCAGTTCTGTCACTATCCCGGACATCTCCTGATTCAGAGAGTCGTAGGACAGTGCCTTGTATTCCTCTTTAGCTGTCAGAGAGCTGCGCCACAGCCAGGGAACGGAGAGCACCTGCACCTTGCCGTTTCTGGTGGGTATGTTGAACACCTGAGGCCGCCTGGAGGTGTACACCGGGGCCTGACTTGTCTCCTCCGTCCCCTCACCTCTTACGTGCGTAGCCGCGGCATTGCCATTCGGCGCGGTCAGAACGCTGAAAATATCCACGGAGGAAGCTTTGTTTGGCGAAGGGTGAAGGTCATGGTTGCCCGGCACGAGCACAACAGGTATGCCGGCGCGGGAAAGCTTCATAAGGCGGCCGGCAAACTCCCTCTGGTAGGTCTGGGTCGGGTCCTTGCGCTGATAGGCATCCCCGCAGAACAGCACCAGTTCAACGCCTTCCGAGACGGCGTATTCCACCAGCTTATCGAAAGCGGAGAGGAAGTCCTCCAGCCGGGCGGACAGTCCGGTCTGCGGATTGAGAACGCCGTAGCTTTCTATGCCGAGATGGAGGTCGGCAAAGTGTATTATCTTCATCCTTCACCTCTCTCTACTCCATAATCTCTACTGTTATCTACGACTGTTTGCTCTCTACTTTGCTGGCCCCCGAGGGCAGGATATCGAAGGGCTCGCCGCCTAGCTTGGCCGCCAGGACTGAAGCGAGGTTCTGCCGGGGCAGCCTTATCTGGTTCATGCTTTCCCTGTCTCTTAAGGTAACCTGGTTGTCCTCCATTGACTGGAAATCTATCGTCACGCAGAAAGGCGTGCCGATCTCGTCCTGCCTCCTGTAGCGGCGGCCGATGCTCTGGGCGTCGTCATACTGCACCGTCCAGCATCTGCGCAGCTCGCTGTGGATATCCTGGGTCATTTTTACCAGGTTTTCTTTTTTGCTAAGCGGAAGAACGGCGACTTTGACCGGAGCCAGGGCCGGATGTAGGTGAAGGATGACCCTTATGCCCTCCTTGTCCTTCTCCTCGGCATAGGAATCCAGCAGGAATGCCAGCGCGGAGCGGTCCACTCCGGCCGAAGGCTCGATGGAGTAGGGTATGAAGTGTTCATTGCTTTCTTCATCGAAGTATTTCAGTTCTTTTCCGCTGAATTTGGAATGCTGCGAGAGGTCGTAGTCCCCGCGGTTGGCTATGCCCTCCAACTCCGACCAGCCCATGGGGAAGAGATACTCCACGTCATAGCAATCCCGGGCATAGTGGGCCAGTTCTTCCGTTCCGTGCTGCCTCAGCCGGACATGCTCCTTTTTAATACCCAGGCCGGTGTACCAGTTCAGGCGCTGCTCCAGCCAGTATTGCAGCCATTTCTCGTCTGTCCCGGGCTTGACGAAGTATTCCATCTCCATCTGCTCGAACTCGTGGCTGCGGAAGATGAAGTTGCCCGGCGATATCTCGTTGCGGAAAGCCTTGCCTATCTGGGCGATTCCAAAGGGAATTTTCTTCCTGGAAGATACGAGAATATTCTGGAAGTTCACGAATATGCCCTGGCAGGTCTCGGGGCGCAGGTATATGGTATCGGCCTCCTGTTCCACCGGGCCCATCAGGGTCTTGAACATCAGGTTGAACTGTCTGGGGGGCGTCAGTTCCCCGTCGCAGGAGGGGCAATGACCTTCTTCCCTGACTTCGTCCAGGCGGAACCTCTTGTGACAGGTTTTGCACTCCACCAGGGGGTCGGTGAAGCTCTCAACGTGCCCGCTGGCGGCCCAGACCTGGGGATGCATCAGGATGCTGGCATCCACGCCCGCCACATCGTCCCTTTCCTGCACCATGTACTTCCACCAGGCGTTCTTTATGTTCTTCTTCAGCTCCACGCCCAGGGGGCCGTAGTCCCAGCAGCTTGCCAGTCCGCCGTACAGCTCGCTGCTCTGAAAGATGTAGCCGCGGCGTTTGCAGAGGGAGACCATTTTATCCATGTCAACGGGGGAAATATTCTTAGAAACCATAATATTAAATCCTGACTCTCATCACGTTTAAATAGCTGCGATTATTATAACATCTGGGAAGACTCGCAGGGGCCCCGATGGATCGGGGCCCAATCATTAGGCAAATTTGAGAATCGCCTCCACTCACGAAGAAGCTATGCGGTTTTCGTGAGTGTAGACATTCATTCTCTTTCCGCGGACAAAGCCTATGAGGGTGATGCCCAGCTTCTCTGACAGCCGCACAGAGAGGTCCGTTGGCGCGGCCTGGGAGACCACGATTGGCACTTCCCTCTTGGAGGCCTTCAGGACTATCTCCGAGGACAGCCTTCCGCTGCTCACCAGTATCTTGTCCCTGGTATATATGCCGTTGAGGAAGCAATAGCCGAACACCTTGTCCACAGCGTTGTGCCTGCCGATATCCTCGCTGAAATACAGAAACTTCTCCCTGTCGCAGAGGGCCGCTCCGTGCACTCCGCCTGTAACTTGAAAGAGCTTCGATTCCTTCTGCAGCCTCAGTGCCAGCGCGAATATTTCCCTCGGAAGCACCTTGAGGTCGGACTGCACGGGCATAGCCAGAGCCGCATCGAGGGGGCTATAGAATGTCGCCCCTTTGGCGCAGCCGGAGGTAACCAGGCGTTTGTACATCATTTCCTCCAGGTGGGCCTTTACCTCTTTGAGTTCCACCCAGACCATGCCCTTTTCCTTGCTGACGACTATCTTCACTATGTCGTCCTTTTCCTGGACCATGCCCTCCGCCCAGAGGAAGCCGACCGCCATCAGGTCGAGGTCGACAGGGGTGCAGAGCATGGTGAGAATCTCTTTGTTGTTGATATAGATGGTCAAAGGAGATTCCCTGATAATGCCGTCTTCTACGTGGCTTCTTTTGTCAGCGGATATGCGCAGCACCTGCCGCAGTTCAACCTTGTCGTCGAGGTCGGGGATCTGCTGCGCCAACTCGCTTACGCGCGCTGAAAGAGCATCGGCCGCTGGCGCCGCGCTATCAGTAGGAGTCTGGGTCATAGAGTATTTTCCATATGATTTTTATCAAAATGTTAACATGGAAATATCTTAATTGGCAACCTGCTCCAGGTTTGGAGAAAACTCCTACGCAGGCGGCACGGTAAAGCTGGCGGAAGTACGAACAAAGATGTTTCCCCGGTCATCTGCCTCGCTTCAATTTCTTCTCTGATAGATATTCTTCACGTTCTTCCGACACTCTATAAAATGGTCTTATTGAATCGGGAAATGCAACATGATTAAGGTGCTCATCCGTCCGATTAAGATGATCATCACGGAGGCGAAAATCAGATTCAAAATGATTAAGATGATCATGTTTTGGGGATGAGCATCTTAATATTATGCCCTGTTAACAACAGTAATGTACAGAAAGCAACTGAAACATTATAATATAAACAGCACGAGGACTATGATGGAAGAAATAAGAGGGGCGAAATTACCGGATTACGAAAGCCAATGTTGGCATATTTCTTCTGTCAACGATAATCAGACCGGCAGCCAGAGAAAGCGCTTTTAACCGGTTGGAAAGCGTGGCCGAGTAACTTTTCCTGATAACAGAACGTGCCAGAAAATCATGTCTAGGAAAGTGCGGAACTGCGGCAAGGTTACAGCGCTTACCGCGCCTTACACACCTTCACCTTCTGCACGGTGCCCTGCATGCAGCCGACGACTTTGTCGGTGCGGTTCCAGCTAATCGGGCTGATGGCATCGTGGGAGGGCCAGTGGCAGTCCCTGGCAAGAGGTGTGATGGGGTGCCCGAAGATTTTAGCTATGCCTATCGTATCGGGGCGGATGCCCTGCGAAAGCGACAACTTGCCCTGGGTCTTTCCGGTCTCCGATTCGACGATAACTTCGTTCCCTTCCTGAAGCCCTTTGGACGCTGCCGTCTTCGGGTTCATTACCACTTTAACCAAGCCTCTTTCATGTTCCGCGAGCTCGATGAGCCAGGGAAGCTCCACGTCGTTGCCCCATGCAAGCACCGGGCTGTTGTATGTGGTGCAGTACAGGTCATATTCAGGCGGCGGTTCTATATCCAGGATCGGCGGGAAATATTCGGGCAGAGCCACATATTCCGAGGTGTCCCACCACTCTATTCCTATCTTTTCCAGGTTCTTCTTCAGGTCCCGGCCTGTTTTCAGAACATGCTCCTGGTAGGGCAAGGGGTAGCGCGTTTTCTTCGCCAGCATTTCGTCGTGGACCTCGTACTGTTCCCGGGGAGGAACGGGAGCGACAAATCCGCCGTGCTCCTTGAACCATTCCAGGTCCTTCTCGCCGTTGGTTACCGATAAGGCAGCCCTTTCCTGAATTTCCAGCCAGGTGTAGCGTCGTGTCGGCTCGAGTGCGTACTGCTTATTCAGCCTGGACATCCTGCCGAGCGTCTGGTTGTATTTGTCCAGAACGCCCACCCTCTCCGCGAGCTCAGCCATAACATCCCCTACGTCGCGGGTGTTATGGAGCGGCTCCGTCACGGGTTGGCGCAATATGTATCCGGATGACTTTGTCCCTATGCTCATTTCCTGCGGTGTAAGCTCCATATGCTCAAGGTCGGTATTGTCTGGCAGAACGATGTCCGCCAGCCAGCTGTCTTCGTCCATCACATAGGCAAAGGATACAAAGAAAGGTATGTTCTGCGCCGCCTGTTCCATTATCTTGAAATCGCCGATGGACATCATGGGATTGGAACGCCACCGGATATAGGCCTCTATTTTTGGCGTGCCCAGCTTATCCGGATTCGCCATATTGAGATAAGCGAGGTGGGTTAGGGTGCCGTGCGTTATGCTGTATGGCATGAAGGTGCCGCTGGCATCCACTGTCTTGGGAGGCCATTCGAACTCGGCGTCCTGAAAAGCCAGCATTCCATCTTTGCCCGGATGAATGCCGTGGGACGCGCCCTCCATCCTGGCTCTGCCGCCCCAATGACCTCCCGGGACTTCCATGGCTCCCATCAACGCGCTGAGGATGTGGTTGGCCAGGATGCACTGGTAGGCCCGCATGACGGCGTTGATGCCTCTTCCCAGCTTGGCGGCTACCGGCCTGTAAGGGAACTCCTTCCCGTCAAATGTTATGGTCTTTCCGATCTGGGCATTCTCCACCCAGTCTCTGGCTAGCTCCCTGATTGTGGAAGCACGCACTTCGGTGACTTTCTCGGCCCACTCCGGGGTATATTGCGTGACGTGGTCCTTGAGTACCTGGAAGGCGGGCCTGACTTCTTTTCCGTTTACCTGGTATGTCCCCAGCAGCGCCAGCCTTTCCGGCTGCTTGCCGTCATTGGGTTCGAGCGGAACGGCCTGCCTCGATGTTTTGTCCCAGACTAAAATATTGCCTTTCTCATCCCTCAGGAAGAGGCCGTCCTTTCCCACAAGATAAGGCGAGTTGGTCATTTTACATAAGAATGGCTCATCCCATTTGCCTATCTCGTTCAGAATTACCTGTATCATGGAGAGCATAAGGGCTGAATCCGTTCCGGGCCTTATGGGTATCCATTTGTCACCTTTGGCGGCGGTGAGAGATAGCCGCGGGTCAATGACGACTATTTTCATTCCCCGGTCCTTTGCGCTTTCAAACTGATAGTTCTCGCTGACTCCTCCGGACGCCATCTGGTTGCGGCCGAATATGATGAGATAGTTGCAGTGGTTCAAATCCGGTTCGCAGGTGAAGGCGCCGTGCCACAGGTTACCGAAGATGTGTTCTCCCTGTGTGCAGCGGATGCCTCCGCCGCCCCCCAGAGCATTCCTGGTCCCGAAAGCCTGCTTGAATGCCACCAGCGCCGACCTTCCCAGCGAGGTAGCCTGCGGGCCGCCGATTCCCACGTTGAGACCGTTCGGGTTTTTCTGATGCACGGCCTTCAGCTTTTCGGCGCAGATATCCAGCGCCTCGTCCCATGATATCTCCACAAAGCCGGGGTCCTGGTCATAGCCTTTTTTGGGATTGGTGCGTTTCAAAGGGGCCTTGATGCGGTGAGGATTGTATAGTTTCTGCAGGATTCCATAGGCCTTGGCGCAGAGGCGTCCGTGGTTCAGGCTGTGTTCGGTGAAGTCCTGGTTCCCTTCGATTTCCACGGCTTTGCCGTCCACGACATGGACTCGAATCATATCCGGCCCGCGGTTGCAGACGGTGCACAGAGTGGGAATCCACTCGTCCTGCTTGGTTGTCTTAGCTGCTAGTTTTGAACGTTTGACCTGTGTTTTCATATTTTCCCAATACCGTCGTTCTCAAAATCTCGTAGGAGACCCTGGCACATCGGGGTACTGCGCGTCCGCGGCGAAACTCGCCCGTTAGACCAGAAGTTCCCAGATTTTTTCCTTTGGCAGGGGCAGTCGCCCGATGTAATAAACGGAAGGCTCGGTGCCAAGCTCCTCCAGGATGGTCCATCCGCCCTTCTCACGGATAAGTCTGGATACTTCGCTGTCAGGGTCATCAAGGTCGCCGTAGTGCCGCGCCGCTGTAAGGCAGGTGAGGACGCAGGCAGGCTTCTTCCCTTCGCGGGTCCTGTCCAGGCAGAGGTGGCATTTCTCCACGATTTCGTCAGCCGGTTCGTCAATCAAAGCCCTGGCGACTTCAAAGTACGTCCGGCTGTCCTGTCCTTCCAGGTAAGCGTAGCGGACACCATATGGACAGGCCAGCATGCACGCTTTGCAGCCCACGCATTTCTCGATGTTCACGACCACCGCGCCGTTTTCGGCGTGATAGGTAGCGCCTGAAGGACAGGCCTCCATGCAGGGGGCTTCCTTGCAGTGAAGGCAAATCCTGGGTAAGAAGAACCGTTTCACATCCGGGTACTCCCCCACTTCCCTGTCCTCCACCCGGTTGAAGAAGACACCCGGAGGAGTGTTGTTGGTGGCCTTGCAGGCCAGTGTGCAGGCATGACAGCCTATACACCTCTCCAAGTCTATCACCATTCCAAATCGTGTCATAGTTTACCCCCTTTGTTCCAGTCCTCGACGGAGTGGGAAAGTTGTTTCTGAAGGCCGATACATCGGCCTTCAATCCTCTATCTACTTTCTACTACCTGCTCTCTGCTCTCGCTGTATACCTTCACCTTCTGAACCTGTCCCTGCATGCAGCCCACAACCCAGTCCGTGCGGCGCCAGCCCATGGGACTTACCGCCTCGTGGCAGGGCCAGTGCTCATCTTTTATCACGGGTGTTATCAGATGGCCGAACGCCTTGCCTATTCCGATGGTATCCGGCCGGATGCCCTTGATCAGGCTGGCTCTGCCCTTCGTCTTGCCGCATTCGGACTCCACCACGATCTGGTCGCCTTCGCTGATTCCCCTGGCCTGCGCCGTTTCGGGATTCATTACTATCATGGGCAGGCCGTGCTCGTGCTCGGCCAACTCCACCAGCCAGGGAAGTTCCACATCATTGGCCCAGGCGAAGACCTGGCTGTTGTAGGTAGTGCAATAAAGGTCGAATTCCTCGGGCACCTCGGTGTCAAGAACGGGCGGGAAATATGTTGGCAGGGGCAGGTATTCCGAGGTATCCCACCACGTTATTCCAACTCCAGAGAGGTTCTTTTTGAGCTGCTGGCCGGTCTTGAGAATGTGCTCCTGGTACGGCAGGGGATATCTCATTTTCCGGGCTTTCATCTCCGTGTGGAAAATGTACTGCCTCGACGGTGGGATCGGGCGCAGAGCGCCACCCTTTTCCGCGAACCATGTCAGGTCTTTTGTTCCCTGGGAGGTCGAAAGGCACGCCTTGGCCACAGTATCTTTCCACGTGTAGCGTTTGGCCGGGTCGAGTCTGTTCTTTTCATCGAGGTTCAGCCTTCTGCTGAGCATATCGTTGTATCTTCCCAGTATTCCCAGCCTCTCCGCCAGCTCGGAACAGATATCGCCCACATCCATGGTGTTGTAAAGCGGCTCAACCGCCGGCTGTCTTATGACCATTCCCGCGAATTTTGTGCCCACGCTCTGCCCCAGCGGAACGATGTCCCAGCGCTCCAGGTCGGTGTGGTCCGGCAGCGCCAAGTCGGCAAACCAGGTTTGCTCGTCCATGACATAGGCGATGGAAACGAAGAACTTTATGTTCTTCGTCGCCGCCTCTATTATGTTGGGGTCGCCCACGGTTACCAGCGGGTTCTGTCTCCATCGCACATGGCCTTCCACGGGAGGAGTGCCCAGCTTTTCGGGGTTCGCCAGATTGAGATAGGCCAGGTGAGTGAGGTGCCCGTAGACTTTGGAATATGGCAGGAATGTGGAGGTGACGTCAACTGACTTCGGCGGCCATTCGAACTCTGTTGTGTCGTAGCGCAGCATTCCGTCAGTTCCGGGAATCAGACCCCTGAAGGTGCCTACCGGGTCCACCAGCCCGCCCCAGTGACCGCCGGGTACCTCCATGGAGCCGACAATCGTGGCCAGGATATGGTTTGCCAAGATGGTCTGGTAGGAGCGCATCACGCCGGTGATACCCCTTCCCAGCTTGGTAGCCACAGGCCGCAGGGGAAAGACCTGGCCGTCGAGTTCAATCGTGGCGCCTATCTGCGCGTACTTTACCCAGTCCTTTGCCAGCTGCCGGACGGTATCCGCGCACACTTCGCTGACCGATTCAGCCCATTCGGGCGTATATTGTCTTACGTGGTCCTTGAGCACCTGGAAGGACGTTTTGCAGGCTGTGTTCTTGTGAGTGAACTCTCCCACCAGGGCCAGCCTCTTCGGCTGCTCCGGGTCGCTGTTGTCAACTGCTGCGGCCCGCTTGCTTATCTTATCCCACGCCAGGACTTTTCCCTCTTCGTCACGCAGGAAGTAACCATCGGGTCCAACCAGGTATGGAGAGTTGGTCCTTTCCAGGAGGAAAGGTTCATCCCATGCGCCCAGTTCGTTCAAAATGACGTTTATCATGCCCAGCATGAGCGCAGCGTCGGTACCCGGCTTGACAGGAATCCACTGGCATCCCTTGGCCCCTGTGGGAGACAGCCGCGGGTCGACAACTACCATCTTCATGCCTCGTGCCAGGGCGTTGGCGTACTGGTAATTCTCCGCCACCCCGCCGGAGGACATGGGGTTGCGTCCGAACACCAGCAGGTAATTGCAGTAGTTGAGGTCGGGCTCGCAGGTGAAGGCGCCGTGCCACATGTTGGCGAACATGTGCTCGCCCTGGGTGCAGCGGATGCTTCCCCCTCCTCCAAGTTGCAGATGAGTGCCAAAAGCTTCGGCAAAAACCTGCATCGGAGTTCCACCCAGGCTCGTACCCTGCGGACCACCGGAGGTCCAGCTGAGCCCGTTGGGGTTATTTTCAAGGATGGGCTTGAGCTTTTCCGCGAAAATGGTCATGGCCTCGCCCCAGGTTATCTCTACAAAGCATGGGTCCTGGTCCCAGCCCTTCTTGGGATTAGTCCGTTTCATGGGGTTTGTTATGCGGCTGGGGTTATAGAGTTTCTGTATGGCCCCGTATGCTTTGGCACAGAGGCGACCGTGGTTCTTGCTGAGTTCCGCTATGTCAGCGTTCCCTTCTATTTCCACGGCCTTCCCGTCTACGACGTGGACTTTCGCGGTGTCCGGGCCACGGTTGCAGATATAGCAAAGCGTAGGAAGCCATTCATCCTGGCGGACGCGTGGCTCCGGCGCACGAGCCGCCGGCTTCCCGCCTTTTCGCGTTGGCCCACCTTTGGCGGGTTCCGTCTTGACTGCAGTCCTGGCAGGCCGCTTCGTTATCATATCCTTACCCCTTGAACTTCAAAGATTTTTGATTTTTTATCTTTGATTTTTGATTTATGTCCTTCCCCATTTCTGGAAGAGAGAAGGCAGGAGACCGTCAACGCTTGTACCGGATCTTATTAGCCCCAGGAATACGCCGCTACGCTCCACAGGTTTTCCTATGCCGATAAGTCCCACAACTCTATTATCTTTTACTACAAGCTTCTTGTAAAATTTCCTATCTGGAGAAAGTTCACTCAGCACCTCAAACCCCTGGCCTTCAGGCGGGGTGTGAAGGCCGGCCGAGGCGAAGCTCACATCGAAGTGCTTCGCCGTATTCTGGGCGAGTCCACCCAGGAATTCCGTCCGGCTGCCGGCCATATTGGCTCCGGCTATTCTGCCCTGGGCGTAGCCGTTGCTCCAGGTCAATATCGGCCTCCGGGCATGGGCGATCAGGTCCAGGCCTTCGGCGGCGTCACCCGCGGCATATATCCCCTTCACGCTGGTTTCCATATGTTCATCTACCATGATTCCTTTGTTAACGGCTATCTTTGTGCCCTGGACCAGGTCAGTGTTGGGCCTGACTCCCACTGCCACCACCACCAGGTCGGTGGGGATTTCTTCTCCATTGTTAAGTTTCACAGCTCGGACCTTCTTGTTCGCGCCCCCGATGATCTCCTGCGCCGCCACGGAAGTATGGATGGCCGCACCCTGTCTGCTAAAAACGTCCCGCGCGACGGCAGAACCCTCCTTGTCCAGTATTGGCGCCAGCAGGCGGTCCAGAAGCTCCACCACGTGCACTTTTTTGTCCATATTGAGAAAGGCTTCAGCGGCCTGAAGACCGATGAGCCCCCCTCCGATGACCAGGCACGTCTGTATCGTGGGGAGGCTTCGGGCTATCTTTTTGGCGTCGCTCAAATTGGTGAAATGGAAAACGTTCTTGAAATCCAGGCCCTTGATGGGTGGGGTGATTGGCTTGCCTCCGGTGGCGATGAGGAGCTTTTGATAGCCTATCTCGTCCCCGTTGGAAAGATGGACCTTGCAGGCTCCCGTGTGAATGGCCTCGGCCCGGACGCCGAGCACGGGCTCCGCCTTAAACAGGCTGAAGAAATCCGACTCGCAGAAGTTCAGCTCCTTCTCCTTCATTTTTTTGCAGAGGAACTCATAGATGAGAGGCCGGGAATAGGTAGGGTTGGCCTCCTCGGAGATAATAGCAAGGGAGCCGTCAGCATCGACTTTTCTCAGGGCTTTCACGGCGGATACTGAGGCAATAGAACTGCCAACAATCACGTATTTATAATCTTTCATTGGTTACCCCTTTGCTTTCTAAGTAAATGACCTGGCTGACCGACCTTTCAGGGCAATATATAATATTTCGACGTATAGTGTCAAATACGCCGAAGATAGGAATCCTGTAACCTGTATCCTATGTCCAATCAGGCGGTCTCTTTCAGTGTGGCTTTTGGTTTCCTTCGCAGCCTGAAGAACACCGCCACAGCGATTACCGTAGCCGCCAAAGCAGCGAAGACCATCCAGGTGGCGGTTTTCCCCAGGCTGGAGAGCAGGTACTGATGGGTATGGCCGGTGAGCATCCCTACCGACATGTACAGAACATTCCACAGAAAATTGGATGAGGCCGCGAAGAAGGCAAAAGGAAGATAGGAAATGCGGAATACGCCGGCTGCGATTGTCATGACAGGCATGGGTATGGGCAGCATTCTTCCAATCAGCACCGAGAGCGGGCCCCAGCGGTCTATGTACAACCTGATCCTTGAATGGGATGAATCATCGGACTGCCTGTACAGGAACTTGTTGAATCTTCCGAAGATTCTGAGCAATCCCATCCGGCTCATCCAGTACAGGGAGGACGAACCTATGGCGCCACCGGCGACATTAACCGGGATCAGCCACAGGACCATCATGTCTCCCTGTGAGAGCTGATAGCCGGCATAGACGAAGAGGCCGCTCAGTATAAGGGGGAATGGAACGCCGAACTCTTCCAGTATGAAAACGGGCAGCAGAACAATGGGATTCCTGAGCGATGCGTTCAGGGTTGACGATAGGGCGCCTAACAGGCCTTCCATCTTACCATGGCCTCAGACGGGCGTGAAACTGTCCGTTTTTCTTGCTTATCCAAAGGCGCTCTTTCCTGCCGAAGAAGCGCCACCTTATATTGAGTGGAAGAGTATAGCAGATGACGACATTATCCGCTACTCTGTGCAGCTCTGCAAGGGCCCTTTCGAATTCGTGGACCGAGGGAAGGTAGTCCAGGACGAAGCTGACAAAGGCGGCCCCGAAGTAGCCATCCGGATAGGGGATGCTGCGCACATCGGCTACGCAGCCGCCCCTGGGGCAGTCCTTTAACACGCCTGGGTCCAGGTCAATGGTAACATCCCCGCAGGTGTACACCTTGATGCGGTTATTGCCCGGTCTGCCCACGACAAGCAGTGGTTTCCCTTTTGCGCGGGCATGTTCCTGGGCACGCCTGAACCTGGCGTGGCGGTCCCGGAACTCGTAGGCGACAACTATTATCTGGAAAAGAATGAAGGCAGCGAATATTAACAGAGCGGCTGAAAGAACGGTCAAAAGCGCGTTTTCCTTCTCACGGACGGAGTATTCTCCATTATCGGCAACCGTCGTTACCGCACGGCCCGGGTACAACGAAATATTAGCAGATAGGCTTCAAACCCGCAACGGAAAGCCGTCAGCGACCCGGTTAATCTTCCTGAGCAGGTAATGGAACGAACCCCTAAAACTGGACTAGGGTTAGGAAGGCAGATGTCCGAGAGCCAGCGCAATTGAACAACATGCCTCTTTGTGACCTTCTACCATATATTCCAAGCACTTGTGAAGCAAGCTGTCTAGAAGTGCGGACGAAAACCCCTTTTTGGCATGTTTTTCTCCCAAAAATCATATCTGCCGAGCGCCAAAATGACAGCGATTTTGGACTTTTCGGCCTGACTTCTAGCTAAGGTTCTATATGTCGGTAGATAGAGCCTTGACTTCCGCTTCACGTTTCAGAAGTGTTCGGACCATGAGAGTTGCCTCATACAAATTCTCAGCCACATAATCAGAATTAACAGGTAATGCACCTTCTTCTCTCCCTGCTTTACCCGTTTTAAGGAGAACAGTTACGCACCCTACCTTTCCACCCGCCGCGATGTCAGAGGTCTTATCACCTATAAGAAAGCTTCTAGAAATCTGGCCGAAAAGCCACTTTCAGAAAACTATTTTGAATTAATTGACGTTGTCTCCCCAAATCGATAAGCGGATGATGAAAGAAATTAAAAAAGCCTTTAGAAAGGCTAGAAAAATGTTGG
>Ga0209514_10000837_pt1 | contig 58410 bp, 55 predicted proteins | sample Subgrocontami58m_FD_187452 | JGI IMG/M metagenome (GOLD analysis project Ga0209514, IMG submission 187452) | Subsurface groundwater microbial communities from S. Glens Falls, New York, USA - GMW37 contaminated, 5.8 m (SPAdes) (version 3) | ecosystem: Environmental > Aquatic > Deep subsurface >... | reverse complement strand
AACTGATTTTCCAGATACATCCAGACCGACGTAATTCATCCAAACCACCTCGTTTATATTTTCCAAGGTGGCTTTTCATAACGTCAGTTCCAGTGTTCCTCCTGATTTCCACCCCCCCCCCGCTCGGCTATGCAAAATGTTGCAGTAGACTTAGCAGACCAATTTTATCAGGTTTTTTTCCTTGCTTGGGCTTGTTTTAATTTTTATCACTAATGTATATTTTTAGTCATAAAAGTATATAAAGTGAAATCCGCACAGTGAAAGCAGGTGAACAATATGGGATTCAGACTTAACGGGAAAACAGACATTGTGAAGAATACGCAGGGCATAAGCAATGTGCCTTCGCTTCCTCCGCTGTTCAATTACCTGCTTGCAATGGGCTCGGATGCGCAGGTGATGACCGCGGATGGGCTGGCGGCGCGTTTTGATGCGTTGAATAAAACCATGACCCAGATGGGGAACGAACTGGACGACGCTGCACGGAGGGGCGGGCTGTTCACATCGTCCGTACATGCGTTAAGCAGCGCCGGATTTGGAAAAGAAACCGCTGCAACGCATGCGGCAGAACCCATGAGGCTGAGTGTCACAAACGGGGAGAAGAAATACTTCGAGGAGGCGGTGATGCCGCTGCTTGAATTCCTTGGCGCGAAGATTATTTCGCACAAAATGGAAACAGATTATGTGTTTGCGCAGGAAAGCAGGAAGAATTATTACCTGATAGATATGCCGCGGGTGGACATGCGCATGGACACTGCGAAATTTGAGGGGAAAATCGGGGTGGTGCTGGCAAATTACCATCAGGCGCAAATCGATGTGCAGGTGAAGCCGGGCATTGTGGAGGCGTTCATCGGCATGGCAGGCGGGGTGTTTGCCGAAATCACCAAGGGCAGGGGGCAGGACTATTTGGCAAATGCAGGCGGAAGGGAATTCGCGTTCAGGCAAAATGGCGGGGAGGCCGCCGGGTTCACAACCATGATGATTAGCGCGTACCATGCCTGCCCGGTGCTGTACGCAGGCATGAATTCCAAGATGATTGTTGGCCTGCAATGATTTTATTGAGGTTTTTTTCCTTTTTGGGCATCAATTTGGTTTAGTTGCCTGCCTGCCCGGTAAGCCCTGAAGTTTTCCACGCAGGTCTTGGCGATGCTTTCCAGCGCCTCTTTTGTGTAGAATGCGATGTGCGGCGTGATAAGGACGTTCGGCATGCCCAAAAGCACGTGGTTGAGAAGGGCGGTGCGGATGGCCGAGGCGCGCGCAGTGCCCTGTGTGAGCACTTCCCTTTCCTCGCGAATTAATGGCTCTTCTTCCAGAACATCCAAGGCAGCCCCGCCAAGCTGGCCTGAGGCGAGTGCGCGCGCAAGCGCCTGCGTGTCTACAATGCCGCCGCGGGAGGTGTTGATGAGAATGGCGCCCTTTTTCATTTTCGAGAGGTTTTTGGCATTGATTAGGTGGCGGGTTTTATCCGTTAGCGGGAGGTGGAGGGTGAGGATGTCGGCTTTTGCCAATACGGTGTTGAGCGGGGCGTAGGAGTAGCCGAGGCGGTTTGCCAAGTCATATTTCGGCGTGGGCTCGTATGCCAAAACATCCATGCCGAATCCTTTTGCTATTTTTATCACGTGTGAGCCTATGTGCCCCACGCCAAGCACGCCAAGCGTCTTGCCAAATAATTCCGTGCCCATGAAGCCCTGCACCGAAAAATCTCCGTGCAAGACGCGTTCGGTTGAGGGGGGGATGTGGCGGATTAGGGAAAGCATTAGTGCGAATGTGTGCTCGGCAACGGTTTTTTCCCCGTAAGTGGGGACAAATGCAACAGAGATGCCCTTCTTGCGGCAGTAATCAAGGTCAATGTGGTCGTAGCCTGTGGAGAAGGTGCAGATGAACTTGAGTTTTGGAAGCGAGGAGAGTATTTTTGCATTGCATTTGGAATAGATGAATACTCCGATGCAGTTGGCATCCTTTGCAATATGCAGGGTTTTTTCATCCAAATTTTCCGGATGGAAGGAGGCGGAAAAGCCGCTGCCTAGGTGTTTTTGGACGAAGTCGACCTCCCATGGCTCCAGGCCGAAGAATGCGCATTTTAGTTTTTCAGCCAATGAAACACCGATGGAAAAGAAATTTTTTGGAAAGCCGGATTTTCAAAAAGACGAGTGTGGGAGGTGAAAATGCCCCGGCTTTCCAAAAGCGTGAAGTGATGGACGAAATGAAATGCAAGCGGACAATTGCGCAGATGGCAATTGCATGCGGAGGCAGAGGCGGCAAGCGGAAGCCCAATCATCCGCCCCTTATTGCGGGGCGGCGTTGCGGCTGATTTTTTTAGCATGTCTTGGGAGGGGGATGCGCAAAAACAAGTGTGTGGGAGGTGAATTGGCGCATCCCTCCCCCTAAAACCATGCTGTTTGCCCGATTTTACGGGACTTGGTCGCCTTGCCGTATTTCATGCAAGCGTGAGTCATTTCATCCGATAATATACCACCCTCCCCGCCTGCCTTTTCTCGAGCACCCCGAGCTCGAAAAGATGGTTGAGGCGGGAACTGGCTGCGTTTTTTCCCTTGTACCCAAAGTGGGTGCGGACGTCTTCCGCGCACACCGTACCCTTGGAGCGTATGCATGAAACAATTTCTTCGTCAACAGATGGAAGCAGGAATTCATCCGGCTTTGGAGGCTCGGGGGATTTTGGGGAGGGGCGCATCCTTTCCTCCATTTTCCCAATCCTCTCCTCCATTTTTGCAAGCCTTGAGTCAAGAGTCTCGAGTATTGTCTTGAGGATGCGGTTGGAATTTTCCCTCTCTTCTGCCAATTTGTGCAAAAGCGAGCCTTGCACAACCGGGTCGCGCATCTTCTGCAAATCCACTCCGATGTTTGACACTTCGTTGTGGATTGCCGCTATCTCCTGATGCACAACTGGCTGCTTCGCGGATGCGCGATGGATAGGTTTATATTCCTCGTCAGACATGCCAACCAACATCGATTGCAGGCGCAACATTGCCATGAACATGTCATGGCAGTGTCACAACGCTGCTGTGATATAATCATGATGAAGTCATGATAATATTTATAAAGCATATAGTTCACACGGCGTGGGATGACACAACTATTTCAACACGAAAAATACAGCACTATAACTATAGGTGTGGATTTGGACGTTGGGGAGGCATCCGCGGCCGCATCTTCACTTTTTGCCGCCCACCAGGTGCAGGGAATTCGGAAGCTCCATTCTACGCTAATTACCGAAGTGGCGCTGAAATACTCCGGGTGCGCGATTTCAGAGGAGGAAATAACGCAACTGGCTGCGTTGGGAAAAGGAAGGTAAGCGGCATGGTTGACGAGGAAAAAAAAGCCCCGGCAGGCGGTGGGGAAAAAAAGGCGAAAATAATAATTGACGAAAGGGAAGGCTCGGAATTTGGAAGGCTGCTTGCAGGGCATGGGGCGGAAATTGAATGGAAAACGCTTTCGGTCGGGGATTTTGTTCTGTCTGAAAGGCTTGTTGCCGAGAGGAAAACTAGGGCGGATTTTGAGAACAGCATAATTGACGGGAGATTGTTTGAGCAGGCAAAAAGATTGGGCGAAAGTTATGAAAGGGCGGTTGTGATTGTGGAGGGGGAGGAGTCAAGCGGGAGGGTGAAGAAGGAGTCTTTGCTTGGCGCGTATTCCTCCCTTGTGGCGGATTTTGGCCTGGCGGTTTTTTTCACACGGAATAGTGAGAAGACATGCGAATTGCTTTTTGCCCTTGCAAAGCACGAGCAATTGGCGAAAAAAGTGCAGATGCGCGTGATGGAAAAGCCCAAGTGCCTGACGGTTTCGGATTACCAGAAGGCGATTATTGAATGCCTGCCGGGCATCGGGCCTGAAACCGCGCGGAAATTGCTTGCGTATTTTGGGACGCCGCAGAATGTGCTCACTGCGGATGAGAAAAAGCTCTGCGAAGTGGAAGGAGTGGGGAAGAAGAGGGCGAAAATGCTGCGCTCGGTGCTGGAAGGGGTGTGGAAGGAGGAGGAATAGTTTATATATAAATAACCATAAATAGTAACATGCTATTCAAGCGAAATGGTCCTTCTGAAAGCCAGGCGAGCAAATCCATTGTACCGGTATTCCCAGGGCGGCTTTTGAAACACTCCGGGAAATCGGATAGGATGAAGGCGTATTTTGTCGACACCGGAGCGCGGATTGCTTTCTACGTGCCGGTAATCGGAATATGGGAATTATTTGCCGCGGGCATGGAAGACACCAAGGTGTTGAAATCAAGAGTGGCGGCGGTTGGCATAAATTTCGTCATCGGAAGGGTGCATGGCAAAGCCCGCGAATTTGCCAGAAGAATTTCAAATACGACAGATGAAAGCCCGGAAAAAAGGAAAAGCACTGCGGACACTGTTGCAGGCTTTGTTGTCGGCGTGACATCCTATGCCTTGATGCTGGTTGTTGCGGGAGCGACTCTGACGCAATCGATTATCGCGTTTCCATTTGCACTGATATTCACGTCCCTTACCGGCAGGCCGTACGGAATTTTCAATGATTGGCTTAGGGGGAGAAATGGGCTTGAGCCTGTTTATTCGAAAAAGAAAGAGCGCGTGGCGGCGGAAGATTCGAACTGAAATTACCCGTACCCCTGATACCATCGTTCGTATTCATTATGCGTGGCGAAACAGCAGCATATCGTTTCCAAATTCCCCCTATCAAATTATCCCTTTCAGTTTTTCCGAAATTTCCGAGAATTTCTGCGCCTTGACTTTCAAAATCCGCTTGGCCAATTTTGACGAATCCATGGTGAAAACCGAGCCGTAAATAACGAATGAGGAATGCCCCAGGAATTTGCCGTATTCCAGGTCGGAATCCGAAAGCGGATGGGAATACGGATGCGTTGGATTCGAGGTTATCATGCAGATTATGCAAAGCCCGGTTTCCTCGTTGAATTTTTCATTTGTCAGGACAAGCGTTGGCCTGAGTTTTAACGACGAAAGGCCGGAGTAGGGAAATTCCGCAAGATAAACTTCGCGCTGCTTCGGGTGCATAATGACCATCAGTAATATTTCGACCAGACTTTTTCCTCATCTTCCGAGTCCCAAAATTTTTTCAGGTGTTCCGCCGAAGCCAACCTTAGGGGCTCAATTTCTTCATCAATGGAAATTTTAGCCTGTTTTTTCTTGGGTCGTTTTTTCATTCAATAACCCTTTCCCTCATCTGTAAGATTGATACCATCTTTCATATTCCTTGTGCGTAGCAAAGCAGTGTATGATGAAAATGATGCCGTTTTTTTCAGTATAGGCAATCCGCGCCTGCCTTGTCACGTCCTCCTTGAAAAATGGCAACCCGTGCCTCATGTGGCCTCGCGGCGGCATTTTCTCAAGCTTGCCTATATGGTCCATGAAAAAACCCGCTAGCGTGTGCTCGAAAGACTTCAAATCCTCGATCGCCTTTGGTGAATATTCTACTTTCATGTCAGAACCCCAGCATTTTTTTCACTTCGGCATGGGAACGTGTTTTTACCTTGCCGGATTCTATTTCGGCCATAGCATCCGCTACCGCAAGTCCGACAAGCCTATTCTCTTCCTCCTCTAGAATTCCATAATAACTGGTGATAGCCTGCCGCATGGCCTCGGTCATATTGCCGGCATAGCCTTTCTCTATAATTTTCTTTAGTTTTATCTCGTATGGCAAGCCCAAATTCACTATCATATTATCACCACGATATATATTTGGTGATATATTTGATAGCTCATCTGATATATAATTATTATGGCGCGAGTACATGGAAAAATGGAGAAAGTTGGCACTTATAAACCCTAGGAGAGGGTAGCTTTCCGGGCTTTCCGAAAGATACGAGGTGAAGTAGCCGGAAAGACCGTGAGAAATGTCAAATCAATGACCGCAACTTATCTGCCGCCCCCTTAGCTTTCCGAAAATTCTGCTTGTAGTGAATTATGTCTTTTCGCGTTCAAACAGCATACTGCCTTTTATATATGTTTCGGGGAAAATGCAAAAAGATGCTTCTTTGCAAATGAGTAGCCGGGTGGTATGATGGATGACGAAATACTGAAAATCACGATTGCCAAAGTGAGAAGGTGGGAAGGCCAGCCCATCGACAAGGAAAAGCTTGGCAGCCTCAGGGACGAGATTTACAAGAAGACAAGGACGAACAAATTCGCGCCTTTTTCTAATGTGAAGAAGTGGATAAAGGCCGCAAGGAAGGCCATTGCAAAGCAGCGCAAAGAGGCGGAAAAGAAAGGGAAGGCAAAGCCTGCTTCAAAGGGCAGGGAGCCGGACATTCCGGAAGTTTCCGCACATGTGGAGCAGGGGATGCTTGAGCTGAAGGCTGAAATTTCGCCAAAGCCGGTCATTCACACCGAAGTGCCCATGCAAAAGCCCCCCATAGTGTTTGACAAGGTGTATTTGCAGAGCATGACATATGAGATGGCGTCGATGAGAAGCGCCCTGGACCGCATTTCCAAGCAATTGGACAAATTGGAACGGGAACTGCAGAACCACGACGAATAGAAAGAGCGGAATGGGCTTGCAATCCAGCGCCAGCTTTGGCAGGGACGGAAGCGTTTTTATTTTATCCCCCCGTTGCTTGTTTCGGCGAGCAGTTTGTCCTCCGGGGAACTAACAATAAAATTCAATAATTTGCGCATTGCCCTAGATGAATCCGCGCCGGACGGGAGAAGGAAGGCAGACGTGCTTGCGTACATTTCGCACGCACATACAGACCATACGGCGGCATTCGGGGGACCTGCAAAAATCTTTTGTTCTGACGAGACAGCATCTCTTATTGGGTTGGATGCCGCGGACAGGTGCGATGTGCCGCAGGGAATCACATTGCATAATGCCGGGCACATACTCGGCTCCACACAAATCATGCTTGACACCGACAGCCATGGAAAATTGGTATATACCGGAGACTTCAAGATGAGGGACGGCTTGACTGTGAAAGCCGCGCCCATATTGCAATGTGACACCCTAATTGCCGAATGCACCTATGGAAGGCCGGACGTGTCTTTTCCGGATACGCTTGGAGTGTATGCGGATATGGAGAGATGGATGAAGCAGAATAAGGACAATGTTGTGCTGTGGGGGGCGTATGCTTCTGGAAAGGGGCAGGAAGTTGTGAAATTTTTGAATGAGTATTGTGCGTGCGCGCCCGTTGTTTCCGGGAAAATGGCGAAGGTGTGCGGGGAATATTCCAAGGCGGGAGTGAAGCTTGATTTTTTGGTTGCTGGAAGCGATGAGGCGAATGAGGAGATGAGGGGGAATTTCGTTTCCGTGCTGCCGCCGCACCATGCCTCGCCTTTGCTTGCGCACAAACTGGCTTCTGCGCATCGGCGGCATGTGAAAGTTGCTTTGACAACAGGGTGGGCGATGACTCGGCAGCTTTCGTGTGATGCCGCATTTCCATTGTCCGACCATGCTGATTTTGCCCAAATACTTGAGTATTGCCAGGCAAGCGGTGCGAAAGAGGTGTTCATGGCGCACGGGGAGAATTTCAATACGGCTAAAGCCTTGCGGGAAGCCGGAGTTAATGCATATCCGATTGAGCAGAGGCTGGAAAGGCAGACTAAACTGGTTGTTGGAATGGCGCAACCGCCGATTTAATGGCTGTAAACATCATCCCGATTCCTGAAATTCAGGAAAATCAGCCTGTTTTGAAAATACGAATAAACAATACGGAATGGCGGAACCCAACAAGAGCGCTCGCCTTTCATATCATGCGCAAGGGGCTTGCCGATGTCCGGGCGGGAGATTATTTCCTCTATTTGAGTTTTTACCCTATGGGCAACCGAGGCATCCCGGATTTTTCTCATGGCACGCTCGAATTTGCGCGTGTAAATTATTTCGCCTACCACTTTTCCAGCTCTTTCAGGAAATCCTTCTTCTTCATGGATTTGAAATTGCCTTTTTCATAGTCTTCCCACCCCTCCTGCGCAAGGCGTGCGAGGAAAATCTCCTCCTCGATATCTTTGCCGATTGATGAGATGGGGCGCAGAATTATGCTGTTGCCCTTGAATACGAGCAATAATTTGTGCCCCCTTCCAAGGTGCAGCCCCCTGCACATCGACGAAGGAAGCACAAGCTGGTTTTTCGAGGATAATGTTGCGATTGCCAAGTCCATAACCACCACGAGTAAGATATGTAAGGAATTCCTTATATATCTTACAGATTGGAAAAAAAGAAAAAAGCGGCCAAGCCAGGTTTATAGGGGGTTAGTTCGATGGAGGTATCGGCATAGTTGTAGCATCAGCCACAGCCCCCACGGCTATTTCCACCCCGGTTGTCACCGGCATTTCTGCTTTCCTTTTTCGTCCCATGCAAATCACCTTTGCGCGAATAGAAGCGCAAAATGGTGTGCGGATGGGGCGGATATAAGGAAGAGGAAAGGGTGGCTTTCCAGCGGTTCCGAAAACTTTTTTTGCGAAGTGGAAAAAGTAATATAAACCCTAATTGATTCGGAATTGCATGGGATTTTTGAAGTGGCTTTTCATAAAAACGCTCAAAGGGCAGACAGTGCCGTACAAGCACATATTTTTGGCAGGTTCGGTTGGGCTTGGCGCGATGGAAGTCATGAACCACGGCCAGGCCGGCTTCCCGCACGGCGCGGCGATAGCCGGAAGCCTTGGCGGGCTCACAATCGCAACCGCATTCTATGCCATTGATTAGGCACGTGATTTTGGCTGGCAGCAGGCCTTAGGATTTCACGCATAATTTCTTCAGCTGGTTGAAGTGCATGTCGTTCATCCCGAACGCAAGGTCGTACTTGTTGCCCACCTGGTCATACACTTCCATCTGCACGCCCCATTTGCCAAGGGGCATGTCGGACACTTTGGTCAGGTTCCGCACATATTCAAACGGCGCGCGAATCGACTCGCCCTCGTTTTTAATCACAAGCCCCCCTTCGCACACGTAAATCGTGCCGGACTGGTCCATGCCGTTCTTGAATAACGGGTATGCTTGGGAAACCATCCCGAATACGCTGTCCTTCTGTGCCATAAGAATCGCCTCTGTTTGCAAAAAGGCAAAATAAGTTTAAATAGGTTGATTAGGAAGTGGTTGACATGGGAATACGGAAAGGGCGGGCAGAAGAGGCAGCCGGGGGAATTAAAAGCGGGCAGGTGGCGATGGAGTATTTGGCGACTTACGGATGGGCGCTAATGGCATTGTTTGTGGTTATTGCCCTCATGATTGCAAGCGGCGTTTTCAATCCCGAGAGGTTTGCCGTTGAGGAATGCACGCTGCAGCCGAACCTGCCGTGCAGGGATTTTTTCATGTTCTATGACAGGCCGGCAAGCATGCTTAATGTGAGCTTCACCATAACCAACTCAGTAGGCTCGGCTGTGCTCTGGCGGGGCGCATCGGTAACGTTTACGGACGGGCGGCCCCCCCTAACTGCATCAGGCATGCCCTCGCGGATTTTTGCAAACCAGGGCGAGGGCACAAATGTGTCATTCGTATTCAATGTCGGGCCGAATTACAGGGCAGGCACCACGCGCAAGGCAAGGATAAGCCTCAACTATTCGGTGTGCGAGGGGTACCAGTCGCAATCCGCCTGCGATATCGGGGCCGACAGGCACACAACCTCGGGATTGCTCAACGCGTTTGTGAGAAGCTCGGGATGACGCTGCAAAAAAATTCGCCGCAAGTTGCATCCATTTATAATGTTTCTTCCCCCAGTAACGGCGGCGATCAGCGAAGGGATGAAATGGGCAGGAAAGGCATTCCCGAAAATCAGCAGCATGGGGCTTCGAAAAACGAGGGCGCCCAAAGCGATAAAGAAGGGGCTTTTTTTGAGGATGATGGGGAAGGGCAAAGCGCAGGAGCGCAAGGAAATGCTGCAGATGGGGGCAAGGCGGCTGCAGCGGATAGCGGGAAGGCGGCTGCGCCAATGCCAAGCGCGAATGCCATGCCAGATGGCGCCACAGTTGCATCTGGCGGAAGGCATTACATCAGCAGGATAAAATTCAGGGGTTTCAAGTCATTCAAGAATGCCGAGGTGCAGATGCCGCACGGCTTCGTGGCGCTGGCAGGCCCGAACGGGAGCGGCAAGAGCAATGTGACGGATGCCATAAGATTCGCACTTGGCGAGATGAGCCTAAAATCATTGAGGGCGAAAAAAGTCACGGAGCTTATCAACCAGAATTCCTCAAAGGCCGAAGTGACGCTTTGCATAGGGGGGGATAGGAAATTCGAGATAAGGCGGGCGATAAGGGAGGATGGGAAAACATCGTACCATTTGGACGGAAGGCATTTGACGCGCACGCAGGTGCTGGAGGCATTGCGCCCGTATGGCATCGAAACCGGCTCGCACAACATAATAGCGCAGGGGCAGGTGCAAAAGATAGTGGAGATGAACTCGAAAGAGAGGAGGGCGATAATCGACGCCAACGCGGGCATAGCGGAATTCGACGGCAAGAAAAAGGAGGCGCTGTCCGAATTGGGGAAGGTGGATGCGCGCATCTTCGAAGCGAAAATCATGCTGTCCGAAAGGGGGGCATACCTTGCCGAGCTTGAGAAGGAGAAGAATTCCGCCCTATCCTATCAGGAGGCGCAGGGCACGCTTTCATCTGCGCGGGCGACATTGGTGCATTCGGAATACGAGAAATTGGACAGGCATTTTTCGGAATTGCTGAATAAGAAAAAAGAGGCTGGCGCGGAAATTGCGAAGCTTGAGGCGGAAGGCTCGACGCTTGGAAAGCAGATGAAGGAGCTTGAGGAGAAGCGCAAAGTGCTTGCGGACAAGATGGGTTCCAACAAGGAGAGGGAAAAGCTGCTTGCGCAAATCGAGGCGCTGAAAGTCAGGGGGGCGCAGGAGGGCGTTAGGGCGGAGGAGGCGCGCCTTAGGATTGACAAAAGCGAAGAAGAGCATTCCGCATCGCTTGAGGAGCAAAAAAGAATCCGCAAGGCATTGGGCGAGATGGAAAAGGAGGGCAAGGAGCAGCTTGATGGCCTCCTGAAATTGAAAAACGATCTTGAGGAAAGGAAGAAAAAGGCGGGCATCGGCAGCGACACGCAGGAAGAGGCAAAGAAAGAGCTTGACCTGCTGCAGGAAAGCCTTTCCAAACTGGCTGCGCAAAGGGGCGCGCTTGAGGCAGGCTCGCAGAAGGGCGATCAGATTGTGGAGATGATAAAGGAGAGGCTTTCAGAGGCAAAAGAGGAGATTGCCAAATTGGAAAGGGAAACGGGCGGCGGCTCTGGCAAGGCTGAAAAATACATGGAAACCGTAAAGGGATTGACAGGGGAGCTTGAAAAATTATTCGATACGGAAAAAGACCTTAACAGGAGACTGCCGGGGCTTGACCGGGAATTGCTTGAGAAAAAGGAGGCGCTGGCCGCATTGCGCGGCTCGGTGTCTCCGGCTGCCCAAAACCCTGCCCTGCTCTTTGTCATGCAGCAAAAAAAAGACGGCGAGGGCGGCATATTCGGAACCGTGTCGGATTTGATTGGCGTTGAGGAAAAATACAGGGTGGCGGTTGAGGCATCAGCAGGGGCGAGGCTCATATATGTCGTTGTGGACTGCCTTGATACCGCAAACCGCGTAATTGGAAAACTCAAGGAAAACAGGGCGGGCAGGTGCACATTCATCCCCCTTGACAGGCCAATGGGCAGCGAGGAAGGAGATGGCGGGGGGGGTTTGGGCGGCGCTTCTCGGCTGGAGGCCGGGAATGCTCGGCTCGAGCCGAGCGAGAGCCGACACGGACTAAGGGGGCGCAGCCCCCTTGGGCTGGCAAAGGCAGGGCTGGGAAGATTGGCGGATTTTGTCACTTATGAAAGGAAATTCTGGCCGGCCATAAGCTACGTATTCGGGGACACGGTGCTCACCGGCAGCGTTGCAGAGGCAAAGAGGCTTGGCATCGGCAACTACCGCATGGTGACACTCGATGGCGAGCTTATAGAGAGGGCGGGCATTGTCACCGGCGGGTCGTTGCGGGGCTCGCTCATGGCGCGCTCCACGCTTACAAAAACCGAGGCAGAGGCAGAGGAGCTAAAAAAGCTGCGGGACGGCACGTTTGCGGAATTGTACGAAGTGCGGGACTCCATGCAGCGCCTGCGGCGGGAGAGGGCCGAAGCCGAAATAAAAATACGCTCAATAGAGGCTGAAACAGGCGGGGCGGGCGCGCTTGCAAAGCGAAAGGAAGACCTTGGGGCGGAAATTGCCTCGCAAGGCAAGGAGCTTGCCAAGGCAGAGGCGCAGGTGGAAGAGGAAACGGAAAAGGTTGCAAAGCTTGCAAAGGAAATCACGGCTGTGGAAAGGGGAGTGGAAGAAGGAAGGAAAAAAGCCGCTGCAGAGGATGAGAAACGCAAGAAAGTGTCATCCGAGGCGCAGGCGAAATACCATGAGGCGTTTGAAAAATACACCAACGCAGAGTCGATGCAAAATTCAAGGAAGCGGGAATTTGAAATGCTTAGTGCGCAGCTTTCGGAGCTTGAGGCAAGGCACAAGAAGGGCGCAGCCGAGATTGCATCTGCAAAATCGTCCCTTAGTGCCATAGAGGGGGGGAAGGCGAGGCTTGAGGCAGAGCAGGGGAAGCTTGAGGCCACGCTTAACGAAATATCCGCAAGCGTGCAGAAACTGTACGCCCAGATGCAGGCGCACCAGGCCGAGCTTGAGAATGCCGGGGCGCAGTTTGGCAAGCTGAATGCGGCAAAGGATTCGCGGGCAAGGGAAATCAACGACCTCAATGTCAGGCTGGCGTCGGCCGAGACGAAACTGGCGGACCTGAAAGCCGAATGGGAGAAATATTCCGGAATAAAATTGCTTGAGGAGGGAAGGGCAAGGCTTGAGGAAATGGTGAAGGAATGCGAGGCAAGGCTTTCTTCGCTTGGCAATGTCAACATGAAGGCCCCGGAAATGTTCGAGCAGAAACAGAAAGAGCACAAGGAAATGCAGGGCAAGGTGGGCACGCTTGAAAGCGAGAAGGCGGCGGTGATGATGCTGATTGAGGAAATTGATCAGAAGAAGAGAAGCATTTTCATGAAGACTTTCCACGAGGTGAACACCCACTTTAGGAAACTGTTCTGCCTGGTGTTCAAGGGCGAGGGCATTTTGGTGCTTGACGAGCCGGAGAATCCGCTTGAATCAGGATTGTCATTTCGGGTGAGGGGCGAGAACGACAAGAAGGACAGGTATTTGAATTCCATGTCAGGAGGGGAACAAACCCTTCTTTCCATGATGTTCATTTTCGCATTGCAGATGCACAGGCCTGCGCCATTCTACATAATGGACGAGGTGGAGGCGGCGCTTGACAAGGAAAATTCGCACAAGATGGCCGACTTTGTGAAGCAGATGAGCAAGAATGCGCAGTTCATTGTGGTGACGCACAACGACGCCGTGCTTTCGGCTGCGGATGTCGCCCTTGGCGTGATGAAGACGGATGACGGCTCCAAAATTGTCGGGGTGCAGCTTGAGGGCGCGATTGCGCTTGCGGCAGAGGCAAGGCCTCCAATGCCGCCAAAGGAAAAAACCGCGGGCGGAGATGGGAATGCTGCGCCATCCGGGGCGGTTTCTGGCGCGAAAATAGTGGAAGAGGCGGAAGTGAAAGTGAAGAAGAAGCGATAGGCCCGGTTTTTTGCGATGGGCCGGAAGCTTGGGCAAAGAAGAAAAACCAGCCCATGTTTTTGGATGATGCATTTATAGCAATTGCCAGCCTAAATGATGCCATATGAGGTGGAAGATATGATTGAAAGGCCATCAGTAGTCACATTGGGGGGCGTTCCGCAGATTTTGCTTGGGCCGGAGCTGAAGCCGGGCGAGAGGGCGCCGGAATTCTCGCTGGTTGACAAGGACATGAAGGTGCGGTCCATTTCCGAATTCAAGGGCAAGGTGAAGCTGATTTCCACATTGCTTTCAGTCAGCACCGGAATTTGCACGCAGCAGACCAAGAAATTCGACGGGGAGCTTGCCTCATTGGGCAACGGCGTGGCGGCGCTCACCGTATCCATGGACCTGCCATACACGCAATTGAATTTCTGCTCGGAGAATGGAGTTAAGCACACGGTCTTATCTGACCACCGCGAGGCGAAGTTCGGCACAACTTATGGGGTGCTTATGAAGGAGAACCGCATGCTTTGCCGCGCCATATTCGTGGTAAACAGGGAGGGCATAGTCACATACAGCGAATATGTGAAGGAAGTCGGCACGCTCCCGGATTTCGACAAGGCCTTGCAGGCCGTGAAGGACGCACTGGCGGCATAGGAAAGCCGAACGGATGCCCGGATTCGGGGCAGCAAACAAAGGGCGCATTTGGCGGCATAGGGAAACCGACTTGATGCTCGAATTATTCGGCAGGCTGTGAAGGATGCGTTGGCGGCATAGGGAAACCAAGATGCTTATTGCTGCGGTGGGAAAGCCGTCTTGTAATAAGACGAGATGGCGGTCCAATTGGCTTTCGAAATATTGTAGCCGCCATCCGGCGAGACGCTTACATAGATGCTGCCATCGACATCGGTGCGCCACACCCTGGTGCCGCGAAGGCGGAAACGCTCAAGCGTGGTTGGCGATGGAAGGCCAAAATCGTTTGCCCCGGTGCTGAGTATCGCGTGCTCGGGGTTCAGCTTGTCAACAAGGATGGACGGCGTGGGCCTCCCTGCCCCGTGGTTTGGCATTGTGTAAACCTGGCACCTGGAAAGGTTTGAAGTAAGCGGAATGACCGATGGCTCGGACTCCTGCTCCATTTTCCCTGAGAAAAACGCGCAGAATTGGCCGCGCACGACCGCAAAGGCAAGGGTGTTGAGGTTTTGGTTGCTGGACGCTAGTTTTTTTGGGGGGAGGAAGAACAGTATGGAAATGTCTCCGAACTGGTAGCTGCTCCCCTCGTGCGGAGCGTAACGCGGGAGATTGCGCTTGCCTAAAAACACGGCAGTTTCATTCGCATCCGCGCCAACAGGATTGCCGTTGTCCCAGACTATGGTGGCGGGGAATTTGGAAAGTATTTTTTGGGTGCCACCGGCTTCCGGGTCGCCCCAGCCGGTCAGGGCGAATATGTCGATTTTGCCCACTGATGCAAGCGCCAAAGACGCCGAAAGGTTGGCTTCGCGCGCCTTAGGGCCCGCGTCGACCAGCATTGTGAAATTTCCCCGGCGGATAAGTGCCGAATCCCCGAATCCGGCGTCGAAAAACAGGATTTCTAGAGGGTAGCTTGAATCGTTCAATAGGGGAGCCGCTATTTTGGTGTAATTAACTGCCGCATTTTGAGGCAGCGTGCAATTGAGCTTGGAAGCGACAGATTCATTTGGCGCGGCAGATAGCTGAACAGAACAATCAACTGTCAGGTTTTGCGATTCGTTTGCCATGCAATGCTGCCACGATGTGCAGTTGAAAGCGATGTTTGATTGGTTGCCCAACGAGGCATTGGGAGGCGAAATAACCTGGGCACTAGAATTACCTACTGGATTGGCAGATGGCTGCGAAGATTGGTTTTGCCCTGGTGGTGCCGGGGGGGCCCCAGGCGCCTGCCCTGCGGTTTGATTTTGCCCCGGAGCGGATGGGATTTTGGCGGATTCCGGATTGTTTGCTGCAGTTTTTGGGTCCGAGCCTGCTCCTGGCAGGCCCCAGGGAAAAAGGGTTTCAATGCACCCTGCAAAAAAAAGGAAAGCGGAAAAAATAAAGGCGGCATATAATTTGTTCATCCTTTCGCCCTCAGAAGCTCGCTTCTTGCCCGAAGCTGCCGGCATGTGCATCCCGCCATTTTCATCCTTTCGCCCTCAATAGCTCGCTTCGAGCCTGCTCCACCTGCATCCGCGCCACATCCTGCTTTTTCCTGAAATTGGGCAGCACGGAATTGGAGAAGCGGATTGGGAGAAGCTCCTCGTAAATCGAGGACATTAAGTCGAAATAATATTCCGCATCCTTTTTCCTTCCGCCCTTCAATGACTCGAGCATTTCCCTCCGGAATTCCCCAATCGCATCGCACACGCCAAGAAGGTAAGGGCGGAATGGGATTCCCAAAGAGGTGTAAGTGGGAAGCGGCTTCTTTTCCACCGCCGCAAGCAGGAGCTGCGCCTCCACCGCCTCCTGCCAAATCGGCTCAAGCAAATAAGACCATGCGCCCTCGGCATCCGGCAGGGAGGAAAGCTCCTTTTTCATCTGCGCGATTTCCTTTTTCGCACCTGCCAATTCGCGGGAGTGCAGCATTTTTATCGAGTTTGCGCAGCGGCGGATTATTGCGCGGCTTTCAGAGAGTATTTTGTCGTGCGCCTTTTCGCGCCGCTCAAGCTCCCGTATCATTTCGCGGATTTTCAAATCGGGTTTGTTTGCCATGTGAAAAGTGTGCGCCGCCGATGTTTAAAAGATATCGCATGCAAACATGCAAACATGGAAGACATTGTGGTTTTATCGGTAGGGGGAAGCCTGCTAAACCAAGGAGTGCCAAACAGGGAATACGCGGAAGGGCTGAAAAAGTCCCTTGGCGCTTGGAAGGGGAAAATTGGGCTTGTGGTCGGAGGGGGGAAGCCCGCACGCGATATGGCGAATGCGGTGCGCGCAAAGGGGGGCAGCGAATTCGAGGCAGATGAGGCCGCAATCAAGATAACGCATGAAAATGCCAAATTCCTCTGCAAAGAAATTGGGAAAGAGGCGGGTTTTGCGATGGATTTTGACGATGCTTCCAAAGTTTTGCTAAAGAAGCGGTTTGTATGCATGGGCGGGACAATTCCGGGCATAACTACGGATGCGGATTCTGCTTTGCTTGCGGAAAAAGTGAGGGCGGTGCGGCTTGTGAACCTGTCAAATGTGCACGGGGTATTTGACAAGAATCCAAAAGACAACCCTAATGCGAAGAAATTCGATGTGATGACGCATGCGCAGCTTACGGAACTTGCTGCAAAATACGACCTGCGGGTGGCGGGCATGCATTTTGTGTTTGATTTGCTTGCGTGCAAACTGGCTGCAAGAAGCAGAATAGAATTGCATTTTGTGGACGGAAGGAAATTGGGCGAAGTGGAAGCTGCGGTGATGGGAAGGGCGCACGGCGGCACCATTGTGCGGGAATAAGGTTGGAGCGAAGTGCGCAAGGAGCGAAAATATGGCAGGGAAGGTTTCGTATCCGCAATTGGCATTTGTTCTTTTGATTCTTTTGGCTGCCTCAGGCACTACCGTGCTTTTCATATTGTGGGGGCTCAACACATACGCTTTCCCAAAGGAACCATACAGGATAACGGAAGGAATGCCGGCTTCGCATTTTTATGGCAGCCTGCACGGAGGGTATTCGTTCGACTTTCCGCCTGCTTATGAACACTTTGAATTGTCTGGGGCCAAAGAAGGGAATTTTTTTGACAGGATAACCAATAATATGCTCTTTAGCATAGCCATGTTTTCAAAAGGGAAAGGGGATAATTCAGATTTGCTGTTCGTTTATTTCAGCTCTGACAATGAGGCATTCACGGAAGCGGAATGCCAGACAAAAGACATCAGGGAAGCAGGAAATGACACGCTATCCAGCCCGCTTTACCGCCTTGCCGGAATTCGGGAAGGCAGGGGCGACAAATACAGCAAGTCGGCCAGTTTCATGAAGAATGCCACGGCGGAATATGTGAAGCAAAACGGGCTGGAAATTTGCGTCATAACCGGCAAAATGGCAGACGAGGACACAAAGATGGAAAAAGAATTTACAATTGCAGCCGGGAATTGCGGCGCCGCTTATCCTTTTGCAGCCGGGGGCACCGATGAGCTGGCGGTCCGGCTGCTGGCCTCCACAATGAAATGCGGAAAAGATGCGGCTGGATAAACCGCATATTGGAATGCTGGGACGATGCGGCGGAAAAACCCGCGCATCCTACCGTATAACCTCATAGTGCTTAGCCGGCTTCTTGAAAACGTCGGATTGCACCCCCCGAACCAACGCCGTCAACCGAACAACCAATCGCTCTGCGGTTGGTGTAAGGGAGGCAGCAGCCTCCCGCAGGTTGGCGGAGAAGCGGAGCGAAGCCCTGCAACGAAGTGAGCAATGCAACCGAAATACAGATTATCGTGGCAGTAAACCAAAAGGATAAAAAACCTGCCGGTCAAATTAGCTTGGAGTCGTAGCCTGAGAGGCAGGATCCCTTTGGGACGTAACCTTTCAGGCGCTTGAAAACTCACCACCGCGCAAGCGGTGGAGCACCTATATTTTATCCGCGCAAGCGGTGGAGCACCTATATTTTATGCAAAAAGACGTTTTTATGGCCAGCGAATGCATTTTGGCTCAAAATGAAAAGCCCGAGGTAAATGTCTGCCAGGCCAACCAATTCGGAATTTTTTGCTGCTATTGAAGCGCTTAAGGAAAGGAGATTTCCTGAAGGAAGCTTGAATGACGCACTTAAAATGCCGCCGCTTTCCCTCAAAGTGCTCTCCTTGCCGGTAAGCCGGACACTCAACTGCCTAAGAAGCGCTTCTGCAAACCTTTTTGTGCCAAAGCCGCCTTTTATCACGTTGAAATCGTCATCTATAAGTATGGCGGCTTCGCCTTTCTTGTCCAAAAGCCAGCCTTCAAGCCTGCTTGCGACCCTTGAGGCAACACCATAAATGAACCAGTCCTTTCTTGATTCTCCAAGAGGCCTAAAGCCCTTGAAAATATTTAGCTTGACCGAAGTGTGGCGTTGCAAAGCGGATGCCAGCTGGTTTTTCAGGTTGTTTCTCGATAGCACGGACAGCTTGTTCCAATGAAACCTGCCCGGCAGCCCGTTTTCTAAAAAAATGGATGAAAACTCCGCAAAAAGAGCGTCGATATCGGCTTTCCTGCCTGAAATCATTCCGACATATTGGAGCTGGTGCGACGTGTCGATGATGACTTGGAGCATAAAGGAAATTGGCCTTTGGCAGGTTAAAAATGCATACCGAACCAGCTTTCCGAAAGATGCCAAAAACTCAACGTATCACTTCGTAGTGCTTAGCCGGCTTCTTGAAAATGAACGTGCTGAAGAAATTCTTGGCGTGGAATAGGATGTATTTTGCATAGCCCCATTTGCGGATGCGCCGCGTGGAATAGAGCACTTTGGCAGATGGGACGAAAACCACCTTGCCCTGCGTGCGCAGGCGGTGCACGATGTCGGTGTCTTCGGCAGTGACTATGTAGATGTTGAAGCCGCCGATTTTCTCGAATGCGCTGCGCCTTATCGCCATGTTGTTCCCATAGGTGTAGTCAAGCCCCACGAAATTGAATAGCGATGCGAGCAGGTCGGTTGTGAATTTGATTGCTGTTTTTTCAAGGGGGCTTGCATCAAGGGGCTCGATTGAGCCGAAGGCGGCAACGACATTTTTGTCATCGAATGCCGCAATGAGGTTTTTTGCCCAATCCCTGTCAGGCAGCGAATCGGCATCAGTGTAAAGGAGCAGTTCGCCCTTCGATGCGCGCGCCCCCGCCTGCCTTCCCGCCGCGATTGTGCGGGTGGTTTCGGTGACGACATTTTTTGCATCGGTGTATTTTTTTGAAATCTCGACGGTTTTGTCGGTTGAATTCCCGTCTGCGACGATTAGCTCGAGGTTTTTCTCGGACTGCGCCCTTATTGCCTTCAAAGTGGCTTCAATCACTTTTTCCTCATTGAGGGCGGGAATGATTACTGAGGCTTTCATGGAATGGTGAATGGAATTGAGTTTTAAAAATGAAAGCCCCGCCTCGGCTTCGGCCTAAATCATTCATTTGACGTATTTTTGGGCTTCACGGATGGCGTTTTCGGCAATTTTGGTTTCCTCGGAAGTAGCAACTCCGAAATTTTCCTTGACCAAGGCATCGCAAACTTTTTTCCGTTCCGTTTTATTGAGGGACTTCAGATGCTTTGATATTGACTCAGTCAATTCTGGATAATCCCAGTCATTTATTATGCCGTTTATGCCCTCCCGCATCCACAAATAGACATCTTTTTTCCAATCTCTCTCCTGTTTCCAAGTTTCATTGTGTTTTTGGAATGCGTGGCCAAGTTCGTGCCTAAGTAACGGCCCTTGAATTGCCCCCACTGAGTCTATGTCTATGTTTCTGGTATCGTAGTTGTAAAGCCCACCATACCTTGAAGTTGCCTTTATGCCCATTAAATGGCCGAAATTATCCAATGCTTTTATCATATCATCCTTGGTTAATTTGTAGCCTTCACCTTGAAGCCCCACCATGCCGTAAAGCTTGTCAATGCCAGTCTGCAGATAACTGAGGTAATTTTCTGCATTTTCCCGCTTTTTTATGAATTTGTAAACCAAGTCGAGCTGTTGCTGGGCATAACTGAAATTATTGGGAATGGCATCAAGGAAGAAACTGCCATTTTCAAATGCGATTAACTTGGGATTGTCGCTGAATTTGAATGGAGCACTCACTTCAAATAATCTATAGCGTGAACTGTGCGAATAATTTATCATCTTAAGAGCAGTCTTTTTTAACTCGTCCTGAACCGCGCTCACCAGTTCTTTCGGCACTGCACTTGACTGGAAATATTTTAATGCGAGATATCCTTTGGTGAAAAAATTTTCCTTTGTGTCTTTACTATTTGCGTTGTCTTGATAATCAAGAGAGGTTATTTCCCGATTAATTTCCTGTTGAATAGCATCAAAACTATCGTCAGTCATATCTGAGTTTTTATATATGCCAACAAGCCGTTTTATTTTGCAGTCCCCGCTTGACATTAATGGCAGGTATTTTGTGGTGTTGTCGTATATCAAATTGCTAATTTGGCGCCTTGCCCAATCCTTCCCGTGTTTTTCTTGTTTTGTTTCACTGGTTTCATTATTAGAAAGCTTAGGAATCCCCAGGTCGGCAGCCTTCGACTGCTTCAAAGAGGAATCTGGCAATAAAATGCCTCTGGCTTGCTCCCAATTGGCATAGATGGTCCAATAACCCAATCTTGACGCCTCATCATCAATTAGCTGCTTGTGAGGAACCTGCGAAAGCACCGCGTTGAGAGCAGCCCGCCCAAAGCCTGCTTCCACTATATGGTCGCAAATTTGAAATATGCACGGCCTGCGCTCATAGATGGCCTTGAATATGTCATGCAAATCGTCATATTTTCGCGTTGTGTTTTTTTCTGTTTTAATTAGCAGGCTTATTTGGCTATTTACAGCAGTGGCTATCGCTTTCCCATCTTCATCACTTTTGGCTGAACCATCCCATAATTTCATAAGGCGCTTTATCCTGCAGTCTCCATCGCTCCAGACTTGCAACTTGGAAAAATTCGGGTCTGCCACCAGTTCGGCAATCTTGCGCTCTATCCCTGTAACTTGGTATCTGAAAGCCATTGTGAAGTAAATAATTACAAATAAATATAACCAGCTTACATTAGCAAGCCCGCGTTTCCATTGGTTGGGAAAGTTGCGATGGCGCTTGGATTAGCATAAATGCGCTTTCATGTTTGTGGGGTAGGTTGTGAAAGCCTTCGGCATTATTCCACCTATCGCCGGGGCCCTAAGAAGGCTAAGCTTTGGGTCGAAAAGGGTTTTGCCAAGCATGGCCATGCCCACATATGGATGCGAGGAAAGGATTGGGAACGCCCAATTGCCAAGGCCGCTTTTTAGCGCGAAAATGTTGGACGCAAGAGCGAGGGAGCATATGTCATTCCCCTTGGAGAATACGCGCATGCATTCGTCGGATGCGGCATTTGCCTTTTCCTTCCAGGAATTTGAGCGGATTATTGAGGATGTTCGGATGGGGCCGAAAACAAAAAGGCGACAGGGGGAGGCAAGCTCTTGCTTGGAAAGCTTTTTCACATGGGGGGGGCCGCTGCCGCCTTTGCGGCTCACCATGCCCCCGATTGCCTGCACATCAACGGAGGAAAGCCCGGTGCCGCATGCAATTTCGGCATCGTGCGCGAATTTCATGCATGATGCATAACCATAAGGGGAGCCTGCAAGGTGGTTGAGGGCCAGGCTTAGGGAAAACGCGCCTGCTGCGCTCATTCCAAGGCCGCAGCCTATGGGAAGCGGCGAAGCATGCGAAACGCAAACCGGAAAATCAAGATGGGGGAGGAATTTGCCAAGCACCCAGGAGGAAACAGGGGCCGGGGATCTTGCGCCGTTTATACGGATTGATGACTTGGCGCTTTGGGCTTTTTCCACCTTTGTGTGCATGCCGTGCTGCAGCGTGAGCCCGGCTCCCCCTGAGCCGTTTTTGAATATTTTGAAAAATCCGGTCAGGTGCGCGGGGGCGAAAGCTGACGATTCCATGGGAAAAGGATGCCTGCAAAGTTTATTTAACCCCAATTTTCATCCATTGTGCATGCCGGAGCAGGTAATAACCTCGGCCGTCCTCATTGCGCTTGTGGTGGCGGTAGTCTACTTCCTTTCAAGATAGCGGATGCAGGGGGCCGGTTGGCGGCATGGGTTGCAGCGGCTGTTTATTTGCAGCGGCGGCATTTTTCGTTTGCTGCGGGATTATCTCGGGGCATATATTATTGCCGCCACGGCAATGCAGACAATCGCCTGCGCGCCTATGAAAAGAAGCACGAGGCTGCGCTCGCTTATCCCCCCTGTTTTTTTCATCACAAGCTGCGGGAGGCTGACCGCTTTTTCGCAGTGCAGCTTTCCGTCCTTGTACGTGCCTGCCCAGCCTTTCGAGGGGAAGCCGTTTGCGGCCTTGATGATGAATTCTAGGATGTAAATCGCAAATACCGCGGCATAGCTTTCAAGATTGCCGGCGATAAGAATGGATGCAAGGAGCGCGCCGATAAGCAATGTGCCGATGTCGCCTGGGAAAACCTTCCCTGAAAAATTAAAAACCAGGAAGCCGGCAGAAGCCCCAAGCATGCTTGTTGAGAAAACCACTATGACTGCGCTGCCAGTGTGCAGGCCCAGCAGGAGGGCGGCGGCATACATCGGGATTGCCATCCCGTATTCAAGCCCGTTGAAGCCTGCAAGCATGTTGGTCAGGTTTGCAGACACGGTGATTGAGAGCGGAATGATTGCAAGGAAATAGAATATGCCGAAATCCACGGTGCCAAGCAGCGGGATGCTCACAAATGTCGAGCCGGCTATTTTCAGGGCGACAAGCGGGAATGAGCCGATAATTGGAAGCAGCGCCTTCACTGCCTGCGGCATGCTGATAAGGTCGTCTATTATCCCGACAAATCCGACGAAGGAGATGGAAAGGAGGACGACCACTATCGGCATTATGCTGCCTATTTCCACAAGCTGGAAAGAATCGAGGGCGATGACAAACAGGGCGCTCACAAGTATGGCAAAGAGGATGGACAGGCCGCCCATTTCCGCCACTTCGGGAGTGCTGGGCTTGTTCACGTCCTTGCCCGACATCCCGGCGGCTTTCAGCCGTGGAATCATCCAGTTAAGGGAAATGGCGCTGATTGCAAAACTTAATGGCACAAGCCACAGCAATTCGACAAGCTGCATGGGTGGAATTGCCTTCCGATAATTAATATAACTTGGGGCTGGGGCTGCGGGAGAGGGGCATGGCGCATTTGCCCATCCATTTGGGCTAATAGCTGCTCAGATAAATAATTGAACAAACCCGGCTGCCATGCCGGGCGTCTGCTTCGGCTGCATCCGTCCGCTAAACCGCCGACCCGAACGGCTCGAAAGTTCAAAAATTGATAAAATCAGCTATAAGGCTTGCGGAAGCCGGGCATGGCATGCGGCATTTGCCCGTCCAAAATCAGCATAACTTCCTTATTCCGCATTTTGTTGGCTGCGCCCAGGAGCCGCCCGCAATGAATATAACTCCCATATTCCACATTTTTTCCATGAAAGTGGCATTTGTCTCGGACACGCATTTCGGCTATCCGAGGTTCGAGGAGGACGCATCAAGGCAGGGGCGGGCGGCAATCCTTGACGCGGCAAACAGGGCGGATGTGCTTGTGCTTGGCGGGGACATTTTTGACACGCGGCTGCCGAAGCTTGAGACGCTGGCGGAAGTGGCAACTTTGCTTGCCGAGGCCGGCAAAATCCTGTCAGGGAAAGCAGGCGGGAAACTGAAGGCGACGAATTTGGTCATAGGGATACATGGCACGCATGAAAGAAGGGGGAAAGACGCGCTCAATCCAGTGCAGATGATGGCCAAGCTCGGCTTGATGGACGACGTGCACAACAGGACCGTGGTTGTGGAAGGGGAGGGGGGAAGGGCGGCATTCTCTGGAATGGGCGGGGTGCCGGACGACTTGGTGTCCGATGCGCTGAAGCATCTTTGCTGCAAAGCAGTTGGCGGCGCGCGCAATTTTTTCATTTTCCACCAGACCATGCAGGAATTTGTCCCCCAGGCAAAAGGGCTTGCATCAATTGAGGAATTGCCCGAAGGGCATGACTGGTATTTGTGCGGGCACATGCACAAGAGAAGCGAATACATGGGCGGAAGGCTGCTCATTCCCGGGAGCACGGTGATAACGCAGCTTAGGGAAGAGGAGGGCGGGAAAAAAGGGTATTTCCTGATAGACACAGGGGAAAACATTGTGGAGTGGGTTGAAATCCAATGCAGGCACATGGAAGTGCTGAACCTTGTGTTTGGCGGGCAGAAGCCCTCCGAAGCCCGCGCAATGATAATCAGCAGCCTGTCTTCCTTGGCAGGCGGGAAATGGGAACAGAAGCCCATTGTGAAAGTGAAACTGTCCGGCAGGCTTGCAGCAGGCGGGGAGCTTGACCTAAGCGGCATTGAGCAGGATGGAATGGAAGTGTTTTTCGACAGCTCGCTTGAGGGCGGAGATATGGCTTTTGCAATGGAAAAGCTCCGGGAGATGTGGATGGTGAGGGCAACGCCATCCGAAATCGGGAAGGCAAGGCTTGCCCAAAATGCAGCCAAGAGGGGGATAAGCGCAAAAAGGGCGGACGAGCTGTTCCAGATGTTTTGCGAGTGAAAAAAAGGCATGGATGCACGAGGCTTGTGGAAATGGCGGATGTTTTGCGAGTGAAAAAATGATGCGGACGGGCGAATCTTCCGGCAATGCCGTGATGGCGGATGTTTTGCATGTGAAAAAAAGGTGCGGACGGGCGAGGCTTGCGGTGATGGAATGATGGCGGGCTTGCGATTCAGATGTGATGGTTGATTTGATGGCAAAAAAAATAATTGTAACTGGCGGCAGCGGCTTCATAGGAAGCAGGGTGTGCGAAGTGCTCGTTGGGATGGGCAACGAGGTCAGGAATGTGGATTTGTCGCCGCCAACCCATGGCGAGAAAGGGGGCTTCGTGCATGGCGACATAAGGAAACTTGAGGATTTGAAAAAAGCTTTTGCAGGATTTGACGCGGTTGTGCATTTAGCCGCGCAGGTGGATGTGCAGTCATCGATTGCCCATCCTGCGCATGACTTTGAAATAAATGCGATTGGCACGCTCAATGTGCTTGAGGCATGCAGGGCAAGCGGAATACGGAAAGTGGCGTATGCATCTTCTGCCGCGGTGTATGGCGATGTGAAAAACGTGCCAGTTGGTGAGGAAGATGCGGTTGCTCCGCTCTCGCCGTATGGGAAATCAAAATTGCACGGGGAATCGGATGTGCTGCGCTTTGGGAAGGAATATGGGATGGAAAATTGCGCGTTGCGGCTGTTTAATGTGTACGGGAAGAGGCAGAAAAAAGGGAGCGCCTATTCCGGGGTGATTACAAAGTTTGCAGAGGCACTCTTCTCTGGCGCCGAGCCGAAAATATACGGTGATGGAAAGCAGACACGCGACTTTGTGCACGTGGATGACGTGGCGCGCGCATTCGCCCTTGCGCTTGGATGCAACGGTTGCGAAAGCGCCATCAACATCGGGAGCGGCAGGGAGATTTCCATTTTGCAGTTATGGGAAACGATGTGTGAGATAGCAGGTAAAAAAATAACTCCTGAATTCCTGCCTGCCAACGAGGGAGACATCGCAAGGAGCGTTGCGGATATTTCGTTGGCGAAAAAGAAGCTGGGATTTGAGCCAAAAGTATTGATGGAAGAGGGGCTGAAGGGGCTGCTATCTGAAAATTAATTTTTGCCCCTTAATTTTTCCATGTGGTCCATCCTTTTTCGGATGAGGGGGGCGGTGCCGATGTCGTGCCTGTGCCAGAGCGGGCCGCGCACGCTGTTGCAGCCTTTCTCGGAGATTTTTTCGGCTTCCTCGAATGTGTTTCCCACGCCGAGGCAGGCAATGGCCCGGCTTGTGCCGGATACAAGTTTCCCGTCCTTCATGTCAACCGATGCGTAGAATAATCGGGCGTTAGATGATGCGAGCTTTTGCTGGTCTATTAGGATGGGGGAGGAAGGGACGGATTTGCCAGGGTAGCCGATTGGCACCAGGTACTTGACAACAGTATTGTATTCAAGCCAGTCAAGCTTTGTTGGAAGCTTTCCCTCTGCAATGCGTTCAAAGACATCGGCCAAAGGGGTGCCAAGAAGCGAAAGCACGTTCATGGCTTCAGGATCGCCAAAGCGGGCGTTGAATTCAATTACATATACCCCGTCTTTGCATGCCATGAACTGCCCGTAGAGCACGCCCTTGAAAGTGATGCCGGTCTTGAGAGAGATGGCGCGCACCACTTTTTTCATTATGGATACGGCAGCATGGTAATCGGAGGGGTGGAGGAATGGAAGCAGCAGTCCTTTTCCGGTGTATGAGCCCATGCCACCAGTATTGTTTCCCAAATCCCCTTCCAACGCCCTCTTGTGGTCCTGCACCGTGGGCATGCCAAGCACTTCCTGCCCGTCAACAAATGCCTGGAGCGTGAATTCCTCGCCCTCAAGCTTTTCCTCAACAATCACTGCCGCTTTTCCGCCTATTTTTGACGATAACACTTCCCTGGCGTAATTTTTTGCCTCATTGGTGTTTTTTAGCTGGTCGCCGGACACTTTCACGCCTTTGCCGCCGGTGAGCCCGATCGGCTTTATTGCCACGCTCCCAAGCTCGTCTATCAATGCGTCAAGCCCTGAGTCATTTTCAAAATAACCGAAGCGCGGGCAGCCCTCGATTTTGTACTGTTTCATGAGGTGGCGCGCAAAAGCCTTGTCCCATTCTATCCTTGCCGCATCGCGTATCGGGGCTGCGCATGGAACGCCCATCTTGTCAAGGGCATCGCTGACGCCCGCTTCCAATACTGCGTCGGGAGACGGGAATGCAAGGTCGATTTCCGCAAGTGCGGCATAGGAGGAAACTACTTTAGGGTTGTGGATGTCGCCCATCTGGAAGCTTCCGCCGGATTTTTCGCACAGGTCGGCAATGCCGGGGTTGCGGGCGGACATGAAGGCGGATAATTTCACGTCATCGGACATGCACAATGCCTGCGCAATTGCATGCTCCCTTGCCCCGTTGCCAACAAGAAGGATTTTGCGCGCCATGAAATACAGCCCCTACTGCGTGAATGCGTATTTTTTGTTCTTTGCAAAATATTCGCGGGAAGGCTTGAGGATTTCGGTTATTTCTCGCGTTACCGCGGATTTCAAATCCATCGGATGAAGCTTGCCCTCCAAATACGCGGACTTAAGTTCGCCAGCATTCGTGAATTCTGCGTCTCCGCCGAATTTTGCCGGCCGCTCCACTTTCAAAGGCTTGTCCCTTAAAATGAAAAATTCCGCCATTTCGATTATCGGATTGCCTTCGGCCACTTTCGGGGGGCAATACGCGGATGTTATTTTCGCCTTTATTTCCTCTTCGCTATCTTCGATGAATATGCATGATTTGGGGTTGGATTTGGACATTTTCCCCTCTATCATTGCCGCATCGTGAGCCGCATCGTCCGAATGCGTTCCTGCCGCCCCTTTGCCCCCTTCTGCTGTGTTTTTTGCCCCTGTGCCTGTTGCGTCCATCCTTCCGGGGCCAGTAAGTGATGTGAGGAGCCTGCCATGGACTGCCACTGCTTTTTTCCTTTTCATTTTTTCCGACAATTCGCGCGATAGCACATGCACCTTCCTCTGGTCCATTCCAGCGTGCGCTATGTCAACATCAAGCTTCCAGATGTCGGCAGCCTGCATGGCGGGGTAGACTATGGATGCGCTGTCCATGGCGCTTGTGTCGCCTGTGCGCCCCATAATGGTGGTGCAGCGCAGCATCCGGGGCATGGTGGTGGATTTTGAAATGTGCAGCACTTCCTTCCAATATTCGGAATCATAAATTTCGGATGCAAGGATGTAATTCACCTTGTCTTCGGGCAAGCCCATTGAAATGAAGGCGTGCTTGAAATAGCCTTTTGCAACCGACTGGATTTTTTCCAAATCCCCGCCTAATTTGCCGTTTATCCAGGCATGGTAGTCTGCAAGGAAAACCGTCGGTTTTATTCCCGCGGCAAGGAAATCCTTGATTTTCAGCGCGGTGCACAATCCTGTGCCAAGGTGGACGCGCCCGGAAATTTCAAATCCGATGTAGTGGGATGGGTGCGAGTTTGTTTCGAAAAGGCTGCGCAGTTCGTCCTTTGTGAGAATTTCAAGGGTGGTGCCCTTTTGCACCAGTTCCATTTTGCTTTCGGCGTCCATGAAAAACCCCTTTACTTCTTTTGGAAGCTCTCCTCTATAATCTTTATCTCCTCTTCGGTGATGCCGTAGAGATTGTAGACCAGCCCGTCAATCTGCGCATCCGTGCGGCGGAGTTCCTCCTCAAGCTTCTGCCGCTCGATTGTCTGGATGTCGCCCATCTCGACAAGCTTTCTGTTCAGGTCGAGCATTTTCTCCACAAGACGGATGATGGGCTGCTGGTCGGATGAAGAAACAACTTTAACGCGGATACCTTCGATGTATTTTTTATTTATATCATCAGACAGATAATGATGACAGTAGAAATTAGTAACTTTTGAGTTAAGAATACCTAGGATATATTTTGGATTCGGATTGCTGTCTTTTTGGAAATTAAGAAACTGGATAGTTTTAAGCGTGCAATACCCATCCGCATCATAAGATGCGATGATTCGGTCTGGCAGTTTGGTATTTCGGATACGTATAACCATTATTTTTTCATCTTTGTATTTTGTGTCTTCTTCTATCTCATAGAATCTATTGCTGAATTTTAACCCATACTTCCAAATGTCGTCGGGTATCAGAATCGGTTTATGAATAGACTTCATTTTTTTATCAACTATCTGGTCTTTTCCTCCCTCACTGCCCCTGCTTATCTCAATGCCCTGCAGGTTTCCGATAAGTTCCCCCTGCTCAATTTTCTCTATAATTCCCAATAATTTCGGATTGTTAAACCTTCCCAATCTCACTTCCGGCGAAGATGCCCAAGTCTTTTGTTTTACCAAGCCCCGGCTATCCCAAGAATTTTTAGCTAACTGTAAAAGTCGGCTTTCCTTTGTCTCATTCTTGTCTAAGGTGCAATGAATGAATGTGCTGTTCATTCTTACTTTTTCCACCGAACATTTCTCAAATATGAAAATTACATTCTCCGTGGTTTTCGCGTCATCAAACACAACTCCCAATTCAGCTATGGATTTAACCTTAAAATGAGAAAGAATCAACTCCCTAAGAGTTATCATCTCGGATTTTCTAAGAAAAGTATCTGGAACAATAAACGCGAAATACCCGCCTTCCTTTAGAAGTTTTATGCAATTCTCGATAAAGAAAATATAAGAATCATAGTTCTTTATCTTCGACGTCTTAAATTTTTGGAAATACTTAAGATCGTCATCATCAAACTTTGCCCCGTATGGCGGATTCCCTATCACGATGTCAAATCCCCCCTTGGCAAACACATTGGGGAATTCCTGCTCCCAGTTGAAGGGATGCTTGGACTGCCAGCCGGAGCCGAAGTATTCCTCAAGCTCCTCTTTCGTGCCGGAAATCAGGGAGTTGCCCTGCTTGATGTTATCTTTTAGGGGCGGAAGCAGCCCGCGCCTTGTGGCGGCACGAAGAAGCAGGTTCAGGTCGGCAATTTCTATTGCCATGATGTCAAGGTCAACCCCATGGATGTTTTTGGTCAGGATGTCATGCGCGTTTTTCGAGACATTCTCGCCAAGCATCTCATGGTCGCCGCCGTTTTTCCTCGAATACGCCTCGCGGAGCGTTTCAAAGGCGCGTATGAGGAAGGAGCCGGAGCCGCAGGCGGGGTCAAGCACCGTGATGTTCTGCAAATCTTCGGGGGTTTTGGCTTTTGCGATTAGCTCCCCCAATGTGTTCTTCACTATATAATCCACGATGTAGGTCGGGGTGTAGTAGATGCCCATTTCCTTGCGCTTGCCCTCCTTCTCAAGCATCCCGCCCCCCTCGCGCATCACTGTGGCAAGGTATTGCTCGTAAATGTTCCCCAGCACGTCGGCATTGATGGCGTCGAAGTCGTATTGCGCGCCGGAAGGGCTTTCATAAAGCTCGCCAATGATTTGCGAGAGCACCTCGTCGTCAACCAGAAGCTCGCCAGCCATGTGCGGGAAGAATATGTCGCTGTCATAGGCTTGGGCAAAATTTTCAGTGACTATGTCGTGCAGGTAGCTCCGGAGCCTGCGGCTGTTTTCCTGCTGCCATTGCCTCAATGCGGCGCGCAATTGCTCGTTCTCTATTTTGCGCCCCTCGCACGTGCGGATGAAAATAAGCCTGTTCAGGAAGCGCTGCACCCCCTCGTCAACGTGCAACTTGGTCAATTTCCTGCGCGGATCATTTTTCACAATGCATTTGGAAAGCGTGGAGCGCCAGCGCATCAGATCCTGGTAAAGGGCCTTTGTAACAGGCTCACGAAGGAGCTTTCCGTACTTTTGGGCCTTTTTCTCCAATTCGCCCGAAATCACCGCCTCGCGGGAAAGAAGCCATAGGTCGTCAAAATTCGCGATAAGGTCGTATGCATTGAAACGGAGAAACCTGCTTTCCTCGCTTTTTTTTGCCTTCCAGCTTGCATTGTAGATTATCAGCTCGCGGAAATTTGTCAGGACTGCCCAAGGCACGGACTGCATGTAGGCATAATTGATTACCTGCCAGGCCTCTTTCTCGGCCAATTCCACTCCGGCCGCCTTTGCCTCCACAAAAAAGCGCACCACCCCGCCTGTGCAGAAGGCATAGTCCGCCCTGCCATGGAGAATTTGCCTCTCGCGGGATATCTCGTCGTAATTCTTGGCATCCCAGCCAAGCGCTTCGAAGAGCGGCTCGATGAAAATCGCTTTCGTGTCGTTTTCGCTCATTCCGGAAAGCTTGCCCTGCTTCTCGTAGGCTGAAAACTTGGACAGCAGCTCCAATAATTTTGACTTGGCGTATTCTTTGTCCATTCTTCTCCCACCAGAGATTGGCGATTAGGAAGATAAACCTTCGCAAGGTGCATTTCCGAAATCAAGTTAATTAAGTGTTTGCATTTTTTTTAAATAAAAGGCTTGAGGGAAACCTCCCGATTTCCCTAGGGAAATCGAGGGTGGAAAAAACGCGGAAAAAATGCCCGCATATATTGGATTTTTCTCCGTCGTATCGAAAAAACATATTTAAATCTCGCTCTTTGAAGCTAAACGCCTAATAAAGGCTGACCACCATATATTGTGGTTGGCAACGCGGGCAACCACTGTATATTGTGGATTGTGTGTTGCGATTGTAAAATAAAGTTGATAGTTGTTCGTAAATAAAGTTGATATTTGTTCGTAAGGGGTGTGGGCATGCAGGAACAGGCGGAAGTGCACAAAAATACTTCCTCCGGCGCGGGAAAGGGCCTTGAAATAAAGAGGGTTTTCACAAAGGCAGGAGAGAACGCCTTTGACGCCTGCGAATTCGAATTGCGCACCTCCACGATAAGGAATCCGGATGGCTCGGTAGTTTTCCAGTTGACAAACATAGAGGTGCCAAAAGGCTGGTCACAGGTGGCCACGGACATAATGGCGCAAAAATATTTCAGGAAAGCGGGCGTGCCGCGTGTCGGAAAGGATGGCAAGCCGCTTTTGGGTGCGGATGGGAAGCCGCTTTTGGGCAGCGAAACGTCGGTGAGGCAGGTTGTGAGGAGGCTTGCCGGCGCCTGGAGGCACTGGGGCGAGAAATACGGATACTTTGCCTCGCAGCAAGACGCCGAGAATTTCGAGGCTGAAATGCAGTATATGCTTCTTCACCAGATGGCGGCGCCAAATTCGCCCCAATGGTTCAATACAGGCCTTGCATGGGCATATGACATTCGGGGGAGCCCGCAGGGGCATTATTATGTGGACCCGCAGACCGAGCAGCTCACGCAATCCACGGACGCGTACACGAGGGCGCAGGTGCATGCCTGCTTTATCCAGTCGGTGCGCGACGACCTGGTGAATGAGGGCGGAATATTCGATTTGATTAGACGAGAAGCCCTGCTTTTCAAATATGGCTCTGGCACAGGCACGAATTTCTCGCCATTGCGAGGAAGCGGGGAATCTTTGTCAGGTGGGGGGGCGTCTTCAGGCTTGATGTCTTTCCTGAAAATAAACGACAGGGCGGCAGGGGCGATAAAATCCGGCGGCACGACAAGGCGCGCCGCGAAAATGGTGATAGTGGACATAGACCATCCTGACATCGAGGCATTCATCGACTGGAAGGTGAGGGAGGAGCAGAAAGTGGCGGCAATGGTGGCAGGAAGCAAGAACTGCTCGCGCTCGCTCAATAGGATAATGAAAACCTCGGCCGAGGAAAGGACGACCGATATTCGCAAAAGCGAAAAATTGAGGCTTGCCGTTGCGCAGGCATTGTCGGCAAAGGTGCCGCTGAATTACGTGATGAGGGCGCTCTCCCTTGTGGAGATGGGCAAGAGTGCATTCCCGTTCAACGAGCTTGAGCTGAATTACGAGGGCGAGGCGTACCAGACGGTGTCGGGGCAGAATTCGAACAATTCGGTGAGGGTGTCGAACAGATTCCTTGAGGCTGTTGAGAATGACGGGGACTGGGCATTGACTGCGCGCACTGACGGCAGGATAATGAACAGGCAGAAAGCCCGCTCCCTTTGGGAAAAAATCGCATTTGCGGCTTGGTCGTGCGCAGACCCGGGCCTGCAGTATGATGATTCGATAAACGAGTGGCACACCTGCCCTGTGGACGGGAGGATAAACGCATCAAATCCCTGCTCAGAGTACATGTTTTTGGATGACACGGCGTGCAATCTGGCATCCCTAAACCTCGTGAAATTCCTCGACGATGACACCGGCACTTTCAGGGTGGAAGACTACAGGCACGCGGCGAGGCTTTGGACGGTTGTGCTTGAGATATCCGTATTGATGGCGCAGTTCCCGTCAAAGGAAATTGCCCGAAAGTCGTACGAATTTAGGACATTGGGATTGGGATATGCCAATTTGGGCACACTTCTCATGAGGCTCGGAATCCCCTATGACAGCCCGCAGGCGCTGTCAATTGCAGGCGCGCTCACCGCAATTTTGACAGGGGAATCCTATGCCGCATCCGCGGAAATGGCCCGCGAGCTGGGCGTTTTCCCGGGATTTGCCCGCAACCGTGAGCATATGCTCCGCGTCATCCGCAACCACAGGAGGGCGGCATACAACGCCGCCGCATCCGAGTATGAGGGGCTTAGCGTGAAACCGCTTGGCATAAAGGGGGAATTCGCGCCCAATGACCTTGTTGCAGCGGCAAAGGAATGCTGGGACAGGGCGCTCAAAGAGGGCGAGAAGCACGGATACAGGAACGCGCAGGTGACGGTGATTGCCCCTACTGGGACGATTGGATTGCTGATGGATTGCGATACGACAGGAATTGAGCCAGACTTTGCAATTGTGAAATTCAAGAAACTTGCGGGCGGCGGGTATTTCAAAATAGTGAACCAGTCCATGAAGAAGGCGCTCAAAAGGCTCGGCTATGCGCCCGAGCAGATTGGAGACATTGAGAATTACTGCAAGGGCAGGGCCACGCTTGTGGGCTGCCAGCACATAAATAGGGAAACCTTGCGCGCAAAGGGGTTTTCCGAGGAGAAAATCGATGAAATTGAGAAGCAGATGGCCTCCGTGTTCGACATCCGGTTTGCATTCAACAAATACACCCTTGGCGAGGAATTCATGCGCAGGCTCGGGGTCGGGGATTCGCAGCTGATGGATGCGAAATTCGACTTCCTCAAATTCCTCGGCTTTGCAAAGCAGCAGATAAGCGAGGCGAATGATTACGTTTGCGGAACCATGACGATTGAGGGCGCGCCGCATTTGAAAAGCGAGCATTATCCCGTGTTTGACTGTGCAGGCAGGTGCGGCAAGAAGGGAAAACGCTACATTTCGTATAAGGCGCACATTTTGATGATGGCTGCGGCGCAGCCCTTCATCACAGGCTCTATTTCCAAAACCATCAACATGCCAAAGGATGCGACAATTGAGGATGTGAAAGAGGCGTACATGATATCATGGAAAAGCATGCTCAAGTCAAATGCGCTGTATAGGGATGGGAGCAAACTGTCGCAGCCGCTCAATGCCACGAATGAGGATGAGGAGGACGAATTGGCTGCACTGCAGGGGCTGGCAGAGGATGTGGATGAGTCATTCGGCCCTGCGCAGATGCAGGTGAAGGTGCTTGCAAAACTGCAAAGGAGGAAGCTGCCCTCGCGCAGGCGCGGGTTTGTGCAGGAGGCGCGCGTGGGCGGGCACAAGGTGTACCTCAAGACTGGAGAGTATCCCAATGGCGAGCTTGGCGAAATATTCATCGACATGTACAAGGAAGGGGCGGGCTATAGGGCATTGTTGAATTGTTTTGCAATTGCAGTAAGCAAAGGATTGCAGTATGGGGTGCCGCTTGATGAATTCGTGGACACGTTTACCTTTACGCGCTTTGAGCCTGCAGGGCCGGTTGGCGGGCATGAGGCGATAAAGAGCGCCACAAGCATCATCGATTATGTGTTCCGCGCAATCGGGTATGAGTATTTGCACAGGACGGATTTCGTGCACATCAAGCCGCCCGAAGTGAACGGCAAGACGAAACTTGAGGAGGAGGAAGCACAGGCAAAATTGGTGGATGACGAGCCTGTTGAACTTCCTGCCAAATTGCCTTCGGGCAACGGGGACAGGGTGAGCAAGGCGCGCGCCATGGGATACACAGGCGACCCCTGCCCGGGCTGCTCCAGCATGAAAATGAAACGGAATGGTTCTTGTATGGTTTGCGAGGACTGCGGAGAGACGACGGGTTGCAGTTAGGCGGGGGGAATCAGGAGGAACCTGAAACTGAAGGGGGGCGGCAGCCCCCCTGCGGTTCGGGCATGGTTTGTGAAGACTGTGGAGAGACTACAGGATGCAGCTAAGTTGCAAACCGCCAGAATTACAAAAAAGGAGTTATTTTACAATCAATTTTACGGATGCCTTTTCGCCATTGGAAGAAATTATGGCAACCAGCATTCCCGAGGATAGGTTATCCGGCAGGGCATAAGGGATGGAATGGTCCCCGGCCTTGAAGGTTGAATTTTCAAACGGGCTTTCAATCAACGACCCTTTTTCGGAATAAATCCTTAGGCAGAAGTTCCGGGTGTCGTCCTTTAGGTGGATGTTGAAAGTGACGGTTGAGGAGCGCAAGGCAGGGTTCGGATAAGCCTCGATTCTCATCGGGCGGCCAACAGGCCCATATCGCTTGTCTATAAGGTCTTTGCCGTACATGTCCATGTAGATGTCCGGGAATTTGTCTTTTAGGCGGCGGATTGAGGCAAGATAAAGCTCCTCGATGGCAGCAGATACCCCTTCGATGCCGCTCCCCTTTCCAATCTTTTCTTCATAATCGCCATAAACAGGCTGCTTTGCTTTGAACAGGTATGTGGCATGGGGCGAAATGGTAAAAGGCATTTCATTCCCCCCAAGATAGACTGATGCGCTGACAAAATACCTGAAAACGGGCTTTTCCGGCCTGAATTCAAACCCCCTCCCCATGCCGGCCGGTTCGGCCATGTCTTGGGCAAAAATGGTGTATGAGACTATTTGAAAGGGTGAAATCGGGGGGAATGCCGCCCCGCTTGGGAAAAGATAGTCATCCCTTGGATTGGTTATGATATCTTTCGGGGGGGACTCTGCCATCAACTGTGCAAAATTCCGGCGCGTTTCCAAAAGCTCCGGCTTGAACATGAAGCCAAGAAGGCTGTCGATGTTGCGCTTGGCATTTATAACCGCGGAAGAAGCGCTTCCGGGGGCGGAATGATGGGAAAGAAGCAAGGAAACAAACGGGATGGTAAGCACAAGGTCTTTTTCCGAAGTTTTTGGGCTGAAAAGCTGGGAAAGGAAACATTGCGTTGCAATGGATTCGTAGCTGTAATTTTTTCCAGAAAGGTATTCGGATGCCATCCCTGCGCCATCGGTTGCGCCAAGCACCCTGAAAAGCCCATCCATCGCGTCTTTGAAGTTTTTGCCGAAATCAAGCAGATGGGAAGGCAGCAGAGGGCACTTTTCCTTGAATTCCATAATCCGGGCGCCCGCATTATTTCCCAAAAGATAGATAAGAAGTGCGGCATTCAAATCGCCGGGCCCGGGGCTTATGGCAGCTTTTGCCATGAGCGAGTATGCAAGCCCTTCTTTTCCGCTATCCCCGAATCCGAGATTTTTTGATGCGGACTCAAAAATTGAATAAAGCTTCCGTTGGCTATAACCGCCTGAAAGAATTGAGCCGAACAGGGCGCCGCCGCTTGCATCGTTTGCCAGGCTGAAAATAAAGGAATTGGAATTGCTTTTTGGGGCGGATTGGGCGGCATACCCAAGGTTTTGGTAAAATAGGGACAGCGTTGAATTGGCAAGGAGGAACGAAAGATCTTCTGCTTTTTCTTTTGGGAAATCGGCTTCCATAAGGCAGGCAAGGTAAATTCCCTGGAGCACAAGGCCGTCCACTCCCGCTTTTGTCATTTTTCCGGAGCAGGGAATCGTAACCGATTTGGACTGGGAATCGTATGAAAGCAGGCTGCCTGCGCCGATGCTGATATTTTTTGCAATTGCAATGAGGCGCTTTTTTACCCCTTCCATTTTTTCAGGCTCAAGATTTGGGCATAAAAGAGTGAGGATTTCATCCATGACTTTGTTTTTTGAAAAATACGCCAGCCTGCTGCGGGCTAGGCTTCCTATTGACTGGTAATCCGCCCCGCTTATTATGGAATCCCCCCATAGCTCGATGTGCTCATGGCGGCTTGGCTGCTGGAGGAATCTATTCTGTGAAATTATGGACAGGTATGCCAAATCGGATATGCTTTGCGATTCTGATGTTTCTGCCCCTTTTCCGCCCATTGCCCGAAAAGCGCCCCTGGCCATGGGAATGAGTTTGGCTGTTTTGGTTAAATAACGCATGGTTAAGGTTTTAACCAGGCTTGCGCAATAGATGCACATGCCTATCCCGAATTTCAAAATCCGGAGCTTCGCCATGGTGAAAAGGCTCCTTAGGATGTGCGACATTGCCGTGGAAGTGTGCGACGCGCGGGACATAAACAACACGCGGGTGCGCAAAATTGAGAAAGACTATAAGGACAAGATAATCATTGCCGCAACGAAAGCCGACTTGATCCAGAAGGGCAAAATCGGCACGGCTGACAAGACTTATGACGGGGTAAAAATAGCATTCGTATCCGCGCATGTGACGAATGGCATGGAACTGCTGCTTGCGCTCATCAGGAAATGGGCCGAAGAGAAGAGGCAGAGGATTGAGAAGAAAATATCCAAGAGGGGAGAGGAAATTGAAATCCGTGTGGTGATTTTCGGCCTGCCGAACATCGGGAAAAGCTCTGTAATCAATACGCTGGCAAAGAGAAAAGCCGCGCTAACAGGTTTCAGGGCCGGGATTACCAAGGGGGAGCAATGGATTAACCTTGGGGGCGGCATATTGCTCTTTGACACGCCCGGAGTGCTGGATTTTGCCATGCGCCCCACCGAATTGGCGATGCACGGCGGGCTTGATGCGGAAAAGCTTCCGGAGCCGGAGCCTGCCGCCATAGGCATAATAAAGAAATTCGCTGATGCGAAAAGCCATTACCTCTCAAAGCATTATGGAGTGAAAATGAGCGATGATTATGAGGCCATGCTGGAGCAGATTGCAATAAAGAGGGGGCTTTTGGGCAAGGGAGGGGAGCCGCGCATCAACGAGGCGGCAAAAGTCGTCATCAGGGAATACCAGAAGGGGAAATTCAAGCTAGTTTAGGTGGGCCGGTGCCCGGATTGGGAATTTCAGCCCAGGTCGGTTTTTGTCCCTTCTTCCACGCCGTATTTTTTAGCCCAGCCGGCAGGAACTTCAACCACGTATAATATGCCATCCGGGGAAGTGTCCGCTTCGCACGGGTCTTCCTTGCAGGGCGCAAAATCATTGCGCACTTTTTTTACAATAGCGGCAGAATCAAGATAAATTATGTCTATGGAAACTAGCATGTTTTTCATCCAGAAATTGCGCACGCCCGGCTGGTCGAAAACAAACAGCATTCCTTTTCCCTCTTCCAAATTTTGCCGGTACATCAGCCCCCGCTCGCGCGAGGAGGGGTTGGATGCAACCTCCACCGCTACTGGCCAGTCGCCTGTGGAAGTGTGGAAAATGACGGATGGCGAAGTTGGTTGGTTCGCACTTTGCCCTCCGCTTATGCAGCCATGGGATAGGAGCAATGCTGCAATTGCGAGGAGAAAATAAACTGGTTTTTGCATTGGTTTTGTTTTCGATTAGGGAGTATAATAAACATTGTTGCGCTATTTTGATTTGGTGTGGAAGTGGAAGGTTTTTCTGAGAATGAAAAAGCGGTATTGTCAAGATTTTGCACTAATGTGGACAAGCCTATTTTCGGGCTTGTAAATTTGCCCGAAGTGGTTTGCGGCGCCCTGTTTTCAAGGTATTCAAGAAGCGCAAACAGTGTGCGCAATATTTTGCTCAAGGAATTCATAGAAAATCCTGAAAGCGGGTTTGAGGGGATAGTTGGAAAGATGGATGGAAACGCTTCAACTTCCTCGCAGCTTGTCGCAACGAAAAAAGCCGAAGACTTTTACGACAGGGTGCTTGTTGGGTATGGGGATGACTCCGTTGCGGAATTGGGCGGGGCGCACCTTGCGTGCGAGGAAATCTCGAATTTGGCGACGAAATTCGTGCAGGATGCGAGAATTGGGATTTCGCCATTGGAAAAAAGCACAAGGTACGTGTATTTCCACCAGAAAGTGGATGGAAAATACAGGTATTACAGGGGGGAGGAAATAGCGCGGCATGGGATATACATCAAAACCTGCGACATGCTCTTTGACACTTACGCTAAATTGATGGAGCCTCTTGGGGCATGGCTGAAGAAAAAATACCCGAAGCCGGCGGATGGAAGCGTTACGGATAGGGCTTATGAATCCACGATTAAGGCGAAGGTGTGCGACTTGTTGAGGGGGCTGCTGCCTGCCGGGACATTGACAAACACAGGCTTGTATGGAAATGGAAGGGCGTACGAATATTTGCTCACTAGGATGTATGCATCGGATTTGGAAGAGGTGCGGGGGCTTGCCGCATCGTTCCAAACCGAATTATCCCTGATGATTCCGGCATTTGTGAAAAGGGCGAATGACAGGCACGGGATGGCGACGCAGGAATACTGGAAGGCGTGCAGGGAAGGGGCAGGGGGAAAAACACTTGAAGCGGGAATCCAGAATTCTAATTCCCCTGAAGTTGAGCTGATTGAATTTGATGAGAGGGCGGAGCAGAAAATAATCGCTGCGATATTGTTTGCAAACGGGATGGGTTATTCGGAGGCGAAAAAGAAAGCTGATGATATGGATGATGCTCAAAGGCTTGGCATGCTCACATCATATGTTGGAATACGGGGGAACAGGAGGCACAAGCCGGGCAGGGCGTTTGAGAATGCGCATTACACTTTCGCGATTTGCGGGAATTTCGGGCAGTTCCGCGATTTGCACAGGCACAGGATGCTCACGCAGGAAAGGCAGCTGATAAATTGTGAATTCGGGTATGACGTGCCAAAGGAGCTTGTTGAAGCCGGATTTGAAAAGGAATTCGTGGAGGCGATGGAAAAAGCGAAAGAGGCATATAACGAGCTTGCCGCCTCTGCCTCTCCCACCCTTGCCCAATACGTCGTGCCCATGGCATATAGGATGAAGTGGTATTTCCACATATCGCTTAGGGAATGCTTCCATTTGATTGAACTTAGGTCCATGCCGCAGGGGCACGAGGACTATAGGCGAGTTGTTGTGAAGATGCACGACGAAATTGCCAAAGTGCACCCAAGGCTTGCTGCTTTCATGAAATTCGTGAACCGGGAGAATGTGGCGCTTGAGAGGCTTGAGAGCGAGAAGAATATTGACAGGAAACTGGAGCAGCTTGACAGGAAGGCGAAGGGCTGACACTATGCCGAAACTGGGGCACGTGCACATAAAAGTGGGCGATTTGGATGAGGCTGTTGAGTTTTACACTAAAATGTTCGGGCTGAAAATTACTGAGAAAATCGGCAATTCATACGCATTCCTGTCATTTGGGAAAAGCCACCACGAAATTGCGTTGCAGAATGTCGGGAAGGGGGCGGGAAAGCCGGCCGACAGGGACATCGGGCTTTATCATTTGGCGATTGAAGTTGAAAGCGAGAAGGAATTGGCTGATGCATATTTCAAATTGGAAAAGGCAGGCGTGGATTGCTCGCCGGTTGACCATGGAATAAGCAAGTCCGTGTATTTGGAAGACCCTTCCGGGAACGGGATAGAGGTTTATGTTGACACAAGAAGCAAGGGCAATGAATGGGGCGGAAGAAACAAACCCTTGGATTTTGAGAAATACAGATGACAGACAAACTAGGCGGGAACCCTCAGCATTAGCCCCACAATATAGCCTGCAATTGCAGCCAATCCGCCCACAACAAGCATTTCAAATCCGCTTGTTTTCCAGTCGCCGACAGTCCATTTCGCCTTGAGTGCGCCGGTTGAGAATAGGACAAAGGCGGAAAGCAGGATTGAAGCGATGGCGGCATCCCACACTGGCAAAAAGAAGTAAGGGGCAAGCGGAATGAGCGAGCCGACCATTGTGGAAAGCCAGACCTTGACTGCTTTCGAATACGGATTTGAAGAGGATTCTTCCCCGCCTTCGTGCCAGAGAAGGCGGGAGCGGATGAAGGAAAGCTTTGATTTTGGAAGCGAGGAAAGCCTGCCGAGTATTGCTTCTATTTCTTTCCTGCCAAGGTTTGCCTCTTTTGCATGCTTTTTTTCGCAGTCTATTGCAGCCTTGGTGGAAGTGTACGCAACAGCGCCCATGGAAATGCTTTCGGCAAAGCATGCGGCAAGCCCGGATAAGATTACAAGGGAGGGGTCGGCTGTGGCGCCAACTACGCCGATTGACAAGCCTAAAACATTGACCAATCCGTCCTGGCCGCCAAGGATGATATCCTGCAAGTGGCGGGCGTTGTGGGATGGCATAAGATTTGGATGCACGGTGGTCTTTATATATTTGGGATTTCCCAGACCAATATGAAGAAGGTGTTGCGATGGCTTTCGCGCAGTTTCGACCGGTAAAAGAAGTGGAGCCGGAAGAAAAATACCGCCTGCCCCAAGATGATTACAACCGGATTTTTGACGGGCTGGCTGCGAAGTGGAGCCAGGATGAAAGGCTTGGCAACAAGAAGGATATGGATTGCCAGCGAAAAAATATAGGGAAAAATAGGCGGGAATCGACAACTCCATCAACCCCAAAAGCACTGCAACTGGGGGATTTAAATTGCCAGGGTTTTTCAAATTAAACGCTATGTTATTGGGTGACCTCCATGCCTTTAAAATTCGTTGAGCGCCCGGAAGAAAGCCTTGTGCATGGTTTGATAATCAGTAAAGTGGGAAAAGAGGAAGGAGAAAAATACGATAAATCCACGATGAAATCGCTGCTGGATGACATAAACAAACTTTCAAAAAGAATAGATGAAATCGAAGTCGAATACACCCGCAGAATAGCAAATTCCGGCAAAATTGGCGAATATACGGGTTCCAAAGCCGATTATCAAAAACATATTGAACGTAACGAAGGCTGGAGAAGGCAGGAGCTGAGGCGGGTTTGCTTTAACCTGCTGTCGCTCATGAACACAACAGAGGGCGCAAAGCTTCCGGACGGCTTTTGGGAGCACGCCATCCCGGCTGACATATGGCAGAAGCTCGGGCCGCATGCGGACGACAAAATGCTCGATCAGGCGTTCGTTTATTCCACCGGCGACAAGCCGGCGCCGCTGCAACGAACGCTTGGCTATTTTTCAGGCATGTTTGATGGCACGTCCTTGGATGAAAAAATCCAGAACGCCCGCCTGACCGTTTGCGGCCAAAGGGAGGGCAATCCGATAATGGGGGCGCTTTTTTTGAACGTGGCTGCGATTGCTGAAATCCCGTCCGCCCAGAATACCGTGCTGCTCACCGCATATATGAGATTCCTTGCAGAAAACCACTATTCAGGCATTGTGGAAAAAATGAAAGCGATGTCGGATATGGTGGATGAGCTGAACAAGCTTGGCGTGAAAATCATATTCAAGCCGTACAATTACGATCCGAAATTCTTCCAGGATATATCAGATGGCGTGATAGACCGGAAAGCTTTTTTGGAGGCTGCTAAGTTCATGGCTCCCGGAGCTCCCTTCACATTCACAGACCTCACCTATTGCGCAAGGTTTTGCCAGGACATGAAAAACGCAGGGGTAAAACAATATCAAGCATCTAATGATTGGCATGCAATGGAGTGGCTGACCGATGCTCTGATGCCGACAACGAAAGAAGACAGGGAGTGGCTGACCGATAAAGAAGACAAGGAAGTGCAGGACCGGATAACCTACAAAATGGGCAAGGGGATGGCCGTTGATTTATACAATTATTTCGGAATCGTTAATTTCGACATTTTTCCGATGGACTTCCTGAAAGAGGCCCTCAAGCAGGCAAAGAACGGCTCCTCAAAAAGCCCTGAATCCGGAAAGCACGCCACAATCGTCCTTGACCATGCGAATTTTGACACAGAACGGAACAATGACAGGTTCAGGGCGATGCTGTCATCGTTTGCCAAAAATGGCTATTCAATCTCTTTCCAGGAAGTAGGAACTAAGGAGGAATGGGCAGATTTCATTTCGCAATCTTATGTTCCGGGGGCAAACAATGTGCTTGTCACTTCATTCGCTACCAATTTTTCAGGCGAAGCCATATTATCATACATCCGCTCTACATCTTCTCTCCTGCTCATGTCAGATATGGAAATATTGTCACAGGCGAAGCCTCCCAGTGGTGTCAATGCCCAGGTAATCATCATTGCCAGCCGGGCCGGGCTTGGGGAAGCCAACCTGGCATCAAAAATGGCGGAAATATTCCAGTGCGAAGTATTTGCACCCGACGGATATGGCGCGATGCCACGGGTGGATTTGGCGCAAGACGGGCGAGTCATGACTGTCGAGTTCATATCAAACAGCTCAACGAAATCTTGGGGGGATTCCATCCAAAAAGTGCTCGACCAGCTTGATGAAATCCGAAAGCAAAAGGAAAAAATGATCCGCGAGAGGGGCGCGAGCCTAAAGCTCAGCCAGGAAGCAATAGATATCGAGTTAAGAAAGCTGGATAACGAGGGGCCGCTTGCGAGAAAATACAAGCCAAAGGGGGGTTTCTGATGCCCAGAGCCGCACTTATTTCGCCAGCGCAGAATCCGTCCCCATTCATCGAAAAGGTGAAAAAGGCTGGCGTTTATTCCTTTCTTTCAGCCGAGTTTGCAGCATATTATGGCGGCCAGCTTCCTGCTAATGCCAGCAAAGCCCTCGAATGGCTGTCTGACCAGAAAGCGCAGGATGGGGTGCTTGGGATTTACAAAAAAGTGCTCGATAAGTTCGGCACTGAGGCAGATGACATGGCCTTTCAGCGCTATTTGTTTGCATTGGTGCTTGGCACATGCTACGTCGCCTACAAATTTGGTGCAAAATATTCCGAAACACCGGCAATTGTGCCGAGCATTGAAGAAGCGGGCACGTTTGAACTAAATGCACCCATAATGCGCTATTCGACAAGGCCGCCTTCGATATTAGTCAATACGCTGGAGGTTAAAGGATTTCTCGCAAGGCATCCATCTTCTTGCGCTCAGATATGCGCAGGCTGGAATATGTCAGTGCATGAAACCACCCACGGCTTGAAAATCATGGTCGACGGCGGCGCGGACGTCCTTGGCGAGCTTGCCACCGCCATTAATGCAATACGATTCGGCCTTCCCATGAAAAGGAATGACTCCAACGTCGCAGGGACTGCGGCAAACATGAGAAATTTCCCGCATAACCTGGAAGATTTTGCATCCGGCATCTGGGGCCTTGACGTTCGTATATTCTCATACGAATATATGTCGTATTTTATTGCCCCGTGGGTTGCCAAATACTACACAAAAAATGAGGATTTGACAGGCTTAATTACAGTTCAAAAGAACCGGCCGCTTTTTGATTTCTTGTACCTTCCAAAAAAAGCAAGGGTATTCAAGCCGAATGCTGCAACCCCCCCCGCCGAATATGCGCAATATGTATTCAAAATAGACATGCAGGAACTTTGCAAAGGCGATGGGATTGCGGATGAAAAACTAATCTCACTGCTCGGCCAGGTTTTCGAAGAACTTTCAAAAAGAAAATATGGCAACATCTCCGAATTTCTGAACTCTTTTAGGGATGAGATGAACAAGGTTTTCGGAGAGCCTGAAAAGGCTGATATCCCCCCGAATTATGGAGCCATAAATAGGGGGAAAAGCGAATTCCTTGGCTAGCCCGGCTTACCTAGCCATCCTATTTGGCTGCCTGGAAAAGCCCGCATTGCCCTCTTGCACATCCTGGTTGAAGGCGGATACCACCTTGGTGCCCGAGAATATGGAACTGGCATCGCTTCGGCTTTCGATAATGGAAACTTTCTCATCTGGGCTGCCAGGTTTGGCAATTGCCTTGAAGCGCTCGCCGCTGAAAAGGTCAATACGCGAATCGCCATCCTTCCGCAGGTCGATTTCTATGCGGAGTTCTGCCTTCCCCTCTACATAAAAGTCGATTTTCCACACTCCGGAATCAAAATTTGAATAGACTTGCGAGTGGCTCCCTGAAAATGACGAAAGTCTCACTTTGTTGTTCAATGAGCTAATTGCGCCTGCGCATTCCATTTCTACAAGGTTTTCCTCGAACGAGCCCGATACTTTCAGGTCCACCCTTCCGGCGCTTGGGTCGATGAATATACCAGTGACATTGTTTTCAGGAACGTCGTCTCCGGACGCTTTTTTTGGGACAAACCCTAGTTTTTTGCTCGACATTGCACCACCTGATGGAAAAATGGACTGTGCAGATTTTAATTGTTGCCTAAGCCCTGCCCCAAGGATTATCGCCAAGTCGGGCAGAATACTCCGCTTATCAAGCGGAGATGAATGTCCGACTCCGACTTGGCGAACATTTTCCGAACAGCCAACTGCAAGGCAGTTGGCGTAAGCCCTGCCGCAGCAGGGCGCATGAGCCCATATGCCCTGCGCTTGCGCAGGGTCCGGGCGAAGCGAGGAGGGCTCTTCGGAAAATTTAATGTCCTGCAAGTGGCGGGCGTTGTGGGATGGCATGATTCCACTTGGCTTTCACTCGCCTTCTTCAGCTCCCGGGCCCAAATCCTGCTCAAATGAGTACATGAGGCGGGTGCCGCCTGCAAGCACGGAAAGCTCAACTTTTAGCATCTCCTGGTCGGTGCCTTTTACGCTTGAATTCGATTCCTCGGTTGGCACGAGCTTGAAAACCATTTCGCGCTTTAGGGCATTTGGAGAATCGCTGATGGATAGTTCAAGGGAGTACAATTCCGGATGGTTCAGCCCCAGGGTGACAAAATAGTTCAATTGCTGCTTTTCAATGGGGCCGCATTTCCGGGCATAATCATCAAGCACTGAAAGCAGGTTGCCAAATAGCGCATCCGGGACTTTTCCATCCGAGCCTATTTCCTTTGCCGCATTTGCAAGCGCCTCAAAATCCCCAAGCCCGATTCTTGATGCGTGCACGTTTATGGGGCGGTTGCTGTCCTTTGAAAGGAACACGCGCATGATGAATTTCTCGCCGCTCTCATTTTCAACAAGCGCGCGCAGCTGCCCCCCAAAAGAGGCGCCCGAGCCTTTGTTAACCCAGTCGAACTCCACATCATTAGGCCGTATCTGCACGTTTCCCATGCTTCCCTTGAGCAATCGGCTGCAATTTTCAGACAGCAGCTTTGCCGCAGACGCGCGCAACGTTGCAAATTGGATTTCAGTGGAAGAGGAGTTGTAAGCCAGAAGAACCCCGCCAATCTGCTCTTCAAGCGTTTTTGGCTGCTTTTCGCCGCCCTTGAATGCAAATGCCCCCATCATTTCACCCGCCCGGATATGAAATCTTCGGCTTTTTTCTTTGTGGCTTCATCCGCGAAATTCAGCCAGGTTATGATTAGGGCGTCGAGCATTTCCTTGCGCTCTTTTTGCCCCATCTGCATAAGAGCATGCCGCACCGGGCCTACAAACTGGGCATAGGATTCCCTTTTCTTTTCAACCATCCCGCCCCTTTCGCCCAAAAAAACCTGCTGGTTTTCCCCGGTTACCAACGAAGTCATAATTTCCCCCAGGGTGAGAAACGGGATTTTGGCAAAGGAATGGCTGCCAAGCGGCTTGAGGGCGCTTATGGCATCGGAAACAAGCCTAAATGGCGCAAGCAGGGTGTCGGCCAGGATTTTCAGAGGGTTGGCGCTTGGCTTTGGGACACCGGATGCGGCATGGAGAAGCTCGTGCTCCACTAGCGATTTTTCTATGCCGGCAGCTGCTGGAACCGTTATTGTCCTTTTTGAAAAGCTTGCCCTGTCCGAGAACAGGGTGTAAAAGAACAGCCCGGAAACAGGTAAGGCAGACAGCAGCCCGTACCTGTCGAAAAACACTCCGGCAATGTCCAAGAATTTCGGAACGGAGATGCCTGCGGCTGATTTTGGGGATTTTTCAATATTCATGGGCCCGAGGTCGGCCATGCGCATGCTGATTTCAGCTCGCATGCCATCTGTCAGTTCAAGGGGGGCGATGCCAAATTGCCTATAGCAGGCATTTATCCTATCCTGCATGCCGTCGCAGAATTTTTCCTGCCCAGCCGGGCGGGCCAGGGCCTCCGGAATGCCAAGGACGAACTGCTCTGCGTCAAATCCGCGGGTAGGCTCATAGCCTGGAAGCAGCATGGCATCTTTTGAAAAGTCTGGTGCGGGCCTTGACCTCTCGGTTGGCTGCGATTCCTCTTCCCTGTCGCGCCTATTTTTTGGGGAAGCCTCGGGCAAGTTTCTGCCTTTTTGGGCGGTTTCGGGCCAGTTTCTTCCACTGGGCCGGATTTCCTTTTGCCCCTTTTCAGGCCAGTTTCTCCCGGTCGTTTCAGTCTCTTTGCCTTGCCCTTTTTCAGGCCAGTAACTTTTGCGCGGTTTTTCTTCTGACCCATCCTTGCCCTCTTTTTCAGGCCAGTAACTTTTGCGCGGTTTTTCTTCTGGCCCATCCTTGCCCTCTTTTTCAGGCCAGTAACTTTTGCGCGGTTTTTCTTCTGGCCCATCCTTGCCCTCTTTTTCAGGCCAGTAACCTTTGCGCGGCTTGTCTACCTGCACCTGGAATAGCATATTGGTATCAGAGAGCTTTAATTAAAAAGAGTAACGATTTGATGCCAATGGCGAACAACAGATTCTCCGGGAGGAAGTTTGTTTCTTCGGAGCCATGTTTCCAAACCTTCTTAAATCCTTTTGGCTAAACGCTCACTTGCGACCAATAGTTCAGGTGGAAAGATGGCAACGGATACTGACAAGATATTCTCCGAGTTCAAGGAGCACTCTGTGGCGGAATTTTTCAAGAAGAACAGGCAGATGCTCGGATTTTCAGGCAAGACAAGGAGCCTAACCACAATCGTGCACGAATACATCACTAATTCACTTGATGCGGCGGAAGAGGCGGGCATATTGCCGGAAATCACGGTAAAAATAGATGAAATTGACAAGGAGAAATACAGGGTGAGCTGCCAGGACAACGGGCCGGGAATTCCGAAAAAGCACATTGGCAAGGCATTGGGGCAGATGCTTGCGGGCACGAAATTCCATCGCTTTGCCCAGCAGAGGGGCCAGCAGGGAATTGGCGCATCAGGCTGCACGATGTACGCGCAGATTACTACCGGAAAGCCGGTCAAATTTGTTTCTGAATGGGACAGCAAGAGAATCAAGGGGGAAATTTCTGTTGATGTGAAGACAAATTCGCCTCTGCTTAATGTGGCGACAGAAGAGGAAAACCCTGAGAAAAAGCACGGCTTGTATGTGGAGGGGGAATTTGCGGAGTGCAAATACGACAGAAGTTCATTTGGAGTGTATGAATATGTGAAGAGGACGGCATTGGCAAATCCGCATGCCACAATTACGCTTATCGAGCCGACGGGGGAGAGAGTGAGCTATCCAAGGAGCCACGAGCAGGTGCCAAAAAAGCCCATGTCTGTGGAGCCGCATCCCCTTGGCATCACAATTAATGACTTGATTGAAATGGCGCACCATGAGCCTGAATTCACGCAATTGTCATCTTTCATGCAGAATCGGTTTGCGCGCGTGTCGGCTGCAAAGGTGCAGGAATTGGCGGCGCTGGTGCCGGATGTTGACTTTAGGAGAAAGCCCAAGGATTTGGCATGGGCGGATGCCGAGAAAATAATCAAGGCATTGCCTTTGGTGAAATGGATGGCGCCTGCCACGGATTGCGTGAGGCCGATTGGAAGGGAGCAGATTGAGAAGTCGCTTCGCAACATACTGGCGCCGACGTTCATAGCCGTGACAGAGAGGCCGCCCAAAATATACAGGGGGGGCATTGCATTCATGGCAGAAGCCGCGCTTGCATATGGCGGGCAGGCTGGAAAGAAGATAGGCGATACTACTGGCGGGGATATCATTCGCTATGCAAACGGCGCACCTCTTCTGTTTGACACGGCAGGCTGTGCGATAACCGAAGCCATAAAGGACATTGACTGGAAGCGCTACCATATCCGCAATTTTGAGGAGGAGCCCATTTCCGTGCTTGTGAACGTGGCTTCGGTTTATGTGCCATACACATCGGCTGGCAAGCAGGCGATTTCGCAGGAGGAGGAAGTGTACCAGGAAATAAAGAATGCCGTGATGGATGCGGCGCGAGAATTGCAGCGGCATCTTTCCGGGCTGCACCGTGAGAAGGACAGGGCCAACCGCAGGGCTGCGGTGATGAGGTATGTGAAGCAGCTGTCAAAGGACATGACCGAGCTCGCTGACAAGGGAAAGGCGGATGTGCTGCACAAGAAGCTTGTGCATTTGATTGAAACCAAGTACATGGGGCAGATTGAGGACGGCGAGGATGACGAGGGCAAGGGTGAGGGAAAGAACGGGAAAAACGGCGATGATGTGGAGGATGAGAAGGAAGAGTAAGCTCTAACAAAGTGATTTTTATGGCAACATCGGCAAAAGACAAGGAAATCCTGGGAAAGCTTGAGGGCTTGGGAAAGGACATGCTCACGCAGATTGACGGGGAGGAAAGCCCGTCTTTCACCGCCCCGCTTCGCAGCAAGGGGAACGTGTTCTATGACAAGGGCGTGGGATTCATCAGGCTTGGGGATAAGGAGGAGACGCGAAGGTTTGTAAATGTGGGGCAGGCGCGCAAATTCATGCAGACCGTGGCTATTGCCAACAAATGCAAGAAATTCCTTCTTGAGAATGCGCACACCTCAATCAGGGGCTTGTTTTACCAGCTGAAATTCTCGCTTGGCGAAGACCTTGACGAGGAATTGTTTTCAGAACAGTCCGAATCAAACCCGCTTGTCGAGGACCTTGAGGTGGCGCTGGACCTCAAAAGGGAGGATTTGAATTTGAATACGGACAGGAAGGGAGTGGTGGCGGGCAACATGCTGCTGCGCGACAAGTTCGGGGGCGCGGAAACCGTGATTAACACAGCTAATCAGGGCAGGAGCGGGTGGATGATACCCTCCGACGTGGACAACGGCATGACAATAGAGGAATTGGAAGCGGATTACGTTCTTGTAGTTGAGAAAGATGCCATGTGGCAGAGGCTCAATGAGGACCAGTTCTGGAGAAAAGAGAACTGCATACTTATCACGCCAAAGGGGCAGGCGTCGAGGGGGTGCAGGCGCCTGATAAACAAATTGGCGCAGAAGAAATTGCCGGTTTATGTGTTTACGGACTGCGACGCGTGGGGATGGTACATCTACTGGGCAATCAAAACAGGCTCCATGAATTTGGCATACCTTGGGGGGACGATTGCAACCCCGAGCGCGAGGTTCCTTGGCGTGACAATGCAGGACATACAGGACTATGACTTTTTGGGGCAGCTTACCATAAAGGCAAAAGAAGTCGACTTGAAAAGGGCGGAAGAGATGCTGGGCTACGAGTGGATAAACAGGCATCCGGAATGGGTGAAGGAACTGAAGACTGTGCTTACCACCAAAAAGAAAATAGAGCAGGACGCATTGCAGGGGCCGAGGCTGTCGTTTGTGGGCGACTATGTGAGGGAGAAAATAAAGAAGAGGAAATTCCTGCCCTAAGAAAATATAGCTTATTAAGGTGCAAACGCAAGAAATAATACATGTCATCCTTGTCCCTTGCATTCGAAGCAAATGCTCTGCTTGACGATATAGACGAGAAGGGGCCGGATGAGTTTTCACTTTCGCGCCTTGAGGAATTGAGGGCGCAGATGCTTATTGCTGGATTGAACGCCCCTTTTTCATCCGTGCTTGCCGCAACAAAATCCGAAGCTGACGATTGGAGCCCGCAGGAGGCGGAAGATGCGAGGAAGCAGGTTGGCAACATGCGCTACATCGCCTCGATGAAAAAATTCACATTGAACCGGGTGAGGGTGGCGATTGCGGCAAGCAAAATTGCAAAAACGCTTGGGAAAATAAATGACGGGAAATTGGCGGGGCACCTGCCCCTTGGCGGCTCGTATAGGAAAGCGCTTGTGTCGCACGGGTATGCCGGTGCGGATAGCTATCACAAATTGATGTCAAGTTTTTCGATTCATTCTTTTGACGTGCAGGGCGCATCCGCAGTGATATCCCTTGACGACGGGGCGGGAGAGCGGGTGCAGAGGACAGTGGAACTGTCTGGCGCCGAGGGGGCGGACGAGAAAATAAGGGGGATATTCGGGCCGGATGCGAAATTGGAGAAGGTGCAGAAGAAAACAAAGAAAGCGGGCCTGATACGGAATTATTCAGCCAAGGTGGCGCTATTTGTGGCTGCTGCGGTTTTTGGGGCAACGGAAGCAAAGGAGGCGATGGAAAAGTCCAAGGCGGATGAAAAGGTTGCCGCGTACAATTTGTTCCTAAACAGGCATGGGCTTTCAGCAGATGCGGATTTGTCCGAAGCGGAGGGGCTTGAGAGGGTGAAGGAGCATGCCGTGAAGGAGGGGCACCTGAAGCTGGTGAAGGGGGAACTGATGATTGACGAGGAATTTGCAGCCAAATTGGCGAAAAGAAGGAGGGAAAGGAAGAAAATGGCGGAAAAGGAGGCTTGCGATGCCGTGCTTTCCGTGCTGCTTAGGCAGTATGTTGCCATGAACGAGGCCGGAAGGCTGGCGGATGGCATGCCGTCCATGATGATTTCACCCGATGAGAGGCAGTTGGCGGTGCTTGCGCACATAGCCCCTGCAAATTACCCTGTTGCGCATTTGCCAAAGGTAATTGCCGAAAAAGTCGGGTTTGAAAAAAGGGCGCCCCCGCTTGCCCCTGCAGTGTGGGGTGCGGCATTTGTGTGCGCAAGGGCGAATGTCGATGCCAAATGGGCCGCCCAAGAATTCGGACTAAATGAAATGGAAATTGGGGGCGCGGTTTCAATTATGCGGGATTTGATGTCCCGGCCATCCGGCAGGGGCGCCAAGTTCCTTGAAGGGGCAAGGAAAAAATAAGCCATAACAGCCATTGGTAATCCTTATGTGGGAACTTTCAGGAACAAGGCATGAGATGGAGAATGCGATTGCCTTGCACAAGGATGAGAAAAGCGTGCGGATAATGGCAAAGCCCTCGAAGAAAATCTTCTTCTTGCTTTTGCAGAATACATCCGTGAAAAAAATAGTGCTTGCGCGCGGGGTGGCGAAAACCGTGCCGCACAACATGTTTGCGGGGCTTGCGCAGGCAGGGGTGGACGTGGAAATCATCCAGAAAAGGCGGGGAAGGAAGGAGAAATACGGCGAGAGGGTGAGGAAGGAAGCCCTTTTGGCTGTGGAAAACGGCATGCCGGTCGCGGATGCGATGAAAAAATTCAAAATGAGTAGAAGGAGCTACTATTACTGGAAGAAGGAAAAATGACTATTATTTTGCCGTGAGCACTGTTGCCCCGTCATGCTCCACAAGTATTGTATGCTCGAACTGCGACACTAAACCCTTGCCCGCCTCTTTTAGCACCGGATATGGATGCAGGCAGCCGGAATTGAGCAGCTCCTTTAGCGTGGCAGAGAGCATGAGGCGGGAATTGAAGTCGCCCACCAGCCACCTTTCCGCAAACGGCAGGGTGAAGTAGCGCTGCACGAGCTTGTTGAGCAAATCGCGGCTTGAGCGCATGCGAAGCTTTCCTTCGGCTTGCACTGAAAAAATCTCGACTTGGGAGGAATCCGCGACATGCCCCGCGCCGTTCGTGGCAAAAGGCTCTATTGCAAACACGTCGCCCTCCTGCAGGAGATAGGAGTCGCCGCTCTTGATGTTCGGGATGGAAACTCCGGCATGGAGGGTGAATGGCTCGATTTTGTGGCCGGTCAAATTTTCAATTGGCTTGAAGCCGCGCGATCGGATTTCATGTTCGATTGCCCCGCCAACGTCGGATACGGATACGCCCGGCTTTATTGCTGCTATTGCCGCCTTGAGAGCCTCTTCTGATGCTTCCAGCAATTTGGGCTGCTCGCCGGACAAATCAATTGTGTATGCCGTGTCGCCAATGCAGCCGTCCACAGATACGCCAAGGTCGATTTTCACTATGTCTTTTTCGCCTATGATGCCTTCCGCCCCTATTTCAGGGGTGTAATGCGCTGCCGTGTCATTGATGGAAATGTTGCAGGGAAAGCCCGGCACCGCCCCTGCGTCGAATATCATTTTCTCGACCGTTTCCGCAACATCGGTGTAGGATTCGCCCGGATTGACAAGCATTTTGGAATCCTCGCGCACTTTGGCTGAGATTTTGCCCGCCTTTTTGAACGCTTCAATCATCTTGGCAAAGCCTTCTTCGGCATTTTCATCGTCTCCGTGCACATGCCCTTCGTGCCCTTCTTCTCCGCCTTTCGCATCTTCCTCATGTTTGCCGTGGACGTGCCCGGGCATGCCGTGCGGAATGTATTCTCCTGTTGGATTGGAATCATCTGCCATGAAAATCACCTTAGGCCAATTTGGGAAGCATGGAGAGAAGCTCGGACAGCTTCCGTATTTTGTAATCCTGCTTGCCGGCCAATTTTGTCCATCGCCCCACCATAACTCGGCAGGTTTGCATTCCTGCTGCCTTTGCGGGCGCGATGTCCTTGTATGGGTTGTTGCCAACCATGAGTATTTCATGCGGCTTGCATTTAAGCCTGCCTGCAATGGATTTGTAGAAGGCCGGAGTTTTGCCCTTGCCCTTGTCATTGGTCACAAAGACATCGTGGAAAAGGTGGTCGATGCCAAGGCGGATTAATTTGTCCCATTGCTTCACGCCAACCCCCTCGGATGCAACTCCAAGGTAGTAGCCCCGCTCGCGAAGCTCCAAAAGCGTGTTGACGGCCTCAGGGAAAGGCTGGATTGACGCCTTGGTGTTATGGTATGCCACGATGCCGGAGGCGATGATTTTGTCTTTCTCTTTGCAGCCGAACACTGTGCATAAATCGTCGAAGTGGTTTCCGTAATTCGAGCCTTTCTTGGCAACTATTTGCTTTAATTTTGCAAGCACTTTTTCAGTGTCCGACTTCAGTCCTGCCGCAACCATCGCATTGGCGGCATTCTGCCTTGCCATTTCAGCAAATTCGGTAGATGGGAAAAGGGTGTCGTCTATGTCAAAGAGCGCTGCTTTAATCTTCGGGGAGGAAGGCATGGGAAAAATGGGGATTGCAAGGTTAATAAAACAGCCTTTCCCCTTCGGGGCAGGAAGCCCATAGGGGCAGGCAGCAGTTGCACCCAATGCCCGCTTCCGCTATGTTTTGTAAAATGAAGGGAAGCAGTACACCCGAAGGCTCTGCTCCACCAACAATAAATTGCAGGCATTTTCAGTATATTTCATAAGTGGTGGGATGATGAACATTGATTCCGGCTTTTATGGCGGCGTTGGTAAGTTTTACAACGGCAAGCTCCCTAGATTTCATGCTGAAAAGCTTTTTTGCAAATCCCATGCCAAATCTCCCATCAAGTGCATTGTAAACCCCGGACCAATTACCGAAGAAATACCCCTGGCGCAGGGCTTCTGCTCCGGCCAATTTCTCAAGCAGGACGGCAGCCGAAGTTTCGATAGGATAAACTGGAGAAACAAAGCTGTATTTGGAGGAGTTATACAGTCTTAGTGTGTAGAGCTGGGTGATGCCCTCGCTCAGCCACTTCAGATAGCCTTTGGGAAAAATCTCAGGCTGGGCAACATGCGATCTTCCGCCTCCGCCAATGTCCGACAAATAATGATGAAGCTCATGGGCCATGGTGCTAATCGTAGGATTGAAGATGTTGGTGCCCCGCACTATGTTAAGCAGGTTTGTTTTTGTCCAATAAAGACCATACCAGGGATATGCATACGAAGCTGACATTAAAGGCGGGCTTAGCTGCATCCGCTTCTGCAGTTCATACCCCAAGTACTCCGGGGTGAACAGGCTAAGCGCAGATTGGAACATTGAGAATTCCCTGTCGTTGAGTGGGCGGGGCTTTGCCAGCTTGCCATATTGGCGTAGCATTAGGCTGGATTTATCCGCTATCTTCCCGTAAACCCGCTTGACGATTGGTTTCGTCTGCACCGCATTATTTTTTGATTTCCCATAAAACTGCTCTACAAAAACCCTTGCACCCTGCAAATTGAAATTATCCTGCGAATTATTTGGCCCAAGCGGCACTATCTCATGGGTCGGTCCCTCGGGAGCGGGCCCCATGCCGAAACGGCGCCGCATCTCCATGAGTTCAAAAACTGGCATTCTTGGCGGTTTTGGGACGGGTTGCCGGACTATTTTTCCAAACAGCCTGTTTACGCCTATTTTTTTTGAGATTGGCATTGCCAAAAAGCCCACGTTTTGGCCCAATTGTGCGATTTCCCGCTCGCCCATGCCGTATTTTGCCCCGTCTATCACAAGAGGGATTGTGGACAGCCCTATTTGAATCTGGAAAACAGTTCCTGCGGCATGGCTTGCCCCTGACCCAAATGCGCCAATTTGGTCAGCTATCCCCCCCATGCCCCGCATGAAGCGGAATAGCGGCGCGGACAAAGTCAGCGTAATTAGGGAGCCTTCGAGATTTCGGCCTTCCTTGAATGCGTTTTTTGCATCATTGGCAAAATAAGCATAGCCTGCAGGCGCGGTTAATGGGTCCATCATGGAAACTGCCATGAAGACCGGTATTGCGGCCTCGGCATATGGCTGGGAGGCAAGATAGAGCTTTTCATGCCAGGATGCTGCAACTGCAATCCGCTGCCTGCGGGCAAAGCTTGAAAATGCTGCATTGGAATATTTTTCATAAGCCTCGTTTAATTTGCCTATTTTCTCTGAGTAATCAGAAACTAGTTGCGGATAGTTCTGGCTTGCAAAGTCGATGCCAAGGGATGATGGAAGAATGGCATAATATGCCGAATTTAATGAGCTATTAGGCTCAGCGGCAAGTTCGATCTTTCCTCCGACATTGCCCCCGGCTGAGTAAAGGTTGGAAATATTTGTGTGGGCAAGATAGGTGTTTGCGTCAACCAATTCAAAGAAAGTTTCCATGTGGCTGTCTTTTCTTAATGCCCAGTCGTTTGCAGCCCATGATATGTATTTGGAATTTACCGCTAGGAAAATAGACGCCGTGGAATTGGCAGCGGTAGCGAGGTCTTTTCTTAGCGCCTCGTTCTGCGTGGAGTCGTAAATGCGTTTCAGTGCATCCACTGCCGCCCTTCCCTTGTCAAGATTTCCCTCGAATATGGACAATTCAAATGACCTGAATGCCTGCTTAGCATCTTCGTACCCCATGTCTTCGAGCACTTTCAAGCAGTCGTTGCTCCAATATTTTTCCCCGGCTTCCCTTTCCTTTTTGCTGATTCCGCTCACGTAATCCAATAGCCCGTAAATAGATTCCTGCACGCGCTGTGCTGTCCCAAGCTTGTGGTATGCCGTTTCAAAAGAAGTTGGGTAAACGTGCTCTTCTGACAGCGTCCGGCTTAGGGCGCTTGAACGCTTCCGTTCAGTGGTTTCGATGGCACGCTCATTCTGAATTTGCTGGAAAACGAACATTTGATGCAGCCTATAATGATAGTTTGCTAGGATTATAAAAAACAATCGACAGAGCTTCCGTTATGTTTTGTAAAATGAAGGGAAGCAGTACACCCGAAGGCTCTGCTCCACCTCCCACAACCCCAATTGCTTGGGGCTTTTGGATGCTGTAGAAAAAATATTTAAAGGGGGAAGTATTCTGTGGGAAAAGCGCAAATTTTGGGAAGAAAAATTAATTCGCTCATTTTCCCTGTCTCTCGTGCAAATCCCTAAAAAAATCATATGCGTTATTGATTTTCTTCATTTGGGCTGGATCCCCGTGCGCAAGGTCAGGATGGTAAAGTTTTGACAATCTCCGATAAGCCTGCTTTATCATGGACCAAGGAGCGCCCAAAGGGACACCGAGAACCGAATAAGGATTAGCTTCGGTTGGATTAATGCGGTAGGGGGAAATCATCAGTCCATCAATAGGGCCGCTCCCCAGTCTTCTTGCCCCAATTGGCGAGATTGCCCTGAAAGCGGTGGAGAATGCGAGGCTGGTGACGAAGGATTCCACAAACAGCACTGCGATTTTCTTGAACTCCAAATCGGTGGTCGGATTCTTCAGCATTTCCTCTGCAAGCGCAAGGTTGTCCTGGGCTTTCTGGACCGAGAGCTTATAGGCGGCTGTTTCCGAGCCCTGCATTTTCTTTTCAAGCTCGGCAAGCTGCTCCCTTAGAATCCTCAGACTGTTCAGGGGGGCGCTTGCAAATTCCCGTGCCGCCTTCTTGGATATTTCGTCCTCTCCTACTTCCAGGCCGGTCATGACGCCTGAAAAGAACACGCTTGCAACTGCTGCCTTCGCAACCATCCCCAGCGTGATGGCCTCAACTCCCCGCTTCAGCCCTTCTTTCCCCAAAGTCACTATTGCGCCGCTCATTGTTATGAGTGAGATTGGCAGTGCGGCATCAAAGCACCTTCCCATCACGTCGGTCGGCTTGACGTCGTATTCGCGCATTCTTGTCTCAAGGTCAATCTGCGCCTCGATATACCTGCCATATGAATAGGCGGCGTTCTGGACCGCGTTTGCAAAATTGAACACCGTGCCCTCTTGCGCTGACTGGGAAAGCTCCCTGCAGCTTTTTTTGAATGATTCCAGCCTTTCTTCGGCAACGCTTAGCTGTTCGGCAAGGGCATTGTATTCGGGCTGCCCGAATACCCCGAAAAAGGCTTCATTCCATTTGATTTGCGACTTGGTTATGGAGGAAAATTCGCTTTGGAGCGCCTGATGGACCTTAATCGTCTTGTCCCGCAGCTCAAGAATCGGTTTGGCAATTTTTTTTCTTTCCTCTGATTCAATTTTCCTGCCCTGCTCGGCTTTTGCCAGGTTTGACGGCATTATCTTTTGCGTGCTGTCAATTTGGCTTTGGCTCGCTGGCTTTGATTTTTCAGGTGCGGTAAAGGGGTTGTGCCTCAGATTCTTTAGTTCATCAAGCTTCATCCCATACCATTCAAGCCGATATTGGATATATTGCGGAGGATGCGGGAATTTTGATTTTATGGAGTCAATCCAGGCTTCCAATGCCCTTGCCCGCTCTTTTGGGGAAAACTTTTGCTCAATGTTTTCCGCATAAATTTGCTTGGCTGCTTCCTGCTGTTTTTCACGTTCTGACTCGCCTGTTTTCGTGATTGGCTGGAAAAGCGTGGGCATAGTGGCGTTAATCCTTTTCATAGTTTAAAAAGTTAGCTTCGACGGCAGAACAAAACTAAATATGATAAGTTTTGCGCGGATTATTCCGGCTTGAGATTCAATATCGCAGCTGCAATGTCGCCGTTGGAAGAAATTAGGGCGGATTTTGCCTCATCGGCTGATTTGCCGGTTGCTTCAGCAACCATTTTGATGTCTTCATCGGACGGCCCGCCCCCCTCTTCGGAAATTGTGCCCGAAATCTGAAAAGACTCCTGCCCCTGCATGGAAATTTTCGTGACTGATGCAGGTGAGATGACAAGCCTGCTGCCGTCGCTCTTCTCTATTATCACCCTCTTGGCATCCACATCCTCGTTCTTTATGCCAAGCTGGTCCATCATGCGCCCCATTTTGCGCGGATCCATGCCGCCTAATCCTGGAATCATGGGGTTAGATTGGAGGGGATAGAATAAAATGCTTGCCAGGCACAATTTTCCCATGCAGGGCATGATGCACAAGAAGGACACGAGCCACATAACAGTGTGCCCCCGCTGCGGCACCGAAAACCTCACGCGGCAGAGCCATTGCGGCAAATGTGGGTATATTTTCCCCAAAAACGAGGGGGATGCAAGGAAGGCATCAGGAGGGCAGTCTTCGATTCCCGGAGCCCCGAGGACAGGGGGGGCAGCTTCGGTAATGGGAGGCGCGGCTAATCCCGGAAGAGGCGGGGTGGGAAGCGG
>Ga0209514_10000835_pt1 | contig 58467 bp, 50 predicted proteins | sample Subgrocontami58m_FD_187452 | JGI IMG/M metagenome (GOLD analysis project Ga0209514, IMG submission 187452) | Subsurface groundwater microbial communities from S. Glens Falls, New York, USA - GMW37 contaminated, 5.8 m (SPAdes) (version 3) | ecosystem: Environmental > Aquatic > Deep subsurface >... | reverse complement strand
ACAACGATGAGCATAGTATAGTTGTTATTCTTGCACAAAACCATTGTCAGAGTAACGAGGGAGAATGCCGACAGATTCTTTCCCGGATAGCTGGTCATAGTCAACCACAATCCAACATGCCGATGTTTGTCAGACCAGCAACCGTATTTGTTCGCTACGTATCCTTGGGCTCCCTGGCAGATTCGATTGACAGGTCATCGGCAATCCTTCAGAATAAGGAAGCGAAGGGGTCCCACGAGAGACTTTTGACAAAGATACTGCGAGGTGCATCCGACGCGGACATCTCCTTTACCGCAATGTGTAGCTTGCTTGAAAGACTCGGCTTTGAACAGCGTATCCGGGGCGATCACCACATCTTCACAAGAAACGGGGTCGAAGAAATACTGAACTTGCAGCCGAGAGGCTCAAAAACAAAGCCCTATGTGAAGCAAGTCCGCAACATCCTGCGCCATCATAAGATCGTGTTGGAGAACGGTGATGAGCAGTAAATACGAGATAATAATCTACTGGAGCGAAGCAGACCAGGCATTCGTCGCGGAGGTTCCCGAGTTGCCCGGGTGCATGGCAGATGGCCAAACTTATCAAGAAGCGCTTGCAAATGCCGAGACCGTCATTCGTGAGTGGATCGAAACGGCTCAGGAATTGGGGCGTTCAATTCCGCCGTCCAAGGGCAGACTAATGTACGCCTGACAATTCGATTTGGCCGTTCCTGCAGGCTTTCGAGTAATGGGCCTTTTCCTTGGCAGGTCAGTTGACCGGTATGTAATAACATCAACTGTTTTTCCCCAATTCTAAAGCACTATCTGACCTCCGACCGATCGTGACCGCTACCTAACCACAAGAGCAAATGGTATCAGTGGCGACGTTGCCTCCTTCATGAGATAATTCAACTGGAGAAGTCGGTGAATGCCCACAGTTTACCAAGAGGGACCGTATCGGTTTTTCTTTTACGCAAACGATAAACACGAGCCGCAACATGTCCATGTGCGGCGGGATGAGAACGTAGCCAAGTTTTGGCTGGACCCACTGAGGCTAGAGAGAAGCGGTGGCTTTAGCAGGACAGAACATAAGAACCATCCACGGGATACTTGTGGGACACCAGGCTAAGTTGTTGGAGGCATGGCATGACTACTTCCAGAGTTGACACCGAAATACCGAACGCGGTTGCCATAGAGATCACTGACGAGGCTCTGACAGTGGAACTCAGCGACGGCAGGACCATATCAGCCCCCGTGGCCTGGTACCCCAGGCTCCTGCACGCCACAAGCAGGGAGCGAGCTAATTGGGAACTGATAGGTAAAGGCCAGGGAATTCATTGGGATGACCTGGACGAAGATATTAGTGTGGAGGGTATCTTGGCGGGCCGTCACTCCGGGGAAAGTCAGGCCTCTTTGAAGCGCTGGTTAGAGGACAGAAACAAAGGCAAATGAGCCTGCTCACCGGCCGGCGACCCTTCTGAGGCGGGCCAATGCCGGTCCATGTTACTGAGGCAGCTTGCCGCTCTTGAAGACGGCCTGTTTGCCTCTTCCCGTGGCGTCCCGCCTTCGTTCAGAATCCAGCTTTGCCGCGTACCCTTTGATATGGAAGACGAGCTTGCCCACTTGGGAATTGTCCACAGTCTCCGAAGCGGCCTCCAGAATGACCCCGTGCTTCTCCAGTTCCTGCATGAGGATGACACCGTGCACAGGGTCACGCATCAGCCTGTCCAGGCTGTAGACGACTACCACGTCTATGCTTTCCGACCGCACCAGTTCGCGCAGTTCGTCAAGCTTTGGACGTTCTATGGAAAGCCCAGACCAGGCTTCCTTGAGCCGATACACCACTTCGTAACGCCTTGCTTTTACAAGTATTTCAGACAGGCTTCAAGCTGAGTCTTGAGGCTTGTCCCGTCTTGCTCTTGGCCCTCGGTGCTAACCCGGCAATAGATAACGGCTTTCATTTCGGGGTCTCCTTTTTCAACTGATGCTGGGGAGCCAGACGCTGAGCGACCCATTCATGTCCTGCCTTCTTTTCTTGTAACTGTTCGAGACTCACATTGAACGACAAACCCCAATCCCCCCGCGTAGAATATGGAATACCCTCTTTGTTGAGATAATCAACGGCTTCGTTTAGCGTCTCCCCCGGGTACTTTACCTCAATCAACGCTCGGTTGTTCTTCCTCTTGTTGATCCACACTCTAGCTTTGCCGCCGACGATAAGTGATATGTATGATTCGAAGTATTTCGTCGCCACTTCACTATAGTAAGTATTGAGCAAAGCCTTGTACCAACGTGCGCATTCGAGAGAACCAGGATAGTTATCTATCCAGTGCTTTTCATCATAAGTAAGTTGTGCCGACTCTTCCTCCTCTGGTTCTTCGTATGAATCGATTATTTTGGTGAAGTGCAAGGCTTTCGATTCACCAGCCTCAACAATATTGGCCTGAATCCCAATTATTGGAACTGCCAGACTGAGAAGATGTACCACGTTGAAGAATCTGCTCGTGATTTCCTCCGCTATGAGAACGGCTGTGTGTGTTCGCTTAGGCCAGCGGCGTTTTTCGTTGTCCCAATATTCGATTGTCCGGATAATATGTGACTCGTCCGTGGGTCCAAGTTGAAGTTCGACTTCATACATGGAATCGTCCGCCGGATTCTTGAGGAGAAGGTCAAGGCGTCCGCCTTGCGACTGGGTTTTCTCTTTCATAACGGCTTGCAGGTCGCCCAGTCCCAACATGCTTGGGTCTTCACATATCTTGTCTCTCAGCCACGCCTCGTCGTGACCACACTGGCAGATTCTCACGGCCCTACCAACTGTGATCTCGCTCATTTCGGAATCCTCCTGCTGACTTTGTGACACCCTTCCGCCTCGGCCTATCCCAATAAGGAGACCGGCAACCCGGACATTGTTTAGGCTTACGCACTATACGCGGTATCCAAACATGACCGCAGCGAGTGCAGGTCCATTTGGAGAGTTCCAAGTCTTGGCTCAATGCGCCCAGTATATGAGTATGCTCATACCATGTCAAGACTTGTTCATGCAGGCATACTTGGCCGCCCGTTCCCTGGCGCGCTCCAATAGAAACTTATCCCGACGCACCGAACGCCAAACCGTGTCGATATGTAAGAGCGCAAGCCTTTCACTCCCTGTCGCTGCGATCTCCAGGGCGACCATGCTAAGCACGATGCCGGCGAGTTGAAGCTTGAGAGCCAAATACTTCGCCTGCTTCTGTCTAACCCTGCTAACGCCGGTTATACCGCCACAAAGCAGGCCCCCGCCTCTTGCACCGTCTTCCAGAACGGCTTCAATGGCCAACGTGAACGATTTTTATCCATGCGTCTCCTCGCAGACTTTGCACCAGTCTTCTGTCGCATACTTCCACAGGTCCGGCGCTTGGGCAGTGAGGTCAGCGAAGGTCTCTACCTGAAACTCCTTCAGTACCTTTTCGCCGGAACTGGAAACGAAAGCAGACCACCATTCTCCGTCCACCCCAACTCCCGACTCGCGCGGGGTTTCGTGCCCGCATTTGCTGGTGAATGGCCTCGTCCTATTGTTCTCGCCGTGAGCAACCCTCCCGCCGTCGCTTGTGCTAGAATTACCCTGTTAAGGGGGGCGAAACCATGGCGCGAGAGTTCACGGTTGTTATCGAACGGGACGAGGAAGGCTACTTAGTGGGCAGCGTTCCTTCTTTGAAAGGTTGCCATACACAGGCTAGGTCTATGGACCAACTCATTCGGCGCATGAAAGAAGCTATTCTTCTCTGCCTTGAAGAGCAGGGCGAGGGAACAACCGAGCTTCTCGAACTGGTAGGCATACAAAAGGTCGCCGTATGACCCGGCTATCCCGGCCCACGGGGCTGAAAATAGTTGACGCCCTCGGCAAAGCAGGATTCAAGTAGACGCGCCAGCGAGGTAGTCATGTCTTCCTCAAGCACCCCCGACGGCAGGGCAACCGTCGTTCCGGTCCATGCCGGCGAAACCCTCGGTCCTGGACTGATCTCCAAGATACTTCGTGATACGGACCTTAGCCGCGAAGAGTTACAGAGATTACTGCATTGAGGCACAAACGTACGCATGGAAGGGCAAACATCCCGAAGAACGCATAGGATTGTGCCTCGCTTTCTTCCGAGTTGCTGTGCACGCATAATGAGGCAGGAACACATCCGACTGCCTGACTAATTGGAACTAGCATGAATTTCTCGTATGACCTGATAGAGACTCAAATTGTGGAAGCCCTGCCGGAATTGCGACCCGCAGCAGAAGTCTATGCCAAAAAGGAAGGCAAACCCGGCGAGGATTCCAGGGCTTACATCTTCTTCGAGTCGATGTTTGCGACATATGTTGAAGTTCTTCTGGCCATGCCGAACAGTCCAGCGCGCGACCGTTTACTTTCGCGCGCCTTCAATCTGGTTGAAGACATGATAAAAAGCCCTGATCTGTTGGTTAGTGATTTGGCATATATCGGAGTGTTTGAGAGTAAAGCACCGTGGTTTTACTCTTGTGCTGTCCAGTTTGTTGGCCCGGTTTCTCGCAGAGAACTAGAACAACACGAACCCGCGTGGCCACAAGCAATCGAGAAGAAGCTAAAGCCCGAAGTAGGAGGCATCGAGGAGATTATCGACCTCTTTTGTGTTCGTGAGGTCATCTTGAGTGAGTTACAATGCGAGGGAATTCGACGAGAACGGATACCTGGAATAACCTACCCGCAGCAACTCAAAGACTTCCCCTCGCTGACTGCTGCGCGGACCAGCAACGAGGCTGTTGTTTTCTTATCCTATTTAGGGACAACCTTCCCTTGCGTTGTTTGCCCGCCAACCCAAGTGGCTTGCACTGAAACCGCACTCTGGGAATTGACCCAAGATTTGGCCGATATTGATAACCAGGAGCCAAATCAAGGGTCGAAGGCCCAGGTCATGTTTCTTCGAATTCCACGGGGAGAACGGGTCTGGAACATGAATCACAATGACAAGAAGCACCTACGTTATCACGGAGAATTCTGGATTGCTGACAAGTTCTCTCGGCTTGATCTTTCGAAGCCCATAAGAGAAATCCTCAGCGGCAAGTGGCCTACACTAAGGAACAAGCCCGACAAGTAGTTGAACTGTCTGTGCGACTCGGAGCAAACGTACGCATGGAAGGGCAAACATCCCGATGATTGTCCAATTGCAGGGATTATCAGGGAATGTTGACCAAGTCAGTGTGAGAACATATAATCATTGCATGCTGAAGGAATCAGTGCAAACGTCCGCAAGGCGATACACGACTACGATCACCAAACGAGGTCAGGTCACGCTGCCGGCCGAGGTGCGACGGCTACTGAAGGCTAAGTACAAGGACAAGGTCACCTTCGTCATCGATGGCGGTCAAGTGCGGCTGAGCCAGGAGACGCTCACTCTTGAAAACACCTACGGTTCAGTGAAACCTTCCAAACGACCCGAGGACTTCGAAGAAATCTCTCAGGCTGCCAAGGATGACAAGGCTGAGAAGTCGTCTAGTAAACTGCGACAGGCCCAATGAGATTTCTGGATACGAACATCATTCTCAGGTATCTGACCAGGGATGATGAGGTCAAAGCCCAGGCTTGTTTTGAGTTGTTCCAGCGCTTGAAGCAGGGCCAGGAGACTGTGTTCACTTGCGAGGCCGTTGTCACCGAGGTGGCGTACGTCTTATGTTCTTCCCGAGCACCGTACCGCCTCAGCCACGAGGAAATCAGAACCCGCTTGTCGCCCATTATCGCGCTTCGTGGACTCAAATTGCCCCACAAACGTGTTTACCAGCGAGCCCTGGACATCTGGGCGACCAGCCAGTTTCTCGACTTCGAGGATGCCCTGATTGTGGCGCACATGGAAGAACAAGGAATTGGGGACTTACTGAGCTACGATACAGACTTCGACCGGGTCTCAGGCATCACGCGAACCGAACCCTGATTCTATTACGTAGCTCCTCCAACGGATCGAAAGCAGAACCACCTGCTTGATTCCCCTTGAGGTCGACCCGGGGCTTCAACACGTGGGCATGTTGAACCGTCAATCCCTCGACGCCGATCAGTGGAGACTTATCGGGGAACCACTCCATATCTCAATAGACCTGGGGACGAGAACCCTTATTGCGGCCGAGTCAGATACCATTCCCCAGGGGATGACTCCGTTTACTTTCCGGCGGCGTTCCATGCCATCAGCTTCTAGAAACGCCATGAGCCACGCGCACTATGGGGCTCGATTCTCAGGATCATGGTGGTGAGCCAGAAGTGTGCAACCATCGTGAAACAACATAGGCTTCGGGGACTAAGTTTACCCCAATAAAGCTGGTTTGACGATGGCTGCTCTCACGCACGCATGGAAGGGCAAACATCCCGAAGAACGCGTGCCGTTCCTGTCAGAACGCGCTCGATTGTTTCCCCAGGTGCTTCCGCGACCAGACAACTAGCGGCAACGTATTCCCGATGTCGTAGTCGAACATTGCCAGCCGACGACGGGTCCTTTTGTCAAAGATGCTGATCACACGGAGCCAATCCGTCGCCCGATAGGACACTTCATCGTAGCGATAGGAAGTCGTCTTGCCAAGACAATTTACGATCATCGTTTCGGTCCCCTCGTCGACCTCAATAGAAACGTTTCTGAACCGAAACAAGCATATCCCGACAACTCCCATGTAAAAGAAGAAAGCTGATCCAGGCAGCATGACGAGGCCAACCAACTGAGGAAAGTCTGGGATAGCATCAATCAAAGACCATACAGAGCCTACCGCAATCCCCACACCCACCGCCAGAAAGAACACGACACTGACTGCCGAAACAGCCGGCGACCATCCAGGATGCCGAATCAATAAAGTGACGAGGACAGACTTCTCCTGGGTGCCTGCCCTACCAGTAGTCCTTTGAATCACTCCAAGTACGCCATACAGAGGCCCGTCATATATGTCGGTGATGTCAACGCCGTAGACCGAGGACGTCCGCGCAATCACTTCCTCTCTATGTCTTTGGGCTTGCTCCTCGTCGCGAGGTTCATAGTTTGGCAGGCGGCTGATATCAGAAACGAATAGTGGCATCTTGACGCCAAGTTCTTCGTTTAGCACATTCTTGAAGAAGTCATCGGCCATACGGTAATACTTGCTAATCTGGTCAGTTGACGCAAATTTCAAAGGAACGTATGTGCCTGGTCTTGGCAGGGTCGTATTCCTTTCCTTATAAGAGCTGAATCTCTGTTTCAACTCGGCGATTGCCTGCTCTTCAGTCGCTCCGTCGCCCATTAAGCCCTGCCAACCGGATAGCCCAGCCCTGAAGGTCGGTTTGGCACCAAGCGCGTTGGGGATCTTCCAAGTCTCCATGGGATAATCTTTGAAATCCCACATCGATTTCCTGTAGCTTAGCAGTCTTTTCCTCAGTCTATGGAATGCTTTGGTCTGACTTCTCATTCGAACACGCCCGTATTTCGATTTGCCGATGATAATGGAGGGATTATCTCACTTTCTTGTTCGAGTATCGACCAGACTCGTATTTCAAGTGTCGACTAGCGGGACGAACACAAGTTCGGGAGCCCTGTGACCTTGGCCCAAACGTACGCATGGAAGGGCAGACATCCCCGATGTCGATTTGCCCTCGGATTCCATCGTCCGGTTAACTGAGCAGCAATGCACCAGTTCACGCGTTTCGGGCGCCTGGACAGGGATGCTGTCAGGAGGCACCAGGCAACTCTCATCATCGAGAACGTTTGATGGGCCGGGCGGTAGCGCGGTAGTAGCAGTTGCGCCTTTGGAGTTGATTTGCCTTACCTACCGGGCGAGGTTGCCGAGGGCCTTTTGGGCGCGCTCAGCCCAGCCCGATGGGTTCTTTGCCTCGAGCTCCAGGATGCGCTGGAAGTCGGCTTTGGCCTTGTCTAACTCGCCCTTCTGAGTGTAAGCCAGCCCTCGCTCGTACAGGGCAGAGCGCCAGCTAGTCTTGCTGATGTCGCCGATAGCCTGTGAGAAGTCGGCGATGGCCTTGTCCAGGTATCCCTGAATGTGATAGGTAACCCCACGCTCGAAATACGGCCCGCCACGGTCCGGCGCGATTTCTACAGCCCTGGTGAAATCGGCGATTGCCTTGTCCCATTGTTTACTCTCTCGATAAGCGATCCCCCGCCCCTCGTAGGCGCGATCGGACTTCGGGTCCAGTTCGATGGCTTTCGAATACTCTACTATGGCACCGCTCCAATCGTTCCTGGCGGACGCCTCCGCAGCGCTCTTTTCGTGTTTCCCGGCTTCTCCTGAATTCCCCGAACAGGCAACGCCCGTCGCCATGATGACAAACACAAGGATCCCGGCAAGGGAAAAGTACCTTCCTGACAACGAGATGTTCATTCCTATCCTCAGTTTCTCTGTTGGTCCACGTGATGATACGCAGGGCCCCTTTCCTGTGTCAATAAGCCGGTTGATCTGCGACCTGGGAACCCGGCAACTCCTGTGGTTTGAAAGATGTCACGGGAGAACCATAGAATTGTGCCAGCAACGAAGAAAGGGAACACATGCAAGACAATTTGGTCGGATGCTCCGACTACGACGAGCCAAAACCCGCTCCCGGTCCCACCGGCCTGGTCACAGCAAACGAATATCGGCTGCGGACGAACGCCCTCAAGTCGGCAATGGCAAGAAAGCGCATCGATGTTGCACTTCTCCAGTATTCCAGGGATATTTACTACTATGGCGGCGTTGCCCTTCACAGCAGTCTCATTATTTCCCTGAATCGGGACCCTATCCTTCTAGTTCGGATGAACGTTTCCGGGGCGCGTGGTGACTCCTGGATAGCTGACATAAGGGAGTCTTCCAGCCCGGCTGATGTGCAGAAGGTGCTTCAGGAACTGGACATGTGCCGCGGGACAATCGGTATCGAAGAGGACATGCTTTCAGTCGCTGTCCACAGGAAGCTCTCCAGCAGCATGCCCGGCGCGAAGTTCGCCGATATCAGTCCCTTGATTCTCGACCAGCGTATGGTGAAGTCCGCGGCCGAGGTGGCGCAGGTCAAGAAGGCTGCCCGCATTTCGCGTATCGGTTTCCGCAAGGCGGAAGCCATGATGCGGCCGGGGGTATCCGAGGTCGCCATCGCCTCCGAGATGGAAACGGCAAAAAGGATAGCCGGCCATGATGGATTCAACATGGGGCGCAGGCCGGGGATTATGAACCCTACGGTGTTTGTTGCATCGGGCAGGAACGGGGGCACGATATCGGGCTACTGGATCACTGCGGCAGGTACAGGAATGAGCCCGGCATATCCTTACGGCCCTTCGCCTCGGCGCTTGAGACTGGGCGATCTTGTGGCGATAGACCACGGTACTGTGTACCGGGGCTACCACTGTGACCAGGGAAGAACATACGTCGTGGGCCCTGCCAAGGAGAAGCATAAGCGGCTATTCGATGTTCTGCTTCGTGCTCAAGATGCCGCTATCCAGGCGGTTAAGCCGGGCGTTCCAGCTTCACAGGTCTATGACGCAGCATGGAAGGTAGTCAGTGGCACAGGGTTTGAGAGGTTCTTCATGGGCATCGGGCAATATGGGATTGAATTCCTCGGACATGGAGTCGGCCTCGAAATCGACGAGCCGCCGATGATCAGTCCAGGGAATCAGACTCTGCTTGAAGAAGGGATGACCCTGGCCCTTGAGCCAAAGTTCATTGTTCCCGGGTGGGGCGGAGTAGACCTGGAGGATACTGTGGTCGTTACCTGCAATGGATGCGAACTGTTGACCGAAGGCAAAAGGGATCTGATGGAGGTGGGACCGTAAGGGAGCGTCAAACCAAATGCTTGCTGAACCACTCGCCTGCCAGTCGCGCCACCTCGTCGAGCGCGCCCGGCTCTTCAAAGAGGTGGGTTGCCCCCGGAACGATAACCAGCTCCGTTTCCGCTTTCATCAGGGACATCGCATGGCGGTTCATCCCGATAACCGTGGAGTCGTGGCCACCCACGATCAGTAACGTTGGCGCCATCACCCGGGGGAGGTACTCTCCGGCAAGGTCCGGCCGACCGCCCCTGGACACAACTGCGCCTGCAGCATCTGGTCTCTCCGCAGCCGCGACCAATGCTGCCGCCGCGCCGGTGCTGGCGCCAAAAAGCCCAACATTCAGCCGTTGCAGCCCAGGAGTCCTCTTTACAAAGTCGACGGCCTCGACAGTGCGCCGGCCAAGCAAAGAAACGTCGAAACGATAACGCCCGGACATGTCGTCGGCAGCTTCTTCTTCTCTGGTCAGCAAATCAAACAGCAACGTCGCCAGCCCATTGTTCTGGAGTGCCCGGGCGACCTGTATGTTTCGCGGGCTGTGCCTGCTGCTGCCGCTGCCATGGGCGAATATCACCAGCCCTTTCGCATTGCTGGGAATCACCAGGTCTCCATCCAGGTTGACCTTGCCGGCTGTAATATTCAAGGACTCGACAACCTGCCTGCCGCCTGTTGTTGAGTGACTCTCTACGTCCATCTTGCCACCCTCAAGATCGCTGCAAGCCATACCGCTTATTGAGATCCCCCGCGTGAGCCTTCAGCTTCGGGGAACTCTTTTTGCCGTCCATCGAGTCGACGTGGGTGTATTCCTTCATCTTCATGGCCATTTGTCTCAGATGGTTGTCCACCAGGTAGTTGACGGTCCCTTCAGGGAAGGTGCCGTCGGCGGACTTATTGCCCGCTGGCACTCCGGTCAGTACCTCTAATCCTTCGTCGATGGTGTTGGCGGCCCAGACATGGAACTCTCCTTTGCGGACAGCTTCCACCACCTGCTCGTGAAGCATCAGGTTGACCAGGTTCAGTCGGGGCACGAGCACGCCCTGTTTTCCGGTCAGTCCCTTAGCCCTGCAACTGTAGAAGAAACCCTCTATCTTCTCATTTGCACCCCCTATGGGCTGCAACTCCCCTTTCTGGCTGACTGAGCCGGTCACAGCAATGTTCTGGTATATCGGGATTCCAGAGATGCTGGAAAGTATTGCATACAATTCGGCAGATGAAGCGCTGTCGCCTTCTACACCTCCGTACGACTGCTCGAAACACAGGCTGGCGGACAGTGATATGGGGTAGTCCTGGGCGTACTTCCAACCCAGGTAGCCGCTCAGGATCATCACGCCCTTGCTATGTATCGGTCCTCCCAACTCTGACTCCCGCTCGATATCAACCACCCCCGTCCGCCCCATGAAAGTCTGGGCAGTGATCCGCGACGGTTTTCCGAAGGAGATGTCTCCGAGGCTGTACACGCTCAGCCCGTTTACCTGGCCCACTTTGGCCCCTTGCAGGTCCACCATCAGGGTACCGCGAGTTATCAACTCCTGGATACGCTCCTCGGCCAGGTTATGCCTGAAAAGCTTCTCGTCGATGGCCTTCTGAACATGTTTTGCCGATATGATATCTTTGCCATCCTTCGATGCCCAGTAGTTTGCCTCTTCCACCAGGTCCCTGATCAGGGAAAACCTCGACGTCATTTTCTCCTGGTCAGACACTATTCTCATTGAGAATTCGATTGTCGTGCAGACGCCCGAGGGGTCAAAATGCCTCGTCTTGCAGTTTTCGCAGCAGTTCGCGATGAAAGCGGCGTAAGCCAGCATATTCTCTTTGGTACGGTTGATCTGAAAATCGAAATCCGCTTTGACCTTAAAGATCTCGCGGAAATCTTCATCTATCGAAGAGAGCATCTGGTAGATGTCCGGATCACCGGTAAGCACGAACTTGACGCTTACAGGCATAGGCTCAGGACGCAGCCCCTGGGGGGCGATCATGCCGAACTGCTCGAATGGGTCCTCTATCTTCACTTCCTTGTTCTTCACTGCCCGTTTGAATGCTGGCCAGACTCCCGGATTAGAGACCAGGTCAACAGCGTTAAGCAACAGATAGCCCCCGTTGGCCCGGTTCACAGCACCTGCCTTAAGCATGGTATGGTCGCTGAGGTATCCGCCGAAGAGAAATTTTCGCTCGATCTTGCCGAACATATTGGCAAAACTGGGGTTGGTCTCTACGACCACTGGCGGGCCTTTGGCCTCCGTATTATCGACGAAGAGGTTGACCATGAATGGCAGGAAGGGGTTTTTGCCTCCAGCCAGCACATGGCTCATTGGCACGCCGATCATGGGGTCCACTGGATCATCGGCTGATTTGAAGACGGCCAGGTTTTCCAGGGTGTAGGTCTTCAAGTCAGCCAGGTATTCCTTCAGTTTTAGGACGTCGGTGTATTCTTCTGTCAGAGCCGCGAAGAGCCCTGAAATAACGAAGTCGCCGATTTGCCTGTCGGCCTTCCGCAGTCGCTCACCGGTCTCATGCTCGATGCCTGCCACTTTTTCAAAGCTGGCCTGCAACTTGCTTTGTAGCTGAGATTGTTTCGCTTCCAGCCTCTTCCTGGCTGCTTCTGAAAGTTCGCTGTAATCCTTTTCTTCCATCAGTCGGTCGTCAAGTAGAGGGGTCAACGTCGGCCCGGTCGCTCCCACCTGGATGCCGAAACCTTGCCGGCGGGCCTCCCGGTTCAAATTATCCAGGACAGCCTGCTGCTGTTTTCGTCCTTCTCCGGCTATCTTCTGCCGCTGAGTCTTGTATTCCTCTCCTGAAAAGGCCTTGGCAAGGTCCTCTTTCAGGTGTTCCAGGGTTGACCTGACCTTTTCCTGAAAGGCTTTTCCTTTGCCTGGAGCCACCGCTACAATCCTGGGGGAATCGGGGTCGTCAAAGTTGTGCACGTAGCACCAGTCGAATATCTGGTGGCCGCCACGCGCCTTTATCAACCTCTCGATATATCTTTTCACCATCGAGGACTTCCCGGTGCCTGAGATGCCAGTTACGAACACGTTGTACCCGTCGGCGGGCATGTTTAACCCGAATTCGATTGCTCTGACTGCCCGGTCCTGGCCGATGAATTCGCGAAGTGGGACACAGTCCTTGGTGCACTCGAAAGTGAATAGTGCAGGATCGCAACAGTACCTTAATGCTTTGATGTCAACTTCATGAGGGGCAGCCAGGTTCTTCAAAGGCATCACCCATTCTTCAGAGTTTGCTCCAACTCCATTATCGCACCTGATGAAAGTGCTTTGCTGCTTCCCAGGTGAGGAATGGTTGGTCTCCTGGCAGGTGAATGCTTCGGCGCACCCGTCTTTTTGCCGAGAGGTTTGTCGTCGTAAGGGCGGTTCGCGAACCGCCCTTACGGGCCCTAGCTGGTTGCTGATCTTGCCTTGCGGAGGCGGACGACCAGAATCTTTCCCAGGGCGAACGCAGTGCAGGCAATTGCCCCGATCGTGATCCAGCCGTAGACGCTGGCGACGACCTGTTCCGCGTTCTTGCCGATGAAGGCGCCTGTGCCGACAAAAATGGCATCCCAGGCGATGGAAGACACGATAACCCCCAGGGCGAATCCTCCGTAATGCAACTTCATGGAGCCAGACGCCACAGAGGTGGGCACAAGGAGCCCCGGTGTAAGGCGGGCGAGCACGATGGCAAGAAAGGTCTTCTTTCCCAGCTTGGTGCGAAGCAGGTCTGCCTTATGTGCCGCGGGCAACCGTTTCTTCAACCAGTTTATTACCCTTCCTCCGGCGTGGCGGGAAAGCCAGTAAACGCCTGCCGCGCCAATAAACCTGCCACCGAGCAGGACCAAGGCCACCGGTATAAGAGACAGGGTGGGATTTGCGATTATGCGTTGTCCGAAGAAGAGCAGAATACCCTGCACCAGGAAAGGAAAGGCGATACCTGCCTCTCCGAGGACAATAACCGCCAGCAGTGAAACCAGGGCGATGATGTTGCCGTCGCCCAGAGTGGTGAGACTATTGTTGATGAAAGCGAAGTACTGTTCCACAGCCCTATCCCTCTTCTGAGATTATCGAGTCGACAGCGTTGGCGCTCAACTTATGTCTACCACTCCATGCCCTTGGCTTCGAAATAGGCCACCAGGCAGGCATTTCCCGCTCTACATAACGTTCACAATATTGATAACGCACTTTACGTAACCGAGGTTAGTACCGAAATCGATTCTTTATGGAAATGTAAGTTACGGGAGTACGAGGCCCATGCACCTCAGGTGCGTGGGCTGGTTCCTCTTGCCAATTCTCCTCAAGCACCCTATCATGCGCTTGAATCAAAGAGGACCAAACAGCGAAAGAGGGCATGCGTGAGAAAAAACCGGCAAACCCCCGATTTCGAGTTGATGATGGATGGCCTGCGTGGCTACCTTCAAAATGAGGCTGTAGTCAGCCCGCCAAGGCAGATCACGTTCGGTTCAAAGCTTGGCATCAGACCGGCCGTTCAGCAGGGTGTTGACCTGACAGTTACTGTGCGGAATGAAGCTCCTCCGGGGCGTATCGGAGGCCAGTTGGTATTCACAGGCGTAAGCCTGCGTATTGTGGACGGCCGAACGCCTCCGAAGGCCGGAGCCAGTTGGCTGGGTAGTATGAAGAAAGACCGGCCCTCTGACCAGGGGGGGATGCCCATGGGCAATGACACGGGTGTCCGGTCCGATGGCAAGGCATTCGATGCGGTTGCGCCGGATGAGCAGTCGAAAGGGGAAGTGCTTTTCCCCGGCGAAAGCGTGGTCTACCGAATCCAGGCGCCTGCGGTCTGGCTGCCATCCCTGGCGATCACAGTTGAAGGCTCGATTTCATCAAGGCATCTGTTCCAGGTGGTGCAACTGGTGAACGTTTCCGAAAGACGGGCCGAGGCCGAGATGGTGGAGCTCTTCCAGGCTTTGAGCGAGATCGGCATTCATCAACCTCTTCTCGCCGCAACGGCCGCCGCGCTGGGCGTGGCTGGGACTGTCAGCGCACGGAAGATCGCCACGTCACGGCGTGAGCTGGAGCAGGCGGTAGAAGCTATTGCACCCAGATTCCGGGCGCTGAACGAGGTCTTCCATGTGGCGCCTCATCCGGAAATATCTGATCATATCAAGCAAGTGGTGGGGCGATATATGGTGTCCGTGGACGAGGCTATCGATCGTGTCTGTGAATCGCTCTCCTCAGGCGATATCGACAGCAGGAGTGAAGCGGTTGACGGACTGAACCTTCAAATGGAGGCTGCGCGGGAAGTGGACCGCAAGACGGCTGAATTGATGCGGAAATTCAGCGTAAAGCCGGAGGAGGCCGGGTTTGTCCCGATCAAGTGACTGCGATTTCGCAGTCTGGCCAATGCGTTCACTGAAGGGAAAGGACGAGTGTGGCAATGCATTGGTCCCTGGTAGTTTGTACAGGCCACATCCGGCCCCAATCCTTGGTGGTATCATTAGAGTAGTTGGAGACTCCTCTTCCTGATTCTTGCAGGAATCGTTGCTGCGGGACTGCCAACAAAGGAGACGAGACCATTGGCAAGCCTGATCACTGGAGGTTTGGGTTTTATCGGCTCTCACCTGGCGCGGAAGCTGCTGTCGGGAGGAGAGGAAGTCATACTGCTTGACATTATCCCCCATTCTCGCCTCATAGATGATATCAAGGACAGGGTTGGGGTGGTGCGCGGTGACCTCGACAACTGGTCGCTGGTGCTCGATACGGTGAAGCGGAATCGAATTGAGACCATATACCATGCCGGAGCTCTGCTCTCAGCGTCTGCCGAGGAGTCCTCGGTCGCCACCTACAAGGTGAACGCCAACGGCACCCTGCACGTCCTTGAGGCGGCTCGGCTCTTCGACGTGAAGACAGTCATGTTCCTGAGCACCATCGCCACATACGGGCCTGGCCTTCCGGACCGGGTGGGCGATGACGCCATTCAGCGTCCAGTGACCATGTATGGAGTCACAAAGGTCTTCGGCGAGCGGCTCGGGGAGTATTACCACCATAAGTACGGCATGAACTTCCGGGGAATCAGGTTGCCCTCTGCCATCGGGCCGGGGAGAGGTGCTGGAGGAGCCAGCGCCTATAGCAGTCTGGTCGTTCAGGAAGCTGCTGCTGGCAGGCCTTACCAGGTCTTTGTCTCCGAAGGGACGAAGATTCCTCTGGTGTATATAGATGATGCTGTCTCGGCGATCCTGGGGCTTGCCAGGGCTGTAGACGGCGGGTTGAAGAGGCGAGTGTACAATATCCAGGGATTTTCTCCGACTGCTGGAGACCTCGCCAGGGCGGTTGCCAGGTACGTGCCTGACGCCAGGATCGAGTTCCGCCCTCAACCGGAGTTGGACCGCATCGCCAATAGTTGGCCTAAAGAACTGGAGGACCGCGATGCAAAACGTGACTGGGGGTGGAAATCCGAATATCCCCTGGACCGCGCCGTCCGGGACTTCGTTGCTGAGTTCCGTGCCAGGAGAAACCTGTACGAGTAACTTCGTCCACCGCTATTAGGCCGCTGTGACCTGGTCAGACAGAATCGGGGCGCCGGAGTCGATGGCATCCAGGTTCTTCAGGATCGCTGTCTCCCAGTGGCGGAGAGAACTCTCTTTCACGAACACCGCAATGTGCCCGGCATCTTCGATGAGCTTCTTCCTCGCGGGGCCGGAGACATACCGGGCCATGTTGAACACCTGGTCGGGTGGCGTGATGTCGTCCCTGTCCCCGGCGATCAGGAACACAGGGCAGCTTATCTGCTTCAGCTCGACCTTCCTGCCCAGGATATCGAGTTCTCCCTTAATCAGGAGGTTCTTCTTGAACAGCTTGTCGACAGCCTCGATATACCACGTTCCTGGAAGGTTCACCGGCTGGTCGTACCACTCCTTGAACCGGCGCCACTTCTTGACCTTTCCCTCATCACCTTCGCATATTGCGAGCCACAGATCGGCGTAATCGCCCACGTACCTGTCATACGCATTCAGGCTCTTGAAGCTGAAGAGCTGGCTTTCGCCGCGCTGGACGCCGCCGGACATGGCGACCATGTTCTCATAGTAGGACATGGGGAGCTTTTTGCACGCGGAGTGGATCTTGGCGTCGCCTGCCGTGAAATCGATGGGGCCGGCGGCATTGACATAGGAGGCGACGGTTCCGGGGTAGAGAGCCGCATATAACGCGGCCACCCAGCCACCCTGGCATAGCCCGAAAAGATGGACCCTATTGCCCAGGCGCCTGACGCAGCCGGCTACATCCTGGACTATGTCGCCAATGGAGTCAAATCGGTGGGAGCATTGAGGCGTGGGCGGAATCCATTCGATGACATATACCGGCCTCGCGGCATCAACTGCGATGCATCTCTTCACCAGGGGTTCGCATATGTTCTGATGATGGCCGGCGTTCGGGGCGAGGATCAGTATCGGAGTCTTCTCTCCAGGCGCATGCGTGAAACACCGCAGTTTGAGGGAGTCGTCCTCGAATGTTACAGTGCTTGGCAAGTTCCAGCATGGCACCGGCAACGGCTTCAGCACCTCCGACCAGAACCGCATCGCTTCAAAGAACATGTTCTTCCACCCCCAGTTCTAATTACCGCCTGCTCACAAGCCTTCTCTGTGAAACGAGATGGGAACTCAGGAAGCACTCCAGGAAAACGTGCGCTGCTCCCTGGCTACCCCTGCGAAGATTACATTTGTGTGACATGCACATACGGTGCCGCAGCCCGATATGTCACACTTTCATTACATACCAGTCAGCATACACGCGGATTGAGTTACTGTCAACCGCAAGCGGGGGAGAGCAAGAGAGATAGCCTCTGGCTTGCTCTGCGACGCGTTACCGCGACCCGGAACGAAGCGAAGAAACTGGACAAAGAGGAGCAGTCAAAATCCTGAACGGGGTGTTGGGGTTCCCTGTGGGGGTTGGTCCGCAGCCATCAACGGAGTCGGGGGCGGAGTGAATGCCTCCTTCGGAACAGGGTTATTCTGGCAACTAACCCCTCGAGCTTAGACGCAATCCCCCATCAATATTGAATACCGTCCCGGTACAAGCCTCATTGCGGTAGAGTTCGACTATTAGAGAAGCCACTTCTTCAGGCTCTATCAGGCGCTTGATCGGCACTTGTTCAACGATTCTGTCAAGAACTTTCTGATCCATTGTTTTGACCATGGTCGTGGCGATGTAGCCCGGCGCTACCGCCACACATCGAACTCTGTGGGCGATATTTCTTCTGAAAAACTCGGCTGTAATTACCCTTGGTATCACTGACATGGCTGCCTTAGTTGATGAGTAGTTGATCTGCCCAGCCGTTCCCAAAGCACCGGTTGAAGAAATCAGGCATATTAACCCTTTGCAGCCGAGGTTGATCATTTGTTCGGCGCACTCTCTCACCGTCAGAAAGACCCCTGTGAGGTTGACGTCCAGTACCGACTGGAACTGTTTCAGAGACATCTTATCTATCACCTTGCCTGTATCTCTATCAATAGAAAGCATAAGGCCATCTTCAACGATACCAGCGCAAGGGACAACCAGGTTGATGGCTCCAAATCTTTCCACAGCCAGGAGGGCTAGCGCATGACTGCCATCTTCTTTGGCCACATCGCCGGCAACGATTGCCACCTCTCCCCCCATTTCTCTTAATTCTTTTTCCACTCTCTGGAGGTTCTTTAGCCTGCGTCCAGCCAGAACGACCTTGCCTCCATTCTTGACCCAGTGCCTGGCCACGATTTCACCAATGCCTCCTCCTCCTCCTGTAATGACAGCAACAGCGCCTGCAGTTTCCAGCATTTTCCTTATATACCTACAGCCTATATCATTTCTGAAGTTTGCCGATACTAATTGGGGGATTCACATTCATCAACGACCCCGAACGGCAGAAGGTTACTCTTCTGACGTTCCGTCTCGAAATCCGCCTCAGCGGGCGGGGATCCGCTCAGAATGTTCTTCCATCCACCCCACTACCTTTGGCCAGAACTCGCGGTGCAAAGTGGGACTGGTGGTGATGCCGATGTGACCCTTACCCACGCTGAATTCCTCTTTGTCGCGGCTTGAAACAAGGTCAAGCAATACCCTGGTGGATTCGGGCGGCGCTATGTGGTCATACTGGGCCGAAAGGACGAGAAGCGGGCAACCGATGTTCTTGAGGTCAACGGCTTCCCCCAGCGCCTGGAACTGGCCTCTGACCAGCAGGTTCTGCTGGTACCATTGCCGGATGTATTGACGGAATGCGTCTCCTGGAATCGCCGGGCTATCGAATATCCACCTGTCCATGCAGAGGAAACTGGTCATCGCTTCGTCGGAATCGAGCGTTTCGAGGAATGTCTCGTATTTGCCGGCGATGAGGTTCATCGGGTCGACCAGAAGGAAGCCAGCGTTGAGGAAAGCTCCGGTGGCCACGCCCTGCGCCTCCACGACTTTGTCGGGGTCCAGGCTTCTGGCCCATACGGCCAGCGTGTTGTTCGTATTGAAATCTATCGGAGTCGCCTGAAGCAACAGGCTTCTGAGGTTGCGCGGACGGATCGCCGCATAGGCTGTGGACAGGGTGCCCCCGAGGCAATATCCGTGCACCGTCACCTGGTCAACTTCGTTCCTCTTCTTGATGTTCTCGACGCTTTTGTCAAGGAAATCGATGTAATCGTCCAGGTTGAGGTATCTGTCTGCGCCTGTCGGATAGCCCCAGTCGATCATATACACGTCGAAGCCGGCATTGAGGTACTTGTCCACAACTGATATGTCTTTGCGCAGGTCCAGAATGTACGGCCGGTTGATGAAGGCGTACACCATGAGAATGGGAGTGCGGTACTTTCGTGCCTTCACTGGGATGTAGTGCAGCAGCCGGAAGATGCCCTCCTCATCGACAACTTCAAACTTGGATGGCCACACATCCGTACGGATGTCGCACACCCTGTCCATGACGCCGGCGAGGTTGGCAGGTTTCACTGTCGCCAAGTTCTCTTCTCCTTCGCAGACTTTCAAGCCCTCAGGCACCTGCATGGCGTCTTGACACAGGTGACACCCTTTTCCGGGCCGTTTTCAAGGGACCTGCCACTGGTAGAACCAGGGCGCGTGGGTGTTCTGCCGGCTCGGGCGCTATCTTTGCTGTCCGCGTTATCTCAGCACGGCGCGGCTGTGGCGCATCCGGCTCGGCTGGCTGGCGGGCGGGGGCCAGCGCATTCAGTTTGGCTTCCAGCACACGGACCTTCCTCTCCAGGGCGTCGCTCCTCACCTTGTAGCTGTGCAGGCGCTGCGCCAGAGCATCGGTCTCGTTCTTGGTGGCCACCGGCAAGGCCGGGAACAGGTCGAGTTGTGCCTGCATGAACCGCCTTTGCGCCGAGGTCAGGTCAGAGGTGATGGCGGAATAGGAATTCTGCGCTTCGAAGAACTCGCTTGAAGCCATGAGCCGGCTGAACTCATCGCCGAACACCTTAAGGTAGGTCTTGAAGAAATCCTTGAACGCCACCGGCGCAGGTTGCTTCTTGATCTCTGCGGCGAGGCGGCTCAGTGATTTCTCCCAGGTATCGTGGAACAGCGTTTCGTATTTTCTGGCGACGCGCCGCTGCCTGGGATAGTTGGCTAATACCTCGTGCAGTGAATCGAGGAGTTGCCTGGGCAATGTGAATTGGTTTTCGCTGAAGAATGAAACCATCCGGTCGAACGTTTCTACGTACGCCTCTGCTCCCTCGTCAACCATGTTCCGCAACAAGTTGGCCGGGGTTGCGTGGCCGGTCTGCCCGGTGACGTCACGGTCCATCTGAATGGCGTTCCCACCCTGGTAAGTGCTGCGGAAGGCATTGGACATGGCCTTCATGTAACGGGCCGGGGTCTCGCTAACGAGCTTGAGCCAACTCAGGTAGCCGTCCGCAAGCTTGTCGGGGGTTATCGACTCCAGGGGCACGGTCAACAAGTCTGTGGGTGACCCTGCCAGCCGTATTGGTCGGAGGAACATGGCGAACAGGTTGTTGTAGACCTGGTCGAAGCTCCCTCGCCACATCTGTTGTATATCTTCAGCGGCGGTCTCGGGCTTCAGCTCCAGAGACTCGAAGGCATGCCTCAGCGATTGCTGCATGTCCATGGTGCGAGCAATGAACTCGTAGCTTTCGGCGGCGAGCCCAGCGGGGACACCTTGTGTCTTCGAAGGCTGGCCCTGCTCCTCGGCCCGCGACCCTTTTTCTTGTTGTGTCTCGCTTACCTTCACGGTGCGACCGGGGCGGCGGGCTTTCTTGACGACTTTTCCGCTTGAGCCTTCGCCTTCTCGATATCTTTGCTGACCTTTTCGATCTCCGCTTTCGTTGCGAATGGAATCCGCGTTACGCTTCGGTAGAGCTTGGCGGCTGCGCTCAGGCATTCCGTGTACTGGTCTATAAACGCCGGCACGGACTTGAATGCGTCGGAGGATTCGACGAATTTCTTGGTCCCACGTTCGTATGCCTCAGACCATTTCCTTGCCCACTCGTCTGGCGATGCCAACGCCTGGGATTCGCTGAGTGTTTCCTGGGCTGAGCTATAGACCTGGAGGAACGAGTCGCGCACGGCTTTTTGCAGCTTGACGTTCATCTCCAGCCAGCATGTTCCGACATCCACGCTCATCTTGGCCCACGATATGACATCTTCAACAAACTGGTTGTAGCTTGGGAAGAGCGCTGCCCAGGGGCGCACCACCTCTATGGATTGCTTCAGCGTGTTGCCGTACGCGCCGATAAGGTCGCTGCAGGATTCCACTGACAGTGTGCCTTTTTCCACCATCTGTGAGAGCGCCCCCCCGGCTTCGGCTACTGCGGAATTAGAAGCCTTGGTGGCTTCGAGGGCGGAGTCGAAGAGCTGCTGATAGAAGTCTCGGGCCATCTTCTGTTCCTCGGGGAAAGCGTCGAGAAATCGCTTCATCGCCTCGTCCACATCCTTGGCCCCGGAAAGCGGCGTACGTTTCAGTGAATCCGCGATGCTGCCGGACAGCTCGGCATACGCTGCTTCCATGGCCTCGAAGAATGGAGCTGTATCGGGTTTTTCTCCGGCGCCCAATTTGCGGACCAGGCCCATACCCTCCGCGGCTATGCGCTGATTGCTCTTGATCCAGGAGTCGCACAGCTTGAGGTAGGCATCGATCCCTTTGGTGACTGCCTCTGTGGAATCCTTCATTGATTGCATCGGCCCTTTGCCAGCGGTTACGTCGGCAAAACCTCGAGCCATCTTCTGCCAGTTTTCCATGTAGGTCGACCAGGGCCTGTACCATTCCTCTGTGCCCGGTGCCCTGAAGGTGGAGCCCGGCCAATCCCACATCCTGTTGCTGTTGCTGTTGCGGAAGAACTCCGACCATGACTTCATTGTGTTGTTGTATATCTCGAAAACGTCCATTGGTACCTCAGTTCTCATTTGTAGCCTCCTTGGCCTATTCTTTCTGTTGTGCTCAGGTTGCTTTTTCTCTTCTCTTTTGCTCAGGTAACGTCGCGCCACCACTCTGACAGAAGCCATTCGCGGAACTGGCGGGCTGCCATGAGATGCCGTTCACGGTGGAACTGACTTACAGGGCCCTGACTCTCCAACCATTCTGCGAACTGGCTGCTTGCCGCCTCGGACCGGCTAACGTGGTTGGCCAGTTCCAGCACTGATTCAACCGACGGAATTCCGTGTGAGGTGCGAAGCACCGGCAACGTAGTAACGCTACGGCGCCTTCCGTCCCTTCTGGGCATGGTGCTGACTCGTTGAGAAGACGGATTGCGCATACTGGACTCCTGGAAGCTGGTCTTTTCGACAATCCACGGCGTCAGAGAGAGGAAACGCCATGTACAGGCCAATCTTAGCACTTAGGACGTGTCATAGGTGTATAGTTTGATCTGGTAATTCAGTCGTTTTCATTACAAATTCGCTGGCCGCCAATTGTTGTGCCAACCGTACACGCCAAGGACCTGACCGAACTCAGCCCTTTTTTGGTACTATTGCATGGCAGGGGGACAGCAATGCAGATTTCAGAAGAAGCCAGGGATATCTATCGCCCTGCAACAATGAAAGCAGTTGCCAAGATAGAGGCCGAGCCTGGAATCAACGTAATTGATTCACCGAGGCCGAGAATAAAGCCAAATGAGGCTGTTGTACGCATGGAAGCCGTTGGCATCTGCGGCACGGACCTCAACACCTATCGATGGGGCAGGACCGTCCGCCCGATGAGTCTGCCAAGAATTATCGGGCACGAGGGATGCGGAACGGTCGCTGAAATCGGACATGAGGCGGCCAATGTGCAAGTTGGAGAACGGGTGGTGTTCGACACATGGGGAGGTTGCGGCTTCTGCAGGAATTGCCGGACCGGTCAGTCCAACATTTGTGAAACTGAGTACCGTCTCGGTACCCACCGGGATGGTTGCATGGCTGAGTATGTGGCCATACCTGTTCGCGACTTGTACCATCTTCCAGACAGCATCTCCTTTGAAGAAGGAGCCCTTTTGGAACCGTTTACCGTCTCACTGCACGCGGTGGAGATATCCCGGCTCAAACTGGGGGATAACGCGGTGGTCATCGGCCCGGGCCCCATAGGTATGTTGGCCGCCATAGCGGCAAAGGCGGCGGGTGCGGCCAGGGTATTGATTGCAGGCCTGAATGTTGACAAAGGAAGGCTTGAAGCTGCCGCCAGCCTTGGCTTCATACCGTTGGACGTGGAACGGGAGAATGCCAGACAGAAGGTCATGGAGGCAACTGACGGGCGGGGTGCCGACGTTGTATTTGAATGCGCCTCCGGCTCATGGGACCAGGCAATGGCACTGGTGCGAAGAGGCGGAGAGATCGTTGCTGCCGGCCTGGGCCAGGGTCCTTCGCCGTTGGACTCGAGCAAACTGATCAGAAAGAACCTTACCATTACTGCCCAATATGCTCGAACTCCATCGACGTGGTACAGAGTTCTCAATCTTGTCGCCACCAGGACGGTCAATATCAAACCGGTGATCAGCCATGTGATGCCTTTGACAGACGCTCCGAAGGCGTTTGAGATGCTGGATAAGAAACAGGCGCTGAAGGTGATCCTGAAACCCTGACTTTCCGAGAACATGGCGCACGGTCTGGAGGAGTTCATGAGCAAGGAAGACGTTGTCACCACAACTTGTGCCAGCCATTGTGGCGGTTCGTGCATCCTGAAACTGCACCTCGAGGACGGGGTGATCACTCGGATTGAAACTGATGATGGAGTGGAGCCTCAGCTTCGGGGTTGTCTCAGAGGCCGCGCCTATCGCCAAAGGGTATATGCTCCCGATCGCCTTCTCTACCCGTTGAAGCGGGTCGGGAAGCGGGGCGAAGGCAAATTCGAACGAGTTTCCTGGGACGAAGCGCTTGAAGCTGTTGCCCGCGAAATAGTCAGGGTCAGGGATACCTACGGGCCTGCCAGCATTTTCTACTATCCGGTGGCGGGCGATCTGCACCTTGTACATGGAGTTGACAACATGGCCAGTGTGCTTGCCCTGGCGGGCGGCTACACCGGCATGTGGGGGTCACATTCGTTCCATGGGGGAATATATTCCCAGATGGTTACCTATGGCACTGTCAATACTTCCAATAACCGGGATGATCTTCCTAACTCCCGGTTCATAATCATGTGGGGCTGGAACCCTGCGAGCACAATTACGGGAGTAAACACCAACTGGTATCTGGCCCAGGCCAAAGAGTCGGGGGCAAGCATCGTGGCCGTTGACCCCAAATGTACCGACTCCGCAGCTACGTTTGCCGATCAGTGGATACCCATCCGACCGGGCACGGATGGCGCCATGCTGCTGGCGATGGCTTTCGTGATTGTCAGAGATAATCTTCAAGATCAGAGGTTCATAGATACCTGCACCGTTGGCTTTGACAGGTTCAAGGAGTACATAACAGGCGTGGAGGACGGCATACCCAAGACACCAGCCTGGGCAGAGGCCATAACAGGTGTTCCGGAGGGAAATATCGAGAATCTGGCCCGGCGGTATGCGACGGTGAAACCAGCCGCTCTGATGGCCGGCGTCGCTCCCGGCCGCACCGCCTTTGGAGAACAGTATCATCGCATAGCTTCCACCCTGGCGGCCATGACGGGGAACGTTGGTGTTCACGGCGGCGATGCCGCGGGAAGGGCATGGGAATCCGTCTGGGGAGGGTATGAATACAATCGTCCCCGGGCCGAACAGCCGGTCAACCCTGTTGACCAAGTAGTTCCCCGCCCGCCCAGAGGCTCCTATCCGGGTTATAGGGCGTCAAGGGTATTGCGGATCAGTGTCCCTGACTTTATCGAGAAGGGGAAGGCCGGAGGTTACCCGGCTGATTGCAGACTGATCGTAGTGGGGAACAGCAACTGGGTCAATTCACTTCCCAACATCAACAAGATCGTCAGGGCTCTGACGTCAGGAAGAGTGGAATTCATGTTTGTCCAGGAACACTTCATGACCGCCACAGCCAAATTCGCTGATGTCATCCTGCCGACTACTACCTTCATGGAGAGGAATGACGTAACTTCGGGAGTCGGATTAGCGTTCTGGGGCTATGTTCGGAAAGCGATTGAGCCGTTGGGCGAGTGTAAGTCCCCGTTTGAGATTGCCGCTCTCCTGGCTTCTCGACTGGGCATATCTTACTTCAAGGGCAAGACGGAGGAAAGCTTGCTGCGGAACATAGTGGACAATAGCGACGTCCCGGACTATGAATTGTTCAAACAGGATGGCGTCTACCGCATTCCACTTTCGGAACCTCACGTTGCCTTGAAGAAACAGGTATCCGACCCCGCGAATCGCCCATTTCCCACACCCTCCGGGAAGATCGAGATATTTTCCCAGCGGTTGGCAGATCTGAACCAACCCGATATTCCCCCGATTCCCAAGTACATCGAGACGTGGGAAAGCCGGAATGACTCCCTGGCGGCCAAGTACCCCCTTCAGCTTATCTCAACACATTTCAAGAGGCGGGCGAATGCCCAGTATGACAATATCCCCTGGCTCAGGGAACTTGAACCCCAGGCAGTGCTGATTAGCGCCACTGACGCCCAAACCAGAGGTGTCAAGAACGGAGACATGGTTTTGGTGTTCAACGACAGGGGAAAGATGATCATCCCTGCCCGGGTGACGGAGAGGATCATGCCTGGTGTGGTTGATGTTCCTCACGGAGCCTGGTATGCCCCTGATGAATCCGGGGCTGACATCGGGGGTTGTCCTAACGTACTTACCAGGGATGCCCGTTCCCCTGGAGGGGCCTTCACTTCTAACACCTGCCTGGTACAGGTGCAAAAAGCCTAGCTTTGAGTTGTGCCTTTCGGCCGTGCAGTTGCTCCGAACAACGGACCATGACTGCAGCCACCGTCGATGTTTATTGCCTGTCCTGTTATGAATTCGGCCTCGGACGACGCAAGAAACGCGACCAGGCTGGCGATCTCCGCTGGCTGCCCCAGCCTTCCCAGCGGAACGGGAGCGCAACGGACGTATTGTTCCCTGGCTTCATCGAGCGTAATCCCCTGTTCTCGAGCGATCCTGGCAAGCGTTCCGCCGAGCAGATCGGTATCGATCGGCCCGGGACAGACTGCATTTACGTTTATCTTGTAGGGCGCCAGGTCGATAGCGAGTGCCTTGGTCAGGCCGATCACGCCCGCTTTGGCAGTGACGTAGGCGGCGTTCCCGGCCCGGTATATCTGTTTGCCGTTGATCGATGCGATATTTACTACCTTGCCCCTGATTCCCTTCTCCACCATGCTCTTGCAGACCGCCTTTGAACAGAGGAATGCCCCTGTGGCGTTGAGAGTCAGTGTCGCACTCCAGGCGAGGTCATCGTAGTCGATCGCCAGCGCCCCCAGCCCCACGACGCCCCCTGCATTATTCACGAGGATATCAATGTGGCCGAAATGGGCCAGGGCCTTTGCCACCATGTCACCGACTTCCCTGCTCTTCGTAACGTCTGCGGCTATCGCTATCGCTCGACGGCCAAGCCCTTCCACCTCTTTGACCACGCTGTTCAGTCCCTGCCAATCGCCATAGTGCTGTTCTCTGGCCGGGACTGCTTCCCTGTCATTGGCGATAATATCGGCCCCATCCGTAGCCAGGCGGACGGCGATGGCATGGCCAATTCCGCGGCTACCGGCACATCCGGTGACCAGAGCCACTTTCCCCTGCAAATCGTACATGGCGTCAGACATCCTCGGTTCCAAAGCACTTCAATGTTACATAATGAGCGATCACTAGCTGAAACTGACTTTGAGGTCCATTACAGTCGCCTCGTTCGTGCTGGCTCAGGTACTACGTGCGCTTCTCTGCCGGTTTCGCATCCGTTCTTCTATCCAGGGGAGGATGCCTTTCTTCAGGCTGAATATCAGGATAAGGATCACCACAGCCCACAGCATAGTGCTTATTCCGGCGAAGCTGGGCCCGGTGATCTTACCTCTAAGGTACTCGCCCAGCGGGACCAATATGACCGTGGCCACCAGTGGTCCCCATGTCGTTCCGGCGCCTCCAACGATCACGAACAGCAGGACGATCATCATGGTAGTGGGGCTCAGCATCGATACGGGATCAATGAACCCGGAGTATTGGGCCCAGAATGTGCCTGCCAGAGAACTCAGTGCCGCACTGATGGCTAAGGCTCGCAGTTTGTAACCCATAACGTCCACGCCCATCGCCGCGGCGACTCTTGGCTCTGCCCCGATAGCCCTGAGGTAGAGACCTGTCTTGGACCTGGAAATCAGGAACGCACACACCATTGCCCCGATAACCATGGCCAGGATGATGTAGTAGTAAGGCAACTTACCGACGAAAGCGAAATTCCATACGTCGGTTGATCTGATAGGTATGTACATGCCCTCGTTCCCGCCGAAGATCTTGATGGATTGGACGACAAACATGCCGATGAAGGAGAACGCCATCGTGATGACGAAGAAGGCGAAAGTAGGCAAGTTGTAGCGAAAACACAGGTATCCGATGGCTACGGACAGCACCGCCCCCATGGCGGCACCACCCAGCATACCCAGCCAGGGACTGATGCCGAAGTGCTTGAACAGAAAAGTAGAAAGGTAGGCACCGCCGCCCACGAACAACATATGCATAAGGCTGTACGTGCCGGAACTCGCCAGTATGTTCCATGTGACGCAAATGTAGCTGATCCACAGTGTGTAGATCACAATGCTCATCCAGTAGATCGGCAGGAAATGCGGCAGGATGGCAAGAGCTGCGATCAGGCCGGCGGGGAAGAGCACGTTCGGTTTGAACACCCGCTGTTTCATCACATTGTCCCCATTAATCCCTTTGGCTTAAATATCAACACGAGAACGAAGATGACGTAGGGGATTGCCGACCCAAGGCTCCCTCCCAGGAAGAACTGGCTAAAGGCAGTGGCCACGCCGACGAGGAACCCGCCTGCCAATGCTCCGAGGAAGTTCCCCATCCCGCCCACGACCAGTACGATGAAGGCGAACAGGGCGAAGCTGAAGCCCATTTCCGGGGTCACCGTCCAGAACGGGACCACAAACGAGGCTGCGATGGCAACCAGCACGAATGCCATGCCGAAGACCAGCATTTCCACGCGCACCACGTTTATGCCGATCAAACGGGCTAGCTCGGGTCTCTGAGCTATTGCCCGAATCTGATGGCCAAGGTCTGTCCGCTTCAGCATCAAGTAGAGGACCGCTGCCACAACGATTGCAGCGCCTGCGGCTAGCACGAGGGGGAGCGATATCTGCATGGAACCCACGCGGACGTGGGCCAACTGGACCGCGCTGGGCACCTGGACTGCGTTGCCTCCCCAGATCATGTAGGTCCCTTCCGTTAGTATGAACACCAGTGCTATCATCGCCTGGAAGGACAGAAGAAGTTCGGCTTTCTGCAGAGGGTGGTAGAAGTACCGGTAGAACAGCAATCCTAACCCGAAGAATACCGGCACCGTTATGAAGACGGAAACATACGGGTCCAGTCTTAATGAGGTGGACAAGGTCAGCAGGAGATACATGCACAGTGCCAGGAAATTGCCGTGGGCTATGTTGAGCGCCCGTGACACGGCGTACATCAAAGTCAGGCCCATGGCCAGCAGGGCATAGACGCCGCCGTAAGCAAGACCTTGCACCAATACCTGAGCCAGAGTGCCCGGATTCATACGTTATCCCCCATATCGGTGAGACTATCCGCCAAGGTAGGTCTTACGAATCGACTCGTTTGAACGCAAATCCCCGGCTCTGCCTGACAAGACGACGCTCCCGCTCCGGAGCACGTAGGCGCGGTCGCACACATCGAGCGCCATCCTCGCGTTCTGCTCAGCGAGCAGGATAGAGAACCCGTGTTCTTTCAATACCTGGATCGCGGCAAACAGATGCCGGATCATTATCGGCGCCAGTCCCTGGGACGGCTCGTCAATCAGAAGTATCTTGGGGTTGCCCATGACACCTCTTCCCACCGCGAGCATGCCCCGCTCGCCGCCGGACAGTGTCGACCCGACTTGCGACTTCCTTTCATGCAAGCGGGGAAACAGTTTGTAAACTCGGTCGAAAAGGGCCTTTCTTTCTGCTTTGGCTGTGGAGCTGCAACAGCCCACGCGGAGGTTTTCCTCTACCGTCAGCTCAGGGAATACCCTGTCTGACGAGGGCACCATGACCACTCCCCTGCCGACGATGTCCCTGGTGTGCATGCCGGCAATGTCGGCGCCTTCAAAGAGGATGCTGCCCGAAACGGGTTTGAGCACGCCTACGGTAGTTAGCAGAAGAGCGGTCTTGCCGGCGCCGTTGGAACCCAGGAGGGCCACTGTCTCCCCCTGGTCAACTTTGATTGAAATGTCGCCAAAGGCGGGGACCACACCGTATCCCCCCGTCAGTCCCCGGATTTCAAGCATGTGCTGTCTCCGTTCCCAGATAGGCGTCGATGACGACCGGATCGTTCAAGACAACGCCGGTCGGACCTTCCGCTATCTTCTCGCCAAAATTCAGCACGATGAGGCGATCGCAGAGCTTGGTGACTATCTCCATGCGGTGCTCGACAACCAGGAAACTCGTTCCTTTTTCGCGCAGCGTCCTTATCTGGCGGATCACCGATTCAGCTTCGTCTTCGGAAAGGCCCGCCATCAGCTCATCGAGCAATATCAGCCTGGGGTCAGATACGGTCAACCGGGCCATTTCTACAGCCATGCGGTCGGTGCGAGGGATACTCGATACGAGGTCCTTCTTCCTGGCGGCGATTCCGTTGTCCTCAATTGCCCTGTCAGTCCTCTGACGAGCGTGTTCCTCGCTGCCGACGTGCAGGGCGGCGAGCCGAACGGTGTCATACACGCTGAATGCCGGCATGCAGTCCATTGTCTGAAATGTGCGTGCAATGCCCCTGGCGAGCACCTTGTGAGGTGGCAGGCTCCCGATTTCGTGACCGTCGAAAAATATCCGCCCCTTGGTGGGGCGATAAAAACCGGTGATCAATTCTACGACTGTGCTCTTGCCTGATCCATTGGGACCGATCAGGCCAACAATCTCCTCTTTCCCCACTTTGAATGAAAGGTTATTGACCGCCACCAGACCACCAAACGCTTTGGTCAACCCTTCAACGCTCAGCAACAAGAGCCTCCTGTCTCCAGCAACCCCACGAAACGGTCAGCCAGACAGCAATCTGCTGTCTGGCTGACTCTATCATGTCACCGGGTTGGGTCAATCGTTTCTAAGCTCTCTATTTCAACCAAGGTTCGGCCGTTGTGACCGGTCCCCATACGATCTCAAGACGGTTCTTTTCAGGTCTCCACTGGAACAGCAGGAAGGTGCCGTTTACCTTGCCCTGTGCGTCCCATTTGAGCGCAGGGGCGTACGCCGGGTTAATGAGCTTGGGGTCGCCCAGCGGGAGGCTGAATGTCTTCAACGCGTTATTGATGACCACCGGGTCCCTCGATCCGGTATCCTCCAGCACCTTCTGAAGTATATTCATGGCGCCGACCGCCCAGACCTGGTAGTCGCTTATGGTTTCGGGGACATTGTTTGCTTTTGCCCAAACTCTGTAGTCCCTCAGGAAGTCGGCCGCAGGCTTGTAGTTGTCAGCCAGCGATTCAGCAAAGCCGATGTCGCCGAATACTCCTGGCCGGTGCAGGTATTTGTCAGTGAGCGCCTGCCCGAGAGATGCCCACACCGTGGGAGAAGATGGAGTGTTCGTGCAGAACTCCCAGATTGGTGGGTTGAAGCCGACAGAGTCCATGGCCTTGACTATGGCTATGAGGTCTGCTGGAAGCACCTGCGAGAAGAGCACATCCGGGTTGGCGGCCTTGATCTTCAATACCAGTGGGCTCTGGTCGGTGGCGGCAGGATCGTATGCGAGCTGCTGCACCACTTTGTCGCCCAGACCGTTTTGCTTCAGTCGGTTCAGTATTGCGTCTGAACCGACTTTGCCGGAGGTGGTGTCCGGATTAGCTATTACAATGCGGTCCACCTTCACCTTGCCAGTCTTAACAAGGTCGGTCAGGTGGTCGACACCTATCTCAGCGGTCTTGGTGGTGGGGATGCCGTTCGTGCGCCAGAATGACAGGTTCATGGGATAGATATTGTCGCCGGAAGTGCCCATGTCCAGCAGGGGTACCTGGTACTTGTCAGCCAATGGCCCAATGCCGGTCGCTACGCCGGTGTTGGTCGGGCCAAGGATGACGGAGACCTTCTCCTGCGTCATCAGCCTCTCTGCCTCAACCAGGCCCACCTTGGCGTCAGACTTGTGGTCCGAATAGACGAATTCCAGCTTTGCACCACCGAGCTTCTGGATGCCAGTCTTGTTGATCTGCTCCAGGGCATATTTCAGGCCGTTAATCTCTTCAACTGATGTCGGCGCCTGGACCCCCGTGATACCAAGCATGACGCCGACCTTCACCGGGGCCGCCGGTGTCGTTGGCGGCTTCGCTGTGGTCGTGGCCGCTGCCGTTGTCGTGGCTGCCGCCGTGGTCGTTGCCGGCTTCGTTGTGGTCGCGGCCGCCGTTGTAGTTGCCGGCTTCGTTGTGGTCGTGGTCGTTGCCTTCTTAGAGCACCCAACCACGAGCAGTGAAGCTATCACCAGTACTGCTATCAGACCTGTTGCTATCCTGTTCCTTTTCACTTGTGACTCCTTACTTGAATATGTTTCCAATACGTCAGTCGTGTCATGTTAGCTGAACCTTGTTACACTCGCGATGTGACTCGCATCCCGTTGGGCCCCCCTTTCGGAAACTTGAGAACCGGCTCCTACCCCCAGAGTGATTCACAAAGAAGCGAAAACACACCAGGCAGTCTTTATTTGGCTGCACACAGCCACCCCGCCTCCGCGCCTCGCATTGCCCAAAGGTCAGACTGGTGCAATGTTCGAGCAAATCCTACCCTACTCCACTTTAGAATCGCTATCTTGTCGGCGCTGAGCACTCTAGTTGCTGAGGTGATTGGCCAAACTTGCCCGGGACCCCGATGTCGGGTGCGACTCCTTTGATTTCAGGCGCATCGTTAACCAAAAGTTAACGGAACGTGGCAGAGTATATGGGAACAACAATTTGGCTGTCAAGTGTTATCTACTGGTTCTGTTGACGCTCCTGTACACGCCACTTCGCAACTAATTGCACCGCTGCTTTCAACAACTATACCATCCCCTGACGTATTGCATATAAGGGTGCTGGCACCCTTGTTGGGCAGATACGCACAGGTATCATTGTTGGAATCGAAAGGGGCAGGTTACGATGGCTTTTCTTGGGCAGTGGTGGTTATGGTCTTGGTGTCCGCGTTGCCCGCCAATGCTCACCGTTTCTGATCACGAGTGTCCGGTTGTAAAGGCATAGGATTGATGTGGGGAAGTTCCCCCCAAGTGCGCAATAGAAGTTGGAGGTAAACATGGCCCTGGCTATTGATGTCGACACGGGAGGTACCTTTACTGATCTGGTCGTATCGGGAGAGGGACATTTGGAGTGGACAAAGGCCGACACTACTCCGCATGACCTGACGATAGGTCTGATGCGTGCTGTAGACGACATGGCCGCGAAGCTCGGTTTCAAAACTACCAAAGCCTTTCTGCGGCAGGTGGGTGTCATCAGGATATCCACCACAGTTGGCTCAAACACTGTCGTTCAGAAGAAGGGACCAAGGCTGGGACTGATCGTAAGTAAAGGCTTTGAGGAAACTGCCTATGCCAGCGAGGGAAGCGTCGAAAGCCAAGACCGTCGCTTGGACATGATGGTGCCCGGGGGCTTGACTGCGGGCGTCAAGGGGCGGGTGAATATTGAAGGTGAGGTGACGGAGCATCTTGGCGAAGAGGACGTCCGGGCCGCTATCAGGCAGTTGTTGAATGATGGAGCCCGGGGAATAGTGATAAGTCTGCGAAATGCACCACTCAATGTGACCATGGAGAAAGAGTGCAAGGCGGTGGTCCAGAAGCTCTATCCCCCGCACTATATTGGCTCCGTAGCGGTGGTGTCTTCAAACGAGATAAGCCTTTGTCTGGACGATTCCCTGCGCACCAACGCAGCGCTCCTCGACGCCTATATTCACCAGCCATCGGTGAACCTCTTGCGCGATGGTGATGAAAGGATTAGGGACGCGGGTTACTTGAAACCCGTCTTCATAGTTCAGAACTTTGGAGGCGTGGCCCGTGTGGCAAGAACGAGAGGGTTGAAGACTTTCAGTTCCGGGCCGGCGGCCGGCGCCTTTGGCGTTGCCTATTTGAGCAAACTGTTCAAGGTGCCCAACATGATTGGCTTCGATGTGGGAGGCACCACTACCGACCTGGCAGCGGTGGCCAACGGCGAAGTCGGTTTCCTATATGAGTCGCGAATAGAAGATATCCTGGTCAGGGAACCGATGGTGGACGTGGCCTCCATCGCCGCTGGTGGTGGCACGATAGCCAAAGTTGTTGCCAACAAACTGAGAATGGGCCCCGAGAGTGCAGGGGCCATCCCCGGGCCGGCCTGCTACGACCTGGGTTCCTCTCAAGCGACGCTAACGGATGCCTTCGTGGTGCTTGGCACGATCTCGCCCGACTACTTCCAGGGCGGCCGCAGGAAGCTCAACGAGGCAAAGGCAAGAGAAGCTGTTCGAGAAAACGTGGCCAAGCGCTTGGGACTTACCGATGAACGTGCTGCCTCCGCCATGGTAGACGAAATACATTTAGCCTGCTTGAAGTTCCTGAAAGACGTAATGAGCATGAAGCACATAGAAGCCAGGAATACAGCCCTGGTCTCTTTCGGTGGTGGCGGAGGGCTGCTTGCCGGCAGATTGGCGCGAGAAGCAGGTATCCAGAGGGTCTTCGTGCCACCTTTTGCTGCGGTTTTCAGTGCCTTTGGTTCCTCGATCATGGGCATGGCCCATGAATACGAATCGGTAGCTTCGGCGTCCTTGCGAAATGCCTCTGGAGAGTATTCCGCTGTCTTTGACGCTGTGAACAATACCATCGAGACACTGAAAGACAGGGCCATTCATGAAATGGCACTCGAGGGTTTTGCAACAAAGGATATTTCGTTCAAGTTGGCACTGGAGCTTGAATCCGGGAGTCCACGTTTCGGCGCCCGCGTGTCCTTCCCGAAACTTCGCGTTGAGGGTAAGGAAGATGCAAAACACATCTGTGCCGAATTAGCCAGAGTGTCCCTGAAAGAACCGACCGGACAGATAAGATTACAGAGGATTTGGCTCACGGCATCTTGTCCGCTTGCACAGGTAGATTTGAAGGCCTCTCCCCTTGAAAAACATCCATCCGCTGCTGCCAGCAAAGGCAGGAGAAAGGTCTTCTGGGACGGAGACTTCAAGGATGTAGCTATCTATGAGCGCAGCATTCTGAGACCGGGCAGCGTGGTTGAGGGGCCTGCCATAGTAGAGTCGGAAGACACCAACATTGTAGTCCTTGGAGGGCAGAAGTTCTCCACTAATGAGTACCTCTTCGGATTGATTGAGGAGCGGTAGAATGAGCACAAAGAGACAAATCACAGAATACTTGGACATAGATCTTGAGAGTGAAATGTGGTGCTGCAATCGCTGCGGCAAAGACCTGATTTCGGCCCGCGAGAACTACAAGAAGGGATGTCTTTTGTATGATCGAGACCCGAGAGACATTCATCCTCCGATGGTCGATACTGAAGAAGCCAACTTCTCCCCAAATCCGAAATGGGTAAGGTATGTTGAGTATTATTGCCCGGGATGCGGTTCCATGATCAATGTAGAAGCAATGCCGCCCGGGCATCCCATTATTCCGGACATACAGTTGGATGTAGAAAAGCTCAAGGAGAAATATCTGCAAGGAAGGGGGAAATAGGCCGTGGGGACTTCAATAAACATTGATATTGGCGGCACTTTCACTGACTGCTATGCGATGCGTGAGGGGCAGCAGTATTACTGTAAGGCACCAACCAGCGGCTACAACCTGTCAGTCAGCTTCATGCAGGTCCTGAGGGACATCGCCTCGCAAATGGGCATTTCTCTCGATCAAATGCTGAACGGGGCCGAGTCGATATGTTACTCGACTACCCTCGCCATGAATACCTTGATTCAAAGGAAAGGGCCACGGTTAGGGCTTCTTATGACAGACGGCCTTACCCAGACTCATGTCATAGGCAAAGGAGCCCAGTATCTGGACGGCGCGACTGTGGCCGAGGCAAGGAATGTTGCTCACGCCAGCAAACTGACTCCTTTGGTCCCTCTCAGCGATACGGTCGGAGTCAGGGAAAGGATAGATTGCTTCGGCAAGATTGTCAGACCACTGGACGAAGCGGATTTATTGGAGAAGGTGCACAAGCTCATAATCGATGGGGTGAGAGGAATTGTAGTCTGCCTCCAGTATTCCTATTTGAATCCGGTGCACGAATTGCGCATCAGGGAGCTCATCAACCAGGAATACCCTGTCTCCTATGTCGGGTCCGTTCCGGTTGTGCTTTCTCACGAGGTTCTTCCCCGGCGCTATGAATATCAGCGCTCAAACGCAGCCATGCTGAACGCCTACCTGCATCAGTCAATGGCTGAGGAACTGCGTGCCATGGCTGATGAACTACGAGATCAGGGCTTCCGAACGCCGATGCTGATGGTACATAACACTGGCGGAGTTGCTGAGGTCTACAGGACGACGGCGCTGCAGACCTACAACGGCGGGCCGGTGGCAGGACTGGTCGGTAGCGCAGAGGTGGCCAAAGCGCATGGTTTCCCGAATGTCGTGGTCACTGACATGGGCGGCACCAGCTTCGACCTGGGCCTCATCGTACGTGGCAGTTCTCGGTTCTATGCCTGGCAGCCTCTCGTGGAGCGGTGGATGGTGGACCGGACCACGATGGAAACGATATCCGTAGGAGCCGGAGGTGGCAGTATTGCCCACGTTGAGGATAATCCCAGGCGCCTCGAAGTTGGGCCTCAGAGCGCAGGCTCCATGCCAGGGCCGGCTTGTTACGATCAGGGAGGCAACTTGCCCACGGTGACCGATGCTGACCTGGTGTTGGGCTACATCAACCCGGAGTATTTTCACGGTGGGCAGATGTTCTTGAACAAGGAAACTGCTGAGGAGGCCGTCAGAGAGAAGGTGGCCAAACCTCTGGGTTTGCCAGTGGTCGAGGCGGCGTCGCTCATCAGAAAAGTGATTGACCTCAGGATGGGCGACCTAATATACAAAGAGACGGTTATGAGGGGTTTTGACCCAAGAACGTTCACTCTGTTCGCTTACGGAGGAGCAGGGCCTACACATTGTTGTGGCTATGGGTTCAGGGCTGGAATTCCCAAAGTGATCGTGTTTCCCATGTCACCAGTGTTTTGCGCCTATTGTTCAAGCCAGTTGGACTTCGTTCATATTTGGGAACGGTCCCAGCACATGGCGCTATTGGCCTTGGGATCCCGGAAACCAGTTCTTGATTATGCGAAATTCAATAGCATCGTGGAGGGGATGATGCGGGTGGCGGAGGAGGAAATCAGGGCAGAGCACTTGCCAATCGAACGCGCGAGTTTTGTTCTGGACTTGGAGGGAAGGTTCGGGGTGCAGCATAACTTCGTAAGGTTCACCTCCCCTCTCCTGTTTGTCAGGAACGAGAACGACGTGAAAGCGGTTTACGAAGGGTTCGCCAGGGAATACACCGATATCTACACACAATATACAATGACGCCGGAAGTGGGTGTCAATATCGAGAATTTCTTCCTCAAGGTCGTCATACCCCGGGAAAAACCCGAACTGCCCGTCTATCCACTGAAGGGAGAGACGCCATCAAGGGAAGCCTTGAAGGGGAAGCGGCCTGTCTACTGGGATGAATACAAGGGCTTCAAAGACACCGAGGTGTATGAGATGGGAATGCTTCAAGCGGGCAACATAATTCGTGGCCCTGCCGTAGTTGAGTCTCCAGACACGACCACAGTAGTCACGCCCGGCACAAGACTCACTATCACCAAATACTTGAGCGGAATACTGGAGAGGATCTAAGGAGGAGAATCACCATGAGGCCGACCATAGACCAGATTTTGCAGAACATAAAACTGGCGCCGATTCCACCGGAAGAGGTCGAGTTGGCAAACCACCTGGAACCTGGGGACTATGAGATTTACAGCGAGAAGCTGAACAACATCGCCGACGAAGCCAAGCAGGTGTACACCAGGTCGGGCTTGAGCTACTTCCTTCGTTCCGGGGACATGGTCATCAGCACATCAAACTCGAGGGGAGATGTGGTGTTCGGCTACTGCGGAATTAACCATGGGTTACCGATAATACCAGGCGTCATTAAATACATATTGGCCAACTACAGAGATGACCCGACAGTTGGTATCAGGGATGGGGACATCTTTTTCGCCAATGATGGTTTGTACGGGGCTTCTCACAACCCTGACATGGTGGTGCTCATGCCCATGTTCTATGAGGGTGAACTGATCGCCTGGGGTTCGGCTGGTGTGCATGAACCGGACTGTGGTTCCATGGACCCTGGAGGAATGAGCGCGGCGGCCAAGAACCGGTATATGGAAGGGATACACATACCGCCGATGAAGATCGGCGAAAACTTCCAGTTGCGGAGCGACTGGATGGAGTTCTATCTGAACGCAACAAGGGTTCCGCTCATGCACAAGGTGGACACTGGTGCCAAGATATCCGGCTGCATGACTTTTCGAAAGAGGCTTTTCGAGATAGCCGCTGAAAAAGGCAAGGACTTTCTCAAAGGCCTGTTTACCAAGATGTTGCTGGAAACGGAGGCGAAGGCCCGCAGGAGAATAGCCAGTTGGAATGATGGAGTTTACAGGTCAATAGTCTTCTCGGACCTGGGTGGAACGACCCCGGCATTGATTCGCGTCTTCGTCAGCATGATAAAGAAGGGGGATGAGGTCACCTTCGATTTTGAAGGCACCAGCCCGGAGAACCAGGGTGCATTCCACGGTACCGTGGCGCTGAATGTTGGCTATCTTTGCATGCAGGCATTTGCCTACTATTTTCATGACTTGCCTGTTTCTAACGCTGCACTCACGCCCTTCAATTGGAAATTCCCCGCCGGATGCGTCCTGAACCCGCATCCGGAGGCTGCGGTGGCCATGGGTACGCTGTTTAACGGTACTCTGATAACTGCACTTCCACAGGCGATCTACAAGGCCATGTTCGATAGTCCTGACAGAGACATCGTGGGCGCTCCGGACGGTCCCGTCGGGAACGGCGAGGTGATTGCCGGGGTCAATCAATGGGATTTTCCTTTCTCTGAGAGCCCGAGCCGTGTTATCAATGGCCACGGCCAGGGCGCTAGGATGTTCAAGGACGGCATGAACATGTTTGGCTGTTCTTTCGGTCCTTCGGCAGGCCGCCAGTCCGACGCTGAAGATGAGGAAGACCTTATGCCCGTGCTCGTCCTGTGGGACAGGATGAGTCCCGATTCCTTTGGGCATGGGAAGTTCCGGGGCGGGGCATGCGACGAACACAGTTATGCTGTGCATGGAGTCGACCACGTGGTGTGGGTGCCACTCAACCTCGGGGGAAGCTGTGTCCCTCATTCACAGGGCCTCTTCGGCGGTTATCCACCTCCGGCAGGAGCTCTGGTTGTGGTCAAGACCAACGTGGATGAAGCGATGGCTCGAGGGGAGAGAATACCCACCTCCCTGCGCGAACTGGTGACGGAGCGCCCTCTCAAAGGTGAATACATCGTACGAGACCTGTTCTTGCCTCCAGGACCGATAATGAGGGGATGGCTATGGGCCTTTCGCAACGGCTTGAGCGCAGGATATGGCGATTGCCTGGAGCGCGACCCAGAGCTGGCATTGCAGGACGTGAGGACAGGCATAATGTCGGCATGGGCAGCAAAGAATGTCTACAAGGTCGTTCTCGACTCTGAGAACAGTGAAGTGGACGTTGCGGAGACGGAGAAGCTTCGAGCGCAGGAAAGAAAGAACAGGATAGCGCGAGGCAAGACCTACGACGAATTCATGACCACGTGGCGTGACCGCAAGCCGCCGGAGAACGCGCTTAACCTTTACGGAACGTGGCCTGATGCCAAACAGGACAAGAAGATTATCAGGTTCTAACGAGGGCTTGTCTTCCCCCCTGCAATCGAAGGTCTAGCGAGGGGGTTATCCGTTTCAGACAGATGACCGGTATTTGGAGAAGTGACTGACACTCTGGCGGCGGCAAGAACGTCCGTAAGGCGTGCCGTCACTTCCCCATCTCGTCCTATTCTGTCTCTCGTCGTGCCAGCGGACCTGGACATTATCTGGCATTCCGGGCCGGAGGCATATTCCCCCAGGCACACGGGCTGTGAGCCGCGAGTCGTTGACAACACGAACTTCCGATGATAGCATCGCTGATATGGCACCAAGAAAAGTCCTCGTCGCAGCCAGGGATTTCTGCACCGGATGCCGCGTGTGCGAGATAGCGTGTTCACTGAAGCACGCAGGCACAGTGAACCCGTCCGTGGCCAGGGTAAAACTGTTTCACTCCAAGGAGGACCATTCTTACTTCCCCCTCATCTGCCTCCATTGCAGGAATGCACGCTGTAAGAAGGCGTGCCCGGTCCCTGGCGCGATGGAGATTGATGGGAGGACCCAGGCTATTGTTGTCAACGAGCAGAAGTGTACCCGGTGTCTTGCCTGCGTGGAAGCCTGCCCTTTTGGAGCCATTCAGGTTGGACCCGAAAAAGAGATACTCAAGTGCGACCTCTGCGGCGGCGAACCGGCATGCGCAGAACATTGTCCCCCGGTGCAGCATCTATACCCCCGGATGCCGCGGCCTGCCCAGTCTTGCCTCCAATATGTCGAGGCCCCCAAAGTGACGAAGAACAAAAGGGCAAGTGTCGCCTCGGAGGAATGACGTATGCACGGTCGTGGTGACCTTCTCAGGATCGACCTGAGTAGCGAGAAGATATCCAGGGAGCCTATCCCTACCGAGATTCACCGGAGATTCCTGGGAGGGGAGGGCATAAATGCCTGGCTGCTGTGGCAGCACTTTCTGCGGGTGGATCCCAAGATTGATCCCCTGAGCCAGGACAATGTCCTGATTGTTGGAGTAGGCCCTCTGGCGTCGACAGGACTTGGTGCCGGCAGCAAGACGAAGTTTACCTACAAGTCCCCGGCTTACAATCTGTTCGGCGACACCAGCGTGGGTGGGGGCTTCGGCAGCCAGCTCAGATGGGCGGGATACGACCACATCGTCATCACCGGCAAGGCAAGGCATCCTGTGTACATATGGATCAACAACGATTCGGTGGAAATCAGAAACGCCGGCCATCTCTGGGGCAAGCACGTTTCCATTGCCGATGAACTCATCAAAGATGAATTGGGTGATGACGAAATAGAAGCAGCCTGCATTGGTCAGGCCGGGGAGAACTTGGTGCGCTTCGCTTCTATCATGGTCAGCTCCCACCGGGCCGGTGGCAGAGGGGGCGGAGGATGTGTCTTTGGCTCGAAGAACCTGAAGGCAATTGCTGCCCGAGGGACGAAAGGACTATCCATCAGCGACCCGAATGGGCTGATGGATGTGATGAAGGAGTTTCGAGTCTACAAAGAGAGGGACCCTGGTTCAGGTCTTCACCGCGTTTACGGCACGCTATCCGTCTTGAGGATGACGCACCTGTCGGGGTTTCTTGCCTACCGCAATGCGCAAGGTGAGGTTGTTCCAGCGCAAAAGATGGACCAGATAGACCATAACTGGTACGTGGACAACATGGGGGTGAGGCCCGCAGCGTGCTCGCCGGGCTGCGCCTATGCTTGTGGGGGAATGTACCACCTCAAGGGGAATGAGAGCCCGGGCGCTGGCAGGCATGCTGGCGAGTGGGGAAGCAAGCCCGAATTTGGCTCGGCAAATCCGTTTGCCACGGGGTGCGACATACCCGATATGCCGGAGGTCTGTCACCTCAACAGGATGTGCAACGAGTATGGGATGGACGTCATGGAAGTGGGGATGAGTATCTCCTTCCTCATGGAATTGTGGGAAAGAGGCATCATCAGCGGGAAGGATACGGAAGAGTGGTTTGGAGAGCCGCTTTCCCTTGCTTGGGGCAACTACGAGGCTGTAGAGCGAGTTATTGATTCAATAGCTTTACGTAAGAACGAACTGGGAAATATCCTCTCAGGAGGAGTCTACAAAGCAGCCTTGAGGATCCAGGAACTGAAAAACATTCCTGTTTTGCAGTATGCCATGTATGGGAAGGGTGGAGCTACTCACGAGGCGCAAGGCAGGTTTCCAAGCACCGGACTGTGTATCGCGGTTGCATCCATCGGTGCCCACCATACCAAGGGGATGGGGATAAGTGCGGCTCTGTCAGAGGAATATCTCGGGACGCCTGGCGGCGGCACGCCTGACGCCTCCCTCTGGCAAGGCGGGCCGGGAGGGCGACGGGAATACAATTGTGAATTGAAGGGCGCCGGCCAGGCCCTGAGCGAGTACTTTCAAGCCATCTCCAATTGCCTGGGCGTATGTCAGTTCCTCTGTACACAGAGAACTCAGCGCGAGCTTCCCCTGAACCTGTTGATCAAGGCCCTTTCAGCTACGTCAGGAATCAGGCTGACCCCTGAGGAGGCATTGACCGCTGCGGAAAGGGTAGTCAATATCCAGAAGGCCTTCAACAGCAGGCTCGGGCTTCGAAGAGAAGATGACCTGGTATGCAATCGTTGGATGAACGAACCGTTGCAGGAGGGGCTTGCCAAAGGACTGAAACTCGCTGACTTCCTCGATCCGATGAAGGACGGGTATTACGGACATCACAAATGGGATAAGAGGACCTCTTTGCAGACCGCGAAGAAACTGGCGGAGTTGGGCATGCAGGATGTTGCCGACGTGCTGGCCAGGGAAGGGGCACTCATCGTTGATGCTGGCCAATAGCCGGGTCGCGGAATCTCAACGCTGCGAGGCGAAGAAACAATTCCAATGGATTCCGGTGGGATTTTCGGCAAGGGCCTCCCATATTCTCTGGCTTCATCTGAAGGAATAGGGGTATCAGGACCATGGTGGAGGTAAAGCTCTTCTTTCCTCTCAGCCGGATGGCCAACAAGAGATCTACCGGTCTTGAGACTTTTTCCGAGGGGTTAGCGCCTGACGAGACGCTCCGCAGTCTGCTTGCCCGGCTGGCGGCAAGATACGAGGGCCTCAGCGACGTGTTTGATGCCACGAGCGGTGACCTGCATCCTTCGGTATTGGTCGTGCTTAACGACAGAGTTATGACATATCCTCATAACCTGGATATTAAACTCAGAGACAAGGATAGCCTCGGACTCCTCCCCGAATTCGCGGGTGGATAGAGAGAACAGGTCATTCCAGACGTGTCAACGCCTGGATCGCGAGCGTGCCGCTCAAGAGCGCCAGGTGAGCAATGGTTTCAGACGGAACAGGAGAGGTAATTGGTATGTCTCAACTGACGAAGCTATTTGAACCGGGCAGCATAGGAAGTGTTGAGCTCAAGAACAGGATCGTCATGGCTCCGATGGGCAGGCACTCTTGCGATGCCGATGGTGTGATAACGGACAAAGCCTTGAGCTACTACTATGCCAGGGCCAGGGGTGGTGTGGGGCTCGTGATCATACAGGCGACTACCGTGACCGCGGATGGTGGCAGTCCGAAAGGAATGAGACTGTACGACGATAGGTTTGTTCCCTCGATGAAGGAGTTAGCCCGCATCATACATCAGGGTGGGGCAAAGGCATTTGTTCAACTGAACCACCTGGGCAAAATGATGTCTGAAATCCGCAAGGGCTTTCCTCACCCCGAGGAAATCAACGTGATCGGGCCATCGGCAATACCATGGGCCGCCAACAACGTGGTCCCCCGCGAGATGTCCAAACAAGACATCAATAGCTTCGTAGGAGCCTTTGGAGAAGCCTGTCGCCGGGCCAAAGAAGCTGGCTTTGACGGCGTCGAGGTCCACGCCGCCCACGGTTATCTGATGCACAGCTTCCTGTCTCCATTCACCAATCGCCGGAACGACGAGTATGGAGGCAGCACGGGCAAGAGAGCCAGACTGGTCTGTGAGGTACTTGAAGGCGCCAGAAAGAAGGTCGGGCCGGACTTTGCCCTGACGGTTCGCGTGTCCGGGACTGAACTGATGGCAGGTGGCATTCAAATAGGGGATGTTGTGGCGCAGGCTCCATTGTTTGTTGAGTCAGGCGCAGATGCGATGCATATTTCTGGCTGCGGAGAAGACTATGCTGTGTGGATAGTACCCAGCTATCTGGAGCCGGAAGGGGTCATGGTCCATCTTGCGGAGAAGGTGAAGAAGGCAGTCAAAGTCCCTGTGATAGCAGTGGGCCGACTCGGTGACCCAATCCTTGCCGAGCGCGTGCTTCAGGAGGGTAAAGCCGATTTCATCGCACTGGGCAGGCCGCTGCTGGCAGACCCTGACCTGCCCAACAAAGCAAGGCAAGGCCGGTTGCAGGAAATCAACCGATGTATTTCCTGCAATAACTGCTTCATGATCATGTTCGCCGGTGGTTGGAAGGGAATATCGGACCTAACCTGCACGGTGAATCCAGGTCTCCTCGCAGAAGCTGATAGCGTGCCCGAGCAGACAAGCTCGCCCAGAAAAGTTATGGTCATCGGCGGAGGACTGGCCGGCATGCAGGCTGCCCGTGACCTGGCTCGGAGAGGTCATAACGTTTCCCTTTATGAGAAAACTGACCGTCTTGGAGGACAATGGAACATAGTCTGTCGGGAAGACGGCAAGGCAGACTTTGCCCGCTATGCTGAGTACCTGGAGCGAGGCCTGAAGAAAGCCGGTGTGAAAGTGTTGTTGAACCGGGATGTGACCCCGGCATTTGTGACGCAAGCAAAACCTGACGTCGTGGTAGTCGCCACCGGAGCCTGTCCGGCGAAGCCATCTGTTCCAGGCGAAGATGGAAAAAACGTGGTCCAGGCGGTGGACGTCATAGCGGGAAAGGCAACCGTTGGAGAAAAGGTGGTGGTCATTGGAGGACGGTATGTAGGCATGGAGATGGCACTCTCCCTCGCCAGGAAGGGCAAGGACGTTATACTGGCCACCAGGAGTGAGTTGGGCAGAAACGTTGAAAAATGCATATACCTTCATCTGAGGGATGAGTTGATTGAAAAGGGAGTGAGGATTCTTGTCAATTCGCCGGTATACGAGATTACGGGCAGTGGCGTGTACGTGGCCCACCAATCCAGGCTGCTGTTCCTCAAGGCGGACACTGTGGTGCTTGCCGTTGGTTTTCAGCCCCGGAACAGGCTGGCTGAGGAACTGAAGGGCATAGTTCCAGAAGTGCACCTGATCGGCGACTGCGTGGAGCCGCGAACCGCGGTACACGCCACGCAGGAAGCTGCAAGTTTAGCCCTCCGCATCTGAGCGTGGGTGAACCCTTCTGAAGGATTGGCGAACTACAAAAGGAATTCATCGTTGCTCAGTCGATAGGCGCTTCATCACTTGCGCCAGGTTGTACATGTTCTGGACCGGTGTGTCAGCCGGGACATCCCATTCTGTAGTCCAGAAATCGTATGCCGCTGACGTCTGAGGAAGGCACTGCGATAGTCTTCCTTCAAAATCGCTCTCTTGCCCGCTCAAGACAGCGAGCGGCAGTGCAAAACCGATTCTCTGGTTTGCCCGCCTGACGACGTCCCCGGATGATAGTGATGTTCCCAGTACCACGCCATCTGCTCCCATACCGCAAATGGCCTCTGCCTGCTCTTTCTTCGCGTTCCTGGTCAATATCACCGAACTTATGCGGTAGAAGCGGGTGATATTCCATATCGGTGTCAGGCGGGAACCCACTTTGCGGATAAGTTCGGGCTTGAGTTCACCCAGATGCTCATCGGCCACGGCGACGGCATCTACATTCAACTCGCAATACCTGGTGCACAACTCTCTTGCCACCCTGGCAGCGAAGCTGACAGCTTTTTCAGCCTTCCCGGGATCCTGGGACAGCGTGTCATGTACGCTGCCACCCATTAAGTGTTCGGCGAGAGTCAATGGCCCGGTCACTACTGCAACCACCGCTACCCTTTCCCCGATAGTGAGTTTCAATTGCCTGGTTGCCTCCAGGGCTATTGGGACCCTTCCCTTCTTAATAAGCTGGCTGGGATCGATCTCGTCTACACCAATTCCTTCAACCATGGGATGGCTGATCACAGATGGCGCCCCGCCTCCCGCCCAGGCTAACGTGCATCCGCACGCTTCAGCCTCCAGACTCGGGTCAAAGATACTTACCACGGCATCATGACCATACAGTTGCTGGGCATTGCGGGTAGCTTTGGCAAGCAAGCCGGGATCGCCAAACATGCGTTCCGGCGTAATCTGTTCCAGCCTGGCTGCAAAACTGCTGAGCCATGGGATAAAGGGCACCTTGCCCGCCCGATCGCCCTTGAACATCCCCTTCACCAGTTCTTTAGAGGTCATGGGCCACGTCCCAAAAAGCGATTATCCTCCATATGCTCACATTCGGGATGGTACGGTCGCCCGTTCCCGCCCCTAGATTTCACGCGCTATCCTCGCAGCCTCCAGCGTGGCGTATATTCCTGTTCTCGGTTCCACACAGTCGCCTATTTCGTATATTTCTGGTACCAACCCCTTGAGTTGCTCCGCCAGCTTGTTCTCCGACTGGGAACCAACCGCTAGCACCACTGTGTCCGCCTTGAGGAACAACGGTAAGCCTTGATGAGTTACGTACACGCCCGTCTCCATTATCGCGGATACCGGCGAATGAACAAGGAACTGGACTCCATTTTCAAGCAGTTCATTCCTCAAGTGGAAGAATATGCTCTTTTCTACGCCTTTGCCCAATTCGTGCCTGGTCGTCATGGTCACCTTATTGCCCTTCTTGGCCAGAGAGATAGCTATTTCCATGCCGACCTGGCATCCGCCGGCCCCCGACTTGCACGCATATGCCCTGCATGCCGACCGGGTGCACCCGCCGAGGACTACTACGCGGTTCCCGACATGTGCCTTTCCAGTTAACACGTCAACGGCCTGGACCACGTTCTTGCCGTCAACTCCGGGAACATCCAGTTTCGTCGGGGAGGCACCCGTGGCCACAACGACAGCTTCCGGCTGCTCTTCCTTAACAAAGGAGGGGGTTACCTCACTGTTTAATCTGACCTTTACTCCCGCTTTCTCGATGCCTCGCTCCAGGTATCTGGAAAAACGGGCGAAACCAGACTTGCTCTCCTCCTTGCACACGATGTTCCACTGCCCACCGAGCTTGCCGCTTCTTTCATGGAGGGTCACCCGATGGCCTCGCTGCGCCAGGTCACGCGCCGCCATCATGCCAGCCAGTCCTCCGCCGATCACCATGACATCCTTGGGAGAGCTTGCCTGCGCGGGTGTCCCATCGGCTTCCGCGAGAAGACCCGGATTCACCATGCAGGTGTAGTCCGAAATCTTGCCGCCAGCGAACAGCACCATGAAGCAGTTATTGCATGAAATGCAGTAGTTGATATCCTGTAACCTACCCTCCTTTGCTTTGTTCGGCAGGTCGGGATCGGCCAGCAGGGGCCTGCCCAGTGCGATGAAATCGGCTTTGCCTTCCTGAAGCACCCGCTCGGCGAGGATTGGGTCACCGAGCCTGCCCACTGCTATTACAGGGACTTTGACTGCCTTCTTCACTGCCTCCGCCAGATGGACCATCGTTCCTTCTGGTTCCAGGTAGCTGGGGATCTGCCACACGGTGTAATCGCTTGTGCAGGCCGAGACATGGATGGCATCCGCGCCCGACTCAACAAATAATGGAGCCTGAACCACCACGTCTTCTATTTGTATGCCGCCTTCCAGGAGTTCGGTTCCGGATACCCGGAGAACAAGGGCAAACTCCGGGCCCACTCTTCTCCTGGCAGCCCGCAGCACCTCACAGACCAATCTGGCTCTGGCTGCGGCATTGCCGCCGTATTCATCATGCCTGCGGTTGGTGAGCGGGGACAGGAAGCTGGACAGTAAGTAGCCGTGGGCGGCGTGTACCTCGACGCCGTCAAAGCCAGCTTCTTTGGCCCGGCGACAGGCTTCAGCAAAGGCTTCTACGAAGCTATTGATGTCTTGTTTGGACATCTCGCGGGGCACGACGCCGCTTGCCACCGACGGCAGGGCAGTCGGGCCGATCACCTCAACGTTTTCTGCGCCAAGGTCAGCTTTACGTATAGCGGCAAACATCGTGCCGTGGTGGTTTAGCTGGGCGATCGCCTTTGCCCCTCCCTGATGTATAACGTGTGCCAGTTTTCTCATCCCCGGGATGTACTTGTCCTCACAGAGCCTCATACCTCGGGGAGTGGCGCTTCCTTTGCTTACGACGGCCGCCTGTACAATAACAAGCCCGACACCACCGTTCGCCCTGGCGGCATAATATTGCAGGGCTTTGTCCGTTATGAATCCGTCCGCGTCACATGAATGAGTGCCCATCGGAGCCATGACTATCCTGTTCTTGAACTCAACCTTACCGATCTTGCCCGGTTGAAAGAGTTTTGTTAGCGCAGGCATGCTGCCCTCCTTTCATCAGTCCGTTTGCTGTCGTTCCTATGGCACAAGTGCCGGCTTAATGTCCCTTCCGGCTTGCATGGAGGCAAAGGCATCATTGATCTGCTCCAGGCGGTATTTGCGAGTGACGATATCACCGAGGGGATACTTGTGTCGGTTATTCCTGATTATCTGCAGGGCGCGGTAATAGTGGCTGATTTCTGCCGACGCCTGACCAATTATTTCGAGGTGTTTCAACACTATAGTTGCTGGGGTTATCGTAATTGTGGCCTCTCCGGACGTCTGGCCGATAACCAGATAGCGTCCTCCCCTGCGCACCAACCCCAGGCCTTCTGCAAAAGCAACGGGTACGCCTGAAGCCTCTACCACAAGGTCGGGGCCTCTTCCCTCAGTAAGACCCAGTACTTCTGCGTTCCGCCTGGCAGGATCGGGCATTTCTTCAATGTTAATCACGTGGTCCGCACCAAACTTTTTTGCCAGGTCCAACCGCAGGGCGGGCGCTCCAATAGCAATCGTCTTCCCCGCTCCGCTTATATCGGACAGGAGAACAGAGTAGAGACCAACGGGTCCTGAGCCCTGGACAACAACGTAACTTTGGGTGCCGATACCAGCCAGCCTCTCGAAAGCGCCTACTACAGTCCTGAAGGCACAACAAACACCCACCACCTCTTCGTTTGTCAGTTCTGCCGGGACTTTGACTACTTTGGCGTTGGGAACCACGTATTCGTACTCTGCGAATGCCCCCGTGAGGGAATAGTTGTAGCCATAAAGAAACCTGTTCCCACATGCCATAGGATTGTGTAATATTGCACATGCAAAACATTCGCCGCAAGTGACATGCGCCCACATGATCCGGTCTCCGATGCTGAGAGGAGCCCCGGCACAGTCATGAGTGCGGCCTTCGCCCAGCTTCACGATTCTGCCTACAGCTTCGTGACCGGGAACCAATGGCAGCGGCGCCTTTCTGACCAAAGCCCCACTCCATTGATGCACATCAGTGCCACAGATCCCCGCCATCTCAACTTTGACAAGGATCCCCCTGGGTTCCACTTCGGGAATAGGCAGTTCAAGTATTACGAAAGGCCTGCCATACTCTACGAGAACCGCAGCTTTGCTCTTCTTAGGTATGTCGGACAATTGCTTTCTCCCTCTCTTGTCTATTTGGCGCCAAAGGGTTTGTTCTCAGAGCGGACCAGGAATATGCAGGGCTTCGCCTGCCTGGCGACGTGAATCTTACAATATTTTTCTCATCGGGGCTTTTCCGTGGCAACGTTTCTCCCTGCGATGCATCCGAAAGCGAAAGCATCCAAATAGCCTGTGCCTGTCATATAGCCGGAACACCCACCTTCCTCGGTTGCTGGTCCAGCCAGGCCGGCGGCGTTATCTCCAGCGGCATAAAGACCCGGTATCGGATGGCCCTTCTCGTGCATTACCCTGGCAGACGAGTCTATTCTCACCCCGCCGTGAGTCTGTATTATGCACGGTCGTACCGGGATAGCGTATAGCCGGTCTTGAAACTGAAGCTTGGCCAGGGTCTTCTCCAGTGCCTGCCCGTCAACGCCCATCTTGCTGGCCAGACGACCAATTGTCGGGTCGTCAATGACCACGCCATCTTTGACATAAGTTTCGACAGACCTGCGACTATCGAGCTTGCCAACCCTTGTCTTGATCTTCTCGTCGAAAACCATGAACGCCATCCCGTCGCTTTGCCGGGCTACCGGCGCGGCCGTTCGGGCATAGCCAATACTCTCATCTACAAATCTCTCGCCATTCTTGTTGACCAAAATGCCGCCTTCCAGTATGAATGCCCAGAAAACTGTGCGTTTCTTCTTCATCTCTGCGGCGCCATACATCACCAGGCTGTCCATGTTGTCCAGTTGGGCGCCTGCAGCCAGTGCCATTCTTATACCGTCACCACTGCTGCCGGAAGCGCTTAATACCGGGAGCCCGGCGAATTCAGGCGCATATTGGCGCATCATCACCTTGTCTCTGCCAAATCCTCCGGCGGCAAGTACTACACCGCGCCTTGTCTTGATTTGGACCGGGCGTCCTTCAGTGTTCAGCGCTCTTAAGCCGGCTACTGCACCATTATCGGACATGACCAGGTCGGTGGCGGGGCAACCATGGCGAAGATCAACACCTGTCTTCTTGGCCGCTTCGAGCAAAGCGGTAAGTACGTTGGCGCCATTCCAGGCGGCCTCAACATGGCAACGCGGGACACTGTGGCCATGGAATTTGACCAGGTCCCTGAACTGCACACCGAAGCCCGTGAGCCAATCATATAGTTTGGCAGCTTCATCTGCTGCTGTCCTGATAAGATCCTCATCGACAGTGTGTCCGTTAGCCCTCAGCAAGTCCTTGGCAAGTAGGTCGGCTGAGTCCTGTATCCCCCTTTCCCGCTGAATGGGAGTGTTGACGAGAGGGAATACGCCGCCAGCGATCGCCGTATTGTTTGCCAGTTTTCCTACCCTGCTCAGCACGATGACCTCGACCCCAATCTTGCGTGCCTCAATTGCGGCTGACAGGCCGGCACCCCCGGCGCCGATGACTGCTACATCAGTCTCTACAACTTCATGAAGCGCTGGTTCACGCAAGGCTCTTCCCTCCAAGTTCGTTCAATACTATGGCAGGCTTCGTATGCTCTTCAGCCGCCGATGCTTAGACCAGGCGGGCGGTGCGATAGGCCTCCCAGATCGCATCTATCACCTTACGTGGCTTCACGCAATCGCCGATAGCGTATATCTCCGGTATTCCGTGTATCTTGCTTTCCAGAAGCTTCCGGTCCGGGTTCATGCCTACCGCGATAACGACAGTATCGGTTTCCAGTGTGCTTTTCTGATTGTCCTTATCAGTGATGACGACGCCGTGCTCTCCTATTTCCGAGACCGTAGTGTTCGTCATAATGTTAACTTTGGCATAAGCAAGTAACTGTCGCAGGTCCATGGCGTTAATCCAGAACAGGTCACGCATCACGCCGTCTGCGACTTCTATGATCGTCACCTCGCTCCCGTTCTGGACAAGGTGCAAGGCGGTTTCGCAGCCCACCATACCACCGCCGATTACTACTGCAGACTTTCCGGCCGCCTTATTGCCCAGCAATATGTCCGCGGCCGTAACTACACTTCTTTTTTCCACACCCCGAATTTCAGGCAAGATTGGCATGCCGCCAGTAGCAATGAACAGGACGTCAGGTTTCGCTTCCTCAATCGCTTTTGAAGTAGCCTCTTTACCAAGTTCTATGTTTACCCCCAGCATCTCTACTTGAGTGGAGAGATAGTTTGCCAGTCTGCGATAGTCTTCCTTGAATACTGGCGTTGAAGCTGGTATCAGGTTCCCACCCAGGGTGCTGCCTCTCTCCCACAGGCTGACATTGTGGCCTCTCAACGCCGCGACCATGGCCGCCTCCATGCCGGCAGGCCCTCCCCCGACCACAAGTACAGACTTCTTTCTGTCTGCTGTCCTTATGAGCAGCTCAGTTTCCCCGCCTGTCAGCGGGTTTACTGCGCATCCAATGAACTGACTTCTCCCTCTCGTGAGACAACCTTCATGGCACCCGAGGCATGGAATGATCTCCTCCTTCCCCTCCCTCACTTTGTTGGGCCAATCTGGGTCAGCGAGCAAGGGTCTTCCCAAAGCGATGAAGTCCGCCTTTCCTTCCTGCAGCACGCTCTCGGCCAGCGCGGGATACCCCAGTTTGCCTACAGCTATGATTGGAATGCTGACTACATTCTTGGCCATTTCAGCCAGGGACACATTGCATCCCGGGCGCTGAGTCCCTGGCGGTTGTGCGCGGTTATCAGTTTCGTAGCAGCCAGCATCAACATGTAGAGCATCAACCCCGGCCCTCTCCAGTCTGCGGGCTATCTCCAGGCCTTCCTCGACGTCTCGGCCTCCCTCCAGATAATGGGTCAGGCCGAACCTGTAAACTACGGGAAAGTCTGGTCCGGCACCTCTTTTCACAGCTTCCACCAGCTCCAGCCCGAACCTCATCCTGCCTTCAAGGTCCCCTCCGTATCGGTCATGCCGCTTGTTCCAGAGCGAGGTTGCGAACTGGTCGATGAGATACCCCTGGTGACCATGAATCTCGATAGCATCTATTCCAGCAGATCTTATTAAACTTGCGCTGTATTCAAAGCCTTTCACTATTCGCCGAATCTCTGTTTCAGTCAGCTCACGTGTCTGAAATCTCGGGTTCCAGAAATTGGGTACTGATGATGCGGATACGGCCCCTCCATTGGGCAGGGCAGGATTCGGCACCAGGATGCGCCCTCTTCCCGCACTCAATTGGATGGAGACTTTCGTTCCGTACCGGTGCGTTGCGTCGGCCAGTCTGCTGAGCCATGACACGGACCTTGGACTGTTGGCCACCGCCATTGGATATGGAGCTTCTATCTCGCGCACGGCGTAAACCATGCCGGTTGTTATCAGACCCACACCACCCCTGGCTCGTGCCGAGTAGTAATCAATGCCCCGTTGCGACAGGCCTTCATTCTCGTCCACAAGCCCAACAGGACCCATCGGAGCCATAACTATTCGGTTCTTTATGAATAGTTTGCCTATCCTGCCCGGTTCAAACAGTCTCATGCCTTTGATGCCTCCGCGGATATGGATTGCTGTGCCCTGACGCACAAATGGCTTGCTCCTATATCTTCCTCGCCACTTCTGCACCTTGACGAATGGCCTCAAGCGCGGTCCGGGGATTCCTGGCATCGCCGATAACATGGACTTCGATCCCACTGTCCGCAATCAGGCCACTTAGTCCGTCAATTGAACTGGCCCCTTTGGCCAGAATGATGCAGTCAATCCCGTGGATTGTCTCGTCTTGTCCGTTCCTGGTAATTACGACGCCGTCTTCAAGAATCTCTTTGACCACGGCAAAGGCGATAATTCTTACCCCGCTTTCGCGCAATCTCTCCAGGAGCAGGTGCCTTGGCCCCAGAGGCATATCAAGGCCGACACCCTGCCGCGACGTGATGATGCAGACTGCCGTGCCGCCTGCCGTAGGACTCTTGCTCTGGTCAACCACGAAATCAGCGACCTCGCAACCCATTGCGCCGCCCCCGAGGACGACCACGTTCTTGAAACGCATAGGGACGACCGCCCCGGCCAGAACGTCATGGGCAGTGACCACATTCCTTACCGTCACACCGGGGAAGGCGGGAATGAAAGGACGGCCCCCAGTCGCCACTACCAGTACGTCCGGCCCGACTTCTCCCACTAACTCAAGCGTGACCTCGGTGTTGAGCGCCACACTGACACCCGCTTTTTCCACCTGGATAGAGAGGTATTTTATCTGATGACAAAGTTCCTGTTTCGATGGAGGGACGGCAGCAAGGTTGAACTGTCCCCCCAGCTTCGATTCCTTTTCGTAAAGGCTTACTGCATGTCCCCTCAAAGCCGCCACCCTGGCCGTTTCCAATCCAGCGGGCCCTCCGCCAGCGATCATTACCCTTCTGCGTTTCTTCGCCGGGGTTATGGCCATTTCTCGTTCCCTGCCCGCCGCTGGGTTTATCAGGCAACTTCCGCCGTCCGCCCCAAGGTGGCCGACGCATCCCTGCCAGCAACCACTGCATGGGGCAATGTCTTCAAACCTTCCTTCTGCCGCCTTCTTTGGCAACTCCGGGTCAGCCATAAGGGCACGACCCATAGCCACCAGATCGGCCTGTTTCCTGTTCAGAATATGTTCTGCTAATCGCGGGTCGGTAATTCTCCCCACTGCAATCACTGGGACTTCTGTCATTTGTTTCACGGCAGCAGCAAAGGCCACGTTCGTGCCAAATGGGGTGCCGATGGGAGGTACTGTCCGCCATATCGCCTCGGGAACCGTCCCGGAAGAGATGTTGAACGCACTTATGCCGGCCTCAGCGAGTATGGGAACAATGTATTTTGTTTCCTCGATGTGCCGGCCGCCCGGCACTAGATCATCTCCGGAAATGCGCAGAATTATGGGAAAGTCATCGCCGGCCCTGGCATGGATACTTTTGATGACCTCCAGGGTCAGTTTCAGTCTTCCTTCAATTGAGCCGCCATAGGCATCGGTCCGTTTGTTTCGCAAAGCTGACAGAAAAGATCCCAGAAGGTGATAACTATGGGCTGCATGAAGGCTGACTCCGTCACAGCCGGAATCCCTGGCCCGCCTGGCTGCTTCGCCAAACTGCTCGATTACCCTCTTGATATCCTCGACGGAAAGCTCCCTCACTCTTTGTCCCGAGATCTTGCTGACAATGGGCGATGGACCTACCGGCTCAATCCCTCGGAGAGAAGAAAACGATTCTGGCCCTCGGTGCACCAACTGTGGCGCTACTTTGGCACCGTGGGAGTGGACCGACCTGGCCAGTTCCTTGAACCCCTGGATCAGCTTGTCGTCCCAAATGCCAATACCATGCGGGAAATACGGCGTGACGCTGTCTACAGAGGTATCTTCCAGGATAATAAGCCCGACACCGCCCCTGGCCCGTGCTGCAGAATAGTCTATGAGCCTTTGAGTGACAGCGCCCTCACGGGCACTCCAATACATATGCATCGGAGGCATGACGATGCGATTCCTCAACTCCACTCGCCCTATCATGATCGGGCTGAACAACGTCTTTAGTGTTTCATTCATCTTCTATGGCATTAGCCACCAAAAAGCCCGAAAGGATTCGCAGTTGGGGGGACACGATCGCACACCTGACGTTGTGTGTACCATGGGAGGAAGAACAGGAAGCTATTGCCTTGCCGGCGTCCGCCGCACTCCTCATCCTTGATGCGGATACTTGTTAGCCCCACAAGTCCCGGGCCACATCCTTCATCCCAAGGCGTTCGAGGGTACCTCGCCACGGTTTGCCGCTCCTCTCATCCCAGCCGCAATGTCGATAGTATTCCATCACCATCCCTTTCAGGTAGGGCGCAATGGTCTTGCCCTTGCCGGGGCCATCCGGAAGAGGCTCGGCCATCCGAGGAGATAGCTCATAGTCGTCCTCCGGCCTGAGTCCGCGCCTCACGTTGAACGCTCGCTCAAGGGTCAGGCAACGTTCGCCAACCGTGTAGGCATCTTCTTGAGTGAATTCCCAGCCAGTCAGTGCACTTACCGCGTCCAACGAAGGTGCCAGGGTTCCTCCGTCGATCATGGCGTACCAGCAGGTACCGACGCAGTCGCACCAGTAATGTTTCTTGGTCGTTTGGAATACCTCCAACCCTTTCCCGACGTTCGAGCACCTGGCTGTAGGCTCAGGGTACCCCGATTCCGGGTCTGGCACCATGTCGGCAGCAAAGCACTGCCATCCGGTTCCCCCGCCGACAAGCTGGCCAAGAAGAACACCCCACGGGCCCGATTTCCAGTCGTGGAAGTTAATGAAAGCATTCCCTTTGGTATGGAGGGCAAAGAGCGGCGCCTGACCGCCTATCTCCTGTGCGGCCGTATAGGCGCCACGGGCAAGCATGTCGCCGATGCCCTCACGGTTGGCAATCATCCTGATCAACTTCTCTGCAGCTTGATGGTCGCCCCATTTGAGTTCCAGTCCGCCGGTCTGTTCCTTCGTTATCAAACCTTTTTCATAACACTCGAAGGCCAACCCGATAATCGGGCCAAGGGTGCCCGCCTCTATCCCCGTCCTGTCCATCAAGTCGGCGAGATAAAGGATGCAACCTCCCTCAGTTATTCCCACAACGGCAGAACCGGCTTCCAGCGCTTCGGCTCCACCAGTCAACGTTGCCACGTGCCCCTTGTATGGCCCTTCTGTGATCTCAGCGTCGTATGCGCACCCCATCGGGCAGGCAAAGCAAGGACGCGGCGTCACCTTTGATTTGGACAGCCCCTTGCCAAATTCCGGAACGTCGCAGCTCTGGTAGTTCCTGTAGATAACACCGACCTTCATGGTGTCCCAGACTTCATGGTCGGCGCGGACCAGCCCGCCGCCATGGACATGCGCGTATATGAATCCCTTCTTGATCACATCCGTCCAGGTGCTCCGTGCGGACTTGAACTGGGGATTCTTTATCGCTGTCTTCTTTGTTCCAAGTACTGCGATAGCTTTCAGGTTTTTGGAGCCCATCACAGCACCGCAACCACCATGCGCGAACGTATGGTTCTTATCGTTCTCGATGAGGGCCCCCGCACACATGTTCTCACCCGCCGGCCCGATTGCCGCAACGCTGGCACGACTTTCACCCAGGTCTGCTTTCACCAGGTCTTCGGTTTCGTGTGTGTCCTTGCCCCATAGCTTGGACGCGTCCCTGAATTCAACCTCGTCGTCGTGGATCCACAGGTAGACCGGCTTCTTGGCAGCGCCATCGATTATCAACTGGTCATAGCCGGCCCATCTCAGGTTAGGCCCCCAGAAACCGTGGGAATGGGCTCGCCCGACTGTGTAACCTGTGTCGGCATTAAGTGTGACCAGTGTGGTATTGTTTCCCGAAGGAGCCCCGCTTCCGGTGAGAGGACCGTTGGTGAAAATGAGCATATTCCTGGGGTCGAGCGGACTTATGCCCAAAGGTAGCCGGTCATACAATGTCTTCAGACCAAGCCCCCAGGACCCGACAAACTTCTTCAGAACATCCTCGGGAGGCAGCGGTTCTATGATCGCCTTCTTCTTGGTCAGGTCCACATGCAGTACTTTGCCAGCATATGCGTTTCTCATTAGTCGTCTCCTTCATGGTCAAACCAGCCAATCTGACCTGGAATGGCTTGTCTGAATGTTTCAGATGCTGCTATTGGTGTAAGTGCTGTGTGCGCGGCGGGACAAACACTAGCATGACTCCATGTGGTTGTCAATGGGAAACAACTCGTGGGTTGGGAAGGGGACATTAAGTCGCGGCAAAGCAAGGTGAACGAGGGCTGTTGGATGCGGAGGGATCGCGGCAGGGCCGATCGATTTGACAGGTAGGATACAATGGACGAACAATGCCAATCGGATAACCAGCCGGGGTACCGATGGCGGCCTCTGGTCGTTCACGATTGGAGCCGACGCTAATGTTGGTGGGCGCGAGAAAGGGGTACGCATGGCGAGGACCATAGCCGAACTATTTGACTTGACCGGGCAGGCGGCCATCGTTACCGGGGGAGCCATGGGAATCGGAAAGGCGATTGCCTCCAGATTGGCCGAGGCGCGGGCCGAAGTGGTAATAGCGGACATTGATATTACTGCCGCCCGTGCAACTGCTGAAGGAATCGTTTCTTCGGGAGGCAGGGCCCACGCCATAGCTGCTGACGTTGCGCTTGTTGCCGATGCCGACAAGACGGTCCAGTTCGCGATTCGTGAACTTGGCAGGATCGACATCCTCGTCAACAATGCTGGCATATATCCCATGTCCTCTGCTCTGGAAATCAGCGAAGAACTCTGGGATAAGACCATCAATGTTAATCTGAAAAGCATGCTGTTCTATTCAAAGGCGGCCGCTGCGGCGATGGTGCGGCAGGGGTGGGGAGGTAAGATAATCAATATGGCATCCGTAGACGCCTTCCGGCCCAGTGGCAGATTGAGTCATTATGATGCCTCCAAAGGAGGAGTGGTCATGCTGACTAAGGCGCTAGCCAGCGAATGGGCTCCCCACGGCATACTGGTTAATGCCATCGCTCCCGGTGCGATAGCATCCCGGGTGGTGACGCCACGGGCAGGTTTCGAAAGAGAAGACATGGAGAGGAAAGCGGTAAGGGATGCAGTCCTTGCCCGAATCCCACTGGGGCGGATTGGCCTCCCCGATGATGTCGCCACCGTAGCACTGTTCCTGGCCGGCCACGCGTCGGACTATATGACCGGTTCTGTTGTAACGGTTGATGGAGGCCTCCTGCTGGCGTAAGTCCCCGAGCCCGAGTTCCCCTGCTGATTGTACGAATTGGCAAAGGGGTGAAGGCCGTTGGCCGACTTGACATGCAGTACACCTTATGCTAAGTTGCCGCCATTCTGCTCTATACGATTTGACGCATTACCCGAAACCAACACTGTCGTTGCGCCTGACATAAACCATCTGGCATTGAAATGGACAAGGGATGAGTCACTTCTGACATCTGCTATGCGCGACCCTCGGAGGTATACAAGGGATCGCGCGTCGTAAGCGTGTTTGCGGACAATTATCAAGCAGGAGGGTAACTGGAATGGCAGCAGAACCGAAGGCGAGCGTATTCAACATATCCGAACTTGGACAGGTATGTTTCGTTGTTCGTGACCTGGACAAGAGCATGGAAGGCCTGTGGAAAACATTCGGCATCGGCCCCTGGACCATCAAGTCAATCGACGGCAATATGCTTTCCGACACCAAATACCATGGTAAACCTGGCAAATTCACTTTCAAAATAGCTCGTACTCAGAAAAAACTGGGTGGTTTCGAGATAGAGTTGATACAGCCGGGAGAGGGCGACAGTACCTACAGTGATTTCCTGAGGGAGCACGGCGAAGGAGTCCATCATCTGGGCTGGCGCATGGTGGACAACATGGAAGCATTCGACCGGGATACTAAGGCATTGGAAGACGCCGGTTTTCCCTGCCTCACGAGCGGGAAAGTCAAAGGTGCCGCATTCGGGTATTTTGACACGACGAAGGTGCTGAACGCTATGCTCGAAGTCTACTACAGAGATACGTCGGTATCGCCGTCGTCTCCGGACCGCATCTACCCCGAGAAGTAAAACGGGATTGGATCTTTCCTACACTCCAGTCCCGGTCACCATGTTCGGCCCCCGTCCACGGAGTAGTTCTGCCCCGTGATGAACTTTGCGTCATCCGATGCCAGGAAAAGGACCGTCGCCGCTATCTCTTCAGGCTCTCCGAACCGGCGCATGGGGACCAGGGCAGACCACTGTTGTTCCAGTTCCGGGCTTTCCACGAATTTCTGTGCTATGAACGGCGTCTTTACAGGCCCGGGTGCGACACAGTTAACTGTTATCCCCGTAGTAGCCAACTCCAAGGCGACGGATCTCGAAAAAGCAGCAATGCCAGCTTTGCTAGCCCCGTAAGTATGCATCATTGGTGGCGGTTCCTTGCTGCTGGCAGAGGTTATGCTGATGACCCGGCCGCTCTTCTGCTTGATCATCTGGGGTATGACATGCCTGCAACA
>Ga0209514_10000834_pt1 | contig 58558 bp, 59 predicted proteins | sample Subgrocontami58m_FD_187452 | JGI IMG/M metagenome (GOLD analysis project Ga0209514, IMG submission 187452) | Subsurface groundwater microbial communities from S. Glens Falls, New York, USA - GMW37 contaminated, 5.8 m (SPAdes) (version 3) | ecosystem: Environmental > Aquatic > Deep subsurface >... | reverse complement strand
AACCGGGTTTTTGACGACGTCGTCAAAAACCCGGTTGCGTCGAGCGAACCGCCAGCCGTCACGCGCCGCACCCCCCCTCCTATTCCGTCTCCAACCCTGCGATCCACGACGCCAAGCCGTGCGCCGAGGTTGCGGCTGAAGTTGTCCGAGGCCTCGACGATACGCGCCTCGATCATGACTTGGCGCACTGCGACGTCGATCTTGCGCACCAGCGCGCGCACGGCTTCGAGCCGCGACGGAGTGTCCTGGACAAACAGCGTATTGGTGCGCGCGTCGATTACCATGCTGCCGCGCCTGGACAGGATACGCTGGCTCGGATTGGCAAGTATGGTTTGGAACGCTTCCGCTTTCTGATAATTGAGCTGGAACGACTCGGTGCGGGTCGGCTCAAGATCGGCGATCTGGGCCTGGGCTTCGAGCGCGAGTTTTTCCTTGGTCGCGAGTTCGTCGCTAGGCGCAATCCACACCACGTTGCCGTTCTTGCGCATATCCAGGCCCTTGGCCTGCAGGATGATGTCCAGCGCCTGGTCCCACGGCACGTCTTTCAGACGCAGCGTCAGGTTGCCCGTCACAGTATCGCTGGTAATGAAGTTGAAACCGGTGAAGTCAGCGATCACTTGCAGCACGGCGCGCACTTCCACGTTCTGGAAGTTGAGTGACAGTTTCTCGCCGGCATAGCCCTGGCGCGTGCCTTGAATCAGCTTGGTCGGGTCCTCGGCGACCGGCTTGACTTCGACGATGAAGCGGTTGTCGGTCTGGTAGGCGGAATGCTCCCACGAACCCTTCGGCTCGATCGCGATGCGGGAGCTGGTGCCCTGCACGAATGCGTCGACGGTTTGCACCGGCGTGGCGAAATCAACCACGTCCAGCCGACGCTCGAGGTTTTTGGGCAGCGCGGTATTCTGGAAGTCGATAATCAGGCTCCTTCCCTGCTGGCGCAGATCGATGCCGACCGCGTTATCGGACAGATCGACGATGATGCGGCCCTCGCCATTCGGACCGCGCCGGAAGCTCACGTCGCGCAGGCTATGGCGGGTATCACCCACTTTGGCCTCGGCGAAACGGGAGGTCACGGGTGCCGCCGCAGTACCGGTAGCCACAGCCTGCAGCGTGATGATCACGTTTCTGCCGTCGATCTTGGTTTCGTAGCCGAGCTGCTTGCTCAGATTCATCACCAGCCGCGTGCGGTCGCCGGCCTGCACTATGTTCATGTTGCGCAGGTCGCCATCGCCGACTTCCTGCGTGTTCTTGCCGAGTGCGTTGCTGGTCCCGGGGAAGTCAAACGCGATGCGCGGCGGATTATTGATCGTGAACCCGGCAGGTGGATCGGCAAGCGGTTGCTTGAGCGTGATGCGAACGACGATATTGCCGCCGCGCTGGCCCGCGACGCTAATCGTCTCGATACTGTTGGCCGCAGGCTGGGCAGCTTGCGCCCAGGTCGCAAACAGCACGGCCGCGCTCATGGCCAGCAGCGACGCTACGGCACTTAGCGGTTGATAAAACAAACGGGCGATGTCCATGGTCCTGCCTCCTGATTTCTCAGCGAGAGCCGCCGGTTGCGGGCCGCGCGGCGCTTGCCGAACTGCACTATTTGTTTGCCTCGTCGACCAGCGTCAGGGTACTTTCACGCTCAGCCCAGTCCCCGGTGCTGTCCTGCACGATTTCCTTGACCTTGATCGCCGATTCTGAAATCGCCGTAATAAGACCGAAGTTCTGGCCGATGTAATTGCCCGGTTTGACGCGGAACAGATTGTTGTCAGGGCTTTTTACCAGCGCATAGTTGGTCTTGTTCTGCTGCAGTGTGCCAACCATGCGCAGGTTCTCGATGGGGTAGGTCTCGAGCGGTTCCTTGCGTCGCGTCAGGTCCGGCTGGAGGCCGCCGTTGGCGGCCTTTTTCGGCGGTTCGATCTTGCGCGGCTTGAACGGATCAATGAAATCATAAGCGTTATAGGCAAACGGCTCGTACGGCTTGACATCAGGCAACGGCGGAATCGGACCGTGCGGCAGATTGTCGGAATCCTTCACGAATTGCCGCAGATCCGAGTACTCCTCGCCGCCGCAGGAGACCAGTGCGAGGCAGGCGAGAACCAGAATCACGATGGGGCGCCTCATTTCTTGGTCGCCTTGGCGTCTTTGGCCACTTTTTTCTGCTTGGAGAGTTCGTCCTCGTCAAGATAGCGGTAGGTCTTGGCAACCGCGTCCATAATGATGGCGCCGTCCTTGTTTTGCATCAGCTGCACATCGTTGAGCAAAACAATGCGCGACAGCTTCGAGATGTCGCTCGCAAACGCGCCCATGTCATGGTAGCCGCCGCTCAAGCGGATGGTGATCGGCAGTTCGGCGTAAAATTCCGACAGGTGTTCATTGGTTGCCGGCTTGAACAGTTCGAACTGCAGGCCGCGGCCCAGCCCGGCCTGGTTGATGTCGGTAAGCAACGCTTCCATTTCCGATTTGCCTGGCAGCTGCTTCAACAGCGTGCCGAACGATTTCTCGATTTCCGACAGTTGCTTGCGGTACGCCTCGATGTCTATCGCCTGCCGCTTCTTCTCCAGGAAGGTCGTGCGCAGGGCTGCTTCTTTTTGCTGGGCGGCATCGATCGCCTCGAGCTGGTCTTGCCAGTCGAGGAAATAGCCGGCGATGATAAGCGCGAGCAGCGCGGCCAGCAACACGCCGAGCTTGGGCAATACCGGCCAGCTGCCGATGTTCTTGGGGTCCAGGTTGCGTAATTCGTCAAGGGTCATCGTGGCGTTTACCGAGAGGGTTGCGAACCGCTGCGCGGCGCTTGGCTCGCAGCCGGCGTCGCGCCAGCGGTCATCGCGGGCGCGAGGACTTGAGCGCTCGGTATGGCGCCGGTGGCGCCAGGCGCGGCGGCCGGGGATTTCGCGACAGGTTTTGCGACAGGTTTTGCGACAGGTTTCGCGGCGGGTTTCGCGGCGGGTTTCGCACGCACCGCTTCATCCCTGGCGCGGGTCAAGGAAACCGCCAGGCTGAATTCACTCAGGCGTGTGTTGCGCTCGGTCACCGCCTTGATTTCGATCAGGGCGGGTCTTTCAAGATTTGGCGATGCTTCGAGATTGCGCATGAAGGTCGAAACCCGGGCATTGGATTGCGCGAAACCCGTGATATTGACTTGATGACCTTTCTGCTGGATGTTCTTGAGGTAAACGCCATCGGGCAGTTGACGCACCAGCTGATCCAGCAGATAAACCGTTTCCCCGCGGTTAGCCTGCAGCGCTTCGACGACTTTCTTGCGCTGTAGCAGCGCGACGGTTAATTCCTTGAGTTTCTTGATTTCCTCGATCTGTTTGTCGAGCTTCACAACCTCCGCCTCGAGATAAGCATTGCGACTTTGTTGGCGCGTGAGTTGATCACTCAAGACAGAATGCCCGGCAAACCAGAGAACCGCGCCGAGCGCGGCTATCATTCCCAGGTGTATCAGGAATTGCTGTTGCAGCTGCTTGCGCTTTTGCTCGCGATGCGGCAGCAGATTGATGCGGATCATGTGTCAAATCTCCGCATCGCAAGTCCGCAGGCCACCATTAACAATGGGGCATCGCTGGTCAGCTGTTTGGGCCTGATTTTGGACGACAGCATCATGTTGGCGAAGGGATTCGCGACCATGGCATTGACTGCAGCACGCTTGGTGACCACCTCGTCGATGCCGGGTATCGCCGCGCAACCGCCGGTGAGCAAAATGTGGTCGATCTGGTTGAATTGGGTGGAGGCAAAGAAAAACTGCAGCGCGCGCGCGACCTCGAGCCCAAGCCGGTCGAGGAACGGCGCCAGGACGTCGGTCTCGTAATTGTCAGGCAACCCGCCCGCGCGTTTGGCCGCCTCCGCCTCCTCGGGCGACATGCCGAAATGACTTTGAATTTCCTGGGTCAGTTGATTGCCGCCGAACGGCTGCTCGCGCACATAGATGGATAGCCCTTTGCGCATGACATTGAGAGTCATGACCGCGCTGCGGATGTTGATAATCGCGACCGTTCGGTCTTCGCCGGTCTGCGGCAACTGGACCTCGATCAGTTCGAACGCGGCCTGTGCCGCAAACGTATCGATGTCCATCACCACCGCTTTCAAGTCGGCGGCGGCGGCGGCGGCAACCCGATCCTCGATCTTGTCCTTGCGCGATGCGGCAATCAGGATCTCGATATCATCGGGGCTGTTGGGGGCCGGGCCGATCACCTGGAAATCGAGATTGACCTCCTCGAGCGCAAACGGAACGTATTGATTGGCCTCGGTCTCGACCTGCAGTTCGAGTTCGCGCTCCGGCTGTCCGGCGGGCACGATGATTTTCCGGGTGATCACCGCGGCGGAAGGCAGTGCCAGCGCCACGTTCCGAATGCTGGTACCCATGCGCTTCCAGCCGCGCGTCAGGCAATCGCTGACGGCGTCGAGATTGTTGATGTTGCCGTCTTCCACGGCGTCGCGTGGCAACGGTTCGATCACGTAACGCTCGAGGCGATACTGGCCCTTGCCCGCCGCGGCAATTTCGACCATTTTCACCGCCGACGAGGTGATGTCGCAGCCGATCAGCGGCGGTGCCTTGGTCTCGAATAGCCGCTCGAGAGACTCGAGGTTAAGTTTCAGATTTCCCTTAAACATGGGGCTCTTATGGCCAGTTTATATAATTTACATTAAATGGTATCAACAACTGCTTAGCACGTAAACTCTTTCATTCGCATCCCTTTTACCAACTGGCCAAGCTTATAATGCCAGAAATCTGCGACTTAGCGAGATTGCTCAACACGAATTCGCGTTAAGTACAGGCGTCGGTTCACCGGCGGATTTTTTGCAAACTGTTGTTTTTTTACAACAGCTCTAATTTTACGCGATCGACCGATGTTCTCTCGTTGGTGGACATTTCCGCTGGTTCTGCTTGCGGCTACAGCTGTAGCTGGCGCGTTAGTTATTGTTTTTGCAGCGGTAATCGTGTACCCGGCATTACCGACGCTGGATGTGCTCACCGACTATCAACCCAAGGTGCCGCTACAGGTCTATAGCGTCGAGGGCCGCTTGATCGGTGAGTTTGGCGAAGAGCGCCGGGCAGTGGTCAAAATCGAGGCTGTGCCCAAAGCAATGCGCGACGCGATACTCGCCGCCGAAGACGAGCGCTTTTATCAGCACGGTGGGGTCGATTACGTCGGGGTGATGCGCGCCGCGCTGTCGAATTTTGTGTCTGGTGGCGCGCGCCAGGGCGCGAGCACCATCACCATGCAGGTTGCGCGCAACTTTTTTCTATCCAAGGAAAAAACGCTGACGCGCAAGTTCAACGAGATGCTGCTCGCTTTCAAGATCGAGCATAGCCTGACCAAGGACCAGATTCTTGAACTCTATGTGAACCAGATCTTTCTCGGCCAGCGTGCCTACGGGTTTGCCGCGGCGTCGCAAATCTATTTCGGCAAGACGCTCGACCAACTGGGCGTTGCCGAGATGGCGATGCTGGCGGGATTGCCCAAAGCACCCTCGCGCTACAACCCGGTGGTCAACCCACAGCGCGCCAAGTTGCGTCAACAATATGTCTTGCGGCGTATGCGCGAACTCAATTTTATTTCCGACGCACAGTGGCAGCTTGCCGACAAACAGCCGCTGATGGTGAAAAAAGAGGCCAACGATTTCGTGGTCAAGGCCGATCACCTTGCCGAGATGGTGCGGCAGGTGTTGTACGAACGCTTTCGGGATGATGCTTACACGCGGGGCTTCAAGGTTTATACCACGCTGTCGGTGGCGCATCAGCAGGCGGCCTACACCGCGGTGCGCAAAGGCGTAATGGAATATGACCGGCGCCATGGCTATCGCGGCGCGGACGGTTATGTCGAACTCGAACGGCAACCCAGCGATGAGGCGCTCGAGGACGCGCTGCAGGACGAAACCGAAAGCGACGACATGTATCCGGCGCTGGTGCTCGAGATCAGTTCCCGGGCAATCAAGGTCTACCGCAAGGGCGGCGAGGTGCTCGAGATCAGCGGTGACGGCCTCAAATTTGCCCAGCGCATGGTAGGCGATAAGGCGCCCGCAAATCAGCGGCTGCGGCGCGGCGCGGTGGTCCGCATCCAGAAAAACGACCATGGGCTGTGGCAGATTACGCAGCTGCCGCTGGTCGAGGCCGCGCTGGTCTCGATTGAGCCGCACGACGGCGCGATCCGCGCGCTGGTCGGCGGTTTCGATTTCAACCGCAACAAATACAATCACGTGATGCAGGCGCTGCGCCAGCCAGGTTCGAGCTTCAAGCCGTTCATTTATTCCGCCGCGCTCGAGAAAGGGTTTACTCCGGCGACGGTCATCAACGATGCGCCGTTGATGTTCGATGCCAGCCAGACCGGTTCCGAGCCGTGGGAACCCAAGAACTTCGATGGCAAGTTCGAGGGACCGATGCGCCTGCGCACCGGTCTCGTCAAGTCAAAAAACCTCGTTTCCGTGCGCATCCTGCAGGCCATCACGCCGCAATATGCCCAGGATTACGTCACGCGCTTCGGCTTCGATGCCAAGTATCCCCCGCCGTATCTGACGATGGCGCTCGGCGCCGGCAACGTGACACCGATACAGATGGCCGGTGCGTTCGCGATATTCGCCAACGGGGGCTTTCGCATCAACCCGTACTTCATCGTGCGCATCGAAGACGCCAAGGGCACGGTCATTGCTCAGGCGCGTCCCGACCGCGCCGCCGAAACCGCGCAGCGCGCGATTGATGCGCGCAACGCGTTTATCATGACCAGCCTCCTGCAGGATGTCGTGAAGATGGGGACCGGCGCGCGCGCAATGCAACTCGGGCGCAGCGATCTTGCCGGCAAGACCGGCACCACCAACGATTTCATCGATGCCTGGTTCTGCGGTTTCGGCACCGGCCTGGTGGCGGTGAGCTGGCTTGGTTTCGACAATCCGCAAACACTCGGCCATAACGAAACCGGATCGCAGGCGGCGCTGCCGATGTGGATGGCCTACATGGGCAAGGTCATGAAGGGCGTCGAGGCGCTACCGCGCAGCGTGCCGGAAGGCGTGGTTCAGGCGCGCATTCATCCTGAAACGGGCTTGCGTGATTCCTCTGGGGGCGGCATGGTCGAATACTTCTACCAGGAGTTTCTGCCCGCCGAGCACGATGGTGCTCTGCCGGAGGTGCAATCGCCGGTCGGCACGCCGGTCGGCACGCCGGCCGGCGCACCGGTTGCGCCGCGCGGCGTGAAACCACCGGAAGAAGTCAAAAGCCAGTTGTTCTGATCGCGGACGAGCGATGGCACGGGACCCGGGCCGCAATTTCACGCGCGAGCGCATCGCGCATCTGGCCGCGCGCCTGATGGCGGTGGACGGCATCGAGGATCACGCCCTGGCGAAGCGCAAAGCGGCGCGCCAGGCCGGCGTACCCGACACGCGCCAGCTGCCAAATAATGACGAAATCGACGCCGCGTTGAGACTGTATCGCGAACTTTATCAACGCGAGCATCCGGCGCAGTTGCGGGAATTGCGGCAGCTGGCGCTGGAGGTGATGCATGAGCTTGCGAATTTCAATCCGTATCTGACCGGCTCGGTACTCAAGGGCAACGCCGGCAAATACGCCGCCATCAAACTGCTGTTGTTCACCGACAACGGCAAGAGCGTCGAGCATTATCTGCTAGACCGCGCTATTGATTTCCGCAGCGGGGGAACGCGGCTTTATGCGGGCGAGGCGCCGCTCGCGGCCCCGGTGCTGACTTTCAGCCGCAGTGGGATCGATATTCATCTCACGCTGTTGGCGCCGCGCGAGTTGCGCTGTCAGCTCAAGGCGAGCGCCGAGGGCAAGCCACTCGAACGTGCCCGGCGCGAGGCGGTCGAGGCATTGCTGGCAGCGGATTGAGCCGGCGCTCAGCCGCGCTGTTTGAGCCAGGTTGCGGCGGCGACGGCAAAATACGTGAGTATGGCATCCGCGCCGGCGCGCTTGAACGCGGTCAGCGCCTCCAGCATGCAACTCTGCTCGTCGAGCCAGCCATTTTGCGCCGCGGCCTTGAGCATCGCATACTCGCCGCTGACCTGATACGCGATCGTCGGCGCTTTGAACTGGTCTTTGATGCGGCGAATGATGTCCAGGTAGGGCATGCCGGGTTTCACCATCACCATGTCGGCGCCTTCGGCCAGATCGAGGCCGACTTCCCACAGGGCTTCGTCGCTGTTGGCCGGATCCATCTGGTAGCTGTATTTGTTGCCGCGGCCGAGGCTGGCTGATGAGCTGACGGCATCGCGAAACGGGCCGTAAAATCCCGATGCGAATTTTGCGGCGTAAGCGAGGATGCGCGTGTGGATATAGCCCTTGCCGTCGAGTGCGTCGCGAATCGCGCGGATGCGGCCGTCCATCATGTCCGACGGCGCGACGATATCGACTCCGGCAGCGGCATTGATCAACGCCTGGCGCTGCAATACGGCCACGGTGGCGTCGTTCAACACATAACCGGACTTGTCGATCACGCCATCGTGGCCGTGGGTCGTGTAGGGATCGAGTGCGGCATCGGTGATCACGCCCAATTCGGGAAAGCGTTTTTTCAGCGCGGCAACGGTGCGTGGCACCAGCCCCTTCGGGTTGACCGCTTCGCGGCCGTCGGCGGTCTTGAGGCTGCGCTCGACCGCCGGAAAAATCGCCAGCGCCGGGATGCCGAGCTTCAAACATTGCTCGGCGTGGGGCAGCAGCTTGTCTATCGTATGACGCTGGATTCCCGGCATCGACGTAATGCTTTCGGTGCGGCGCTTGCCGTCGATCACAAACACCGGATAGATCAAATCGTCAGTCGTCAGACGGTGTTCACGCATCAGGCGCCGCGAGAACTCGTCACGCCGGTTGCGACGCATCCGGCGCTGCGGAAAGCTACCGAGGATATTCATAAAGGATTGAGCAAGTTATTGAAATGGCGAGCATATCTTATTTTATGCCGGCATGGGAACTAATCAACTGAGCATTCGTCTTATCGTTTAGACGATGCTTAATCGTCTCCCGCCTCTCCTCCCTGAGCGGGTGCCTTAATCCTTATTAAGGCTTTTCCCCCCGGTTTTACTCCCCTTTAACCGGGGGTTTTTATTGCGGTCGTCGCCAAGCCATTCCCGGACCTTGGCGGCGGCCTCTCCAATGCCGATTTTGTGCGTGCTCGAGAAGAGCTGCACACTGTAGCAACTCGCGTAGTCCCGCTGCAGCGCCGCGTCCACGCTGCGCAGCGTTGCAGTCGCGGTTTGCCGGCTCAACTTGTCAGACTTGCTCAGCAGCACGTGCACCGGTCTGCCGGTCGGCTTGAGCCAGGCGATGAGCTTCCAATCGAGTTCGGTGAGCGGATGGCGCGCGTCCATGATCAGCACCACGCCGCGCAGGCAGGAGCGCGTTTGCAGGTAGCCGCCGATCAGTTCATTCCAGTGCGCGCGTGCCGCGGTCGGCACTGCGGCATAGCCGTAGCCGGGCAGGTCGACCAGATAACGATCATCTCCGACGCGGAAGAAATTGATGTGCTGCGTGCGGCCGGGAGTCTTGCTGACAAAAGCGATGCGCTTGCGTTGAGCGAGCGCGTTGAGCGCGCTCGATTTGCCGGCGTTGGAGCGACCGACGAACGCAACTTCCGCGCCGCGCGCAGGCGGCAGCGTGCGCGGGTCGGCGACCGTGGTGACGAACTCGATGTTGCGTAGTGTGGGCATTGCCGCTGAACCTAGCCTGTGGATTGGGATTTCGATAGAATACGGCGTTTTCCTCGGGTTGCAATGTTGCTGGGAGATCGCATGAGATTTCGTTTGGCGCTGGGGGCGGTGATTTGTAGCGTCACCGCCACGCTTGTAATGGCGCAGCCGGCGCCCAAGACCGACCCGGCGCAGGCGCAACCGATCGTCGCCAAGGTCTGTGCGGCCTGCCATGCGACCGACGGCAATAGCGCGAGTCCCGCCAACCCGGTGCTCGCCGGGCAGCATGCCGACTATACCGCCAAACAGCTTGCAAATTACAAGTCGGGTGAGCGCAAAAACCCGGTGATGCTGGGCATGTCGGCAGCGCTATCGCCGCAGGACATGAAAAATCTGGGGGCCTATTTCGAGGGCCAGAAACCCAAAACCCGCGCCGCCAAGAACCCCGAGCTGGTCAAGCTTGGCCGGCAGATCTACCGCGGCGGCATCATGGCCAAGGGTGTCGCGGCCTGCACGTCCTGCCATGGCCCCAGCGGTGCCGGCATCCCGGCGCAGTTTCCGCGCGTGGCTGGCCAGTTCGCCGAGTATACGCTGGCGCAGCTGCAGGCATTCCGGCTGGGCGAGCGTGCCAATGACCCGAATCAAATGATGCGCGTGATTTCCGCCAGATTGTCGGATCAGGAAATCAAGGCGGTGTCTGAATATATCGCCGGTCTGCGCTGACCGGCCGCGCCGCCATTTAACTCATGAGCGCGAAGCAGCGCCGCGCTGCGGCGAGCGTCTGCTCGATCTCTTCCGCGCCATGCGCCGCCGACACGAATCCCGCTTCGAAGGCGGAAGGCGCGAGGTAAATGCCTTCGGCAAGCATGGCGTGGAAAAACCGCTTGAACGCCGCGACATCGGATTGCATGACTTCGGCGTAACTCTGCGGCGCAGTCGCACGGAAGTAAATCCCGAACATTCCGCCCACCGCTTGCGCTGAGAACGGCACGCCATGTTGATGCGCAGCCGCGGCAAGCCCCTCGGTCAGCGCGCGCGCGGTGGCTGCAAGCCGGTCGAAGAATCCGGGGGCTGCGACGAGCTTAAGCGTCGCGAGGCCGGCTGCCACCGCGACCGGATTACCGGACAGGGTGCCTGCCTGATACACCGGGCCGAGCGGTGCAATGCTTGCCATCACGTCGCGGCGGCCGCCGAATGCGCCGAGCGGCATGCCGCCGCCGACGACTTTGCCGAGCGTCACCAAGTCCGCGGTAATTCCGTAGAGGCCTTGCGCGCCCTGCGGGCCAACCCGGAATCCCGTCATGACTTCGTCGAAAATCAGCAGGGCGCCGTGACGCGTGCACATCGCGCGCAACCGATCGAGAAACTCGCGCTGCGGCGCCACCAGGTTCATATTGCCCGCGACCGGCTCAACGATCACGCAGGCGATCGCCGCGCCGTCGCGCCGGAACGCCGCCTCAAGTTCGCCGACATGGTTGTATTCGAGTACCAGTGTGTGCGCCGCGGTTTCGCGGGGCACGCCGGCCGAACTCGGATTGCCGAGGGTCAACGCGCCGGATCCGGCTTTCACCAGCAGCGCGTCGGCGTGGCCGTGGTAGCAACCTTCGAATTTGACGATTTTCGATCTGCCGGTATGGCCGCGGGCAAGCCGGATCGCGCTCATCGTCGCCTCGGTGCCCGAACTGACCAGCCGCACCTGCTCGAGGCCAGGCACGCACCGGCACAACACTTCCGCGAGCTCGACTTCGGCGGCGGTCGGCGCGCCGAAGCTCAAACCCTGCGCCGCCGCCTGTTGCACCGCCTGCACCACGGCGGGATGCGCGTGGCCGAGGATCAGCGGACCCCATGAGCCGACGTAATCGATGTACGTTTTGCCGTCGGCGTCCCACACGCGCGCACCGCTGCCGCGCACGAAGAAGCGTGGCGTGCCGCCGACAGCGCGAAATGCCCGCACCGGCGAATTGACCCCGCCAGGGGTCACGCGCTGCGCCGCGGCGAACAACTCTTCATTGCGCGACGTCATGTCACCTGCGCACGAAATAACTGACAGAACTTGCGCGCCGCGACCTCGACATCGGGCGCCGCAAACAGCGCGGATATTACCGCCACCGCGTGGGCGCCGGCGTCGATCAGTTCAGCCGCGTTATCGAGCGTGATGCCGCCGATGGCGACCACCGGGACCGCGACCTCGCGCCGCGCTTGCTGCAGCAATGCGAGGGGCGCCCGCACCGCGCCCGGTTTGACCGCCGAGGCGAAGAAGCTGCCGAAAGCAACATAGTCAGCGCCTTGCGCGACGGCCGCCGGTGCGCGCCGCAGGTCGCGGTAACAGGTTGCGCCGATAATCTTGCCGCGGCCGAGCCGGGTGCGGGTGGCAGCCACCCCGGCATCGTCGGCGCCGACATGCACGCCGTCGGCGTCGATTTCGCGCGCGAGTTCGACGTGATCATTGACGATCATCATTGCGCCATAACGCCGGCACAATTCGCGTAACGCCGCGGCTTGTTCGCGGCGCAGATTTTCATCCGCGGTCTTGTTGCGGTATTGCAGCAGCCGCGCGCCGCCAGCGAGCGCGGCTTGTGATTTGGCGAGCAGCAGCGCGGTATCGGCAAGGTCGGGCGTCACCGCGTAAAGCCCGCTAAGCGCCGGGTTCATCGCCGGGTTCATCCTCGCGTGCCCAAAACAAGCGGTCGGGAACATGCTGGCCCATGCCGGGACGGAACGCCGCCTTCAGCGTCTGCCACGTATACTCCTGCGCGTCCTGCACCGCATCGCTGATGCTCAGGCCGTTGGCGATGGTCGCCGCGAGCGCCGAGGCCAGCGTACAACCGGAGCCATGATAGCTGCCGGGCAGACGCTCCCAGCTGTCGCTGCGCACCACGCCGTCCTGTCCATAGAGCGTATTGATCACCTGCGGAGTGTTCTCGTGGGTGCCGGTGATCAGCACGTATTCGCAGCCGGTTGCCAGGAGCCGGCGCGCGCACTCGGCGAGATCGAGGTCCTCTTCGCCCTCTTCCTGCGCCAGGCGTCTTGCCTCGATGCTGTTGGGCGTGATGATGGTGCTCTGCGGCACCAGCAATTCGCGCAAGGCCGAGATCATCTCGTCGGTAACGAGCTCGTCGCCGCGGCCCGACGCCAGCACCGGATCGAGGATCAGCGGGATTTCGGGATAATCGGACACCACCTCGGCGATCGCGGCGATGTTTTCGATGCTGCCGACCATCCCGACTTTGAACGCCACGACCGGCATGTCCTCGAGTACGCAGCGCGCCTGGTCGGCGACCCATTCCGCCTCGAGCGCCATCACCTCTTCGACGCCCATGGTGTCCTGTATCGTCACCGCGGTGACCACCGACAAAGGATGACATCCCATGCTCGCAAGCGTCAGCACGTCTGCCTGCAAGCCGGCGCCGCCGCTCGGATCGGTCGCCGCGAAAGCGAGCACGATCGGCGGCAATTGAGATGGCGCTGCAGGATCCGTCACGGGCGGGATTGGTTGTTCAAAAGCGGGGCGTATCGCTAAAATGACATTTTAGCTTAATTTCCCAGTCATAATGACAACCACCGATGTCACCGTTTACAAGACCTACATGTGCCTGATCTGCGGCTTCATCTATGATGAGGCCGCCGGCTTGCCGGGCGAGGGCATCGCGCCCGGCACCCGCTGGGAAGAGGTGCCGATGAATTGGACTTGTCCCGAATGCGGCGCGCGCAAGGAAGATTTCGAAATGGTCCAGGTTTAGACGACGGAGAATACGCGATGAGAATACTGCACACCATGCTGCGCGTCGGCGATCTGGACCGCGCGCTGGCTTTCTATGTTGAAGTACTGGGCATGCGGGAATTGCGGCGCAAGGACTATCCCGGCGGGCGCTTCACCAATGTATTCGTCGGCTATGGCGACGAAACGAGCGCAGCAGTGCTCGAACTTACGCACAATTGGGATACCAAGTCCTACGATCTCGGCAGCGGCTACGGCCACGTCGCGATCGAAGTCGACGATGCTTACCGGGCGTGCGAGGAAATCAAGCAACGCGGCGGCAAGGTCACGCGCGCAGCGGGGCCGATGAAGCACGGCACCACCGTCATCGCGTTCGTCGAAGATCCCGACGGCTACAAGATCGAGCTCGTGCAGAAAAAAACCGCCTAGTCAGCCCGTGGCGCGACGGCTGACATAGTCGGCAATCGCGACGAACTGCGCCACCGACAATTCCTGCGCCCGCGCCGTCGGCGCGATCGCGACCGCGCGCAATTCCGGTTCCGATACGAATGCGCTAAGCGAGTTGCGCAGCGTCTTGCGCCGCTGCGAGAACGCGGCCTTGACGATGCGCGCGAACCACGCTTCATCGTGTGCGGCATGGGGCAGCGGCCGCAGCGGCGCGAGGCGTACCACCGACGATTCGACTTTGGGGGCGGGATCAAAGGCCGCGGCCGGCACCTCGATCAGTTTTTCCAGTTCGAAGCGGTACTGCAGCATCACCGACAGCCGCCCGTAGTTGCTGTCCGACGGAGCGGCCACCATGCGCGCGACGATTTCTTGTTGCAGCATGACGTGAATGTCGCGGATCTGCGCGCAAAACCCGGCGAGATGGAACAGCAGCGGTGTCGAGATGTTGTAGGGCAGGTTGCCGACGACGCGCAGGCCGTTGCCGAGTGTGGCGAAGTCGAACGCGAGCACATCAGCGGCGTGCACGGTGAGATGCGGCGCGAACTCGCGCTTGAGCGCGGCGGCGAGATCGCGATCGATCTCGATGGCGTGCAGGTGCCCGACTGCGGCGAGCAGCGGGCGCGTCAGCGCACCCAGCCCGGGACCGATTTCGACGATAACGTCATCGCGCGCCGGACGGATCGCCGCGACGATCGCGGCGATGACGCCGGCATCGACCAGGAAGTTCTGGCCGAAGCGTTTGCGCGGCTGGTGCTTCACGAGGCGGCGCGAGCGCGGGCGGTGCAGCGTTCAGGGCTTGCCGCGCGCGAGTGCTGCGGCCATGTCGATTGCGGCACGCAGGCTGCCGGGGTCGACCTTGCCGCTGCCGGCAAGCTCGAGCGCGGTGCCGTGGTCGACCGAAGTGCGCACGATCGGCAGACCCAGCGTGACGTTCACGCCGCTGCCGAAGCTCGCATATTTGAGCACCGGGAGTCCCTGGTCGTGATACATCGCGAGCACGCAGTCAAAATCGCGCAGGCGCTCGCCGCTGAAAAGTGTATCCGCGGGCAGCGGTCCGGTGACCTGCATGCCTTCGCGGCGCAGGCGCTCGATGAGCGGTGCGATGATTTCGATTTCTTCGCGGCCAAGATGTCCCGACTCCCCGGCGTGCGGATTCAGTCCGGCTACCGCGATGCGCGGCGCCGCAATCCCGAAACGCGCGGTCAGATCGTGCTGCAGCACGCGCAGCGTTTGCTCGAGGCTGGCGGACGTGATGTACTGCGCAATGTTCTTTACCGCGACGTGCGTAGTGGCGAGCGCTACCCGCAGGCCGCCGCCGGCGAGCATCATCACGACGTGCGGGGCGTGGGTGCGCGTGGCCAGAAACTCGGTGTGGCCGGTAAATGCGATGCCGGCATCGTTGATGATGCCTTTGTGCACCGGCGCGGTAACCATCGCATCGAAGCGCCCGTCGCGACAGCCGTCGATCGCGATTTCGAGCGTGCGCAAAACGTACGGCGCGTTGGCGCGCTCGAGTTTGCCCGCGGTCACTGCGGCGGCGAGTGGCACGTGCACCACCGGCAGCGCGCCGCATTCCCCCGCGGGTCGCTCGGCACGATTGAAAGGCAGGCTGCGCCACGGCAAACCCAAGGCTTGCGCCCGCTGCGCGAGCAGCTCGCGATCGGCGATCACCACCAGGCGTTCGGTTTGCCGCTCCTGCGCGAGCATCACGCACAGGTCGGGGCCGATACCGGCCGGCTCGCCCGCGGTGATGGCAAGCACCGGATTCAACACTACTTTTCTTCTAGCCGGTAGTCGACAAAGGCCTTGTCGCGCAGCTGGCGCACCCATTCCTGATGCGCCTCATCGGCTTTTTGCTCACGCAGCGCCCGGCGCGCGCGCAGCCGCTGCTGCTGCTGCGACATGTCCTGGCTGCGACGTTCGAGGACCTGGATCAGGTGCCAGCCGAACGGCGAGCGCACCGCCTCGCTGAGCTGTCGCGGCTTCAGGGCGTCCATCGCTTTTTCGAATTCCGGAACCGTGTCACCGGGTGACAACCAGCCCAGGTCACCGCCGCGCGCAGCGCTGCTGTCCTCGGACTGCAGCCGGGCGAGTTCGGCAAAATCGGCGTTGTTATCAAGCCGTTCCTTCAATTTGACCGCGCGCTCTTTCGCCTCGCTCTCGGATACCAGCTCGCTGGTCTTGATCAGGATGTGGCGGGCGTTGGTTTGGGACACGATCAGCGGCGCCGTCTGGCCGCGCCGCTCGTTGACGCGCAGGATATGAAAGCCGTTGGGACTGCGCAGCACGCCGCTGATCTCGCCGGCCTTGAGGTCTTTCACGGCCTCGGCAAAAATCGTCGGCACGCGCGCGGTGTCACGCCAGCCTAGCGCCCCGCCCTGTACCGCATCGGGCGCGTCGGAAAAGCTGGCGGCAACCTGGCGGAAGTCGGCGCCGCTCTTGATTTGCGCCTGCGCCTGCTCGGCGCGCAAGCGCCGCTCCTGCAAGCGCTCCGGGCTGGCCTGTTCCGGCACGCTGACCAGGATGTGCGACAGATTGTATTCGTCGGTCTTGCCCTCCTGAATCTGGCGCGTGCTGAGAAAGTTATCGACTTCGCTGTCGGTGATCGTAATCTTGTTGTCGACCTCGCGCTCGCGCAGGCGGGTGATGGTGATCTCGTCGCGAATGTCGTCGCGAAACTTGGCGAAGCTGATGCCGTCCTTTTCGAGCGCAGCGCGCAGTTGTACCGGCGTGAGTTTGCTGTCTTCGGCGATGCGACTGAGGGTTTTATCCAGCGTTGCATCATCGATGCGCAGCCCGGTTTCCTTCGCGAACTGGAGCTGCACCTGGTTGAAGATCATGCGTTCGAGCACCTGTTTTTCGAGCACGTCCCGCGGCGGCAGCGGGGTGCCCTGCCGGCGCAGCTGGGTCAGCACCGTCGCGACCCGTTCGTCCAGGTCGCGACGGGTGATGACTTGGTCGTTGACCACAGCGACGATGCGGTCGAGCAGCAAGATGCGGCTGGCAGGCGGTTTTTGGGCCAGGGCGTGCGGGGTGGCGGCCAGCACGAGCAAAACGCAGCCGGCCGCAGCCGCGGCGCGTGTAGACAATGCTTTCATTCCGGGTTGTCGTGTCTCGGTTTCAGCGTCCCGGGAACGGGTCGTCGGGGCGCGTGGATTGCGATTCCTGTCGAGAGTAGCCGGCGATGTTCCGCCGCAGCAACTCCAGGGGATTAGAGCCGATTTTTGACACTCCGTTCAATTCGAGTTGCATGAATAGGGAACTGACCTGGTTCTGGGTCGAGGTTGCGAAGTGGTGGCCGACGACGCGAAACGCCCAACAGCCGCCATTATATTCGAGCCCGGCAAGCCCTTCGACCATGCGGCTGTCCTCCATTGAATAGTTCCAGCGCGCGACTCCGCTCAAACGGCCGGTCAGCGGCCACTGGCTTGAGAGATCGACCTGGCGCAATAAGTTGTGAGTGAAGCGATAACTGACATTCACGACCTTTCCGGGGTCCGGCTGATAGCGCACCGCGCTCGAAACTTTCTGCGTCTGCGAAAAGTCGGTGTTGTATTGCCACCCCGCGTCGGCGGTCCAGTGCGGCGCAATCCTGCCGTTGAGCGCGGCGAGCAGATCCGAGCTGGTGCTCGCGCGCGCCGGCACTCCCGGCAGCGTGACTTCCTGCGACTTGAAATAATAACGCTGCGCCAAGCCGAACCGCAGCCGCTCTATCCCCGTGTCCTGCTGCAGCAGCCGGGAGTTCACACCCATGGTGATCTGGTTGGCATCGTTGATGCGGTCGTTGCCGCTGAACTGGTTATCGGCGTAGAGCGTGGCGAAGTTGACGTCCTGCAGGGCGCTGTCGAAATTGGGGAGCAGATTCTGGGCACGGGCCGGAATATAGACATAATAGAGCTTGGGCTCGAGCGTCTGCAGCAGTTTCTGGTTGTACCAGGCGGTGTTGCGTTCGAACACCATCCCGCTCTCGGCCGAAAAAATCGGCACCGCGCGGTTCGGCGCCGTTGCGACAGCCGTCGCGCCGAGATCGTAGTGGGTAAGGTGTATGCCTACCTTGGGCGTGAGATAGGCAAATGACGTTTGCAGCGGTACGCTGACGCTGGGATATGCAACCACCCGCCTGCCGTTGGTCAGAGTCGGGTGGCTGAAATCGACCGCACTGCTGAAGAATTCGAGGTCCGCGCGACCGACATTCTGTTTGGCGGCGGACAGCGCGACTTGCGAGCGGTTGTAGGGCGACACCAGCGGATTGAGCGGATCGGTTTGCAGCGTTTGCCAGTGCTGCACCAGTGTCGAGACGCCCCAGGTGCCACCGTTCCACCAGGTGCCGCTTTTCGCGAGAGAGCCCTCGCGCGGCAGCACGGATTGCGAAGTCGCCGCGATTTGCGTCGACAGATCGGTGAAATACGTGTCGTCCGAGACTTTTTGAATGTTCAGGTTTCCGTTCCAGCCGCTGTCCCAGCGCTGGTTATGACTCAGATTCAGGGCAAAGCGGTCGGCGTTGTCCTTGACGCGGTCCGTCGGGATGACTTCGTAGCGCGCCTCGCCGGAGTATCGGGTATCCAGATAGCGGAACTCGTTGCTCAGCATCACGCCGCGCTTCGACATGGTGCGCGGCGTGATCGTGGCGTCGCGGTTGGGCGCGATGTTCCAGTAATAGGGTATCGAAAATTCATAACCGGAATTGCCGGTGGTGCCGAAAGTCGGCGACAGAAATCCCGATTTGCGCTGGCGGTCGAGCGAAAAGCTCAAATAAGGCGCATACAGTATGGGCTGCCCGAGGAATACGACGCTGGCATTGCGCGCGGTGCCGATCTGGCGGGCCTTGTCGATTTCGAGATCGCCGGCGCGCACGAACCAGTCATCAGTGCCGACCTCGCACGAGGTATAGCTGGCTCCCAGCACGCGGTACTTGTTTTGCCCCTCCAGCACCAGCCGCTCTCCCTCGCCGCGGCCACGGGTGGCGTCGACCTGGACCTGGTACTTCGGTTTTTCGATCGCCCCGCGCGAGGTGCCAAGATCGAGGCGCATGGCGCTGCCTTCAAGCACGTCGCCGCGCTGTTCGAGGCGGACATTACCCTTCGCGTTGACTTCGTCCGCGGGCTGGTCGTAGCGCAGCCAGTCGGCGTGGATCGACTGGCCACGCCGGCGCAGCCGCACTGAGCCCTCGGCCTCGATTTCAAGGTCCTGATGGCCCTGCACGCTGTCCGCGTCGACAAACAGCGGCACCTTATCCTTGTTGTCCGGCGGGATGCGGATAAGCGCTGGTTGGAGTTTCAGCCGTATCCCCCCCGTATCGGGCTTGAGGCCGAGCCCGTTGTCCTCCGCCGCGCCGGCACAGGTGCAGGCGCACGACAACAGCAATGCTAGCGGTGTGGCGCGGAAAATTCGCATTATCGGCGGGGTTGGAGGGGAGTGATAAAATCGCACAAATTTCTGAATAAGGCAATGCGCCGCGTGGATCGACGGCAGCAGCTTCAGCGCTGGACTGAAACCCAGTTGAATGCATCGCCGGTCGCGCTCGAGCGGGCCTCCGCGGATGCGAGCTTCCGGCGCTATTTTCGTGTGCGCGCGGCGGGACAATCGCTGATTGTGATGGACGCGCCGCCCGGGCAGGAGGATTGCCGGCCGTTCGTGCGCGTGGCCCGCCTGCTGGCGGCAGCGGGCGTGCACGTGCCGCGCATTATCGCCGCAGATTTCGAGCAAGGATTTTTGCTGCTATCCGATCTCGGCACCACGAGCTACCTGCAGGCGCTCAATGACGGCAGCGCCGACGAGTTGTTTGGCGACGCGATCGATGCGCTTCTGCGCTGGCAACTCGCCAGCCAGCCGGACCTGCTGCCGCCCTATGACGCAGCGCTCCTTACGCGCGAGCTGCAGCTCTTTCCCGAATGGTATCTCGAGCGGCATCTGGGTTACACGCTCAACCCCGCGCAACGGCGGACGCTAGCCGAGGTATTCGCGCTGATCCTTGAAAACAATCTCGCTCAACCCGCCGTTTACGTGCACCGCGACTACATGCCGCGCAATCTGATGGTCTGCGACCCGAACCCCGGCGTGCTCGATTTTCAGGACGCGGTCTACGGCCCGATCACGTACGACGTCGCGTCGCTGTTCAGGGACGCCTTCGTCAGTTGGGACGAGGCGCGTGTGCTCGACTGGACCGCGCGTTATTGGGAAAAAGCCCGGCGTGCCGGGCTGCCGGTCGACAGGGACTTCGGCAGCTTCTACTGCGACCTTGAATGGATGGGGCTGCAGCGCCATCTGAAAGTGCTGGGCATCTTCGCGCGGCTGCATTACCGCGACGGCAAGCGCGGTTATCTCGAGGATACGCCGCGCTTTACCGGTTACGTGCGCGCCGTCGCCGGCCGCTATCACGCGCTTAGGCCTTTGCTCACGCTGCTCGACGCGAGCGAGCGCCAACCGCAGGCCCGTGCCGGTTACACGTTTTGAAAGCGATCATCCTCGCAGCCGGCCGCGGCGAGCGCATGCGTCCGCTGACCGACCGCGTACCCAAGCCTCTGCTTGAAGCCGGCGGCAAGCCGCTGATCGTCCGGCATCTCGAAAAACTTGCTGCCGCGGGTTTCACGCAGGCGGTAATCAATCACGCGCATCTCGGCGCGCTGATCGAGCACGAGCTCGGCGACGGCAGCCGCTTCGGTATCGCGATCGTGTATTCGCGCGAAGCCACGGCGCTCGAAACCGCCGGCGGCATTGCCCAGGCGTTGCCGCTGCTCGGCGCCGCGCCGTTTGCCGCGGTCAATGCCGATGTGTTCAGTGCTTACGACTACGCCGAGCTGGCACGCACGGTGGCCTGCCTTGCGTCGCCAGAGCGTCTCGCGCACCTGGTCCTGGTCGACAATCCCGGCCATCACCCGGAAGGCGATTTTGCATTGCGCGGCGGGCAAGTCGTGCAGGAGGGCGCGCGGCTCACCTTCAGCGGCATCGCCGCCTATCACCCCGAACTTTTCGCCGGCATCGCGCGCGGGGCGAAAGCGCCGCTTGCGCCGTTGCTGAGTATGGCGATCGCAGCGCGGCGCGTGGGCGGCGAGCATTACCGCGGACGTTGGCATGATATCGGTACTCCCGAGCGGCTGGCCGTGCTCGAGCGCGAACTCGCGGCGCTCGACCCTGGCGACACCCCGCCCGGCGCATAACAGCCGCGTCCCCGGTGCAAGGTTTATAATTCCCGCATGACCCTATTCGAGAGAGCGCGCGCAATTCCCGCGGTGTATGCCGAGCGGCGCGCGCGGCTCGCGCAGCTGATGCAGCGCGGCGTGGCCGTGATTCCCACCGCGCCGGAGCAGGCGCGTAACCGGGACTCGCATTATCCGTATCGTTACGACAGCTATTTTTACTATCTGACCGGCTTTCCCGAGCCCGAAGCGGTGTTGGTGCTGATTGCGGGCGAGCCCGCCAGAAGCATACTGTTCTGTCGCGACAAGGACGCCGACCGCGAAATCTGGGACGGCTTTCGCTACGGACTCGATCAGGCGCGCACTGAATTTCATTTCGACGAGAGCCATTCGATTGGCGAGTTTGATACCCTGCTGCCCAAATTGCTCGCGGATCAGCCGGTGCTGCATTGCCATCTCGGCAGCGACGAGCGCTGGGATGAGCGTGTGCTCAAAGCCTTGAATGCGGTGCGCGCGCAGGCGCGCACCGGGGTCACGGCGCCGGCCGCGATTTACGACGTGCGCGCGCTGCTCGACGAAATGCGGCTGCTCAAGGACGCGCACGAGCTCACCATCATGCGCCGCGCCGCGCTGATCTCGACCGATGCTCACCGCCGCGCGATGGGCGCCGTGAAACCCGGCCGCGCCGAGTATGAAATCGAAGCGGAACTGCTGCACGAATTTCGCCGCCGCGGCGCGCAGGCGCCGGCCTACACATCGATTGTTGCCGGCGGCGCGAACGCCTGCGTGCTGCATTACGTGAGCAACGACGCGGTGCTCAACGCCGGTGAACTGCTGCTGGTCGACGCCGGCTGCGAACTCGACGGCTACGCGGCGGACATCACGCGCACTTACCCGGTGAGCGGCAGGTTCACTCCTGCGCAGCGCGATGTCTATCAGATGGTGCTCGCCGCGCAGGCCGTGGCGATCGCCGCGGTGCGCCCCGGCGCGGCGTGGACGGTACCGCACGACGCCGCGTTGCGGGTGCTGGCGCAGGGACTCATCGATTTCGGCCTGTGCCAGGGCAGCGTCGACAAGGTGATCGAAGCCGGCGATTACAAACGATACTACATGCACCGCACCGGGCATTGGCTCGGGCTCGACGTGCACGACGCCGGCGACTACAAGCGCGACGGCCAGTGGCGCGAACTCAAGCCGGGCATGGTGCTGACGGTGGAGCCGGGCTGCTACATCCGCGGCGACGACGTGCCGCCGCAGTTCGCCAACATCGGCATCCGCATCGAAGACGACGTGCTGGTGACGGCGGCGGGCAGTGAGGTGCTCACGCACGCCGCGCCTAAGACGGTCGAAGACGTTGAAGCCTTGATGCGTGGCTGAGCCTGCGGATATTGTGATCGCCGGCGGCGGGCCGGTTGGCGCCGCGCTCGCGCTCGCGCTGCGCGACAGCGGCTGGCATGTGGTGCTGGCCGAGGCGCGCACGCTGGGCGCGGTCGTTGACGACACCCGCACCATTGCGTTGTCGCACGGCAGCCGGCTGATCCTCGAGCGACTCGGCGTGTGGCCGGCGCTGACGGCAGAGACGACCCCGATTCATCGCATCAGCATTTCGCAGCAGCGCAGCTTCGGCCGCGCCGAACTGCGCGCCGAGGAGGCCGGCGTGCCCGCGCTCGGCTATGTCGCCGGCTATGCGGCACTGCAGCGGGCGCTGTTGGGCGCGCTAGCGCGGACTCCCGTGAGGGTGCTGGCGGGCAGCGCTGTGGTGGCGGTCAGAAGTGACGCGAATGGCGCCGTGGTCAGCGTCGAAACAGGCGGCACGCGCCAGGAACTGTCCGCGCGCCTCGCCGCAATTGCGGATGGTGGCACGCAGCTGGATATCACCCGCGTCAAAACTCGTGATTACCGTCAATCGGCGCTGGTGTGCGACGTGGCAAGCGAGCAGCCGCACCAAAACCGTGCGTTCGAGCGCTTCACGCCCGACGGACCACTCGCGCTGCTGCCGGCTGCGCGCGGTTGGTCGCTGGTATGGACGGTTCAGCCGGAGCGTGCGCCACAACTCGCCGCGCTGGACGATGCTGAATTCTGTCGGCGGCTGCATGCCGCATTCGGCAGCGCGGTGGGAGCTTTTACGGCAGCGGGCAGGCGCCAGGTATTTCCGCTCGCGCTCAAGGTTGCGACGCGGCCGGTGGCGCCGCGCACGCTGCTGATCGGCAATGCGGCGCAAACGCTGCATCCGGTTGCCGGCCAGGGATTCAACCTTGGGCTACGCGATGCATGGGAACTTGCGCGCGCCATCCTCGCGCACGGCGAGAGCGACCCCGGCGGCAGCGAATTGTTGAATGCATATTTTTCGCAACGGCGTTACGACCGAATCGCCACCATTTTGTTCACTGATACGCTGATCCGTTTGTTTTGCAAAGACATCCCGCTGTTGAATGGCGCGCGCGGCATCGGTCTCGCCGCACTCGGCGCGATTCCCGCCGCGAAAAATTTCCTGGCGCGGCGTATGATGTTCGGCGCACGCGGCTGAGCCGCGGCTCAGCCGAAAAATAATTGATCGCGTTGCTTTGCTTGTCGCGGCGCTGAGACTACAATTACGCCCTTTCCCGTAACGTTCGGTCACCACGGCCCTCGATTTCGCACCATGCATATCGGCCCGTATCAACTCAAGAACAATCTCGTCGTCGCACCGATGGCTGGCGTCACCGATCGTCCGTTCCGCCAGTTGTGCAAGCGCATGGGCGCGGGCATGGCGGTCTCCGAGATGGTCGCCAGCAATTCGCTGCTGTGGGGTTCCGAGAAAACGCGCCGCCGCGCCAATCACGAGGGTGAAGTCGCGCCGATCTCGGTGCAGATCGCGGGCGCCGATCCGGCGATGATGGCGCAGGCCGCGCAATACAACGTCGGGCAGGGCGCGCAGATCATCGACATCAACATGGGCTGCCCCGCCAAGAAGATATGCAACGTAATGGCGGGCTCCGCGCTGCTGCAGGATGAACCGCTGGTCAGGCGCATCATCGAAGCGGTAGTGCGTGCCGTGCCGGTGCCGGTCACGCTCAAGATCCGCACCGGCTGGGACTGCAACCACCGCAATGCGGTGCGGGTCGCAAAGCTGGCCGAAGCCTCCGGCATACAGGCGCTGGCGGTGCACGGCCGCACCCGCGCCTGCGGCTACAGCGGGGACGCGGAATACGAGACCATTGCAGAGGTCAAAGCGGCGGTGAAGATCCCGGTAATCGCCAACGGCGACATCACCACACCCGAAAAAGTGCAGTACGTGCTCGCCCGCACCGGCGCCGACGCGGTCATGATCGGGCGCGCCGCGCAAGGCCGGCCGTGGATATTCCGCGAGATCGGGCACTACCTCGCGACCGGCGCGCACCTGCCGCCGCCGGAAGTCGCGGAAATCCATAGGGTGCTGGTGGCGCACGTACACGAACTGTACTCATTCTACGGCGAGTCGACCGGCTTGCGCGTCGCGCGCAAGCATATCTCATGGTATACGAAGGGGCTCGCCGGATCGGCCGCATTCCGGCGCGCGATGAACCAGTTACAGAGTTGCGGCGAGCAGCTTGCGGCGATCGACGAGTTTTTCGGGGTGCTGGCGGGCTACGGCTGGTGCCTGACTTATGTTGAGGAACTGGCGGCATGATGACGATGAACGAAACTGAAATGGCCCGCTTCGTGCGCAAGGCCATCGATGGGTATTTCAAGGATCTCGACGGGGAGAAAGCGCGCGGCGTCTATGACATGGTGATCAACAGTGTCGAGAAGCCGTTGCTCGAATCGGTATTGCACCGGCTCCAGGGCAATCAGTCGCATGCGGCGCAGGTGCTCGGCATCAACCGCAATACGCTGCGCAAGAAAATGAAGGCGCACGGCATCAAAGGGTGATTTTCCGCCGATGACCGTCATCAAGACCGCGCTGCTCAGCGTTTCCGACAAGAGCGGGCTGGTCGAGCTCGCGCGCGGCCTCGCCGGTTTCGGCGTCACGCTGCTGTCCACCGGGGGCACTGCCAAGCTGCTCGGCGAGCGCGGCATCAAGGTCACCGAAGTTTCCGACCACACCGGTTTTCCCGAGATGCTCGATGGCCGGGTCAAGACGCTGCATCCGAAAGTCCACGGCGGCATCCTGGCGCGGCGCGATCTGCCCTCGCACGTGAGCGCGCTTGAAATCGCCGGCATCAAAGCGATCGACCTGGTGGTGGTCAATCTGTATCCGTTTAGCCAGACGGTCGCGCGCCCGGGCTGCACACTGGAAGAAGCGATCGAGAACATCGACATCGGCGGTCCGGCGATGGTGCGCAGTGCCGCGAAGAACCACCAGCACGTTGCGGTCGTCACCGACCCCGCGGATTACGCGGCAATCCTCAGTGAAATGCAGGAGGCGAGCGGCGCGATCGGCCTGCCGACGCGTTTCAAGCTCGCCCAGAAGGCGTTTTCACATACTGCCGCCTATGACGGCGCGATCAGCAATTACCTGACCGCGCTCGATGCGGGCGGCGCGCGCGCCGCGTTTCCGGCGCGGCTCAATCTCAGTTTTGAACTGGTGCAGGCGCTGCGCTACGGCGAAAACCCCCATCAGCACGCGGCGTTTTACCGCGACCTCGCGCCGGCACCGGGCAGCCTCGCGCGCTACACCCAGCTGCAGGGCAAGGAGCTGTCGTACAACAATATCGCCGATGCCGATGCGGCCTGGGAATGCGTCAAGGCGTTCGACTCATTTGACAACAACGCGGCTTGCGTGATCATCAAGCACGCCAATCCCTGCGGTGTGGCGATTGCAGCCAGCGCGTTGGAGGCCTACCAACTCGCGTTCGCGACCGATCCGACCTCCGCCTTCGGCGGCATCATCGCCTTCAACCGCGAACTCGACGCGGCAACCGCAGCGGCGGCGTCCGGCAAGTTCGTCGAAGTGCTGATAGCGCCCGCCGTGTCGGCCGGAGCGAAAGAAGTGCTCGCGAAAAAAGAAAACGTACGGGTCCTCGAAGTGCCGCTGTCCTCACCCCTAACCCCTCTCCCTGAGGGCGAGGGGAACGTCGTGAACGCTTTGCGTTGTGAGTACAAGCGAGTCGGCGGCGGGCTGCTGGTACAGACGCCCGACCGCGCCACGGTCGGCGCGGCGCAGTTGAAAGTGGTGACCAAGGTCAAACCGACGTCGCAACAGCAGGACGATTTGCTATTTGCGTGGCGCGTCGCCAAGTACGTCAAGTCCAACGCGATCGTGTTCGCCGGCAATGGCCGGACTCTCGGCGTTGGCGCCGGCCAGATGAGCCGCGTTGATTCGGCGCGCATCGCGGCGATCAAGGCCAAGCAGGCCGGCCTGACGCTCGCCGGCTCGGTGGCCGCATCTGACGCATTCTTCCCGTTCCGTGACGGGCTCGACGTCGTTGCCGACGCCGGCGCGGTCGCGGTCATCCAGCCCGGCGGCAGCCTGCGCGACGAGGAAGTCATTGTTGCTGCCGACGAACGCGGCATCGCGATGGTGTTTACCGGCTACCGGCATTTCCGGCACTGATTACACATTCACGCATGAAGCTACTGGTCATCGGCAGCGGAGGGCGCGAGCATGCGCTGGCATGGCGGCTCGCGCAATCACCGCGCGTGTTCAAGGTATTCGTCGCGCCCGGCAATGCCGGCACTACGCGCGAAGCGGGACTTGAAAACGTTGCCATCACCGATTGCGCGCAGCTCATCGAGTTCGCCAGGAGCGAGCAGATTGCGTTCACTGTGGTCGGTCCCGAGGCGCCGCTGGCCGCTGGCGTGGTCGACGCGTTCCAGGCCGCGGGCCTGCGGATATTCGGGCCGACGCAGCGCGCCGCGCAGCTCGAAAGTTCGAAGGATTTTGCGAAGAGCTTCATGGCGCGCCATGGCATCCCGAGCGCCGGCTACCGGACTTTCTCCGACGCGCTGTCGGCGCATCAATACCTCGAGACGCACGGCGCGGCGGTGGTGGTCAAGGCGGATGGCCTGGCCGCCGGCAAGGGCGTGGTGGTCGCGGCTGACCTCAGGCAGGCGCACGACGCGGTCGACATGATGCTGGTCGATAATAAAATGGGCGCTGCGGGCAGCCGCGTCGTGATCGAGGATTTCCTCGACGGCGAGGAAGCGAGCTTCATCGCGATGGTCGATGGCAGGCACGCGCTGCCGCTTGCCACCAGCCAGGACCATAAGCGGTTGCGGGACGGCGACGCAGGCCCCAATACCGGCGGCATGGGCGCCTACTCGCCGGCGCCGGTGGTGACGCCGAGCATCCACGCGAAAGTGATGCGCGAAGTGATCCAACCCGCGATTGCCGGCATGGAGCAGGAAGGGATGCCGTTTGTCGGCTTTCTCTACGCCGGGCTAATGATAGGCAGCGACGGCCAGGTCAGGGTGCTCGAATTCAATTGCCGCCTGGGTGACCCCGAAACGCAGCCGATCATGCTGCGCCTGAAAAGCGATTTGGCCGTGCTGCTCGATCACGCGCTGGCCGGCACGCTCGACAAAGTCGAGTCCGAGTGGGACCCCCGCACGGCGCTCGGCGTGGTGCTCGCGGCGCACGGTTATCCTGACGCGCCGCGCACGGGGGATGTGATCAGCGGGCTGGCACGGCCGAGTGCAGCCGGGCAAAGCGATTATCACGTGTTCCACTCCGGCACGGCTTTGCACGGGGAGCAGGTGGTGGCGAGCGGCGGCCGCGTGCTGTGCGTGACTGCGCTCGGGCATAATGTCAAAGTGGCGCAGAGCCGCGCCTATGAGATCGCCGCGCAAATCCGCTTTGACGGCATGCAGATGCGCAGCGATATCGGGAACCGCGCGATTGAGGCGCGGCATAAACACCGCGCCCGTTAGCGGCGCATCAGGGGGAGTTCATCCATGGCAGAGTCCTACGACCGCACGCGCGGAGACACCGGCAACATCGTCGCGCTCGAGCACGTCAACGTGACGATACCTGACCAGCGGCCCGCGACCGCATTCTACATCGCAGGCATGGGATTTACGCGCGACCCGTATGTGCAGGTCGGGCTGAATAACATGTGGGTCAACATCGGCCGCAGCCAGTGCCATCTTCCGAACGGCAATCCGCAGCGTTTGCGCGGCACCATCGGCATCGTGGTGCCCGATCTCGGTGAGCTTGCGCAGCGCCTGGAAAAAGTCACGCCCTGGCTCAAGGACACGCAGTTCGGTTTTCAGGCGCACGCTGACCGCGTCGAGGCGACCTGTCCGTGGGGCAACCGCTTCCGTTGCCACGCGCCCAGCCCCGAATTCGGTCCGGCCGATCTCGCTCTCCCTTATGTTGAGTTCGAGGTGCCGCGCGGCGCCGCCGCCGGAATCGCGCGGTTCTACCGCGAGACCTTGAGCGCAGTCGCGGCGCCAGAGCAGCGCGGCGGCGACGCCGTCGCGTGCGTGGATGTCGGCAGCGCCCAGAAACTGCTGTTTCGCGAATCCAGCAATCCGCTGCCGCCTTATGACGGACATCACATCCAGATCTACATCGCGGATTTTTCCGGCCCGCATCGCTTGCTGATCAAACACGGACTGATCACCGAGGAAAGCAACGAGCACCAGTATCGCTTTCGCGATATCGTCGACCTCGACAGCGGCAAGGTGCTCTTCACGATCGAGCACGAGGTGCGCAGCCTGCGTAATCCGCTCTATGCGCGGCCGCTCGTCAACCGCAATCCGGCGCAGACCAATAACGCTTACGTGCGCGGCCACGATGCTTTCCGCGGCACGTATTGAGAGCGTCTGACCCGCGCGGTGATTTGCAGATGGTCAGCGCGGCCAGCGGCCCCGTGATTCCCGGCAAGATGCAAGCCTGGGTACTCGGTGATCCCGGCGCGCTCGAGTTGATAGAGAAACCGGTTCCCCAGCCGGGTGCCGCCGAAGTGCTGGTGCGCATCGACGCAATCGCGGTATGCGCGACCGACCTGGAAGTCATTTACCACGGGCCGCCGGCGCTGATTCAGGGCGGGGAACCGTTCAACAAGAATTTCACGCCGGGCCATGAGTACATGGGCACGGTGGTCAGGCTGGGCCCGGGTGTCGACGAGTTCGAGCTCGGCGCGCGCGTAGCGGTCGAGGTCCACGCCGGCTGCGGCCGTTGCGAGCGCTGCCGCGAAGGCATGTATACCGCGTGCCTGAATTACGGCATGAATTACGGCGACCGCAACAGGGGACACCGCGCCAATGGTTTCACTACCGACGGCGGGTTCGCCGAGTACGCGGTCAACCACGTCAACACGCTGGTGCATGTTCCCGACGCGATGAGCGACGAGGAAGCAACACTCATCGTCACCGCCGGCACCGCGATGTACGGGCTCGACGTGATGGGCGGACTGATCGCGGGTCAGGCGTTGGTGGTGACCGGGCCGGGACCGATCGGGCTGATGGGCGTGGGTGTCGCCAAGGCACTCGGCGCGCAACCGGTGATTCTGACCGGCACGCGCGCGGATCAAAGACGCCTCGATCTGGGCCGCAAACTCGGCGCCGACCACGTCGTCAACGTGCACGACGAAGAGGCGGTTGCCGCGGTGAGGCGCATCACCGAAGGCAAGGGGTGCCACTACGTGCTCGAATGCTCGGGTGCGCCGAATGCCGTGAACGAAGCGGCGCGCATGTTGAACCGCGGCGGCCGCATTTGCCTCGCGGCGTTTCCGCGGGAGCCGGCGCTCATCGACGTCGCGTACCTCGTGAGTAACAACATTTACCTCTTCGGCATCCGTGGCGAAGGCCGGAGCGCGACCCACCGCGCGGCCGCATTGATGCAGCAGGGGCGCTTCGACGCCGGGCTCATCCATACGCACACGTTCCCCCTGCAAGAGGTGCCAACTGCGATCCGCTACTCGCGCGAGCGGATTGATGACGCGATCAAGGTCGTGGTCAAGATGCGCCAATAAGAGCATAAACCTGAGGAGAGATCATGCGTACACCGAAACCAGCATCGCGCGGGCTGATTGCATTCGTTGCCGTGGTAATCGCGCTCGCTGCGCCGGCGGGCGCCTGCGCGCAGGAAGAGTTTCCGGGCAACAAACCGATTGAAATGACCGTGTTGTTCCCGGCCGGCACCTCGGCCGACGTGACCGCGCGCGTGCTCGCCGAGGGCATGTCGCGGCAGCTCAACACCAACATCGTGGTGGTGAACCGCCCCGGCGCGGGCGGCGCGATCGGCTATAAATATCTGGCCGCGCAGACGCCGGACGGACATCACATCGTGTGGAACTCGAACTCGATTTCGACCAGTTATCATGCCGGCATGCTCGCGTTCGACTACAAGGCGTTCGATCTGGTGGCGCAGGTGCAGGTGGAAACGCCGCTGCTGGTGGTCAAGGCGGACGCGCCGTGGAAGGGCTTGCGCGAGTTCGTTGCCGCCGCCAAGGCGAACCCGGGCAAGATTACCGTCGGCAATTCGGGCGTCGGCAGTCACACGCACATGACTTCGATAGCGCTGTTCAGGGCGGCGGGCGCGGGGGTGCTGGACGTGCCGTTCGGCGCCGCACAAGTGATCCCGAGCCTGCTCGGCGGGCACGTGCAGGCGGTCGTGCAACTGCCGAGCGCGCTGATATCCCACGTCAAGGCGGGCAGCCTGCGGGTGCTGGCTGCGTTGAGCGTGAAACGCGACAGCGCATTTCCGGAGGTCCCGACCGCCCGCGAGCAGGGCATCAACGTCGGCGCCGAGTTGTGGCGCGGCATCGCGGTTCCCAAAGGCACGCCGAAGAAAATCATCGCGCGGCTCGAGGATGCGATCCGCAAGACCGTCGCGAACCCCGAATTCGTGAAATCGTGCGAGCGCATGGCGGTGAACCCGGCGTTCCTGCCGGTGGCTGAGTTCGGCAAGGTGGTCGCCAGGGAAGACGCCGAGATTGCGCAAATGATGCAGTTGCTCGGTTTGAAAAAAAGCGCGAACTAGCGCGTGGTGCCGCGCGCTGCCCGCTCCTCACCCGACATGGACGTCGCCGCGGTTGCCGCGTATTTGACCGATCTGCAGAGCCGCGTCGTCGCGCGGCTCGCCGCGATCGACGGCAAGCCGTTCCGCAGCGACAGTTGGCAGCGTCCCGAGGGCGGCGGCGGTACCACCTGCGTGATCGAAGAGGGCGGAGTGTTCGAGCGCGGCGGCGTCAACTTCTCGCACGTGACGGGCAAGAGCCTGCCGCCGTCCGCGACTGCGTCGCGTCCCGAGCTCGCCGGCCGCGAGTTCGAGGCGATGGGCGTGTCGCTGGTGCTGCATCCACGCAATCCGTATGCGCCGACGGTGCACATGAACGTGCGTTTTTTCGTCGCGCACCCGCCTACGAATGCCGCGCAGCCTGCGTGGTGGTTCGGCGGTGGAATGGATCTGACGCCCTACTATGGGTTCGAGGAGGACGCGATCCATTTTCACCGTGCCTGCCGCGACGCGCTCAGCTCCTTCGGCGCAGACTGCTATCCGCGCTACAAGAAATGGTGCGACGAATATTTCTACCTGAAACACCGCAAGGAGCCGCGCGGCATCGGCGGCATATTCTTCGATGACCTCAATCTGCCCGATTTCAAGACGTGTTTCGCGCTGCAGCAAAGTGTCGGCGAAAGTTTTCTCGGCGCATATATACCGATACTCGAAGGCCGCAAGGACACTCCCTACGGCGAGCGTGAGCGCGACTGGCAGGCCTACCGCCGCGGGCGCTACGTAGAATTCAACCTGGTCTACGACCGCGGCACGCTGTTCGGGCTGCAATCGGGCGGGCGCACCGAATCGATCCTGATGTCACTGCCGCCGCTGGTGCGCTGGCGCTACGATTGGCAGCCTGCTCCCCGCAGCGCGGAAGCGCAGCTCTACAGCGATTTTCTGATCGGGAAGAATTGGCTGAAAGCCGTTTCATAAAACGACAATTTCAAAAGCGAACGAAACCACAGATGAACGCAGATGGACGCAGATAAAAACTCCTGAACGAGTGAATGAGTGAATGAGCAAACGTAGGGTGCGCATCGCGCACGCGGCGTCATTCTCCCGCATCACCGATCACCTCACCTGGATCGACCGCCCAAAGTGAAGGGTTATGCTTGTTGCATTCGAATTAAACTCCCCTCTCCCCCGTTCACGGGGGAGAGGGCAGGGTGAGGGGGCACGAAGGCGTCATTTTGTTAGTGTGCCAAGCTTTCTTATCGAGGTGATCGGATTGAAGGATGACAAGGGTCGGCGCAGAATAGGGTATCCAGACCCCGTTTTTCGGCGGTCGAGTTCAAGTTAGACCGCAACATACACACGGAGTCCGAAGATATGTTCGAACCAATCGCATTGGCCGCACTGTCATCCACTGTCGCAGCGTTGATGAAGACTCTGCTTCGAACAAGTGAACAGCGGAAGATCGGTGATGCGGCAACTGACATAGTCCTCCACGACGCAGCGTCCCCGCAGAGAGTTCGCGATCTTTTCGAGTCCACCAAGAAGCGTCTTGGTACCGCATGGTCCATCGGGATAGTTATGACCGTCACGCTATTCGGGCTCTTTCTCGGTATGGTCATTACCGCCGTAGTGCTTGGGGTTGTTTTTGACAAGCCAATGTACTCCGCGGTGTTTGGTGGTTTGAGTGCCGCTTCTTTGCTCACTGTCGTAATCTGGAAGCCGTACGAAATGACTTTTGGAGCGACCATCACGATCCAAAGGCTTGAGATGATTCTGATTACTCTGGAGCAGGAGTGGCAAAGTTGCAAAGGAATTCAGGATCCTCAACTTCAATCGAAGCGCATCGCCGAAGCGAACAAGGCCGCGCTCAACGAGATTGCGAAACTCGCGCCTAAGCGGGCCTAACCGCCGGTCGCAGGCGACGCGCATGAAACCGCGCGCGCCTGAACCGGAACGTTGAGGCTGTAGAAAAAGCCTCGAAAAATATTTTTGGTAAACGCCCGTAAAATGCGGCCTCGCAGAACGCTCTATAACGCACGCAAATTGTTGTGGAGTGGAAAACGCATGCCGAAAATAGTGCGAAAATGGGCGACATCGTAATGCAAGGGGTTTTTCTACAACCTCGTTAGCCGTCACGCACAACCATGGGGGATTGAGAAATGGGCTTTATCCTTGATCTGCTCAAAGCCAACCTAGATGCGGTAGTCGCCGCGCCTTGGGCCTTTGCCCTGATACTTGGCATCGCCGTGTTTATTGCGTACAAGTTCGCCGATTGGCATCGAGGGGGTACGTTGAGCAATCTGAAGGAAGAGAATCGTCAGCTCAAGGAGATCAAATCTGAGAAGACTGTGACGACCTTACCGAATGTGCCGGCTTCAGCGTCTCCGTTTCATTTCTTCCCTAATCGAGCAGCAATGGGGCAATTTCGAAAGCTGGGTGACGTGCTTCGAGAGTCGGAATCAATAAAGATGATAGTTGTAGGTGCAAGTGCATTCGTCGAGGGTCAGTTAACGGTAGGGAATCTCAAGAAGGTAATATTTCCGCATCCGCGTAGTCCAAGCCTTCAATTGTATGCCGAGAGTATTGGCGATTCGTCCCTTTTAAGAGGAAAGATAGAGACCGCAACCGACTATTTGATCAGTAAGGGGGTCGAAGTAAAGTGGTACCCCCACATGATCAACCATGCTGTGATCATCGCGAATCACGACCGACAATCAGGGTGGGTGCAATGGGAGTCCGTATTGCCCTATGTTCCATTTCCTTCCCGTCCAAGCGTCATCGTTTACAAGCCAACGTTTGAGCCGCTCATCAGTGCGATCAACGATTCCTTTGATAAGATGTTCGGAAGCAGCAACACGCCCACTCCCTACTCCAAGGGAGAGGTCGTGCCGCACGATGGCTATTTGCGTGAAACTTAAAGTTGCCGGCTAACGGTCCGGTCTGGACACATAGGTAACAGTTTAGTCGGGGGACATAGGTAACAGTTTTGCACACACTATCGGGCACCGAAGGAGGTGCCCATGCCGTGGAGCCAAACATCACCTATGGACCAGAGAACGCAATTCATTGCAGATTTCCTGCGCGAAGTATTGAGCGTCACCGAACTATGCGACCTTTATGGGGTATCGCGCAAGACCGCGTATAAGTGGATTGAGCGTTACCTCAGACAGGGGCCCGCGGGGCTCGAGGAGCGCCCGCGAAGGCCGCACAGTTCGCCCAACGAGACGGCCGCGGAGATCGTCGAGGCGATCCTGCAGGGGCGGCGCCGCCACCCGTCGTGGGGCGGCAAGAAGCTGCTGACGGTGGTGCACAAGCGCCATCCGGATTGGGATTTGCCCCACCGCTCGACGGTGTGCGACATTCTGAGCCGCAATGGCATGGTACCCAAGAAGCGTCGGCGGCGGCGGATCGGTCATCCGGGCAAGCCCACCAGCACGATCCTCGCGCCCAATGACCTGTGGAGTGCCGACTTCAAAGGTCAATTCAAGACCGGCAACGGCCGCTACTGTTACCCATTGACGGTGACCGATAACTTCAGCCGGTATTTGTTAGGCTGCCAGGGACTCAATTCAACTGCGGTGGATGAAGCCAAACCCGTATTCACTCGTTTGTTCCGGGAATACGGGTTGCCCAGACGCATCCGTACCGACAATGGCGTGCCCTTTGCCACGACCACCCTGGCCCGACTCTCCCGATTGTCGGCGTGGTGGGTGCGTCTGGGCGTGATGCCGGAGTTCATCGAGCCCGGCAAGCCGCAGCAGAATGGTCGTCATGAGCGCATGCATCTGACGCTCAAGGACGAAACCACGCGCCCGCCGGCGCATAGCCTCGCCGCCCAGCAGCGCAAGTTCAACGTCTTTATGAAGGAGTTCAACCACGAGCGCCCGCACGAAGCGCTGGACCAGCAAACACCCGCCGCCTGCTACGAACGTTCACCTCGGGCGATGCCCAACAAGCTCAAGCCATTCGTATACCCTGATCGCTTCGAGGTGCGCTACGTCAGCGCCAACGGCGGCATTCGCTGGAAGAACCACGCTTGGATCAACGTCTCGACCGTATGCATCGGTGAACACGTCGGACTCGAGGAAATCGACAACGGCATCTGGATCGTTTATTTTGGGGCACTCAAGCTCGGTCGGCTCGACGAGCGGCACATGCGAATTGAGGATCAATATGGACAACTAAAGCGTCGAAATGTGTAACCTATGTCCCCCGACGTTTTTGTTACCTATGTCCCCGGCCGGTCATCATCACGTTGGACTAGGCAACGCAACTGGCGGGGCTTGCACTAGGACGGCGTCCACTCGGAAAAGAATCGGAACAATTTCGTGATTTGAAAGTATCGTTGTTCTACGGCCCCAGTGGAGCGTGTACGTGTAGTGCTGCGTGTTCGGAATCTGATTGGATTTTGGATTACCAGCGCCGGTGTAAAGGAAAAGCCAGTCATTGGAGTTAACAATTCCGTCTCCAAACCAGAACAAATTGTCTTTGATTGGAAATGCGTAACCAGTCGGACCACGGACACCTAGCATGATCCCGTATTGACCTAGGTTGAGTGTTTCATTTACCGCAATCGCAATACATTCGCGATTAGGCACTCCGCGATCGTATACCTCGACTATCGAGAGTTCTTGAATTAGGCCGACGATCATTTTTCGGCCTCCTTCGGAACAAAAAACCAACTGAAGATCAGCAGCAAGCAGCCCACGCCGCCGAGAAGGTAACCGACGGCTTCCAGCTTGTTGCGCGCTAATTCGATGCCGAATCCGATGAGCGCGGTCCCCACAGCAATACACAAATTCCGCAGATGCCTATCTCGGGAGTTTGCATTGACTTTCTCGGTAAGCACCGCAGATTTTTCACGACACTCAGCCAGTGTATTATGGGATGACTGAAGCTCCCGCCGCGTGTCTTGCAAGTCTCGTCTGGTTTCGATGAGCTCATTTGAGAGCTGCGTAAATGAACCGGCAACAAGCGTTGCTGCTATCTCACCACCCATGCTTCTTGGTCGAGCAGCAGCCAGTCCCTCTAGCCTCTGAGAGATGGGCAATCCTTCGAGAGGGTGCGATGGCTCCGCTACGAGTGCGGTAACTGTGCCCGGCTGCTGAATTCCCGCAGAACCGGTGTCGGTGGGCTTAGGAATGTCGGACACAGATCTCCCCTAATGGTTGAACAGGGCTCACGAAGTAGTTTGCCCAAAAAACGGTTCGCGTTCAGACATGGCTATTACCTTTAACTTATATCCTACTCCGAATCAAAACGTTATAGGCGATAGCACAACAAAAACTCACGTCATTGGGATACAGCCATGCACAACAATCGCCAACTGTCCCCGCCAGCCGCCACAGGTCCGCGGTTGCTCGAGCAAGTACGTGATGTGCGTCGTACTGACACGTCACGCCTCTCCACGAAAAATAAAGTCTTAGGTCGAATGGCACTTACTAAACGGTATATAGCTCGTCACCCCGTGCTGCGACACGGGGTCCAGGTGAATAGGGAATCTCTTGCTCTGGATTCCGGCGTACGCCGGAACGACGGAGTGATGAGATTTTCAGTGTTACCCGGTTTTTTCCCTTAAGTAAGCGCCATTCGTCTCCGGTCAAAAGCACCATGCTGTTTCTAGGCTATTATTCACGAAACACGGGACAGATCGTGGCGAGACACCCAGAATGAACGCCAGGCGACAAACGCTGCGCATCCTCGCGCTCAGTCCGCTCATTCTTTATAGCGGCGTCGCGCTTCCCGCGCGGCAGATACCGCCGGTCGAGCAGCTCAAGGCCGGATACCGCCGGCGTCTGACGGAAAAGCTCGCGAGAAACGTCGTGCCGTATATCGACATCGAAAGCTCATGTAATCCGGGCCAGCTCGATATCGATGGTGTGGCCAGAGCGATGGACGAACTGGATATCGGCCTGATGGCGTTGTCCGCCGATGTCGGGGGCGGGCAATTCGCGCGCGGTATCCGCTACGACGCGCTCGCATCGCGGCTGGTGGAGAAATATCCCGACCGTTTCATCCCGGCGGGCAACGGTGGCGTGCCGCCGGCGTGGACCCGCGATACTGGCGCGTTCCTCACCGCTTACGAGCAGGACGTCAACGACGGCAATTGCCTGCTGATGGGCGAGTTCGAGTTCCGCCACTATCCGTCGCCGCGGCAGGTCCAGCGCGGGGCAAACCGGGACGAGACGGTGCCGATTGACGGCGAGATCGGGCATCGCGTATTCCGCCTGAGCGAGGCCTCGGGCCTTGCCTTCCAGATCCATTACGAAATCGAGGACGCGTTGCTGCCGCCGCTCGAAAAGATGCTCGCTCAGTACCCGAAGGCCAAAGTCATCTGGTGCCATCTTGCCCAGGTGCGCTACCTCGAGCGCGCACCGTCGTATTCGCCGGCCTACGTCGAAGGGTTGATCGGAAAATTTCCCAACCTGTATTTCGACACGGCATTCGGCGGCTCGAATTCAGTCTATCCGCCCAGCGGCCAACGGCACGCCCGGGTGTGGGCGAGCAACGGCACTATCCGCAAGGATTGGCTGGACCTGCTGGTCGCGTACCCGCAGCGCTTTCTCGCCGCGCTCGACCTCGGCGGCGACCGTATGCATCGCATCCGGGAATGGGACCAGAATCTCAGGACCTTTCTCCGGCAGTTGCCGCGCGACACGCAACACCACATCGCCTATCGATCCGCGTGGAAAGTGCTGTTCGGCGAGGAGTTTGCCTGACGCAGACGCCATCCTTTCCATTGCAGCGCAAAGGATAGCGTTCAATTCTGCGCCCCTTTGACACGCAGCCGTGCGAAAGTCATGATCACGATTCCCGACTCAGTTACCGCGAAAGAGAGAACCATCATGCCCGATGTAAGCATTACGTTTGATCATGTGCATCTCGTCAGTCAGGATCCGCACGCCGCCGCCGGTTGGTATGTCGACAAGCTCGGCGGCAAAATCGCCAGGAGCGGCGAGGTCAAAGGCGCACCGCAGATTTACGTGTCGTTGGGTGATGCCACGATCATCGTGCGCGGCCAGCGCCCTGCCGAGCGGGCAGCGGATAAGCCCGGCCTGGAATGGGGCGTCGATCACTTCGGTGTGCGGGTGAAGGGAGATTTCGACGGCTTTTGTGCGGGGCTCCGGAGTCAAGGCGTCGTATTCAACCTGGAGCCCACCGATTTCAACCCGACCACTCGCATTGCGTTCATTGCGGCGCCCGACGGGGTGAGCGTTGAACTGCTCAACCGGAAAGACCTGCCGTAGCGCCCGCCCGGCAATCAGCGCGACCAAAATCTCCTCCCTCCTTGCGGGGGAGGATTAAGGTGGGGGGCGCATAGGTTGCGTTCCCGCGCCTTCATTCCCCCCATCCCGGCCTTCCCCCGCAAGGGGGGAAGGAGCATATTTTTTCAATCCCACGCCGGCGCGCGGCCCTTGGGATTGGCGATGCGGCCGTCGGGACGCTTGAGCGCGTAGATGCGCCGCATTTCCTCGTCGCTCAGCGTGAAGTTGTAAACATCGAGGCTCTCGGCCATGTGCGTGGGGTTGGAGGAGCGCGGCAGCGGGGCGACAATTTCCTGCTGCACCAGCCAGCGCAGCGCGATCTGGGCGATGGTTTTGCCGCGGCTGCGCGCGATGTCGCCGAGGACCGGGTCATTGAACATGCGGCCGCGGGCCAGCGGGCAGTACGCCATGAAGACGAGATCCTTGCTGCGGCAGTACGCGAGTATCCTGGTCTGGTCGAGGTAGGGGTGATACTCGGCCTGCAGCGTCACCAGCGTTTCGGGGCACAAGCGCATTGCTTCCTCGATCATCGCGATGTTGAAATTCGCGACGCCGACGTGCCGCGCCTTGCCCTCGCGCTTGGCTTTCGCCAGCGCGCCCATCGTTTCGGCGAGCGGAATGTTATCGATCGTCGGCCAGTGCACGAGCAGCGCGTCCACGTAATCGACCTGCAGCCGCTCCAGGCTTTGATTCACCGAGCGCGCGAAGTCGTCCGCGCGCAGGTACTCGTGCGAGACCTTGGTGGTCAAAAAAATGTCCTGGCGTGGCACGCCCGAGCGGCGTATGCCATCGCCGACGCCCTCTTCGGAGCCGTATTTCCACGCGGTGTCGATGTGGCGATAGCCGAGCTTGAGCGCAGTGGCGACGATCTCGCCGCAATCCCCCAGTTGCGAAGTGCCGAAACCGATGCGCGGAATCTCGAGGCCGCGCGCAGACAAAATCTTCATGAGCCGCTCCTTCTTTTTGCAGACCGCGCATCGTGCTGCACGGTGCCGGCGATGTCAAGGTTGCAGCGATGGCATGGGCTACAATGCCCGCAATGCTATTGCCTCGCGGATTTATCGAAACGCCGCCATGTTCGGCCCTGAAATCATCGGCATCATTCTGCTCGGAGCGCTCGCCTGGCTGTGGTACGACAGCCTCAAGGCCCGCGAAGCTGCGGTCCGCACTGCGCGCGCCGCGTGCGTGGCGGAGGGGCTGATGCTGCTCGACGATACCGTTGCGATCTCCAACCTGAAACCGGTGCGCGATGACGATGGCCGCCTCACATTGCAGCGCGCCTACGATTTTGAATTCAGCGACACTGGCAACAACCGCCTGCCGGGCAGCGTGGTACTGCGCGGCCACCGGGTGATACTGCTCAACGTGGGCTCGCACGCCGCACCCGAGGTGCGGACGCTGCACTGAGCTACTTTGGAGCCGGGAGCTCCTTGATGCCGCGCAGCGCCACGTAGTAGCCGAAAACACCGAAGCCCGTCACCACGCCGCGGCACGCCGGCGCGATTTCCGAAACGCGGCCGCGCCGCGCCGGATTCGAGATGTGCAGTTCAAAAGTGGGAAAACGCACTTGCGCGATTGCCGCGGTCAGCGCGGGATAGCCGATGGAGTAACCCGCGGGATTGATGACCGCCGCATCCACGCCGCGCTCATGCGCCTCGTAGAACCTGTTGATGACCTCGCCTTCGATGTTCGAATGAAAAATCTCGACCTCGATACCCAGTTCGGACGCGTAACGGCGGATATGCTCGTCGTATTGCGGCAGGGTCAAGGGGCCGAAGACATCGAGCTGCGCTTTGCCGCGCATGTTCATGCCGGCGCCGTGCACGATCAGGACTTTTGGCATCGCAGGTTCCTCCTCGTTGAATGATCGATCTCAATCCAGCTTGGTGCCCGCGGCTGCGGCGACTTCCCGCCACTTGCTGATTTCCGACTTGATGTACGCGGCGAATGCGTCCGGGGTGCTGCCCACGATCTCAAAGCCGGCTGCTTCGAGCCTTTCCTTTACTTCCGGCACTTTCAGCGCGCGTACGGCTTCGCCGTGCAGGCGCGTTATCACCGTTTGCGGCGTGCGCGCAGGTGCGAGCAGGCCGTACCAGGCAGTCGCCTCGAACCCCGGGAAACCCGATTCCGCGATCGTCGGCACCTGTGGCAAAAGGGTGAAGCGCCGCGTTCCCGTGGTCGCCAGCGCGCGCAACTTTCCCGCCTGCACCTGCGGCATGACCGTGCTTACGCCGAACATCGCCGGTATCTGGCCGCCGATGACATCGACGATCGCCTGGGCCGCGCCCTTGTACGGGATGTGCGTCATTTCGATGCCGGCCGCGCGGTTGAGAAACTCGCCGGTGAGATGCCCGGGGCTGCCCACCGTCGCGGACGAAAAATTCACCTTCTTCGGGTTGGCTTTCACGTAGGCGATGAACTCCGGAAAATTCTTCGCCGGGACGCTGGGGTGCACCACGAGGATGTTGGGTGCCGCCGCCAGTTGCGTGATTGGCGCGAAGTCGCGCACCGAATCGAACGGCAGCTTGCGTTTGAGCGCGGGACCGATCGCCAGATTGCCGACGTAACCGAGCAGCAGCGTATAGCCGTCGGGCGCCGCGTGCGCGCCGATCTCGGTTGCGATGTTGCCGTCCGCGCCGACGCGATTGTCGGTCACCAGCTGCTGGCCCATTTGCTCGCTCATCTTCTGCCCGACGTTGCGCGCAATCTGGTCGGCGCCCCCGCCCGCCGTGAACGGCACGACGACGCGGATCGGGCGTTCCGGGTACGAGCGCGCTGCACCCTTCTGCGCCGCGCCGGACGCCGCCGCCAGCAGCAGGCACGCGAGCGCGAGCGCGCTAGTGCAGCTTGAGCAGGCGCTTGGCGTTGCCATACATCACCTTGTCGCGGTCCTGCGCCGACATGCGCAGCTTGCCCATCATGTCGACACCCTCCTGCTTGAGCGACGTCATCGGCGGCGAATCGGTACCGAACAGGAAGTGATCCGCACCGACGGTGTCGAGGGCCATTTGCGCGGCAGGAGCCGCGTAACACGCGGAATCGAGATACATCATCTGCAGGTAGTGCGACGGCGCATGCTTGATCAGCAGCGGCTCGTACGGGCCCAGGAAAAATGCCTGGTCGCGGCAGTTGTACGCGTAGTCCAGGCGGCCGATCACCTCGCAGATGCCGCCCCCGAGATGGCTGCCGACGAGCTTGAGCGTCGGGAACTGCTCGAAGATGCCACGCACGATCAGCCGCGCCAGCGCAAGGCAGTTGTCCTGCGGCCGGCCGACGCTCGAGATCAGCCGATAGTCCTGCATGCGCTCCGCGCCGAAACCGTGATCGCCCGGGTGGATGAACACCGGAATATCGAGTTCGGTCGCCAGCTTGAAAAACGGTTTGCCGTCGTCGTCGTCCGGATACGCACCGCGGTGGCTCGAATTGATGATGACTCCTTTCAGGCCGTCCTGCCTGATCGCGCGCTCGAGCTCCTTCAGGCACGCGTCGCCGCCGCCCGGAATGCTGGTCGCGAGCGGTATGACTTTTTGCGGGAAACGGTCGCGGCAGCGCGCCAGGTGCCGGTTCGAGCTCTCGAGCGCGGCCACGGTTTCGGGCATGGTCTCGAGGTGCCTGATGTAGTGCACCGCGCTGCTGATGACGCTCATGTCGACCCCGGCGCGGTCGTTGGCGGCGATCACGTTCTCGACCGTCATCGGGCATTTGCCCTGCCAGTACGGCCGCTCGGTGTCCTTCGGATCGTGCACGTGGGTATGCCAATCGATGATCATGCGTGTTTCCTTTCTGCTAAGAATCGGACCCGACGCTGATGACGAGATTGCCGAATTCATCGGCCGTCACGCTGTCAGGCGGAGAGATCACGGTAGTCGCCGAGTGTTCCTCGATCACGAGCGGACCATCAAACGTCCGGCCGGCCGGCAGTTCCTGCCGCCGGTGCACGGCGCAATCGACGAAACCCGCTGCCTCGAAGTATACCGGCCGGCGCTCGCGCGGTCTGCCCTGCGTTAACCGCGCGGGATCGTTCCGCAGGTTCAACTCGGGTTTCGCGAATATCCCGTAGACTCGCAATCTCAAGCTGACGATTTCAGGCGCCAGCTCGGGGAACGCATGCCCGTAGCGCGCCGCGTAGATCTGGTTGAACTTGCGCCGGCTCCCGTCCATGGCTTCTGGCGTCAGATCGCGCTCGGGACTATCGACCAGCAGCGTGAATTCCTGGCCGATATACCGCATCTCCAGCGCACGCTTCATGACGATCCGATCGGCGCTAAAGCCCGCGCGCATCATGACCGGCGCACCTTCGGCCTCGAGGGTCGCGAAAAGACGCCCGATTTCAGGCGCCGCCGCGGCGTCGAACGTGCCGATATGGCTCAATACGTACTCGTCTTTCGCGTCGGCGAGCAACATTCCGACCGCCGAAAAAATACCGCAGAACGGCGGCACGACCACCGTCTTGATGCCCAGTTCGCGCGCCACTGAAACCGCGTGCAGCGGCCCGGCCCCCCCGAACGCCACCATCACGGAGTCACGCGGATCGTAGCCGCGCTGCACCGTCATCGACTGCACGGCGTGCGCCATGCTGATGTCCGCAAGCTTCACGATGCCGCGCGCCGCGCCCAAGCTGTCAAGGCCGAGCGGGCGGCCGATCTCGCGCTCGATGGCGAACGCGGCTTCCCCCGGGTGCAGGGCGATTTCGCCGCCGAGGAAATAGCCGGGATTGAGGCGCCCCAGCATGAGGTCCGCGTCGGTGACCGTCGGCTGCGTCCCGCCGCGCCCGTAGCAGACGGGGCCCGGCACGGCGCCCGCGCTCTGCGGACCGATTTTCAGCGCGCCGGTCTCGTCGAGGTGCGCGATACTGCCGCCGCCCGCGCCGATTTCGATGATATCCACCACCGGCAACTGCAGCGGATAGCCGACGTTCTCGCCGCCGATGAAGTAGCCATCCGCGACTTCAATTTCTCCTTGCTTGACCATGCTGACCTTCGCCGTCGTGCCGCCCATGTCGAACGCGACGACATTGTCGTAGCCCAGCTGTTTGCCGATGTAGGCCGCCGCCATGGTGCCGCCGACCGGGCCCGATTCCATCATCCGCACCGGTTGCGCGCGCGCGGCCTCGATGGTCATGGTTCCGCCGTTGGACTGCATGATCATGGAAGTGCCGCGAAACGCCTCCTTGCCGAGGAAACCGGCAAGCTCATGCAGGTAGGCGCCGACCTTCGGTCCGATGTATGCGTTGAGCACCGTGGTCGACGTTCTTTCGTACTCCCGGTATTGCCGGATGATGTCGGAGGACGCCGTGACGTAAAGATTCGGATCGAATTCTTCGACCAGTTTTTTGAGCGCCCGCTCGTGCTCCGGGTTGGCGTAGGAGTGCAGCAGACAGATCGCGATCGAATCGAGCCCGTTCGCGGCGAGTGCTTTGATTCCGGCCAGCGCCTGACCGGCATCGAGCACCGTCAGTATCGTGCCGTCGCTCAGCATGCGCTCGCGCACGCCATGGCGAAGGTGCGGCGGAACCAGCGGCTGCGGCGTTTCGAACATCAGATCGAACGAATTGGGAATGTTGCCGCGCCCGAGGTCGAGTACGTGGCGGAAGCCTTCCGTTGCCAGCAGCCCGGTACGCGCGCCTTTGCGTTCGATCACGGTATTGATCGCCACGGTGCTGCCGTGCACGAAGTGATCGAGCCCCGCGACCGCAGTGCCCGATTTGCGGAAGCATTCCACGATGCCGGCGATGATGTCGGCGGAGGTCGACGCTTTCGACGCCGTCAGCAATCCCGTTTGCTCGTCGAAGGCGACAAAATCCGTGAACGTTCCGCCGACATCCGTCGCCACGCGCAGCATCACGCGGCTCCTGCAGACGGTTGCTGCCCGCGAGCCTCACACGTGGCCGCCGCGTCGACATGCATCGTCAGCGGATCGAGGACGACCCCGTAGTCGTCCCGGGCCGCCTGCATTGATACAAAGCCGCTTAGCACGTCGAGGCGGACCTGTTCCGGGGCGCGCTCGAAGGGCGGTCCATAGCCGCCGCCACCGCCCGTCAGCATCCGCACCCGCTCCCCGGCCGGCAACGGATGGCGATCGGTGCGCGGCACCTGCTCCTGGGTCCCGTCCGGTTTGATCACGAACGATTCATTGCCGGCGCCGTTGCCGCCGCCGCGCAGACCCCACGGCGGGCAGCGCGAGCGGATCATTTTGTTTTGCACCTGGGAATCGACGCGCAGGTAGGCAACCGTCTCGGTACCCAGACCGCCGCGGAATTTTCCCGCGCCGCCCGAATCCTGCCGCAGCTCGTACTTCTCGATGATCACCGGAGATTTGCTTTCGTTGACCTCGACCGGCACGCCATACATGTCGCCTTGCTGAATTGCGCAGCGCGGTGCCGGCGCATCGCTCGTCGGGCGCGCGCCGTGGCCGCCGATGTGCGGCAGGTGCAGACCGAAAAATTTACGCCGCGTCTGGCTGAGTCCGACGACGATGATGCCCCGCGCATCGCCACGGGTCGCGGCGGGTATGCGCTCTGGAATTGCGTCGGCAAGCGCACGAAATACCGTGTCCAGCACCGTGGGGAATGGCACTGCCCAATCGCCCAGCGCAGCAGGCGGCACCGCGTGCAGCAGCTTGCCCGGCGGGCAGATCACTTCGAGCGGGCGGAAGCAGCCCTCGTTCGATGGCAGGCGCGGGGTGGTCAGGCACTTGAACGCGATGCGTGCAACGTTCATCGCGCCGCCATAGTAGCCGCTGTTGAGCGAACCTTTGACCTGATCGGCGATATCCGAAAAGTCGATTACCATGCGGTCCGCGCGGACTTCCACGCGCACGGCGATGGGTACCGGTTTGCCGAATTCGACGCCGTCGTCGTCGAGAAAGGATGCGGCGCGATACTCGCCTTGCGGAATGGTTTGCAGCGCGTTGCACGCGGCGCGCTCGGACATGTCCCAGCCTTCGTGTATCGCCTGCTGCACCTGCTCGCGGCCAAACTTGTTGACGAGCTCCCCCATCCTGCGCAAGCCGATCGCGCAGGCGGAGATCTGGGCGCCGAGATCTCCCAGCACCAGCTCGGGGAAGCGCGAATTGTCCCTGATGATGCGCAGGATGCCACGGTCCGGTACCGACTTGCGGTGGACCTTGATGGCGTTGAGCTGTATGCCTTCCTGAAAGATCTCGGTCGAATTGGTGGCGCCGGAACCGATCGCGCCGCCGCCGACATCCTGCCAGTGCGCCCTGACGCACGCATAAGCAAACGCCTGGCCGTCCAGTATCAGCGGCGCGAAGACCACGACGTTGTTCAGGTGCTGGCCCTGGGAGACCGGATCGTTCGAGACGATCACGTCGCCTTCCTCGATCACCTCGTCCCCGAGTTCCCTGATCGCCGCGCTGACCACGAAACCCAGGTCAGCAGTAAATGCGGGATGCGTCTGGCGCGACTGCGTGATGATGCCGCCGTTCCGGTCCACCAGCCCGACCGCGTAATCGCGCATCTCGTAGTTCATGTAGCTGTACGAGGTGCGCCAGAAGTTGTTGGTCATTTCGTCGGCATAGGCGAGCAGCGACGAATTGATCACCTCCCGTGTAATCGGGTCGAGCATTTCCTGCCTTGCAAATGAACCGAAAACGGGAGGCGGCGGCGGTGCCTAGATCGCCTGGAACTTGTGGCGCTTGATCCGTTCCATGTTGGTGCCTTCGATGCGGATCAACCGCGTCGAACTGGCGCGGCTCGGCGAATGCAGGTCGCCTTCGTTGTATACGTGGGCGTCGCCCGGCGCCAGCTTGTAGGTCTTGCGGTGACGGACTTTGCCGGTTTTGTCCGCGCTCGCGGGTTCGACCAGATCCCAGTCCGTCATTTGCGTCTCACCCTGCACCTGGCCGTAGATCGCCCACGATGGCCCGTGATCGTGCGGCGGACTGTCCTTGGCGCCCTTGTAGTTGTGCGCGAAGATGCAGAACCCGAGTTCGGGATCCTCGTACAACAGGTGCCGGTCGGATGTGCTGTCGCTGAAGGTGGACGCGATGAACGGTGCGTCCGTCAGCGCCGCCTGCAGCAGTTCGCAGACTTTCTTGCGGCCGCCCGGACCGGGCTGGGCCTTGAGCGCCTGATGAAATGATTGCGCCAGTTGTTCGACGGTATGAGCCATGGCATGCCTCCTCGTAATCGCGATGAGGGTGAGAGGATGGCCGATGCGGGAGCAAAAATCAAGTTGTCCCGCCGCACTCGGGCTTTCGCGATAACATGCTCTCCGATGAAGGAGCTATTGATCGTCTTTCACTCTCTGACCGACGGCACGCGCCAGATGGCGGAGGCGGCGGCCCGCGGCGCCGCGGGGGAACCGGAAGTGCAGGTGCGCCTGCTCCGGGCCGCCGAGGCCGGCGGGCAGGACGTGCTGCACGCCGACGGCTACGTGTTCGCCACGCCGGAAAACCTGGCCGCGATGTCCGGCGTGATGAAGGACTTTTTCGACCGCACGTATTACGCCGTGCTGGACCGGATCGCCGGCCGCGCCTACGCCACGCTGATCTGCGCCGGCAGCGACGGCCACAACGCCGCGCGCCAGATCGAACGCATCTGCACCGGCTGGCGCCTCAAGGCGATCGCGGATCCTCTCATTGTCTGCACGCATGCCCAGACGCCCGAGGCGATACTGGCACCCAAGACGATAGGTGCGAGCGACCTTCACCGCTGCGAGGAATCCGGCGCCGCGCTAGCGGCCGGACTTGCGCTCGGCATTTATTGAAGTCATGCTGACGGCACCTATCATGATCACGAATATTCCGTACAAGGGCTCGGGTCCTGCACTCATCGAACAGGTGGCGGAGCTCATCCGTCGCATTGGCATCCGTCAGGAATGAAATCAATCACCAGGGGAGAAACGTAAATGCAACCTCGCAAAAAAACCACCAGGAACGACGCTTCGATCGTATTCACCGGCTGCAGCGTGACCGACGCCGCGCAGCGCCAAACGCAGGCGGGCGGGCGGCGCCGGCAGGTGGTGGTGAACGGCCGCCGCGTCAAGACGATCGACGTGCACGCGCACTGCCTCGTGCCGGAAGCGATGGTGCTGGTGGGACAGAAAATCGAGGCTCACCAGTTTCCGGACATGGACGAGGTGGGGCCGAAGCGCATCGGCGAGATGGACAAGCAGGGCATCGACGTGGAGGCGCTCAGCATCAATCCCTTCTGGTATCGGGCGGAGCGCGACCTCGCAGCCGAGATCGTCAGGATTCAGAACGAGAGGCTTGCCGAGATGTGCGCGGCATACCCGGAGCGCTTCGTCGCCTTTGCATCGGTGGCGCTGCAGTATCCGGAGCTCGCCGTGGAGCAACTCGTGCATGGGGTAAAGAAGCTCGGCTTGCGCGGCGCGGCCGTCGGCGCGAGCGTTGCCGACCATGAGTTTTCCGATCCGAAGTTTCATCCGTTCTGGGCGAAGGCGGAGGAACTCGGCGTGCTCATTTTCATCCACCCGCAAAGCACGCCGGAATTGAACCGGCGCTTCAAGGGCAATGGCTGGCTCGCCAATACCATCGGCAATCCGCTCGACACGACGATCTGCCTCTCGCACCTGATTTTCGAAGGCACGCTGGACCGCTTTCCGGGGCTCAAGCTCTGCGCCGCGCATGGCGGCGGCTACCTGCCTTCGTACGCGCCGCGCTCGGATCACCCCTGCCGTGTCGCGCCCTGGCACTGCGACAGCAGCATCAAGCTGAAGAAGAAACCGACGGAATATCTGAAGACGCTCTATTTCGACACGCTCGTATTCACGTCCGAGATGCTGCGGCACCTCGCCGCGGAAGTCGGCACGAGCCAGCTCGTCATCGGCACCGATCATCCGATACCGTGGCACCAGAACCCGGTGGATCACATCATGAATGCGCCGGGATTCAGCGACGACGAGCGCATCGCGATGCTCGGCGGGACCGCCGCCAAGTTGCTCGGCGTCAAGCCTTAAGGGGGAATTCTGCCGTTGGCCGGCAGTCAGTTTTTCTTTTGCAGTTCATCCATCATCTGATTGAATGAATTGGCGAGATCCTGGTACTCGTCCTTTTCCCGCAAGTGGACGCGTGCCTCGATTTTGCCGGATCTTATCTCCTCGATGACTCTTTTTACGTGATAGACGGAACCCGCCGCCCGATGGGTGATAACCAGGGCCCAGCCCGAGACGATCAGCGTTATCAGCAATGTTCCCAGGCCCAACATCAGCCCAAAGACCAGCAGATCGTGATGCCGCTCCTCGATCAGTTCCTGTGACAGGCTTGAGTACTTGAGTATGAAGTCATAGCTGTCATCAACGTAGGAGTAATAATAATAACCGTTGAAAACCGCGCAGGCGAATCCGAGGATGATGATCAAAAAAATCATCCGTCCCTGAAAATTCCGATCGATCAACAAGTTTTTCTTGCTTCTCTGGTTTTTTGGATCCATCATATTTGCACCCGGTGTGATTTCGGTGAATTTCGGATCAATGACGACACTCCGGAGGAACATACTTGAAGTTTGCAGTCGTGGTGCACTGCCAGATGATCCTGCCGCCGTTGCCTACGCTGGGAGTCATCACAATGGTAACCGCCGTGCCGATCGAGGTTGAACTTCCAATGACGGTAACGAGGCCGCCGTCGGTAATGCTGCCGCCGGTTATTTTGCCGCCGGGTACCACCGTCAAGGTTACGCCCGCGCTGGTCAGTACCGCCCCGTCTTGCGCCGCCTTTTCAGCAACGCCCGTCTTGTAAGCGCCCGCAGACAGCACCAGTTCCGCCACCTTCGTGCGGATGGTGAAATCCTGGTAAGCGGGTAACGCGACCGCGGTCAAAATGGCAACAATGGCGACGATGATCATCAGTTCGATCAGGGTGAAACCCTTGTGTATGCGCTTCAACACGTGCGTGCCCCCTTTGCCGAATTGAGTTGAGTCAAATCTTGCCCGTTCTCAGTATAATCCATGTTTCGCCGCCACAGTCAATTCAACCTGCTCGCAGACCGGGACGCTCATGAATGCCGGAGTACCATCGTGGAAACCGGAAGATGCAATATCACCCTTGATCCTTTCGCGATTCGCTCGACCTGGACGAATTGCCATGACGCTCGTGCTTGCAATGAGCGCGCTCGCAGCAGGCGCGCAACCCTATCCGGCGCGTCCGATTCGCTTTATCGTCGCCTACCCGGCGGGCGGCGGCGCGGATCTTGTGGCGCGCGCGGTCGGTCAGAAGCTCGCGGAGGCGTGGGGCCAGCAGGTGGTGATCGACAACCGTCCCGGGGGAGGCGCCAACATCGGTGCGGAACTGGCGGCTCGGGCGGCGCCGGATGGCTACACGCTGTTCGAGCTGACACAAACCCACTCGGTCAACGCCACCCTGTATCCCAAGCTGGGGTATGAGCTGCAGCGCGACTTTGCCGCGGTGATTTTGATGACGACCATTCCGAGTATTCTGGTGGTCCATCCTTCCGTGCCGGTGCAGTCGACGCGCGAGTTGATCGACTACGCCAGGGCGCGGCCGGGGGCGCTCAATTATGCCTCGACCGGAAGCGGCGGCCCGCAGCATCTGGGCGCGGAACTTTTCAAGACCATGAGCGGCGTGCAGATTACGCATATCCCGTACAAGGGTGCAGCACCTGCGCTCACCGATCTGCTCGGTGGTCAAGTGCAGTGCATGTTTGGCAATATGCTGTCGACACTGCCGCATATCCGCACCGGCAAGCTGCGCGCTCTGGCGGTGTCGAGCGCCAGGCGTTCCCGCGCGAGTCCGGAGACTCCGACCGTGGCGGAGGGCGGACTGCCGGGTTTCGAATCCGGCTCGTGGTTCGGCATCCACGTGCCTGCCACGACGCCGCGGGCGATCATCGCTAAGCTGAACGCCGAGGTGAATCGCATACTCGCTCTGCCTGAGCTGCGCGAACGATTCGCGGCCGACGGCGCTGAACTGGCGGGGGGCACCCCGGCGGAGTTCGACGCGTTTTTGCGCCGCGAGATCGAAAAATGGGCCAGGGTGATCAAGTTGACCGGGATGCGGGTCGAATGATTTATTTATAATGCACCCGTATCGGACCCGACGCTGGCAACCGAAAATCCGTTCGAAAGGACTTTGTTGAGCCTCTTCCAGGACCGAATCGGACTGCACAGCTGGACGCTCGATACCACGCCGCTTGCCGAGGTGCTGCGTATCGCGCGCGAAACGGGCTACAACGCAGTCGAGTTGCGCCACATTGATTTCAAGCGCTGCATCGCAGCCGGCATGAGCAACGAGCAGGTGCTGGCCATGATCCGCGCCAGCGGCATCACGGTGTCGTGCATGGGCCTCGAGTCCGGCACGATATTCGCGCGGGGCGACGAGCAGCGCCGGCTCTTCGCCTCGATGGAGCAGATGTGCGCCCGAGCGGCGGCGCTCGACTGCGAAGTGATAATGGTCGCGCCGGGCGCCAATCCCGCGGGCACCGTGCAGGAGGCGGCGCGGAATTTCGCTACCGGCGGCGAGATCGCGCAGAAATACGGACTGCTTTGTGCGCTGGAATTCAATTCGCGCCATCCGGTCGTCAACCGGCTCGCGGTGGCGCGCGAAATCGTGGCGTTGGCGAATCAGCCGAACTGCGGTTTGTTGATCGACACCTACCATGCGCAGTGCGCCGGCGACGGCGGCCGTGCCTTCGAGGACGTGCCGGCCAGTGACATCATCGCATTCCAGTTCAGTGACGTGCCGCCCGGACCGATATCCCGCACCGGCACCGCGCTCGACCGGCTGCCGCCCGGCAAGGGCGTGGTGCGCTGGCGCGAGGTATTGAAGCTGCTGATGGAAAAAGGCTACGACCGCTATATCAACTACGAGGCGCCGAACCCCGCGCAGTGGTCGCGCCCACCCGAAGAGGTCGCGCGCGAAGGCATCGCATCGATCAAAGCATTGCTGGCCGAAGCCAGCCGGAGTTGATTTATTTCGCGAGCCCCGGCCCGGTCATGATGGACCCGGTCGCGCCGTCCGTTCGAACGCGCAAAACCATTTCCACGCCATGGCGTGCGTCGTCCCGACACGGTTTCCCGTACCGCGAATGGTGACTTTTGTCACATCTTTTCCGGCAAACGTGACTTTCGTCACAAAACAGGAAAAACATTTTTCCATGAGGTAAGCTGCCTCCCTGGATTGACAGTAAAGGGCTTTCGGTTCAGGGCCCGAGGCAGTCAGTTACCTCGGCAACGTTCCTGGACAATCGGCAGGCGAAGTTGGGAAATATCATCTGCGGGAGCAGAAGCGATCATACGCGACAAGGTGGGGGCCATGAAAGAATCGACACTCGATGTGCTAGGCAGTCAGATCATTTCCAATGAGGTTGCGATCATTTCGATGCTGCAGGCGCTTACCCGCGCCGAACCCGCTGTTGGAAATGCCCTGGTGCAGGCGATGCGCGAAAATTGCCAGCGCATTCCAGGCGATTTCAAACGCGTATTTGACCGGGTTGAGCAATACGTCGATCTGCTCCAGAATCAACTCCCGGCGCAGGCGCCTGCGCCGGCCATCGTTCGAAATCTTCGTCCTCTGAAGGCCGCTGTCAAGAACAAGCGCTGACGCGCTCAGGGTAGATGCCGTCCAATCCGCCGGGCATCAGTCGATGCGCGCGCTGGAGACCTTGATTATCCCGCCGAGTTTTTCGATTTTTGCTCCCACTTCATCAGTATAGAGCCGCGCACCGTGCGCCGGCCGTCGCTACGCTGATGAATCTGCCCGGTATGACGCGTATGCGGGTTCACCGCTAAACTACGCGTTTGATTGATTCGTTGACCGGGAGCGAGCAATGAAACAAAGAATCGGTTTTGTCGGAGTGGGGCTGATGGGGGGCTGGCTCGCGCGGCATCTGCTGGCCGCGGGGTTTTCGGTCACGGCGCACGATATCGATGCGGCCAAGGTCGAGGCGATCATGCAGGCCGGCGGCAAAAGGGCGAATTCTCCCGACCAGATCGCGCCGCAGGTTGACGTCATCATCCTGTCGCTGCCCAACTCAACCATCGTGAACGAGGTCGTGCAGGACTCGCTGAAACTGTTCGAAACCGGGAGGAAGGGGCTGATCGTTCTCGATGCCTCGACGGCGGATCCCGCGATGTCGGTGGAGCTGGCCGGCAAGCTCAGGGCAAAGGGCATGGAAATGCTGGACTCGACCATCAGCGGGACCAGCGAAATGGCCGCGGCCAAGGACACCATCTTCATGGTGGGCGGGGACAAGGAGGCCTACGAGCAATGCGTGCCGCTGTTCGCCGCGATGGGCAGGGAATGGGTACACATGGGGGACAACGGCAAAGGTGCGGTGATCAAGCTGGTGGTCAACCTGGTGCTTTCATTGAACCGCATGGCGCTCGCCGAGGGGCTGACGCTGGCAAAGAAAGCGGGGCTCGATCAACTGCAGACTCTGGAGGTGCTCAAGAAATCCGCGGCTTTTTCCAAGGCCATGGACCAGAAGGGTTACCGCATGGTCAACAAGCAGTTCGTGCCGCCGATCGGACATCTGGCGGTTCACTACAAGGACGTGCGGCTGATGCTCGCACTCGGCGCCAGCCTCGATTGCCCTTTGCCCCTGCTCAGCCTGAACGCGCAGGCGCTGGCCTCCGAAATCTCCAAAGGCAGAGGCGGGTGGGACAGCTCCGACATCATCAACTTCTACAACGAACTGGCGAACGTGTGATGCGCGGAGGGTGCCGGCATTGACGTGCTGCATCAAGTAATTATGCATGCGCTGCGCGTTATGGCATGATTTTCAATTTTCCAACGACAGGAGATCGAAATGGCAGGGACAGGCAGACTTTCCGGCGCAACGGCCATCGTGACGGCGGCCGGCCAGGGACTCGGCGAGGCGATTGCGAAAACTTTCGCCCGCGAGGGCGCTCGCGTGGCCGTGGTGGACATCAATCTCCCGGAAGCGCAACGCGTGGGCGCCGAGATCGAGGCGGCAGGCGGATCGGCGCTGGTGCTCCAGGCTGATGTGACGCAGTCCAGGGAAGTTACGGCGATGGTCAAGGCGGTGGTCGATCGGTGGGGCACGGTTGATATTCTGCTCAATGGCGCCGGCGGGTTCCACCGTCTGGCCCCGATCACCGATATTTCCGAGGAGGAATGGGACCGGGTCATCAATCTGAACCTGAAGACCGCGTTTCTGTGCACCAAGGCGGTGGCCGGCATCATGATCGAAAAGAAAAAGGGCCGCATCATCAGCATCGCTTCCGGGGCCGGGGTCAGCCCGAACCCGTACGCTCCGTCGTATATTCCCTATGGCGCAGGCAAAGCAGGATTGATCGGTTTCACCAAGCTGCTGGCGCGGGACATCGGCGTCTACGGCATTACGGCGAACACGATATCTCCGGGCACGACCCTGACACCGCGCGTGCGCAAGGTGAGGGACGCCGCCAGCATTGAAAAAATCAAGGCGCAGAATCCCATGCGGTGCCTGGTCGAACCGGAAGATACCGCTGAAGCGGCGCTGTTTCTCGCTTCGGATGAAGCGCGCTACATCACGGGCATCAACCTGAACGTCAACGCCGGCAACCTGATCGTGTAAAATTTCTGAAAGCCGGTTTTTGTTCGCTGTCAACCCAAGGAGAAACGACCATGGCTGTTTCGATGCATCAGATTTCGGTGCCCATCTTTGTTCGTCAGTTGAATGGTGTCGCCAACTGCCTGAAAAAGGCGCAGGCGCTGTACGCCGAAAAGAAGTACGACGAAGCCACGCTGCTCAGCTACCGGTTCTATCCCGACATGTTCACTTTTGCCAAACAGGTGCAGATCGCGACCGATCACGCCAGGAACTGCACTGCGTTGCTCGCGGGGCTGGAGTCGCCGAAGTACGAGGATAACGAAAAAAGCCTCGCCGAACTCATCGCGCGGGTCGAGAAGTCGATCGCGTGGCTGAACGCGGTCAAGCCGGCGCAGGTCGACGGCACCGAGGGCAAGACCGTCACCGTAAAGATGCGCGACCGCGAAACGAACTTCACGGGTCTGGATCTATTGCAGAACCGGTCGCTGCCGAACTTCTACTTTCACATCACGACCGCTTACGACATTCTCCGGCACAATGGTGTGGAGCTCGGCAAGCGCGACTTCATGGGCGCGAGCTGAAGCGTATACATGCGACCTTCAAGAGCGCCGCTCTGGCTGGCCCTGCTCGCGCTGCTGGCGTGTCCGCCGCTGGCGCTCGCCCAGAAGTACCCGGAGAAGAGCATCCGCCTGGTGGTCGCATTTCCAACCGGAGCTCCGTACATCCTGGCGCTGCTCATCTCGGACAAGCTGCGCGAGTCGCTCGGACAGTCGATCGTGCCGGACTTCAGAGCGGGGGCCGGTGGCAACATCGCCTCCGAGCTGGTGGCCAGGGCACCCGCTGACGGCTACACGCTGTTGTTGACGAGTCCGACGATCGCCATCAGTCCGAGCCTGTTCGCGAAGCTCGGCTACGACACGTTCCGGGACTTTGCGCCGATCACGCGCCTGGCGACGGTGCCCAACGTGATGGTCGTGCATCCTTCGGTGCCGGCAAAAAGTCTCGACGAATTGGTGAAGCTGGCGAAAGTGCATCCGGGCAAGCTGAATTTCGGCTCTGGCGGCCTCGGTTCGGGCAGCCAGTTGGGAAGCGAGCTTTTCAAGACGCTGACCAGGATCAACATCGTGCACGTGCCGTACAAGGGCGCCGCCATCGCCATGACGGCCATGATGAGCGGTGAAGTGGACATGGTGACCTCGACGGTTCCCTCGACCATACCGCTGGTGAATTCCGGCAGGATACGGGCGCTCGCCGTGATGGCGCCGGAGCGCGTGGCGACGCTGCCGAAAGTGCCGACGACTGCCGAAGCCGGCATGCCGGAGCTGGTCGTGATCACCTGGTACGGCTTGTTCGCGCCCGCGGGCGTGAAGCCCGACATCATCGAGCACCTGAATGCCGAAGTCGTCAAGCTCATGAAGGCGCCCGAAACCCGGAGCAGGCTCGCCCAGGTTGAACTCGACGCCTCGACCAGCACGCCGGCGGAGTTCGCAAAGTTCGTGCGCGCCGAGTACGAAAAATGGGGACGTGTCATCAAAGCGGCCGACATTCGCGTCCAGCAATAGCAGAGCGCGGGCGTGTGCCGGGACAGCGCGGCAAACGCATATCCACCCGAGCTTGAGAAAGGGTTAAAATCGCTGTTGAACTGCTCGAACGCCTTTCAACAAGTAGAGGATATTTTTCATGGCTACCACTCAAAAAATTCTGATCATGGGCGCGTCATACGGTTCGCTGCTGGGAACCAAGCTGGCGCTCGCGGGGCATACGGTGCATTTGATCTGCCTGCCGGCCGAGTCGGAGCTGATCAACAAGGAAGGCGCCATCATCCGCATGCCGGTCAAAGGCCGCGACGGACTCGTCGAAATCAATTCGCGCAAAGCGCCGGGCAAGCTGACTGCCGGCGGCACCGCGGGCGTCAATCCGGCCGACTACAATCTGGTCGCGTTGGCGATGCAGGAACCCCAGTATCGCTCGCCCGGCGTGCGTGAACTGCTCGACGCGGTCGCCAAATCGAAGGTCCCCTGCATGTCGATCATGAACATGCCGCCGCTGCCGTACCTGAGGCGCATCCCGGGACTCAATGCCGATGCCTGCAAAAGCTGCTACACCGATCCCACCGTGTGGGACAGTTTCGATCCCAAGCTGATGACACTGTGCAGCCCCGACCCCCAGGCATTCCGCCCGCCGGAAGACAAGGTCAATGTGCTGCAGGTCAGGCTGCCGACCAATTTCAAGTCGGCCCGCTTCGATTCAGAAGCTCACACAGCCATCCTGCGCCAGTTGGAGAAGGATGTCGAAGCAGTCCGGTTCGACACGGGTTCCGGCAAGATCGAGTTGCCTGTCAAGCTCAAGGTGCACGAGTCGGTTTTTGTGCCGCTCGCGAAGTGGTGCATGCTGCTCGCCGGCAACTATCGCTGCGTGCAGAAAGACGCCGCGCGGCCCATCAAGGAAGCCGTGCATTCGGACCTCGAAGCCACGCGCTCGGTCTACAACTGGGTGGTCAAGTTGTGCGTGTCCCTCGGCGCGAACGAGAAGGATCTGGTGCCGTTTGAAAAATATGCGACCGCGGCACTGTCGCTGTTGACTCCGTCGTCCGCGGCGCGAGCCTTGTTTGCGGGCGCACCCAATATCGAACGCGTGGACCGGCTGGTGCAAACCGTAGCGGCGCAGAAAGGCATGAAAAACGCTGTCGTGGACGAAACCGTCGCGCTGGTCGACGCCCGGCTGGAAATGAATCGCAAGGCCGCCAAATAGACAGCGGCAGGGTCAAATTCTGCCGCCCGTTGCGCCTGCGCTACTCTTTGTTATTTTTCAATTACCGAGCCCCGGTGCGGATCGCGCGCGATGAATTCGCCTGAGAGCGGTCTGGACTGATCGCTGACCAGCCAGACTACGGCATTCGAGAATTCTTCGGGCTGCAGGATGTTGCCCGCCGCGAGCATGGTGCGGATCTCCTCGTCGCTCCTGCCGATCCGCCATAGCGCGGAATCGGTTGCCCCGGGCCCGATGCAATTGATGCGTATCCCCGAGTCCCGCAACTCCAGCGACACCGAGCGCGTAAAGGCGATGATGCCGGCCTTCGACGCCGCATAGTGCGCCCCCCGCGCCGCGCCCCGCACGCCGACTCCCGAGGCAACGCTCAGTATCACGCCGCGCCGGCGCGGACGCATGCGCCGGATCGCCGCGCGCGTGCCCAGGAACACGCTCTTGAGATTGAGCTGTATCACCTGGTCCCATTCCTGCTCCGACATCTCCTCAACCAGCGTGCGGGGATACATACCCGCGACATTCACGAGGATATCAAGAGGGCCAAGCTCGGCCTCGGCGCGATCGAACAGCGCCTCGAACGCAGCCGCATCGGTCGCGTCCACCTTCATGGCCAGCGCCTTGCCGCCGGTTTTTGTGATCAGGTCCGCGGTGACGCGCGCGGTGTCAGGGTTCACGTCCGACACGGCGATGGCCGCGCCGGCCTGAGCGATGGCACGCGCGTAGGCGCGTCCCAGCGCGCCTCCACCGCCAGTGATTGCTGCTGTCTTTCCGTCGAGCACTCCCATGGTTGACTCCGTGCGTTAACCCAGCGTCGAATTGAATACGCCGCCATCGAGCAGCAGATTCTGGCCGACAATGTAGCCGGAGGAGGCCGCGCACAGAAACGCGCAGGCTTCGCCGAACTCCGCCGGAACGCCGATGCGTCCGGCGGGCGTCCTGTTGGCTCTCTCCGCGATGAGTTCGTGCGCCGGTCGGTTGGTCTTGCGCGCGGTCTCCTCGATACCAGTGCGCAGCCGATCGGTAAGGAACGACCCCGGCAGCAAGCCGTTGATGGTCACGTTGTGCCGCGCCACCTGGCGGGCCAGTCCGGCGACGAAGCCGGTGAGGCCGGCGCGCGCGCCGTTGCTCAGGCCCAGTTCCGGAATCGGCGACTTCACCGACATCGAGGTTATATTGACGATGCGGCCGAATTTGCGGGCGATCATGCCGTCCACCACTGCTTTGATCATTAGTATAGGGGTGATCATGTTGCCGTCGACCGCCTTGATCCATTCGTCGCGACCCCACTCGCGAAAATCGCCGCGCGGCGGGCCGCCGGCATTGTTCACCAGTATGTCGGGCTCCGGGCAGGCGGCGAGCGCGGCGGCGCGACCGGCGTCAGTGGTGATGTCGCCGGCTACCACCGTGACCTTTACCCCCGAAGCCTTGCGGATTTCCGCCGCCGTCGCTTCCAGATCGGCGAGCGTGCGGGCGGTGATCACCACGTCCACACCGTTCATGGCGAGCGACATGGCGCAGGCTTTGCCGAGCCCCTTGCTTGAAGCACAGACGATGGCCTTGCGGCCCTTTAGTCCAAGATCCATGGTTTCCTCCGAAGCTTGATAAACTAGCGCGTGACTTGCCCCTGGATTTTAGCCGTGAAAAGGAGCTTCGCGATGAGATGTGCAATTTTAGGGATTCTGGGTGCGGCCACGGTGCTGCTGGCCGCGGCTGGCCCGGCGCTGGCACAAAGCGATTATCCGTCGCGCCCCATCCGCATCGTGGTGGCGTGGCCGCCGGGCAGCGGCATCGATGTCCTGGTGCGCCAGATTGCCGAACCGCTGCGCGCCGAGTTGAGTCAAACGCTGGTCATCGATAACAGAGGCGGCGCGGCCGGGGTCATCGGCGCCGAAATTGCCGCCGTCACGCCGCCCGACGGCTACACGCTGTTATTCACATCAGCCGCGCTGACCATGGTGGCGGCCCTGGGCATCCAGACGTCGTACAGGGTGCCGGACTCCTTCACGCCGGTGGCCAACGTGATGAGGGCGCCGATGATACTGGTATCCCACCCCTCGCTCAATTTCAAGACGCCGAAGGATCTGGTCGCACTGGCAAAGTCGAAACCTGGGCAGCTCATTTACGCCAACTCCGGCCACGGCTCACCGTCGCATTTTGCGGCCGAGTTGTTCCTCACGCGCAACCGCATTGCTGCCACGGGCGTGTCGTACCGCGGCTCGCCGCAGACGATGCTCGACCTGATCGCCGGCCGCG